>Ga0105240_10008756_pt1 | contig 14424 bp, 11 predicted proteins | sample KBSC54metaG_FD_80426 | JGI IMG/M metagenome (GOLD analysis project Ga0105240, IMG submission 80426) | Corn rhizosphere microbial communities from Kellogg Biological Station, Michigan, USA - KBS C5-4 metaG | ecosystem: Host-associated > Plants > Roots > Rhizosphere > Soil | place: Michigan, USA... | reverse complement strand
TTTGTAATGTCACTGATCCGATACAATTCACCAACCATAGCACCGGTACAGCGCCCCTCACCTATCTATGGAACTTTGGAGACGGGCATACATCCACGCAGACCAGTCCTACCTATTCCTTTTCGCAGAAGGGAACCTATACGGTGAAGCTGACCACCACCAGCGCCGATGGCTGCAGCGCCACATTCGCGCAAACGAACCCGTTGAACGTGGCCAATTACAATACGGACTTCGACCTGCCGGCCAATGGCTGTTCGGGTGCGAGTCTCAATCTTGCCGATAAAAGCACACCTGCCTCCGACAGCCGGGTATGGCAGATAGATGGCACGGACGCCGGGACCGCTACACCGCAACCAATAACACTACCGGGGCCGGGTGTGCATACCGTGAAGCTAACCTGTGTTTTTGGCGCCTGTTCTCAACCCCTGACAAAACAAATAACCGTCCTCCCGTCACCGGTACTGACGGATTTCGATGTCGACATCCAGGGCCATTGTGGAGCTCCCGTTACCATAAACTTTACGGACCATACCACCGGTGCTGTCAGCTGGGACTGGAACTTCAACTATGATCCTACGGACCCTCAGCCGAATATCATCCATCAGGGACCAACCACGTCGTGGCAGTTCTTTACGGATTACAGGAACTATCAGGTCCAGCTCACGGTGACAAATGCCAATGGATGCAGCAGCAGTCTCGTAAAGACCGTCATGGTGCAGCCGCCTGTCGTATATATCAATGAGGTGAATTCTCCGGGCGAGTCGTCCTGTAATACACCGATCACCAAGACCTATCAGATACAGAATCCGGGGAACCTCCAATCCTGGCAATGGGATTTTGGCGACGGGACCACCTCCACGGATCTAAGTCCCACGCATACGTTTACCGCCATCGGGCAATATACCACCGTACTGCATTACACTACCAAAGATGGATGTACGGGTGTCGCCAACGCATTGTACACCATTGTCGCCAAACCTCTCAAGGTGGATTTTTCCCTGGCGAACACTACGGTATGCGCTAACACCAATATCCTGATGGACGCATCATCCCTGTATTTGTCCGATGCCATTTGGTATAGCTTTGAATACGGGGACGGCACCATTTCTTCTTTTTATCCGCAACATGTCTATACCACCCCCGGCGTCTACACGGTGACCATGCATGCGGAGAATGCCGCCTGTGACACTACCGTAACCAAGACGGGTTATATCACGGTGCTGCCGGCTGTTGGGGCTTATACGGGCTTCGACAATACCTGCGACGGGCTGCGGAATGTCGTAACCTTCCATTTTACACCGGGCAGCGCTACGCAGCTTATATGGAATTTTGGCGATGGCACCTCACAAACGACGGATGGCAGCATATCCTCATTGCAACATACTTATGCAGCATCCGGGTACTATAACATGACCGTGTCAGGCGGTAATGCCTCCTGTGCCGTGTCTGGTTCGGACCAGGTGGACGTCTTTATAAAGCAACACCCCACCCTGACGACTGATCAGGCGGCAATATGCCCGGATGGGACCTTGAATGTCAGCGTGTCGAACTATGATCTTAACCCGTGGACGATGTATAGCAATAACTACACGCTGACCTTCCAATACGGCGACAGTACGAACTTCCAGGGGCAGGTGACAACTCCCTATTATGCCGGCTGGGCCAATACCTTTATCGGGAGCCTTTCCAACTTTCAGGGCGGCGAGAGCGGTATACGCCTGATCACCACCTCCGTTCATTTCGGATGTAACGATACCACCAATATTGTCCCCCTGAATGTCAAGGGCGTCTCGGCAGGATATTCCATCGTAAGCGATCACCTTTGTTTTCAGTCGCCCGTTGTGCTGAAGGATACGTCGAAGGTCAGCGCGGGGAACAGTATCCTTTCCTGGCTCTGGGATTTCGGCGACGGCCAGTCGTCCGCGCAGAGCGGTACCGTTTCACATAATTACGCGAACCCTGGCAGCTACCTGGTCAGGCTCACGGTACAGGATGCCTCTGGTTGTCACTCATCGAGCAGCAGCGCCGTGACTCAGGTGGTTGTCAACGGCCCTAAAGCGGCTTTCACGCCATCGGGCACGAATGTACGCCTGAACACCATGGTGACATTTAGCAATTCCACCCTGGATTTTGGCAGCCATCCCAATTGGAGCTGGGACTTCGGGGACCACACAAGCAGCACCGATCCCAACCCCACGCATCAATATACCCAGCCCGGCACCTATGTGGTGACATTGACGGCGAGTGATCCTGTCACGGGGTGCAGCAGCACTGCTACCGCTACCATTGTGGTGGATCCATTTGGCGCAAACTTCAGCATCAATGCATCCTATGTCGCCATGGGCCATTGTCCGCCGCTGCTGGTGCAGTTCACGAACAACTCGGAGAATTTCACCAGTGTGCATTGGGACTTCGGAGATGGATCTGTGGCGGATGATCTGAATACTCCCAGCCATGTGTATGAGCAGGCCGGCCAGTACACTGTCACCCTGACGGTCAGCGGCGCTAACAACCTCTCGGCTCAATATGTACTAAAGGTCACGGTGGACCAGCCAGTTGCGGCTCTTTCCGCAGATGTTTCCGCCCTTTGTGTGGGTGGGACGGTGACGTTGAAAGCGACGGCCACCGGCGCGGTGGATTATGCCTGGGATTTCGGCGACGGCAATGTAGGCGACGGTACTGATCCCACCATCACGCATCTTTACCAGACGGGTGGCAATTATGGGATCAAGTTGCTGGCCACCGATGCCGACGGCTGTACCATGGCCGCAAATGCAGGTGTAGGCCTGCAGGTACATCCTCCTCCCGATGTGTCGATCACCCCGGCCACTCCTGTTATTTGTTTAAATAATTCCGTCTCCCTGCAAGCCACCGGCGGCGGCACTTATAGCTGGGCGCCGGCCACCGGCCTGGACAGGACGGATATCGGCACGCCTGTAGCCTCGCCTACGGTAAACACAAGCTACCAGGTGACGGTGACGGACGACATCGGATGTCAAACGGTCCGTAAGGTGGACATTGTGGTCATTCAACCGCTGACGGTGAGCGTCTCACCCGAGACGGACTCGGTATGTCCCGGCGGCACGATGAAGATAAAGGCATCGGGAGCGTACAGCTATTTATGGATAAATAATATCAGTGGTCTTAACAACACACAGGCAGAGGACGTCATTGCGCAGCCCACGGCCTCCGGCGTGTACACGGTCACGGGTACGGATGCGCAAGGCTGTTTTAGCGATACGGCGGAAGTAGAGGTGACAGTCCTGCCTGTACCCACGGTCAATGCGGGTGCGGATGTGGAGGTGCTTGCTGGCGCCAGCGTCAATCTCGATGCCACGGGCAGCTCCGATGTCACGGACTGGGCGTGGGGTCCCTCTCAATATCTTTCTTGTACCAATTGCGCAAACCCCGAAGCCAAACCGCAGCGGACAATGCAATATATCGTCACAGCTACGAACAAGGACGGGTGTAGCGCCAGTGATACGGTGATCGTCAAGCTGGCCTGTGATGCCGCCAGAGTAGGCGTACCCAACGCGTTTTCGCCCAACGGCGACGGGCATAACGACCGGCTGGTAATTACGGGCATTGGAGAGGTGGAGCATATGGTGATCTACGACCGATGGGGTGAAAAGATATTTGAACGGAATCATTTCAACCCCGCGGACCCCTCCAATTGCTGGGATGGCATGTACCATGGCCGGCCTGTGGAAACAGGTGTGTATCCCTATTTTATCGAGATGCGTTGTCCGGTAGGAGGCGTATTTACTATGAAGGGTACGGTGATCCTGGTGCGGTAGTTCCGCCTGCCCGGGCATGTTGACGCCGGTGTTGTCTTCCCTTAATTCGGCGTCGCATCATAGACCTTATATGTATCCTGCGGCCCATCCGTAAACAATACGAGCTTACTGTCATGCCCGCCGTCTGTATCACTGATCCTGAATCCTTTGAAGGAAAGGGTCTTCGTCTTTGTCAGTCCGTGGTCGCTGACAAAATTGAGCCGCACGACCATGGAAGCAAAATCCCAGTCATCGCTGTGTCCATGCGCGATCAGCTTGAACGCCAGAAGGCCGCCGTTGTTGCTGAATTCATCCATCTTCACGGGGGCTACATTGGGGAACGTAAGCGTATAATCATTACCCTGTTTGTTGAATTTGGAATGATTGTCGTAGATCTGGCCGATCCAGTGCGGGCTGTGTTCATTGCCCGATGCAATAGATAGCCAGAATTCGGAATTGTCATTCTTATCATCGTCCCCCGTCGCAAACGAAACATTGGCGGACTGCAGCGTGTAGACCTGGTTGGCAGGTGTACATTCCTGAATGGTGGTCTTGTCCGTGATGCTTTCGATACCCATCTCGTTACCATTGAGGTCGGTGAGGGTATATTGCAGCGGCTTCGCACTTACATAGTCGCAGGCCGTCCAGAAATTGTTCAGCAGACCCAGGAAACTGTCCAGATCCGTATTAAATGTCCCCGGAAATTTCGGCGGGAATCCTACCAGGAGACCATTGATGGTAACAGTAGCATTCTTGTTGGCTATGGCGCCCTTCAGATCCACAAAGGCGGAGGCGCCGATACTATTGTATTGAAAATTGAGCCCTGCGGTGTCGCCGCTGGTCTCCAGGGCGATATCCATATTGGCCAGCACCCTCGCGCCATATACGACATTGTTGATCATGACCGGGAATCCGTTGCCTGGCTGCGGCGCCTGCCCAGGGGGATATAACGAGGTCGAGTCGGGCATGACATTCACCGTAAAAAGCTCCTTGATCGCATCGATTGTATAATAGATATGGTATTTGGAATCTGCGTGAGAATAAGAAGCCCTACCGGAATAGGCGCCATAGGAACCTCCGGCGGTCACGGCCAAAGACTGTTCAGCCAGGGATTCGGTCCGGGTGATCTGGAAAAGCTCGGTACCGCCGCCGGGATTGCCGCCGAAACTCTTGCGCATCGACTGTATAGCATCATTGATCGTCGTTGCATTGGGGTTGACGATATCGGCGCTGGAATTTCCCTGGGAAACCACCGGTACGAACAGGCTGATCGGCCACCGGTTGTAATTCAACACCTGATGGGGAAAGTTGCCATTGGAAATATCCTCGAAAGTGTAGATCATACCGGGCATCAGCATGGCCCCTTGCGATTCAGGCTGCGCGGACATAAAACTTTTGCTTTGCGCGCTAAAGGTCATGGTGATCGTATGACAGTCCAATCCCGACCCCTGGCTGGGTACCAACGGGGTTTCCGCCAGCTTCTTCGGTACGATGAGCGGGTCATCGCTCCAGCTCTGGATATCATTATTGGCTTTTAAAGTATAGCTGACATTGGTGCCGCCGATGTTCTTGGTAACTCTGGGTGAGGACATATACTGGCCAACCATAGAGGAGTTATTGACACTGGACAGCGTCTGCCGGTTGCCCACAGGTCTGGAATAATCCATGACCCTGTTGCCGGATGCCGGCAGGTTAGGGGCGCGGCGTGCCGACTGCGAGGCCGCAAATATATTCTGGCGCACGCTATGGGCCCCGATGGAGAACCCATTGGCCAGGTGGTGGAAGCGGATAAAACCTTTTTGAGGAACAATACCGAGGGTCAATGGGCGAAAGCCATTATTTCTGTTGTATGTGCTCTGACCCTCCGCATTGGGGCGACCGGCAGTTTGCTGACCTGCCACATTGGGGCGACTGGTGGCAGACTGACCAGCCGTGGCCGGAACCGTCATTATTCTCCGTATTTGGGCATTCGTCGTAATGGAGAACATCATCAGCAGAAAAACATGCCAGAAGTGCTTTTTCATATTGGTAAAAGTTTTTGGGTGTAAATTTTTCCAGGCCGGATGCGCCTGAAATTAAATGTACGATCGGGGGCTGCGTCCGGAAAAGAGGAAATTCGCGAACGACGTTCCTGATAGACGGACTACATCAGGGATGACATCGGGCATCGGGCCACGATGGCATGGCATTGGCAGATTTTTATTGTCGTTGACGAATTTGTACTTTTTTCCCGGTACGGGCGAACTGTATATTCGTCACATGAAAAAGTCAATACTATTCTCCATCATTTTTGCGTCTTTGGTTCTCCCGGTGGCCTCGTGGTCGCAGCAGCGATCCGGCGACATAGTGGATAAGGCCAACAACGCGATCAACAAGGTGACCTATACCATAGCGGTATTCCAGCCTTATCTGTTGAAGGCCCGTCAGCTCTTTTACGATGGGAAGCAGCTGGCGAATGATGCCCGGAATGCCGCTAAGCAAAATTTTGGAAAGCATGGCGCTGACAGCGCAGGAGGATACAACAACGGCTACAATAACAGCAGCTACAACAACAACGGCAACAATGGTTATAACACCTCCAATCCCAACGGTGGTTCCAGCACATCCAACCCCAACGGCAACTACGGGAACAACAACAGTAACCCCAACAATAACAACGGGTATTACAACGGGGCTGGCAACAGCGGGAACGGCAACAACGGGAACGGCACCGGCAACTACAACGGCAACTATCTGCCGGGTCAAACCCTCCCGGTCAATAACCCCGCAACGATCAATAATGATGGTACGGGCAATTGGGGAAATCAGAACAACGGTCTCTACGGCAATTGTCTGGATGTTCTCACAGGCACCGTCATGGGAATGGGCGATGCAACTCAATCGCCCTCCTCAGTAGACCTGATGTTCTTTGCTCCGGCCGACGGACAAAACACCTATACATTGATGACGCCGGGGTTCGCCCGTAATAACAGTACGGCCGGATATATGACGGAACATGTAAGCGAACAGGTGCAGCAATGGAGCGACGTCAACGAGAGCGAAGTCTCCCCTACCCAACTAACGCTCGGGCAGTTCAACCAGATCCAGAACAACAGTCAGATCCAAAATGCCGTACGCAACGCGCATGATTATGCGGGTTATTATAGTTCCGTCGGCCAAAAGCTCGATGGTAGGATCTTTGCCGTAAAAGTGCAGGCGGACAACCGGGAAGTCTATGCGCTGATAGCGGTTTTTAAACAATTCGGTACCAGCGGCAGCAATGGCTATCTTAAGATAACGATCAAATCCATCGGCATAGACGCCAACCACGACGGTCAGCCGGATGCCAACGCCTATATACGCTAAAGGATCAACCATGAAATACGTTTCGAGCAAACTACTATTGTTCTCCCTGCTGATCTCCGCTCCAACGCTCTTCACCAACGCGCAAAGGGTAGTCGAGCGCTGGGTACACCCAAGCATCCTGCTCAATGCCCGTCAGCTGCTGGGTCACATCGGGCCTGAGAACACGGAATACAGACATAAGGACAACCTCGTCAGCTGGGGAGAGAATGGGTCGACATGGCAATGCTATGCGGATTGCAGTGGATTTATCAATGCGCTGCTTGCTCATACTTATAAAATGACGGAGGATATCTTTGAAAAGAATTTCGGACATCGCCGTATGTACGCCTATCATTATTTCGATGCCATCCAAAAGGGAATTCATTTCTACCGGATCCGGAACATCCGGGATATCCGCCCGGGTGACTTAATTGCTCTGCAATATGCGGATCGTTCCGAACATGATGACAATACAGGGCATGTCATGGTGATCGATTCCCTCCCGGAAGTCCACCAGCCTTCCAAAGTATTTGCACCCAATACCCGGCAATACCTTGTCCCTGTCATCGACTGCAGCCGCAGCGCTCATGGCAAGACAGACACACGATACGAAAAAAGCTACGGTGGGCTTGGCCGGGGTGAATTCCGTCTGTATACGGACCCCAACGGGGAGATCATCGGCTACAGCTGGAGCGGGGGCAACCCCAAGGAAGGTTTTAATCCCTTTGAGAATGCCGTCGTGGTGGGACGAACACTCTTTTAAAAATACAATTTATGAAAATATTCTTCATCGGCGCCCTACTCCTGAGCAGTATCATCCCGTGTGCCGCCCAATCGATCGCCGGGTCCTGGTTAAAAACGAATGAGGTGTTGCTACACCAGGATGGCCAGACGTTCCAGGCATTCAGCAAACTGACAAAAGTGGCTCCCTGTCTCAAGACGGTGGTCTATACTTTCTCGAAAGACGGCAAGTTGACCGAGGACGCATCTCATTGCAAGCCGGAATATCAAAAGATAGCGACGTCCAGCCTGCTGGGAGCCGGGTGGTCTATGTCCGGAGACAAGGTGATACTGACAATAGCGGACAAGACATTACCATATTCCCGAATGATATTCCATGTCCGCAGGGATGGAAACGATAAGATGGTCTGGACTTTTATCTACGCAGAAAATCCGGGTATTCCCGCCGTGAACAAGGCGAAAGAAATAATCACGACCTATGAAAGGGTCAACTAGCGTACCAGCTCATCCAGGGTGTCTTTATAAGTTCGTCCGACAGGCAATGTCCTACCCTGAACATCCACATCCGCAGTTCCGACGCGGGTTACAAAATTCTTTTGTACTGCAAAGCTGCGATGTATCCGTACAAAACACCGGAAGGCATTTTCATTCAGCAAACCATTCAAAGGCGTCAGTACGGTATACTTTCTATCGGCAGTAACAATACAGGTGTATTTGTTAAATGCTTCAAGGTATAGCACCTCGTCCAGACGGATCTTCTTTTTATCATAACCCTCCTTTATGAAAATCACGTCGGCGCCAAGCGTATGGCTCAATTGATCCGAACGCCGGCGCAGTCCTATGTATTCGTCCAGCCGCCGTATGGCCATTTCAAAACGCTGCGCCGTAAAAGGCTTTACGAGGAAGTCCAGCGCGGACAGATCAAATGCATCTACCGCATACTCGGGAAATGCCGTTATAAAGATGCATACCGGAATATCGAGCAGTTGCTCGCGTACCTGCAACCCTGTCAACCCGGGCATATCGACATCCAGGAACAGCACTTCGGGCTGACGGTCATTTATAGCGGCCATAGCTGTCCCGGGAGATGTAAAGGAGCCAATGCATTCCAGATGGGGATAGCGCTGCAAAAAAGCCAGAACGGTAAGGCAGTCTATCTTATCATCATCCAGCACCATGCAGGTGATCTTACCCATCGAATATATTTATTACAATATATGAAAATATACGTTCCATTCAATCCTTCCTGATCGAGTAATAAATTCCCCGGCTTTTGAAAATTTTTGGTTCCGCCCGGCAAACTTTACCCCCTAACTCGCTGGTCAATAGATAAATCTTAAACAAAATAAGTGGCACAAGTTTGGCGGCCTATATAGTAATTCCTGCAAATCATTGATTATCATGGATCAGATAAGGCGAATTTTGTTAGTTGATGATGATCTTGATCACCTGCTTGTATGTAACCTGATACTACGAAGAAGTGGTTATGAGGTGCAGACACTGGCCGGCTGCGAAAAAATGGATGAATTATTGGAGACAGTTGAAACATTCCGGCCGGAGCTGATCTTTCTGGAACACGATATGCGTGGGATATGTGGGATGGACCTTACCCTGATGCTAAAAGCGCATTCGGCGTTTAAGAAAATTCCCGTCATTTACTTTTCCGGTCGGGACGATATTGTCCAGCTCGCAAAACAGGCGGGAGCGGATAGCTATCTCAGAAAGCCTCTCGATATCACCGGGCTCAAAGATATGGTTCAAAAATATCTGCCCCGGGAATAAGGTTCCAGGGAATTATACATTAATTTCATCGGCTAGGTATCGGCGGTGGGCACATAAGTTTGTATATTATTAGTTAGTATGGAGCAATTGTTTTTCACAATATCATTTCTATATGACATCATGCCGGGGACAATCCAGGTCCGTTTGAGCGCAGAGATAGAGATGATCACGGAGAATACCTGTATTGTTCGAAATATCCGGCGTATCCATACGGACGAGTCTCCACTGCTCCCCGAAATGCAATTGATCAATGATCAAGGCAAGTGGATACATAGTGCAGGGGCGAAAGAAAGCAATATAAGCAGGGTCATCGGCGAAGCCATCGAACTTCATCAATCGGAGATCAGCAAAAATCGTAAACCAAAAAAAGATAGCCGCTGACATGTATAGTTGTACGTATATTTATTGGAAATTTAAAGACCTCTCTCAACAGGGAAAATAATGGAAGACCGTAAAAAAATCCTGATCGTAGACGATGATCCAGACCACTTATTGATCTGTAATATTCTTCTCCGAAGACGAGGCTTTGATGTTATGCCATTGCTCGGTTGTGATCCTTTTAAAGATCTCACCGACGCCATCGACACTTTTCAACCCAGCCTGATCTTTATGGATCATTTTATGCCCGGAATGACAGGCTATGATGCCATAAAACTACTAAAAGCACATCCCGTCTATCGCACCATACCTATCATCTATTTCAGCGTTCATGGCGATCTGGCCCTGATCGCCCGGGAGGCCGGAGCCGATGCCTATGTTCAAAAGCCTTTCCTGATGAATGATCTATTGGAAATTGCCGACAAATATGTTGCGTGATCTAATGTAACCGCTTTTGCGTCGACTCCCTGACAACCAGTCTCGTCGGCAATGTCAGCTCCTGGGGAGGAAAATTTTTCTTATTGATATGATTGAGCAGGAATTCACAGCTCTTGCGGCCTACTTCCAGGGCCGGCTCTTCCACCGTCGTGAGGGTGGGCGAAACGATCTCACACATCGGGTCATTGGTGAACCCTATGATCCCTATCTCCTCCCCGATCCTGATGTGGTGCTCTTTTAAGGCCAGCATGGCGCCGATGGCTTTTCTGTCATTGACAGCAAATATAGCATCAGGCCTCTCCTGGCATTGTAACAGCTGTAAGGCATCCCTCCTGCCAAAATCCATGGAGAACCCGGAATGGATGATCCATTCATCCCGCACCGGTAGCTGGTGCGCCGTCATGGCGGCAATAAACCCTTCCATCCTCGTCTCTGTAAACAACATACCCGCAGGTCCTGTCATATGCGCGATCTTCGTATACCCCTGTTCGATCAGGTGCTCTACAGCCTGATAGGCGCCGTGATAGTCGTCCTGCATGATCTTCGACGCTTTGATATCCGACGCCACCCTGTCAAAGAATACGATCGGTATGCCATCGGTAAGCACCTGCTGAAAATGATCGTTCTGCTCTGACCGCGAGCAAACACTCGCCAGCAGACCATCGATATTCCCAAGGGAAAGCTCATTCAGGATATCCATTTCCCGCTCCTCCGAATCGTTGGTGATGTACAGTACAATATTATACCCTTTTGCATAGGCCACTTCCTGTATGCCCGTGACAACGGTGGAAAAATAATAGTTGGTGATGGATGGGAGGACAATGCCGATGTTGTGGGAACTGTTCTTTACCAGCCCGGTGGCATTGAAGTTGGGCTTGTAGTTCAACTCTTCGGCCTTCCGGAGCACCAGCTGTCTCGTCTCCTGGTTGACATCATACGTATCCCGCAACGCCCTGGACACTGTGGCTACGGAGATCTTTAACTCTCTGGCAATATCCTTGATGGTGACGAAGTGTCGTTTCATGATGAAAGATAAGCAAAAAAGGTTTCGTAAACGTTCTCGCTGATATATTCATCCCATTTCACGGGATGTAATGATTTTACGGCGAATTTTGATTGCACTGACTGTTTACGAAAAATTGCTACTATGAACGATCGCAGACGCTTTCTGAAATATACTGGCCTTGCTGCCGGCGGGCTTATCACCGGGTCGGCAAAGGGATGGTTGAATGAACATCCCTTCGGGCCTGCCGGACCTGCTGGAGCTGGACCTGCAGGCATCCAGCCTTCCGGTCCACAGCTCTTCAATATGTGCGGCTACGCGGCTCCCAAAATAGACAGGATACGTATCGGATTTATCGGGCTGGGCAATCGGGGATCGGAAGCCGTCCCCCGGATCATTCATATCGACGGCGTAGAGGTCGGGGCCCTTTGCGATATAAAGGCGGACCTGGTCCAACAGGCAAAAAATGAACTGAAGGGCACCTCGCACGACCCAGCCACGTATTCAGGAAGCGAGGACATATGGAGAAAGCTATGCGAGCGGGATGACATCGATGTCGTCTATATCGCCACCCCCTGGGCATGGCATACCACCATGGCGGTATATGCTATGGAACACGGCAAACACGTGGCTCTTGAAGTCCCGGCGGCGAAAACGCTGGAAGAATGCTGGGCGCTCGTCAACACCTCCGAAAAGACCAGAAAGCACCTCATTTTCCTGGAAAATGAATGCTACGACTTCTTTGAATTGCTGACGCTGAATATGGCCCGTCAGGGGTTCTTCGGGGAGATCATCCACGGGGAAGGCGCCTATATCCATAGCATCGGGGAGAGCCTGTTCGATCCTGTCAGACGTCCGGGTCTATGGCGTCTGGCCGAAAATGCAGTCCGGAACGGTAACCTATACCCGACACATGGTCTGGGGCCTGTGTGTGTGATCATGAATATCAACAGGGGAGATAAGATGGAATACCTGACCTCCATGAGCAGCGATGATTTCAGCCTGCATCCTTATGCCGTGCAACTGGCTGCCAAAGACCCCACGTATAATAAATATACTGACAAGCATTTCCGGGGCAATATGAATACGACGACCATCCGTACCCGAAAAGGGCGCACGATCATGCTGCAACACGACACCTCGTCCCCCCGGGTGAAATCTTCCCGCTATCTGATCAGCGGTACCAGGGCCACGGCGCAATGCGATGCAGACTCGCCACGGATCTGCACCAGCCATGAGGGGTGGGTATCGCAGGATGTATTCAGTCAGCTGGAAAAGCAATATACTCCTGCCATAACACAGAAAATGGGTGAAATGGCCCGGGTGGTGGGCGGACATGGCGGGATGGATTTTCTGATGGACTGGCGTTGGATAGATTGTGTGCGCAATGGACTACCCATTGACCATGATGTTTATGACGCCGCTCTTTGGAGCTGTATGTCCCCGCTGAGCGAATGGTCGGTGGCGCACCGGTCCAGCCCTGTCGACGTGCCGGACTTCACCCGGGGGGCCTGGGAAAAGAATACACCTGTCAGCCTCTCCATCGATCACGACCACCTCACTACCGCTAAATAAACAACATAAACAACACCTGCCCGAAGCCCCTAAAAGGGACGTCCAAAGGGCAGACATAAAAGGCTATATGATGAAAGTTACAGTCGAACAAAACGCCAGGGGCCTGGGGATTGCCGCCGGGAAGGCAGCAGCCGCCCTTATCAAAGCCGCCATAGAGGAAAAAGGCCAGGCCAACATCATCCTGGGCACGGGCGCCAGTCAGTTCGAGACTCTAAAACAGCTCACCGCATCGAAGGATATCGACTGGCATAAGGTGGTAATGTTCCACCTGGATGAATACATCGGTCTGCCAGTGACGCATCCCGCCAGCTTCCGAAAATATTTGAAAGAACGGTTCCTTGACCAGGTGTCCTTATTGAAAGGCTATCACCTGATCGACGGCAACGCAGATCCTGTGCTGGAATGCATGCGGCTGGGTTATTTGATCGGCTCCCATCCCATAGATGTTGCGCTGGCCGGCATCGGGGAGAACGGGCACCTCGCCTTCAATGATCCCCCCGCGGATTTTGAAACGACCAAATCCTATCTCATTGCCCATCTGGATGAGGCATGCAGGAAACAGCAGCTGGGCGAAGGTTGGTTCAAGTCCATTGACGAAGTGCCCTCGACGGCTATCAGCATGTCCGTACACCAGCTGATGAAATCCAAACATATCATCTGTTCGGTGCCCGATCTGCGGAAAGCCAAGGCTGTAAGGGACAGTTTCGAGCAGCCGATAAGCAATATGTACCCGGCCAGCATTCTGAGAAGTCATCCGGACTGCCGGTTTTTTCTGGATATCTTTTCCATTTCCATGTTGTCGAAGGAAGCATCCGCGTATCGCTAAAGCGTCCCGTACCCGCCAAACAACCCATTAATGCCCAACGTCAGAACCATACTATTGCTCTGCCTGTTGTTCCCCGCAACCCTGTTTGCGGGATCATCCACCGCTCTTGCCGGACCTACCGATCCACTCGGACCTGCATTTGCGTTGATCCCGGCGCCACAGCGTATCGAGCAGATCAGCGGTCAGGGACTACTGTGCAGGGACCTGCTAACGGTCGAAGTAGAGAATGCCGGTCAGATTCGTCTGCTATCAGGCTATCCGGCAACCTTGCCGGTGCATATTTCCTCCGGGCAGGCCGCGGCTGTCGCTTCCGCGCAGCCGAATGCCGGTGGCGCGCTCATCCTGCGGATCGACAGCACGCTGGACCTTCCTTCCACAGAAGGTTATGCCCTCCGGGTGGCGGATAAACAAGTCAGCATTCGGGCAAAAGCGCAGGCCGGCCTGTTCTATGGTCTGCAGACCCTGAATCAATTGCTGGAAGACGCCCATGACCAGGACTTAGCAATTCCGGCCTGTATCATAACAGACTACCCCTCCATTGCGGTAAGGGCCGTTCACATCGACCTGAAACATCACGTAGA
>Ga0105240_10008754_pt1 | contig 14425 bp, 13 predicted proteins | sample KBSC54metaG_FD_80426 | JGI IMG/M metagenome (GOLD analysis project Ga0105240, IMG submission 80426) | Corn rhizosphere microbial communities from Kellogg Biological Station, Michigan, USA - KBS C5-4 metaG | ecosystem: Host-associated > Plants > Roots > Rhizosphere > Soil | place: Michigan, USA... | reverse complement strand
GTCAGCTGTGGCGCTTTCACCGGTTCAAGGGAACCATGGGACACAGCGACCTCGCAGGGGATTTCTCCGTCGACCGCGGCGTGCATCCGCAAAAGCTGCTGGCCAACCTGACATCCGGAAATCTCGTGCTGCAGGATCTGGCCGGCGTGATCGGGGCCGACCGCGCCGCGCATGCTCGCGGCACGCCGCCGGGCAAGGTGCTGCCCGCCGAGCCGTTCAACTTCGAAAAGCTGATGGCGGCGGACGTCGATGTGCATTTCCGCGGCGAAAACATCGTCACCGCCAACCTGCCGCTGGACCGGATGACCGCGCACCTGGTCGTGAGCAGCGGCATCGTCCGGCTCACGCCGCTGGAATTCGGCGTCGCGGGCGGCAGCCTGGTGTCGGTGATCGAGATGGATGCGCGCAAGCCGCGCATGGCAACCCATGCAGTGATCACGGCCAAGGGCTTGCATCTCGCTCGCATGTTCCCGAAATCGAAACTGGGCTCGGGCGATACCGGCACGGTGGACGGTCGCGCCCGGTTGCGCGGCAGCGGCAACTCCATCGCACAGATGCTCGGCTCGGCGCAAGGCGATGCGGCGCTGGTGATGGAAGGCGGATCGGTCGGAGAACTGGCGCTGCGCATGTCCAATCTGGACATAGCGAACTCGCTGCTGGTGATGCTGGGCGGCGACAAACAGGTTCCGGTGCGCTGCATGGCGGGCATCTTCAATGCGACCGACGGCAACTTCAAGGCCAAGGCGTTGGTGCTGGACACCGCCAAGGTCAACATCACCGGCACTGGCAACATCGACTTCACCGACGAATCGCTGCACCTGCACCTGGTCTCGCAATCGAAGGGCTTCAGTCTCGCATCGCTTCGCGGGCCGATTGCCGTGACGGGCTCGTTCATGAATCCCGTGCTCAAGCCCGAAATGGGCGCGGCAGCCGTGCGTGGCGGCCTGGCGGTCGCGCTGGGCGTGGCGACCGCCGGACTGGGCGCCTTGGTCCCGCTGGTGGACTTCGGCAAGGCGGGCGACAGCAATTGCGCGGCGCTCGTCGGACAGGCCCGCGCCGAAGGAGCGCAGCGGTGAGCGCCTTCAGGCTCGCTGCGGCGGCCTGCGTGATGCTGGGCACGGCCAGCTGCGGCAGCCTGCCCGACACGCAATTCCTCTCCAGGAACTACGAGACCCAGGCTTCGCGTTTCCAGAATGCGTGGGGACCGCTCTCGGCAAAGCGCAGTGCGGCGATTGTCGCGAAACTCAAGAGCGCCAATGGCGACCTGGACATCCTGGACAAGCAGACCGCGCTGGAACAGCAGATCGGCGGCTCCGCGCTCATGCTGGGAAACAAGGTCACGCTGCTGCAAGACGGCCCGGCGACGTACGTCGCGATGTTCGCCGCCATTCGCGCGGCGAAGGACCGCATCGATGTGGAGTCCTACATCATCGAAGACGGCGAAATCGGGCAGCAGTTCGCCCAATTGCTGCTCGAACGCCAGGCGCATGGCGTGCAGGTCAACGTCATGTACGACAGCGCCGGCACATTCAGCACGGGCAAGGCGTACTTCGACCGGCTCACGAAGGCCGGCGTGCAGGTGGTCGAGTTCAACCCTGTCAATCCACTGGCCGCCGGGCAGGCGTGGTCGCCCAATCACCGCGATCACCGCAAGCTGCTGATCGTCGATGGCGCCGTGGCCTTCCTCGGCGGCATCAACATCAGCAGTGTGTACTCGAGTGGCTCAACGTTCCGGCGGGGCGAACGACGGGGCAATCCGGCCAGCGGCTGGCGCGACACCGACATCCAGGTCGAAGGTCCGGTGGTCGCCGAATTCGAGAAGCTGTTCGGCCAGAGCTGGGAAAAGCAAAGGGGCAAGCCCTTGACGGAGCGCGCCACCGCAACTTCGCCGGCGCGAGGCAACGAGATCGTGCGTGCCATCGGCAGCACGCCGGACGACGAGTTCAGCCTGGTCTACCTCACCTTGATCTCGGCGATCACGAATGCGGAAAAGCAGGTGTTCATCACGAATGCCTATTTCGTCCCGGACCCGCAATTGATGAAGGCGCTGCTTGACGCGGCCGCACGCGGCGTGGACGTGCGGCTCGTCCTGCCGAGCCAGTCCGATTCACCGCCGGCCTACCACGCGGGACACTCCTACTACACGCAGCTGCTGCAGGCCGGCGTGAAGATCTACGAGCGCCGCGGCTCCACGCTGCACGTGAAGACGGCGATCGTGGATGGCGTGTGGTCCCTGGTGGGTTCGAGCAATCTCGACTGGCGCAGCGCGCTGGACAACGACGAGATCAACGCCGTGATCCTCGGGCGCGAGTTCGGCGCGCAGATGCAGGCCGTGTACATGAAGGACATGCAGGCTTCCGACGAGATCGACCTGCACAACTGGGAACGCCGGCCGGTCATGATGCGGCTCAAGGAAATGGCGGCGCGGTTGTGGGGGCCGCTGCTCTAGCGGCCCACGCCCGTTATCGCTTCGATGCCGCGCGGGCGATGCGATCCCGGTTCAAGTGGACTTCGCCTTGATCCGGATGCGGCTCTTGACCGAGGTCACGCCTTCAGTGTCACGCGCGATCGAAGCCGCCTTGTCGGCCTGGTCTTGCGAACGGACCGTGCCTGTCAGCACGACGGCGCCATGGCCGTGCGTGTCGACATGGATGCGTGCCAAGCTGCCGAATTTCTGTTCGGCCAGGTGCGCCTTGACCTTGGCGGTGATGACCGAGTCCTTCATGAATGTCGTGGGATGCGAGCGGTCGGTGTCTGTGCCGGTTTCGGTGGCGGCCTGAACCGCGAAGGAGCCGAGCACGGCGCCGGTGGCCAGGAGGATGGCAGTGAGCTTGAATTTCATGGAATGTTCCTTTCGATGGGCACCGGAAACCGGGCTTGGGCGCACCATGCGCGTTTTCCGGCGGCTCGTCTGTGCGATCGCGCACTGTTGCCCCATCGGCGCCATGTCGGCGCGTTGTCCTACGGCGTGCGAAGCTCATGGGTGCGCAAACGCACAGAGCCAATTGCCCGCAACGCGCAATCTCGCTGCTGTTGACGCCGTCATCCGTCCCGGGTGAGCAAATGCTCCGGGGAATGTTTAAACGAAAGCACCCGAGGCCCATCATGATGAACAAATTCACCCGCATTTCCGTGCTCGTCGGCGCTGTCGCCCTGACAGCCCTTGCCGGTTGCGCTTCCACCCGGAACCACGAAGGCACCGGCCAATACGTCGACGATACCGCGATCACCACCAAGGTGAAGGCCGCGATCTTCAACGACCCGGCGCTGAAATCGATGGAAATCAATGTCGAGACCTTCAAGGGCCGTGTGCAGCTGAGCGGCTTCGTGCGTTCGCAAGCCAACATCAACGAAGCGGTCGCCGTCGCGCAGTCCGTCAGTGGTGTCGTGTCGGTCGGCAACGACATGAGGCTCAAATGAACCGAGCCATCGTTAACGCCGCGACTTTCGGGTTCGCCACGCTGATGCTGGCCGCCGGCGGCACGGCTTGCGCCGCGACGCACGCTTCGGAGGCGCAACTGCGCTATCAGCACGAGCGTGCCGTCTGCCTGAGCGGGCAGTCCAACCAGGAGCGCGCCACCTGCCTGAAGGAAGCGGGCGCGGCTTTCGCCCAGGCCAAGCGTGAAAGCCTGGGCCGCAGTGACGACGGCGCTTTGCAGCGCAATCGCAATCTGCGATGCGACGCGTTCAAAGGCGGTGACCGCGAAGATTGCCTGCGCCGCGTGGGTGGCGAAGGCGTCACCAGCGGAAGCGCGCAGCAAGGCGGCATCCTGCGCGAGCTGAGGCGGCCCGAATAACCAGTACAAGCATGTCCGCCACCTTCGGCCGAGCACCCGCAACACCACTGCGGGCAGCCGGCGGACGAGCGACCGGCTCATGCTGATCAATCCCCCGAAACACTCCAGTGCTCCGACCACCTGAAAGAATTCAATGCTTTACACCATCGCCATCGTCCTGCTGATCCTCTGGCTGCTAGGCCTCGTGACCTCGGTCACCGCGGGCGGCTTGATCCACGTGCTGCTTGTCGTGGCAATTGTTATCATCCTGCTGCGTGTCATCCGCGGACGCGGCGCGCTCTAAGCACGGGCCGCCGGCGCACAGTGACGCCTTCAAGGCGGCGGCGCTTTGATCGCCACCGCACAGACGTCACCCAGGTGTGCACACAAGCTCCGGCATGGTTTCCAAGAAGTTGAAGTCAGCGCGTCCTCGCGCTCGCACCGGCGCGTCGCCGATGGCGGCGGCCGCGAAGGTGCTGGTGCTCCAGGGAGGCGGTGCGCTGGGCGCGTACCAGGCCGGCGTCTATGAAGCGCTCATCGAAAGCGACAGCAAGCTGGACTGGGTCGCGGGTGTGTCGATCGGAGCGATCAATGCGGCCCTGATCGCAGGCAACGCACCCGAAGTCCGCGTCGATCGCCTGCGCGAATTCTGGCGCCAAGTTTCGTCCGGTCCCGCGCAGAACATGGCGTGGCCGTGGGGCGATCGTGCCGTGTTCAACCAGTGGAGCGCCGCGTCGGCAGCCATGGTGGGTGTTCCAGGCTTCTTCCGTCCTCGTGCGGACCCGACCCTGTTCCTCGGCGGCGCCGCACCGCTCCTGAGCTACTACGACACGTCGCCGCTGAAGTCCACGCTCGAGCGGCTCGTCGACTTCGACCGGATCAACCACAGGCAGATGCGGCTGAGCGTCGGCGCGGTCAATGTGCGCTCGGGCAATTCCATCTATTTCGACAACACCGTCCAGCCCATCGCAGTCGAGCACATCATGGCCAGCGGGGCGCTGCCTCCGGGATTCCCGCCGGTGCATATCGACGGCGAGGATTACTGGGACGGCGGCATCCTTTCGAACACGCCGCTTCAGTACGTGCTCGATTCGTGTCACCGTGCGCATCCGTTGCTGATCCTGCAGGTGGACCTGTTCAGCGCTCGCGGTGCGATGCCGCGAACGCTCTCCGAGGTGGTCGAGCGCCAGAAGGACATCTCCTATTCGAGCCGCACGCGAATGAACACTGACGCGCTCAGTGCCAACGTGAACCTGCAGCAGGCACTGGCCGACTTGATCGCGAAGGTGCCTGCGCGCCTGCGTGACGACCCGCTGGTCGCGGCGCTGGGCCTGCAGATGAAGCACGAGCCGATCGACATCGTGCACCTGATCTACCGCGACAAGCCTTACGAGCTGGATTCGAAGGACTACGAATTCTCCCGCGCGATGGTCGAGGAGCATTGGGAGGCCGGCGCGCGCGACATGCGCAGCACCATCTCGCATCCGGAATGGCTGCGAAGCGCGGCGGCCAACGGCGTCACCACGTTCGACCTCGAGGAACCGGGACCCGGCAAGGTGCGCCGCCCTGGCCCGCAAATGGAGCCGGCCGCATGAAGATCGCAGACATCCGGCGCAACGCGTTCTCGATGCCGTTGACAAGCCCTGCGTTTCCGCCGGGCCCTTACCGCTTCAACAAGCGTGAATTCCTGGTGATCACGTACCGAACGGACATGGACGCGCTGCGCGCCGTGGTGCCGGAGCCGCTCGAGGTGCTGAAACCGCTGGTCAAGTACGAGTTCATCCGCATGCCCGACTCGACCGGGTTCGGCGACTACACCGAATCGGGACAGGTCATCGCGGTGCGCACCCAGGGCGGTTCCGGTGCCGAGAACGGCAGCTACGTCCACGCGATGTACCTCGACGACCATCCGCCCATCGCGGGCGGGCGCGAACTGTGGGGATTTCCGAAGAAGCTCGCATCCCCTCGGCTCGAGTACGAAACGGACACACTCGTCGGGACGCTCGATTACGGCAAGGTGCGCATCGCCACCGCGACGATGGGGTTCAAGCACCGCGCCGTCGATGCGGCGCCGGTGCTGGCAGCGCTCGCGCAGCCGAACTTCCTGCTGAAGATCATCCCGCACGTCGACGGCACCGCAAGGATCTGCGAACTGGTGCGCTACTACATGACGGACGTCACGCTGCACGGTGCGTGGTCCGGGCCGGCCGCGCTCGAACTGCACCCTCACGCGCTCGCGCCGGTCGCGGACCTGCCGGTGCTCGAAGTCGTCTCGGCGCTTCATTACATCGCCGACATGACGCTCGCGCTCGGCTCGGTCGAACTCGACTATCTCGCATGACAAACCAGGAGTCTCCATGCAGCTGAAGGACAAGGTCGCTTTCATCACCGGCTCGGCCAGTGGTATCGGCAAGGAAATCGCAACCGTCTATGCCCGCGAGGGTGCGAAGGTGGTGATCGCGGACATGAACAAGGACGCTGCCGAAGCGACGGCCGCGGAGCTGAAGTCGGCAGGCTCGCAGGCCTTGGGCGTCGGCGTGGACGTCACCGTCGAAAACCAGGTGAACACCGCCGTCGAGCAGGCGGTCTCGGTGTTCGGCGGCATCGACATCCTCGTGAGCAATGCCGGGATTCAGATCGTGCACCCGGTGCAGGAGTTCACGTTCGAGGAGTGGAAGAAGATGCTCGCGATCCACCTGGACGGCGCGTTCCTGACCACGCGGGCCTGCCTGAAGCACATGTACGCGCAAGGCCGCGGCGGCAGCGTGATCTACATGGGATCGGTGCACTCGAAGGAGGCGTCGCTGCTGAAAGCGCCTTATGTCACGGCCAAGCACGGGCTCATTGGCTTGTGCAAGACGGTGGCCAAGGAAGGCGCGAAGCACAACGTGCGCGCCAATGTGATCTGCCCGGGGTTCGTTCGCACACCGCTGGTTGAAAAACAGATTCCCGAACAGGCGAAGACGCTCGGCATCACCGAAGAAGAGGTGATCCGCAACGTGATGCTCAAGGAAACGGTGGACGGCGAATTCACCACCACGGACGACGTTGCGCGAGTGGCACTGCTGTTCGCCGCCTTTCCGACGAACGCGCTCACCGGTCAGTCGCTGGTCGTGAGCCACGGCTGGTTCATGCAATAGGTGACGGCTCCCGGCCTTCCTTCGCGCGGGTTGCAGATCATCGCGGCCGCGTGCACGCTCGCGGTGCTCTACTTCGGCCGCGAGGTGCTCGCTCCCCTTGCGCTGGCCGCAGTGATGAGCCTTGCGATCGCGCCGCTCAAACGCAAGCTCGCGCGCCTGGGCCTCGGGCACACCGGTGGCACGCTCGTCTCCGTCGTGTTGCTGGGCGCGTGCGTCGCCTGGCTTGCCGTCGTGCTCACGTCGCAGCTCTTCGCGATGGCCGGCGATCTCCCGCAATACAAGGAGGCGGTGCGCGCGAAGCTCGAGAAGGTGCGCGACGTCACGATCGGGCCGCTCGAGCGGATGGAGACCGAACTCGCGGGCGTCGTGCCGCGCCCGGCCGGGACGGGGGCGAAGGCGCGCGCCGGCAAGGCAGTCACCGCGGGTCCGCCGCCGCCGGCCGGCAGCCTCGCATCGCTCCCCACCGCGACCGACACCGCAGCGCGAATCGCGTCCTCGATGTGGGGTCCATTGGCACAGGCCGGCATCGTGCTCGTGCTGCTGGTTTTCATTCTTCTCGAGCACGAGGGACTGCGCGACCGGATGATCCGGCTGGCGGGCGAGGCCGAAGCCGGCCGCACCATGCAGGCCATCGAAGATGCCGCCCACGGCGTGGCGCACTTCTTCCTGTGCCAGTTCCTCGTGAACCTCACCTTCGGCGCCGTGCTCGCGTTGTCTCTCTGGCTGCTCGGCATCCCGCACGCGGCGCTCTGGGGGGCCGTCGGAGCCCTGGCCCGGTTCGTTCCCTACGTTGGCCCGCTCGCAGCGGGCGGGGCGCTCGTGGCTTTCGCCGCGGCCGTCGATCCGGGCTGGACGTTGATGTTCTCGTGCATGGCGCTGTACGTGACGCTCGAGCTGCTCACGTCCAACGCAGTGGAGCCGCAGTTGTACGGGCATAGCAGCGGACTTGCGCCGCTCGGCGTGATCGTATCGGCGCTGTTCTGGGGCTCGCTGTGGGGACCACTGGGCCTGCTGCTGTCCACGCCCATGACGCTGTGCCTGGTCGTCGCGGGTCGCCACGTTCGCATGCTGGAGCCCATCTCGATCGTGCTGGGGGAGCCACCGGGCCTCACGGCGGCGCTGCGCCTGTACCAGCGGGCACTCTCGGGGGAACCGCTGGAGATCGTCGCCGCAGCCCGGATCTACCTGCGGCGAAGCAACTTCGCCCGCTACTGCGACCAGGTGCTGCTGCCCGGACTCGCCCTCGCGGCGCAGGACTTTCAAGCGGGACGCATCGGAGGCGAGCAGCAGGACCGTATCCGCGTCACCGTGGCGGCCGCGGCCGCGGCGCTGGGTGCGGCGCAGCCGCAGCAGGGTGCTCGGCGCCGGCGGCGTTCCATGTCGCTGCTCGACGCGACGGTCGGCGCGCATCTCCACGCAGCGCGGGATCAGCAATTGGGACGCTGGCAGGGCGCGCCGCCGCGGGGGTCCTCGCTGCTTGTGCTCTGTGTCGGTTCCGCGCAGCCGTGGGATGCGCTGTTGTCAGGCTTGCTGGTGCAAGCGTTGCGAGACGAAGGCATCGACGCCCGTGGCGAGCCGATGCAGGACGAGACGCTGGAAACGATTTTCCTGGACTGCCCGCTCGAAGAAGAGCTCGAATCGTGGCGCGAGGTCGTTCGGGAATTGCGTTCGCAGCATCCTCGCGCGATGCTCGTGGCCGTGGAGCTGACGGCAACGACTGCCCTCGCGCGCCACGCGGAAATTGCCGGCCGCGTCGACCTCGTGGTCCGCTCGTTCCATGACGCCGTGGCGTTCGTGCTCGCCGGCCGCGCAGCCACCGCATAGCCATCCACGAAGCGTTCTTCGCGCCGGCCACTTACATCTGGCAGCTTATTCAGCACCAAGGTGCCGGCGGATCAGCACCCTGGTCGGTAGGTGTGCACTCGGCCCTGCTCCTACAGTCACGCATCTTTCATCATGAGCTCCCAGACATGCACATGTACCCGCGTCATTTCATGAGAACCGCCCTCGTCGGCGTCATGGCCTTGCTGTTGTCTTCCGTCAGCCTTGCATCCGGCGGCACCGGTGGCGGCGGCACGGGCGGAGGCGGTGGCGGAGGCGGTGGCGGTGGCGGCGGAACCACCACCCCGCCTGCGCCCTCGATCCTGCCCACCACGCCTGCGGCGCCCGACGTGCTGATGCGCGAATCGTTCGGCTTCGGCCCTCTTTCTCCTGCGGCCCGGCCGGCCGGCGGCAAGGGTGCGCTCAAGCCCTATTTCGCGAACACCGCGATTACCGGCTTCTGGATCGAGTACCCGGGCAGCAAGGACACCGCGTGGCTCGCGCCGGGAGAAACCGCCGGCCAGACGTGGAAAGTCTGCGCCGTCGACAACCCCAACGAGATGCCGTCGCCGCTTCAGACTGGCGACGTGAGCGGCGGCTGCCTGATTTCGGATTGGCGTGACGTGGTCACTGCGCATCCCACGGCCCTGATGCCGTTCAAGGCGCCGGCCGGATCGTACGAAGCCTCGATCAACGGCTGGACCGCGCCCCTGCTGAGCGGCACGTACCTTGGCTTCGGCTTCACCGATTCGAGCGTGCTTGACAGCAACCTGGAGACATCGGGCACCTTGTGGCTGCGGCTTTGGCAAACGCCGGGCGCGCCGATCAACACCACCGTGCAATACGAATTGCGCACCAATGGCATGAGCGGCCCGGTGCTGGCCTCCGGCACGACCTGGTTCGACCCCTTCACCCCGATCGTCCTGAGCTACAACCCGGCGACGCACATGGCGAGCGCCAGCGTGAACAATAGCCCGCTGGGTACGTTCCCGATCACCTTGTCGCCGCATTTCCTGGGCATCGAAGGCGTCGCTATCGTGGATAACCTGGTGGTGCGCCAGTTACCCTGACAACACAGCCGTACTGTTTCGCCACCCTGGGACTGCCGACACCGTTCAGCCGGCGATTGCCCTTTCCCCGACGAGTTTCGTCGACCGCCGCCGACGCGGCAAGCGCACCGGCTGGCCCAGCATGGGGGGATGCGCACCGTCATCGTGACTGATCGGGGCCAGGAGTGGTTCCAGGTCCCGGACGCGGCCGTCGTCACGGCCCGCCGATATCTCGCCGAACCGCAGAGCACCGGCGAGGCCAACGGACGGCTGCTCAACTTCTGCCGCACAGGCCGCTACCAGGGACGCGGCTATTACGTGTCGCTGCTGGCCGAGGCGCGTGGCCAGCGTCCGTTGCCCGACGTGAAGACCGTCGAGGACCTGAAGTCCGAAGCTCATGTGCGGTCGCTGTCGGAGCAGCTCGCGCCGGTCGTCGAAGAGACCCTGCATCACGACGAGAGCGATCGCTTCGAGCTCGACGTGTACCTCGGCAAGGATGCGGCCGAACGCCACCAGGCCATCGCCGGCAAACTGTTCGCGAGCGTGCGGGCGCCGCTCATGCGCGCACTGTTTGCCCGCGCCGAGGGCCGATGGCGGCTCGAAGGCCTGCAGGCGATCGGCATCGCCGACGTCCCGGCGCAGGACCGTGCGTTCGTGCTGGAGACGGTCAAGGCGTTCGCGGCGCAGGCTCCGGCGGTCAAGGCGCAGCGCGCCGGCGCCAGCGCGCCGCGGCTGGCCATCCTGCACGACCCGAACGAACCCCACAAGCCGTCCAACGACCAGGCGCTGCAACGCTTGCTGAAAGCCGCGCCGCGGGTGGGATTGCAGGCCGAGCTCATAGGGCCCGACGCGCTGGAGCGACTGCCGGAATTCGACGCGCTGTTCAATCGCGCCAGCCCGGAAGTGGACGGCTTCGTGTACGAATTCGCGCGCCGCGCCGAATCGCTGGGGATGCCCGTGGTCGACGATACCGAGTCGATCCTGAAGTGCCTCAACAAGGTGTACATGCACGAGCTGATGCGCCGCCATCGCATTCCCACGCCGCGCACGTTGACCGTGCACCGCGGCAATGTCGACGAGGTGGTCGCCGCACTCGGGTTGCCTTGCGTGCTCAAGCTGCCGGACAGCGGCTTCGGCCTCGATGTGATCAAGATCGAATCGGAAGATCAATTACGCCAGGAGGCGGAGCGCTTCTTCCAGGTCTCGGAGCTCTTCATCGCGCAGGAATGGTTGCCAAGCGAGTTTGACTGGCGCGTCGGCGTGTACGACCGCAGGCCGCTGTTCGTCGCCAAGTACTTCATGGCGCCGGGGCATTGGAAAGTAATCCAGGAAATCGAGGGGCAGCAGCAACTGGTCGAGGGCAAGACGCAGGCGATGACGATTGGCGAAGCGCCTGAGCAGGTGATCAATCTGGCGCTGCGCGCGGCCAACCTGATCGGCCGCGGCCTGTACGGCGTGGACTTGAAGCAGGTGGACGACCACGTTTACCTGATCGAAGTCAATTGCAATCCGAACCTCGACGCAGGCAACGAAGACCAGGTGCTCGGCGAAGCGCTCTACCGCGAAGTGGTCGGTGTGTTCGCGCGGCGCATCGCGGAATCGAGCGGCGGCGCGCGCGGGTGAAGCCCCATGGAATTCCGCATCAGCGACGGCAAACTTGAGCAGCAACGCACCGGCTGCATCGTTGCCGGTGTGCACGAGGGACGCAAACTTACACGCGCGGCGGCGCAGCTCGATACGGCGTCGGACCATGCGCTGCGCCGCGTGATCGATCGCGGCGACCTCGAAGGCGAACTGGGCGCGACGCTGCTGCTTCAAGACCTTGCGCGGATTTGCGCGCAACGGGTGCTTCTGGTCGGACTGGGCCAGCAAGGCGGTCTCGTCGAAGGCCGCTATCGCAAAGCGCTGTCCTCGGCGATGAAGGCGCTGCGCAGGACCGCAGCCGAGGAGGCGACGCTGTGCCTGGACGACTTTGCCGTGCAGGGCCGCGATGCCCCGTGGAAGATCGAGCAGGCGGTGCTTGCCGTCATGGACGGCCTGTATCGCTTCGACGCGCTCAAGAGCAAATCGGCGCAAACCAGGTTCGCGTTGAAGACGGTGATCTTCCACGTCGCCGATCGCTTCGAGGCGGCCACCAGCGACGCTGCGATCCATCGCGCGGCGGCGATCGCCGAGGGCGTGATCCTCGCGAAAGATCTCGGCAACATGCCCGGCAATCTTTGCACCCCGGCCTATCTGGCTGACCACGCCTTGGAAGTCGGCAGGCGCCATGGCTTCGAGGTGAAGATCCTCGAGCAAAGCGATATCGAAAAGCTGGGCATGGGCGCGTTCCTCGCCGTCGCGCGCGGCAGCCCGCAGCCGCCCAAGCTCATCGTGATGGAGTACCACGGCGGCGCTGGCGGGGCGCAGCCGATCGTGCTCGTCGGCAAGGGCATCACCTTCGACGCGGGCGGCATCTCCATGAAGCCGCCGCTGGACATGGATGAAATGAAATTCGACATGTGCGGCGCCGCGAGCGTGTTCGGCGCATTGCGCGCGGCCGCGCTCATGAAGCTGCCGCTCAACGTCGTCGGCATCATTCCGGCCACCGAGAACATGCCGGGCGGCGACGCCACCCGGCCGGGCGACATCGTGACGACGATGTCCGGCCAGACCGTGGAAATCCTCGACACCGACTGCGAAGGCCGGCTGGTGCTTTGCGATGCGCTCACCTACGCACGGAAGTACCAGCCCGCGGCCGTCGTCGACATTGCGACGCTGACCGGCGAGATCGTGACCGCGCTGGGCGACGTCGCCACCGGGATGTTCTCCAACGACGGCGCGCTCGCGCACGAAGTCATCGCGGCGGGCGACAGCGCATGGGATCGCGCCTGGCAGATGCCGCTGTGGGAGGAATACCAGGACGCGCTGCAATCGAACTTCGCGGATTTCCCCAACATCGGCTCGCACAACGATTGCGCAGTCACCGCCGCATGCTTTCTCTCGCGATTCACCAAGGACTATCCGTGGGTGCACCTCGACATCGCGGGAACCGCCGCCCGAAGCGGTGCCGACAAGGGTGCGACGGGCCGGCCGGTGGCGCTGCTCGCGCATTTCCTCGCCGGCCGCGCGACCAGGCCGGACTAACCGGGAGTGACAACTGCACTACCAGGACGCATCCACCATGCAAGACCGCCGACGTTTCGAATTCGCCCAATTCGCCGAGCTGGAGAGATGGCTCAACGAACACGGCGTGACTGAAATCGAGTGCCTCGTGCCCGACCTCACCGGGGTGGCGCGCGGCAAGATCCTGCCGCGGGAGAAGTTCACCGAAGACCGCGGCATGCGGCTGCCCGAGCAAGTGGTGGCCATGAGCGTCACGGGGGAGTACCCGAGCGACGGACCTTACTTCGACGTCGTCAGCCGCCACGACGCCGACATGCACCTGGTGGCCGACCCCAGCACCGTGTGCATCGTTCCTTGGGCGGCCGACCCCACCGCGCAAGTGATCCACGATTGCTACGACCGGGACGGCGCACTCATTCCCTATGCTCCGCGCTCGGTGCTGCGACGGGTTTGCGAACTGTTCGACCGCAAGGGTTTCGTGCCCGTGGTGGCGCCCGAGCTGGAGTTCTACCTGATCGCCCGCAACACCGATCCCGACCTGCCGCTGAAGTCGCCGGTGGGCCGCAGCGGCCGCGCCGAAACTTCCCGGCAGGCCTACTCCATCGATGCGGTGAACGAATTCGACCCGCTGTTCGAGGACGTGTACGACTACTGCCAGAAGATGGAGCTGAACGTGGACACGCTGATCCACGAGACCGGCGCGGGCCAGATGGAAATCAATTTCCTGCACTCGTCGGCGCCGCTCGAATTGGCGGACCAGGTGTTTCTGTTCAAGCGCATCGTGCGCGAGGCTGCGCTGCGGCACGACATGTACGCCACGTTCATGGCCAAGCCGATCGAAGGCGAGCCCGGCAGCGCCATGCACGTGCACCAGAGCCTGGTCAGCAAGGAAACGGGCCGCAACCTGTTTTCGAACGAAGACGGCACGCCCAGCAAGGAATTCTTCTGGTACATCGGCGGCTTGCAGAAATACATTCCCGCGGCGATGGCGCTGTTCGCGCCGTACGTGAACAGCTATCGGCGGCTGGCCCGCTTCACCGCCGCGCCCATCAACATCGAATGGGGAGTGGACAACCGCACCGTGGGCATCCGCTCACCCGTGGCAACGCCGCAGGCGCGGCGCGTGGAGAACCGCGTGATCGGCGCGGATGCCAATCCGTACGTCGCCTTGGCGGCAACGCTGGCGTGTGGCTTGCTCGGGATCGAACAGCGCATCGAGCCGACGCAGGAGTGCACCGGCGATGCCTATCAGAGCGCGCGCGCGCTGCCCGGCGGCCTGGCCGAAGCGGTGTCGTTGCTGCGCGCGGACCATGACCTGGCCAAGGTGCTCGGCAAGGAGTTCCTGACCGTCTACGCGGAGATCAAGGACCTGGAGCATGAGGAATTCATGCGGGTGATCTCGCCTTGGGAGCGGGAGCATTTGCTGCTGCATGTTTGAGCAGCAGCGGTTCATCGTCGTTCAATTCCTTCCAACAGGGACTGCACTTAGCTTTCCCTTGTCGCGCTTCAGGCTGGCACGAGGTACACGCCCGGC
>Ga0105240_10008752_pt1 | contig 14431 bp, 10 predicted proteins | sample KBSC54metaG_FD_80426 | JGI IMG/M metagenome (GOLD analysis project Ga0105240, IMG submission 80426) | Corn rhizosphere microbial communities from Kellogg Biological Station, Michigan, USA - KBS C5-4 metaG | ecosystem: Host-associated > Plants > Roots > Rhizosphere > Soil | place: Michigan, USA... | reverse complement strand
GCATCGTCGAAACCAACGTGACCGCGCCCATGCAGCTCACGCGGCGCCTGCTGGGCGAGCTCGCGTCCCAGCCCGAAGCCTGGATCGTCAACGTCGGCTCGATCATGGGTTATCTGGGCTACCCCGGTTACGCCGCGTACTGCGCGAGCAAGTTCGCGCTGCGCGGCTTCAGCGAGGCGCTGCGCCGGGAGCTGGCCGACGGTCCGGTGCGCGTATTGCATTTCGCGCCGCGCGCGACGCGCACCGAGTTCAACAGCGACGCGCTGAACGCGCTCAACGCCGAGCTCGGCACCGCGACGGACTCGCCGACGAAGGTCGCCGAAGAGCTCGTGCGCCTCTTGCATCGACCCGTGCGCGAACGGCTGCTCGGCATGCCGGAAAAACTGTTCGCGCGCATCAACCAGTTGTGGCCGGCGCTGGTCGACAGCGCGCTGCGCAAGCAGCTCGCCGTCATCCGCGGCTACGCGCGCGGCCGCGTCCCGTCGCCGCCGCTCGCCGGCCGCCATCCACCCATCCATTCTTCCGAAAGAGGACCCTCATGAAGTTCAAGCCCCTGGTCGTTATGTCGTTCGCGCTGTCTGCGTTCAGCATCCTTGTCGCGCCGCTCGCGCGCGCGGCGATCGACGAGGACGTGCACATGCTGCAGAGTCAGTGGGATCAGATCAAGTACCGCAAGCCGAAGACCGAGCAGGAACGGGACTTCGAAGCGCTCGCGCAGACCGCGCGCAGCGTGCGCGCCAAATATCCTGACCGGGCCGAAGCCGAAATCTGGTACGGCATCATCATGTCCACCTATGCCGGCGCGAAAGGCGGACTCGGCGCGCTGTCGCTGGTCAAGGATGCGAAGCAGGCATTCGAGCACGCGCTCGCCATCGATCCGAAGGCGCTCGACGGCTCGGCCTATGCCAGCCTCGGCTCGCTCTACTACCAGGTGCCCGGCTGGCCGGTCGGCTTCGGCGACGACAAGAAGGCGCGCGAAATGCTGGAAGCCGCGCTCAAGCTGAATCCGGACGGCATCGACCCGAACTATTTCTATGGCGATTTCCTGTATCGCAAAGGCGAATACGCGGATGCGAAGAAAGCGCTCGAGCATGCGCTGAAAGCGCCGGCGCGGCCGGATCGCCCTGTCGCCGACGAGGGCCGGCGCAAAGAGATTGAAGAACTGCTCGCGAAGATCGGCGACAAGTCGAGCGGATAACTCTGCATAGCCGGCGCGGCCTGAATTCGCCGCGATCACACTGGCGGCCCGCTTTTTCGGCGGCCGGGCCCGCACAACCAGTCATCGGTCCGGTGAGCCGTCTGCCGCCGCGATATTGACAATTTTCCTCTGCTGCCGGACTATGCGGGCGTCATAACGTCTCTACCACTCGCATCAGGCAGCGCTTTCCGGGACGGACACACGGTGTCCGCAAGACAGTCGGTTCCATTCGCCCGAAACGGGACCGGTAACAACATCGACGGGCGTACGGCAGCAGGGAAACTTCGATGAGTGCCTGGAAAAGTGCATGCCTGGCGCTGCTTGCGGCGCACGGCGCGTTTGCGTTCACGCCGCAGACGACGACAGTCGAATTCTTCAACACCGATCTGCAGCATTACTTCATCACCGCCGATCCGATCGAGGCGCTCGCGATCGATCAGGGCTCGGCCGGCGCCGGTTGGGTTCGCACCGGACGCGGCTTCGGCGTGTGGATCGATGCGGGATCGGCGCCCGCTGGCGCAGTGCCTGTGTGCCGCTTCTACTCGTCGGGCTCGCATGCCCATTTCTACACGGCTGACGCGGCCGAGTGCGCGCAGTTGCAGGCACTGCAGGGCGCACAGTCGGCAGCGGCAGCGCTCGCGGGCAACGCGTTCACCGGCTGGGCGTTCGAAGGCGATGCCTTCCTCGCGCTCGTGCCGGCGTCCGGCGCCTGCACGAGCGGCACCGAGCCCATCTATCGCTTCTACAATCCGGGCACCGACGCCGGCACCGGCAGCAGCCACCGCTTCGTCAGCGATGCCGACATGGCGGCGATGATGTCGAGCCTGGGCTGGGTGTCCGAAGGCGTCGCGTTCTGCAGCCCTGTCGCAGCAACCGGTACGAGCGCGCCCGCGGCGGTGTCGACCGGGTCGTTCCCCGAACTCGCGACGACGTGGACCGGCAACGCAGGCTGGGCCTTCCGGGTCAAGCCGGGCGATGGCGATACGAAGTCGACGGCCCCGGTCACCTTGACCATCGCCACCGACGGCACGCTGACGGGAAATGGCAATGGGTGTTCGATCGCCGGATCGATCAACTCGGGCGACGGATTTCATTCGCTGTACAACGGGTCGGTCACGACGACCGCCTGCACCGACGCGCATTTCAACGGCACCTTCGCGCTGCATCTCGCGCGGCTGGGCAGTGCGCTGCTCGGCATGCAATTCGGGAGTCAGACGGCGTCGCTCGTCGTCGAGGTCGAGGCGCTGCTGTCGTCGGGAACGCCGCCAGCACCACCGCCGCCCCCGGCATCCGGTCCGACGACGTACACGGGGAACGTCGCGTGGATCGTCATCCCGGCCACGGCCAGCAGCACGGCTGGCGCCATCAGCGCGGTCACGCTGCCGCTGACCCTGACCATCGACGGCACGACGCTGACCGGATCGGGTTATGGCTGCGCCTTCACCGGAACGATCGTCCCCGGGCCCTCCGCCATCGCGATCGCAGCCAGCGCGACCGCAACCGGCTGCACGAACCCTGCGTTCAACGGCACCTACCCGAACATCAAGGTCGAGCGCGAGGACGGCGCCGCGCTCTCCATCGACTTCGAGATGCAGACGACAACGGGATCGACCATCACGCGCGTGCTGATTCGCGGGGTGCTCGTCGAGGGCAAGGTGCCGCCCCCTCCGCCGCCGCCACCGCCGCCACCGATCACCGGCACGTGGACAGGCGATGCGCACTGGACGCTCGCGAAGTTGACCGCGACCTCCGCGGACGACTCGGGCACATCGACCTCGACCATGCCGCTCTCGCTGACGCTGGGCAGCGGCGGCGTGCTGACGGGCAGCGGCGGCGGCTGCACGTTCGGCGGCACGCTGACGCAGCATGAACAGTCGCTGAGCGGGCCGGTCACCGCGTCGGGTTGCACCAATGGCGCTTTCAACGGCACGTACTCGAGCGTCGCGCTCGATCTCGAAGACGGTGGTGCGCTCGCGGTTGCGATGAAGATGGAGAATTCGACGGTGCGCGTGTCGATTGTCGGTGTCCTGCCGTCCGGCAGCACCACGCCACCTCCGCCACCGCCACCCCCGCCCTTCTCGCTCACCGGCACGTGGGTGAGCGCGAATGCGGAATGGCTGGACCTGCGCATCCCCAGCGCGACGTCGAGCCAGTCCGCATCGCAGCACGCGCTGACGCTCGCCATCGCGGCCGACGGCAGTGTCACAGGCAGCGGCTTCGGATGCGCGTTCACCGGCAGCCTGAAGGCCGTCAACGCCAGCGCGACGGCGTTCGCCGGACCCCTGAGCGCAACCGGCTGCACGAACACCGACTTCAACGGCGCGTACGGTCTGTTCAGCGCGCACCTGGGCGACGGCGGCAAGCTCGACGTCGCGATGTCGCGCGAAAGCGCGAGCACGGCGATCGGCGTGCATGCTTCAGTCGCAGCGGAGATGACCAGGCAGTAGGAAAGATTCGGTCGTGTGTGCGTGCGCGCCGCACGGATAGTTGAAGGCGGCTGATGCTGCGCCAACCACGGCGGCAGCACGGTTGCCCTTAGAATACGCCTCACTTTGAAAACGAGGCGAACCAGGTCGACCAGCCGTTCTGCGAGGCTACGCGACGTCGCAGAAAGCGCCGGCGTCTCCGTTGCGACCGTCTCGCGCGTGATCAATCGCCTGCCATTGGTCAGCGAGACGACACGCGCCGCGGTGGAACGCACGCTGGAAATGCTCGAGTACATTCCCAACCATGCCGCGAGGTCGCTGCACTCCAGCACGTCCAAGGCAGTGGGACTGGTTGTGCCGACGATGAGAAATGCCGTATTCGTTCCGACCATCGAGGCAATCGAGAGAACGCTGGGCGAATCCGGATACGCGTTGCTGATCAGCTGCTCGAATCGCGATTCCGAGCGCGAGCTGACGCAGGTGCGCGGTCTCATCGAGCGCGGCGTCGACGGAATGATTCTTTCAGGGAGCGCCCGCCACTCCAAGGTCATTCCACTGCTCGGACGCCTGGGTATCCCTTTCGTCTGTCACGATCACGTCGGTCCGCTCCCGGATTACGCCGCAGTCGCCCTGGACAATGCGGGCGCCATGCATCTGGCAATCGATCACCTGGTCAAGCTCGGTCACCGGCGCATCGCATTGCTCACCGGACCGCCGCACGAAACGCCTCCGGTGGCCGAACGACTCGACAGCGCAAAGGCGCGCCTGGCCAGCCACGGAATAGTCGTTGCAAAAAACCGGATCGAGATCCTGAAGAGCTTCGATGCGGCGGTTGCGCGGCAAGGCGCGCGTCGCCTGATCGGACTCGCGCCGCGACCGACCGCCATTGCATGCACCGGCGATGTCCCGGCACTTGCCGCCATCGCCGAATGCCGAGCGGCGGGATTGACCATTCCGGACGACATTTCGATATTCGGCTGCGGGGACCTGGCGCTGGCGCAATTTGCAGAGCCGGCGCTCACCACGATCAGGCTTCGCTACGGCGAGATGGGTGCCCGGGCAGCAGAGATCCTGTTATCGCTGATTGCGGGCGAAGACAAGCGCGACGGCATCATCCTGCCTGTCGAGCTGGTCGCCGGCGAAACAGTCGGGCGACCCACCAGAAAACGAGCGTAGAAAAATTTGCCGAGACCGTTTTGCCGGCGGGAATATCGCTCTCCGTCGCTCGTTGCAAACGTTTACATCCGCTGCGTTACGTGGTAGATTTTTTTCCATGCATTCTCTCGACGCGCTTCTCAGGCCGAAGTCGGTTGCCGTCGTAGGTGCATCGCCGCGGCGCGAGTCGCTGGGGTTTACCACCGTCGCCAATCTGCTCGCCTTCGGTTACGCCGGCCAGATCTATCCGGTGCATCCAACGGCGCGCGAGGTCGCGGGCCTGCGTTGTTACAGCGACCTCCGCGAATTGCCTGATCGCCCCGATTGCGTCGCGATCGCGCTCGAAGCAGACCAGGCGGTCAAGGCGGCGAGCGCCGCATCGGACCTGGGCATCCCCGCAGCAGTGATCTATGCGAGCGGCTTCGCCGAGGCCGGCGCGGCGGGACAAGCTCGCCAGCGCGAAATCGCACGCCTGTGCGCCGAGACGGGGATCCGGATCTGCGGACCCAATTGCCTCGGGCTCGCCAACCTCGGACAGCGGATATCGCTGTACAGCGCGGAACTGCCGGAGTCCATTGGCGATGGACCCCTGGCGGTGGTCTCGCACTCCGGCTCCGCGACGATCCTGCTCAGCAACATCGGTCGTTTCGGTTTCAGCTACCTGATTTCGTCCGGCAACAGCGCCGGCGTCGACGTCGCGGACTACCTCGAATTTCTCGCGCAGGACCATGCCACGCGAGTCGTTGTCCTGTTCCTGGAATCGATTCGCGATCCCGCCGCATTCGCGACGGCGATGGACAAGATGCGGCGCGCCGACAAGCCGGTGATTGCGTTGCGTGTCGGCGGGTCACGGCTGGGGGCGCGCGCGAGCGCCGCGCACACCGGAGCGCTGGCGGGCTCCGAGGACGCGTTCGCGGATTTTTTTCGCCGTAACGGCGTGATCGCCGTCGACGACTACGACGAGATGATCGAGTGCGCCGACCTCATGGTGTCCGGCATCCGCCCGAAGGGTACGGGTTTGGGCGTCGTCTGCCTGAGCGGCGGAGAGAATGTCCTGACCTGCGATATCGCGGATCGGCTCGACATCATGTTGCCCGAGCTCCAGCCCGCTACGATCGGGAAGCTGACACAGTTCATGCCGGCTTTCGGCCGCGCTTCGAATCCGCTCGACGTGACGGGCGCTGCGGTATTCGACATGGATTTCTACCGGCGCTGCATCGAAGCCGTTGCGAGCGACCCGGGAATCGACCTCGTCGCAATTTCGCAGGACTGCCCCGCCGCGATGGGCAGCAAGCAGGCGGCCATTTATTCGCGGATTGCCGGGATGATCGGTGCTACCGCGCTCGAGCTCGACAAGCCGCTCGTGCTTTACAGCAATGCGGCCGGCGGCGGCATCCATCAGTCGATCGCGGAAACGCTGCACAAGTCCGGAGTGCCGGCGCTGCGCGGCACGCGGGCCAGCCTGCTTGCGCTGCGCCGGCTGCTCGATTATGTCGATCACCGGCAACGACCGGCTTCCTTATCGACCGGGCCGGTGCTTGCCGTCGATGCATCGTGGCATTCCCGCTTCGCTTCCGGGGGCAGCCTCACCGAGCGCGAGTCCAAGGAGTTCCTGCGAAGCTGCGGCGTCGCTGTTGCAGCAGAGCGGTTCGCGGAGACGGCCAATGCCGCGGTGGCGGCGGCGCAGGCGATCGGCTATCCGGTGGTCGTCAAGATCGAATCGCCCGACCTTGCGCACAAGAGCGATGCCGGTGGCGTCCGTCTCGGCCTCGAAACAGCCGCTGCGGTACGCGAGGCATTTGCCGAGGTCTGCGCCGCAGTCAGGGTACGGGCGCCCTCCGCAAGAATTAACGGTGTGCTCGTGCAGAAGATGATCCGCGGCGGAATCGAAGTGATCGCCGGCTTCAGCCGCCAGCAGCCGTTCGGGCCGGCAATAGTCTTCGGCGCCGGCGGCGTCTTCGTCGAGCTGCTGCACGACAGCCAGATGGCATTGGCGCCCATCGATGCGCACCGCGCAAATGCGATGATCGATTCGACGCGCATCGGCAAGGTCCTGAACGGATACCGGGGCAGCGCCCCGGCCGATATCGACGCATTGATCGACCTGCTGTTGCGGCTCTCGGATATTGCCGCGACCTACGGCGACGTAATCGAGGCCCTCGAGCTGAACCCGGTGGCCGTGCTTGACCGTGGAAAAGGGTTGCAGGTGATCGATGCGCTGATCATTCCTCGCGCCATGAACACCGGTGCGCAGCCATGCTGATCGAGGTCCGTGAAGTGAACAAGACGTACGCGACCCGCAGCGGAGACGTCGTCAAGGCACTCGCCGACGTCACTCTGCAGGTGGATGAAGGCGAGTTCGTCAGCGTGGTCGGCCCGAGCGGATGCGGGAAGAGCACGCTGCTGAAAATTCTCGCGGGGCTGGTATCGCTCGAAACCGGCGAGGCCCGGATCCGGCAAGAGCCGGTGCGCGGGCCGCGCCGGGACCTGGGCGTCGTGTTCCAGGAAGCGCGTCTGTTGCCCTGGCTGACTGTTCTCGAGAACGTGCTGGTCCCGGCGCGGGTGCAGAACCTGCCGGCAGCCCAGAGCAGGTCGCGCGCGCAGGGGCTTCTGCAACTGGCCGGCCTCTCCGATTTCGCCGAAAAGTATCCGAACGAATTGTCGGGCGGAATGCAGCAACGCGTCTCGATCGCCCGCTCGATGATTCACGATCCGTCGATCCTGTTGATGGACGAACCATTCAGCGCGCTCGACGCGATGACGCGCGAGCACATGAACGTCGAGCTGTTGCGCATCTGGAGCGCAAGCCGCAAGACGGTGTTCTTCATCACCCACAGCGTGTCCGAAGCGGTGTTCCTGTCCGATCGCGTCATCGTGATGACGGCGCGGCCCGGCCGGATCCAGGAGGAGCTGACGATCGACCTTCCGCGTCCGCGAACGCTTGCAATGATGGCATCGCCGGAATTCGCCAGTCTGACCGGCCACCTCAGGAGTGTCTTCGAAGCGAAGGGAGTGGGACCATGACGACCAGATCCGTCACCGACGCGCTGGTGGAAACGACGAGCGGGCGCATCGCGCTCTCGGCCGCCGCGTTCGTCACCTTCGTGTGCCTGTGGGTTTTCGCCTTGTGGGTTACGCAACTGTCCGCAGTAATCGTTCCCGGCCCGATGGCAGTGGTGCGTGCGCTGTGGGATGGACTGGGCCCGCAAGGCGCCTTCTACCATCACCTCTGGGTCACGTTCTTCGAAGTTATTGCCGGCTTCGCCATCGGCGCCGGCGCGGGCCTCGTCCTCGGCATCGCCTTTGCGGAGTCGAGGCTGCTGCATGTCGCGCTGTATCCGTATCTGGTCGCGTTCCAGACCGTGCCGAAGATTGCGATCGGTCCGCTGTTCGTCATCTGGTTCGGGTTCGGAATGAGCTCGAAAGTGGCGATCGCGGCGACGATCTCGTTCTTTCCCGTCGTGGTCAACATGATCGCCGGGCTCGAATCGGCAGAGGGCGAACGCGTCGAAATGCTGACCGCGTTCTGCGGCAGCCGGTGGCAGGTTTTCCGGATGGTGAAGTGGCCCTCCGCGCTGCCCTATCTGTTTGCGGGCCTGGACGTTGCAATCGTCCTCAGTGTCATCGGCGCGATCGCCGGGGAGTTCGTCGGCGCGCAAGCCGGGCTCGGCTATCTGCTGCTGCAGTTCAACTACAGCTTCAACATCGCGGGCATCTTCGCGTTGCTGGTGACGCTGTCGCTGATGGGTGTCGGCCTTCATCTGTTGGTCCAGAGGTTGCGCCGGCGCATCGTGTTCTGGCAACAGACATCCGAACGGGTCGTAAGCGCCTGAGGTTTGCCGGTATTCATGCTCGTGAAAACCAGGAGGTTCAAGATGTACAGATCGAACAGGAATTGGAAAGCTGGACTCATCGCCGCGATGGTCGCCGGAATCGGCGTTCTCTTGTCGTTGTCGGTCACACAGGCGGCCGAGCCTGAAAAATCGAGCGCGAAGATCGCCCTGGGCGCCGCAGTATTGACGCCGGGCTATCCGTATCTCTACGTCGCGCAGTCACAGGGTTACTGGGATCAGGACGGAGTGAAGGTCGACGTGTTGCTGGCCCAGGGCGGGGCGCAGGTGCTGCAGCTTCTCGTCTCGGGCCAGGCCGACGTCGGAATCGTCGCGCCGGAGACGATCGTTCTTGCGCGCAAGGAACAGAACCTGCCGATCAAGTCGATCGCCTCGATCTCGACGATCGGCAGCTTCAGCATTCGGGTCGCTGCCGCCAGCCCGATCAATTCGGTCTCCGGGCTGAAGGGCAAGAACATCGGTGTGGTGAGCCTCGCCTCGGGCATCTTCCCTTACCTGAAGGCGCGGCTGCGCGAAAATGGAATCGATCCGGACAAGGACGTCACGATACTGCCGGTGGGTTTCGGCGCCACGGCCTCGACCGCGCTGACCACGGGCAAGGTCGATGCGCTGGTACTTTGGCGCTCGGCGTTCGCCGCCATCGAGAACAGTGGCGTGCCGCTGAAGGCGCTGCCTGCTTCGCCGTGGGAGGCGAACCAGTACTCGCTGGTCGCGGTGGCCACCGAAGAGCGGATCAAATCCATGCCGGAGACGCTGCGTCGCGTGCTCCGCGGCATGGCCAAGGCGTCCGATTTCACGGCAGCGAGACCGGCCGCGGCTGCACAGATATTCTGGAATGCCTATCCCAACACGATCAACAAGAGCGTCGATCGCGCGACCGCCTTCAAGAACGACCTTTCGCTGATCAATGCCCAGCTGACGGACATGGGAGTTTCTCTTTCGTCGTCGCCGAAACCGCCGAATCGGCTGTGGGGCGATCAGACCGTCGCCGCCTGGTCGAACCTGGAGGACTACCTGGTAAAGAGCGGGCAATTGAAGGAGAAGATGGATCCTGGATCGCTCTTCGTCAACGATTTCACCAAGGGCGCCAACGATTACGACCATGCGGCGATCGTTCGCGCCGCCAGCGAATTCAAGGTCGAGTTCGATCCGAAGTAGCAGCACTGCCCAAGCGAGAGGCCGACATGCCGGAAGCGAATCCGTCGCGCGTGGATATGCGCGCATATCTCGACCTGGTCGGCAAGGACATGCCGCAGCCCGAGCAATTCAATTACGAAGCGACGCGCGACAGCATCCGCCATTTTTCCTATGCGGTCGCCGACTACAACGCGCTGTACCTCGACGAGGAATATGCGCGATCGACGCGATGGGGCGGCATCGTGGCGCCGCCGGGATATCTTTACAGCCACGGCTACGCGGCATGGCTGTCCAAGCTGCCCGGGCTTCGCGATGCCGACGGCGGCGACATGCTCGAGGAGATCAATGCCGGCGAGAGCTGGGAGTTCGTGCGGCCGGTGCGGGCGGGAGATCACATCTACTCGTACGGCTTCATCACCAGGGTCGAAGCCAAGCGCGGGAAGAGCATCGGAGATTTCGTCGCGATTACGACGCAGATGCGTTATACCAACCAGCGCGGCGAACTGGTGGCGCAGGGATTCTGCGACTGGTTCCGCTATAACTCGCCGAGGATCGCGCTGGGCGGAGGCCTGGGCACGAAGTACCCGCCGCTGCCCAGGGGAACGACAACTCGAAGCGTCGTCGGGCCGACCGAATTTCCGGGAACCTTTCCGACGCCCGCGCGCCGCTATTTCGATCGCCGCTGCTTCGAGGATGTCAATGTCGGCGACCCGATCCCCGCATTCGAGGTCGGACCGCTGAATGCGTCGCACATGGCCAAGTACAACGCGGCGATGATGGGAACGGGGTGGGATCACGTCGGCGCCGCGCAGGAGGGCGCAGTGCCGGATTCCTTTGCGCCAGGATGCATGCGCATTTCGTGGTTTGCCGCGATGCTGGTTGCCTGGGCGGGTCCCGATTCTTTCGTCACCCGGATGACGGAAAAGAACCTGGAGTGGGTGCTCGTGGGGTTCAAGGTGGTTTGCGGCGGGCGGGTGACCGGAAAGCGCAAGGAAGGCTTCCGCTGCCTGGTGGATTGCGAGCTGTGGTGCGAAAGCGAATTGGGGTTTCGCACCAACGTCGGGAGCGCAGAGGTGGAGATCCCCGGGCGAGGGAGGGATTGACCCGCTCCTCACGCGGGGCTCTTTCAAAAGACCGTTTCAGGATATGATTGGCGGGCTCTTGTTCGCTGATCTGCCCCGCAACGTGCTCTCATCGAAGGAGAATCAAAAGTGAAGCGCATTCCTGCTCCGGTGCTGCGGATTACATCGAAACCGCATGGGTTCTTGTCAGTACTTCTCGGCGCGCTGACGCTGGTGGCCGGCGGCGTGGCGCACGCCGCATCCGACACCTACCTCTTCCGCGATACGCTGGCGCCGCTCGAAGGCCCCGGCAACACCCTCGTCGCGACTTACAACGGCGGGGCGTTCGTCAACGGTAGCTTCGTCAACACGACGATCGACGCGAGCGTCTGCACGGGAGCGCCGACCGTGCGCGGCTGGTCCTTCCCCGCGTTCGGTGGCCTTCTGGCGCCCAACATCGCTCCGGCTGTTGTCGGCGGCTCCTACACGATCTCGATGATCGTCAAGTTCAACCCGATGCGAGCCGGCTATTCGCGGCTGATCGACTTTTCCAACTCGACGCTGGACACCGGCATCTACGAGCTGAACGGCGGATTGTCCCTTTACCCGGTCGGCACATTTGCCCCAGGCAGTTTCGTCAACGACCAGTACTCGTTCGTCACGTTCACGCGCAACGCCGCGACCAACGTGGTCAGCGTGTTCGTCGGCACCACGCCGGCCGGAACGTACACCGATACCGGAGGCCTGTACGTGCCGTCGGCCCAGGACATCATCTTCCTGATGGACAACACCACGGGCTCGGCGAACATTACCGAGTCGTCCCCCGGGATCATCACTTACATCAAGCTGATCGACACGCCCGTCACGGCCCAGGATATCTCCACGCTTCAAGCCGAGGCGTGCAGCACCGTCGTGGCCCAGACTTTCCCGATCAGCGTTGCGAGCAACCCGGCCGCTGGCGGCACCGTGCAATGCACGCCCAACCCGGTGCTCAGCGGAACCAACAGCGTTTGCACTGCGACCGCGAATGCGGGGTATGTCTTTACCAACTGGTCCGGCGACTGTACGGGCACAACGTGCAACCTGACCGGCGTCGTCGCCGCCAAATCGGTGACCGCGAACTTTTCGCTGGTCAACGCTCCGCCACCGGTCCGCAACGTTCCGACATTGACGGCGATCGGGCTCTGGCTATTGGCAGGAGCGCTGGCCCTGACGGCCGCAATCGCGGCGCGTCGGCGAAAGACGAGGTAATCCATTCTCGGGGATCGTCCCCGGGTGATGTCAAAACCTGCGCGGAGCGCGCGCTCGATGCCAGGCCGGACGCGCTCCGCTCAAGCGCAGCGCAAGTCGGCGATCACCCTCTTGTGACGCGCCAGGATCCGCGCAGTCGTCGCCGGATCCGCCTCGAGCGACCAGTTGTCGCGCTCGAATGTCCCGCCGAGAACGATGCCATCCGCTCGCGGAAACATGTATCCGCCGCGCAGCGAATAGGCATAGCGCACCTCCGGCTGCGGCAACAGGATCACGAGCTGGCCGCGAATCGGATGCAGCTCGCCATCGTCGAACAACTCTCGCGCGCCGAGCCCGGTGCAATTGAAGACGAGGCTCTCCGGCAGTGATGCGATCTCGGCAGGCGACGCGAAGCGGCGAACGACGAAGCGCCCGCCGGCCGATTCGATGTCGCGCATCAGCTGCCGCAGAAACCGCCCCGGCTCGACATACAGCGTGTCGTAGCGAACGACATGATCCACGGCAAACGGATGCTCCGACGGTGCAAGCACCCGATTGACCGGGGGAAAGGTCGGCGTGAGAACAGGCTCCGGGCCACCCGCACTCTGCGTGTACGTCGGCAACCAGCGAATACCGTAGTCATCGCCGACCATGATCTGAAAGCGCCGCCAGCTGTAGTCTGCCGCGGCCAGAAACTGGCGGCGCCACTCGGGCGTCACCGCGTCGTCGTCGAAGTGGCTGAACGGATGCCACTGCCCGCCGGCGATGTTCGAGGTCGTGTCGGGCGGCAGCGCTGCCGCGTAGACCGTGACGGCGAATCCGGCTTCCTGTGCCAGACGCGCCGTGGTCAGGCCGACGACGCCGGAACCGATCACCGCGACCGGGCCGCGATGACCCGGCAAGCCGAGGTCGGCCGCGAGCCGCGACGTTCCCCAGCAGAGCGTGATTCCCGCGCCGCCGTGGCCGTAGTTGTGAACGATTCGCTTGCCGGCGAGCGTCTCGGCGCGAACGACGAAGCCCGACGCGCGAAACGGACGAAGGCCGACGACCGTGCGAATGACCCGCGGCTCATCCACCTCCACCGGGTGCAAACACACGTCATTCGCGATGCTGCTGCGCGTCGAGGTCGTGGCGCATCCGGGCAGCAGCCATGTGCCGAGGGCGGCAGCGCTGGAGAGGAGCAGTTGCCTGCGGGAGCTTGAAGGAACTCCAGGGTCCGGCCGGATGCCGGAAGAGGAACGGGCGAGTCGAGTCAATGCACCCCGTCCGGAACCAGCCCGCTTCACGTCGATGACCGCTGCGCGCAGACCACGATGTCGGCGCAGCGCTGTGCCACTTCGCGCTCGGCGCCATCAGCGTATCCGACGGTGGATTCAACGATGTACAGAGGACGTTTCTTGGATTCGATGAACACTCTTGCGACGTACTCTCCGAGGATGCCGATGCTGAGCAATTGCAGGCCGCCGAAGAACAGAAGCATGACGGCGAGCGAGGCGTAGCCGGGCAGGTCGACGCCGAAAGTTATCGTGCGCACGATGAGCCATGCCGCGTACAAGCCGGCCAGGAACGCCATGGTCGCCCCGACGTAGCTCCACGCCCGCAGCGGTGCGGAGGTGAAGCTCGTGATGCCCTCGAGGGCGAGGTTCCACAGTTTCCAGTAGCTCCACTTGCTCGTTCCAGACGAGCGCCGGTCGCGTTCGTAGGCGATCCCGGTTTGCCGGAAGCCGACGCTCGACAAAAGGCCTTTCATGAAGCGGGTGCGCTCCCGGAAACTGCGCAGCGCGATCACCACGCGCTGATCCATCAGGCGGAAATCCCCGACGTTCTCCGGTATTTCATGCTCGGACAGCCGGTTGAACAGCCGGTAGAAGGATGCAGCGGTGACCCGCTTGGTCGTGCCATCGCTGGCGCGCTCGCTGCGAATCGCATATACGACATCGAAGCCCTCGCGCCACTTCGCGACCATTTGCTGGATCAGTTCGGGCGGGTCCTGCAAGTCAGCATCCATGAGGACGACTGCCTTCCCCCGCGTGAAGTCGAGGCCGGCCGTCAGCGCCGTCTCCTTGCCGAAATTACGCGACAGGCGAAGCACACGGACGCGCGGATCCCGGGCGGCGAAACGACACAAGCGATCGAACGTGTCATCGGTGCTTCCGTCGTCGACGCATACCACTTCGAACGACGGCACGGCCGCCTCCAGCAAGGGCTGCAGGCGGCCGAATAGAGCGTCGAGGGCCGAAGCTTCGTTGCGCATCGGCACGACGATGCTGAGGACCGGCTGCTCCGACTCGGCCATTATCTTTTTTTCAGTCTTCAACCACGATGACATCGATCCAGGTCGTTGCTCCACGGCGATTGTAACCTCGGCCGGAT
>Ga0105240_10008751_pt1 | contig 14432 bp, 16 predicted proteins | sample KBSC54metaG_FD_80426 | JGI IMG/M metagenome (GOLD analysis project Ga0105240, IMG submission 80426) | Corn rhizosphere microbial communities from Kellogg Biological Station, Michigan, USA - KBS C5-4 metaG | ecosystem: Host-associated > Plants > Roots > Rhizosphere > Soil | place: Michigan, USA... | reverse complement strand
CTCCGTTCACCATTCGATTCCAGTCTAAAGGTGGGGTGCGAGGGGTGTCAATGCTTCAAGCCGGGGGCCTTAGCACCCTCCGCTGCGCGAGGCATCGATTGGGTGACAGGCCTTCCTGCCGTTCGGAATTGATATTGGGCCAACATTACGGCGAATCCGGAGGCGTCGGAGCGCACTACTTTGCCCACCGTCACGAATCGGAGAGGCACGCGTCCGTCCAGCAGGGAGGGCCATTCGATGTTCAATTCGATTCGGGTGCCCACTTCGATTTCCTGTTGGGAGGCGACCAGAATACCGCCTCTACTCATATTGACGACGCTGCCGACACCCGCTAAATGAGCCCCTCGTCCCAGGGTCCGGTAGCGGACTCCGAGTTCGAGCGGAAATCGAACTTTTGCCCGGCGTTCGATCAAAATCGGATCAAGCAGGACTTGCAGTTGGCTTTCGCTTACTGGAATGGTAGACATGCCTGGTATGCAGTCCGGTTTTGCACGTGAGACGCCAATCATCTCAACGCGGAAAACCGATCCACGGCTGGAGATTCAGGATCTGGGGCTGATCAAGGAAAACAATTCTGGGTTCTGAAAATGTAAAGATTGCACATCCAATGCGAAAAATGCAGCCTGCCTTGCACCAAAACTGCTCCGACCGATACGGTGCCGGTAGCTACCTGACCACCAATGGTCAAAATTACGGCGCAAAAGTGTAAAATCATACCGCGAAAGCCCCAGACAGTGAGGTGAAAACGGCGATTTCGCATTATCCCCGCCTGCAATCCAAGTGGCTAAATAATTGCTACGCTATTTTGCAAGATAACGGCGATCTCTTTCTCTTTGGACAGGAGGAATGAACGCACGGGGCCAGTGATTTTAAGAGCTGGCCTTTTCTATTTACGGACGTGACACCGAGCGAACTGGGTCGCGCCGGTTAGGAGATCAATGCCTTCAAACAGCACGGTTCCAGATTACAATGATGTGACCGCCCCCCCGATTGAAAAAGATCTGTATCTGCAGCTGATTCAGCAATTCTACGACAGTTCAGTAGAACAATACGGCATCGAGAGCGACCAGAGCCGGACCTTTGCACTGCACCTGACCGCGCACGCTAGTCACGATTGAGCGGGTTCATACGACAGCATCGCCGCGGTGGTTCTGAAGGAACTCGTCATCGATAGGCTTGCGGCCGCGAAACCCTTCCTCCGTGCTGTGCCAGAAGCGAATACGGTCTTCTCCCAGTTTCCAGCACAGACACACCTCTTGACCGTGGTAGCGCGTCAGGAAGTCGATGAGGCCGATGTCCAGATCTTTGATCAACACCCCCATTTCTTCTACGCGATCGAAGATTTCCTTGAGCGCACTGGCGCTGGTATCGCGGCGGGCGCGCGTCGCGAGGATAGGCCCGGGATTTACGCGCGAGCCGCCGGCCATTCGGATGCGCTGGGCGCTGCGGTTCAGTTCTTCTTCGGCGGCCTGGTATTCAGACTTGTGAAACAGGGCGTCGCGTAACGCCTGCTCCACTTCGGGAAGCATTTGCTCGGCTTGTGCCAGCGTGAAGTATCGGGGCATGTATTAGAGGGACGGTTGTTCTCCGGCCGGCCGGTCTTTCCATAATCGTTCGAGCGCCGGCTTGAACCTGGAATATAGATACGATACCAGTAACAGGAGCCCTCCCAACGCCAGGAACGCCGTGATACGGAAGCCGCGGCTGAGGGACCACACATCCAACAAATACAATTTGGCGATCACCAGCGCCATCATGCCGAGCCCCAGAACGCGGTTGACGGTGGAGCGCAGCGCCACTCCGGCGACGATCAGCGCCACCGCGTAGACCGCCATCAAAATGGAAATTCCGGTGGATGCCACGTTTGAGACATCCAGGACATCGGCATTTCGCGCGGCCCATCCGTTCACTTCCATCGCCAGCGCCCACAGCAGGACGAAATGCCCGCCGCCATACGGGATCGGTCCAGACTCCTGCGAACGGGCAAATCGCGAAGCGATCCACAAGCTGGCTGCGGCTACTGCAAATGTCAGAAAACGGCGGTTGACGAGAGCGGTGTAGGCTGAGTTCAGCGAATAAATGGTGTCATCCAGGGTAAATAACCGCACGAATACCAGCGCGAACACCATCCAGGCGCCGATCTGGAATCGCGGCTGATCGAAGCGGGCTGCAAGCCAGGCGAGCACCGCGGCTTCAAGCGACCAGAGCATGGTGATCCGGAACCCCACGAACTGGATAGGGATCGCAAGCGTCAGCAAAACCAAGGCGATCGCCGCCGCCAATTGTCCCAACAGGGTGGGCTTACGCCACACCGCTTTCGCCAATCCGCCATGCAGCAGCGCCAGGCCGAGGGCGAACGCGCCCATCCAGTCATGATGTTGTCTATCGAGCAAGGCGTAGGAGCCCGCGAAATATATTCCGGAATTCAGCGCCAGCAACGGCAGGCGTGAACCCAGAGCGGTTGCGGTAAAGAACAATCCGAACGATGTCGAGAGCCAGGTGAACGCGGCGAGGCGGGAGTCGTCATCGAGCCATGCCTGAGCCCAGCCCGTGAACAAAAATGCCGTACCTAGCCAAGCCAGATATTCGAGCGCAGGCCAGCGCTTCCGGTGGGCGATGCCGAGCGCTCCGAGGTTCAGCAGCGCGGTGTAGCCGGCCAGCGTCCACATGCGGTTCTCGCCGGTTGAGAGCAGCACGGGCGTAAGATAGCCTCCAGCCAGTCCCAGCAACGCCACAGCCTGCGAATCGTAATGCAGCGCCAGCGCCGCCGCGCCGCAAGTAGTTAGAAACATCAATAGGAAAGCAGTGCTCTGGGGAAGGAAATGATAGAATCCGAAGCCGGCGTAGAACGACAGATACAACAGCGCCAGGCCCAAACCGGTTAGCCCGCGGGCGAAGACTTTCTGGCCGCGCAGGGAGATCCATTCGCCCAAAAACAGGGAAAGAGTCGCCGCCGCGACGCCCAATGCGACGCGCATTCCGGGACCGATCCACTGATTGTCTACCGCGTACTTGAATAGAAAACCGACGCCAAAGATAAGCGTGACCACCGCTATGCGGTTCAGCCAACCCAGGCCGAATCGGGTTTCAAGCGCCGGCGGTGGCTCCGAGATGGGCTCGCAGGCGGGCATTTCCGGCGGCGACGGCGGCGGTAATGGCGGAGGCGGCAGTGGCGGAGGCTCGCTTGGAACGGTGACCGCAGTGGGCGCTGGAAAAGGGGGTGGAACCGGCGCCCACCCCATGGCAGTTTCGATTCGTAACAGACGCTCGTCGAGTTGGTCCTGGCGTTGCAGGAGGCGAGCCAAGGCGCCGGAGATGGCGTCCATCCGTTCCTGCTCGGGCCGGCCAGGTTCTTCAGGCGAAGACATTCCATTCCAAACTACACTAAGAAGAAAGACCATGAGTGACTCCGGTTTCCCTCTTCCGCCCCCGACTTTTGAGTTCCTAGTCTTCTCGCTGAAGACCCAGACCGAAATGCAACTCGGCTTGCTCCGATTCGGCGAGGAAACCGAGGAGCAGCCCAACCTGCCGGCGGCGCGCCACGCCATCGATTTGCTGGCGATGATCGCCGAAAAAACCCGCGGCAATCTGTCGCTCGAAGAGCAACGGCTCATCGAAAACGCGCTCACCGAGCTGCGCTTCCGCTTCGTGCAGGTAGCCGAAAATAAGGCGCCGCAGAAGGCTTCCGAAGACAAGCCGGCTCCCCCGGAGGACGCGTCCGCGGCATCCTGATGGCGGAGGCGGTCTTGAAGCCGGAGGTTTTGCGGATCACGGTGCTTGGCTCGGGCACCAGTTCGGGAGTGCCGACGATCGGCTGCAATTGCGCCACCTGCGCCTCGACGGATCCACGCGACAACCGCCTGCGGCCGTCGGTGCTTATGCAATACGGCGGCAACAACGTTCTGATCGACACCACGCCTGACTTCCGCGCCCAGGCGCTGCGCGCGCACATCGGCCGGGTGGATGCGATCCTTTATACCCACGCCCACGCGGATCATATCCTCGGACTCGACGACGTGCGGCCCCTGAATTATCACCAGAAGATGTCGATTCCGGCCTACGGAACTGTGGAGACGCTGGATATCGTGCGCCGCATTTTCCGCTATGCCTTCGATCCTGAGCCATCGCAATCGTCGGCTCCTCGCGTGGACCTGCACACCATCACGGAGGAACCGTTCGATCTATTCGGACTGCAAGTGATCCCGATCCGCCTGATGCATGGCCGCGGGGTGACGCTGGGATTCCGCTTGGGCGACGCCGCCTACCTGACCGATCACAGCGATATTCCGGAGGCATCGAAGGCGCTGCTGCGGAATCTGGACGTTCTATTTCTGGACGCGCTGCGGCACCGGCCGCATCCGACGCATTCCACCGTGGCGCAGAGTCTTGAATCGGTGAAGCAACTCCAACCGCGGCGCGCCTACTTCACGCACATCTGCCACGATCTGCCGCACGCCGAGACCGAGGCCAACTTTCCGTCCAACGTGCACCTTGCCTACGACGGCCTGCAGGTTGAAGTGCCGCTCGCGCAGCTCGAGGTCCAGGGATAGATGCGAGTCGCCAGGTCGCTGGAAGAAGCCACGGCATTTGAGCCGGTGGCGGTCACGATTGGTAATTTCGATGGCGTACACACCGGCCATCAGTTATTGCTGCACGAGGTGATCCGCGCGGCCGAAGAAAAGGGCTTGCAGCCGGCGGTGCTGACCTTTGACCCGCATCCGGCGTCGATCGTCGCGCCGCAACGGGCGGCCCGTTTGCTCACCACCCAGGCAGAACGCTGCTCGGTGCTGGCACGCGAGGGAATCGAGTATGTCTTGGTCCTGCCGTTCACGCGCGAGGTGGCCTGCTGGACGCCGGAACAGTTCGTGGAGCGAGTGCTGGTAAAAGCACTGCGCGCGCGCGTGGTGGTGGTGGGCAACAATTTTCTATTTGGACACGATCAGGCCGGCGACACCAAGGTACTGGAACAGTTAGGCCGGCGTTTTGGATTTGAGACGCGCGTGATCACTCCGGTGAAGCGGCGCGGGCGAACGGTGTCGTCGAGCGAGATCCGCCGCGCTATCGAGTCAGGTAAGGTGGCATTGGCATCCCGATTGTTGGGCCGGCCGTATGCGACGGCGGGCGTGGTGGTTTCAGGGCACGGAGTCGGCTCGAAGCAGACCGTTCCTACACTGAATCTGCGAACGCACGCGCAGGTGCTGCCTTCAACCGGCGTTTATATTACACGCACGTTTGACGCGGAGTCCGCACGCCAGTGGAACTCCATCACCAACATCGGTTATCGTCCGACCTTCGCCGGTGCTTCCGGTAGTCCGGAACTGACCATTGAGACCTTCCTGCTCGATCCGCTGGAGCCGCCGGCACCCGAGCAAATCCGCGTGGAATATTTGCGCCGCGTACGCGAGGAGCGCAAGTTCGAAACGCCGGAAGCGCTCAAGGCGCAAATCCTGCGCGACGTCGGCCGCGCCCAGGCCTATTTCCGCCGGCTGAAACGGTGGACTCAAAGCGCGTAAAATAGGTTATGGCACTCTCTCCCCGCAAACTCCAACACCTCAAGGCGCTGTCCAACAAGGATGGCATTATCGCGGCCGCGGCGATGGATCAGCGCGGCAGTTTGCAGAAGTCGCTGGCCGCCGCCAAGGGCGTAGATCAAAAAGCGATCACCTGGGAAATGATGTCGGAGTTCAAGACAGCGGTGACCCGCATCCTGACGCCGCATGCTTCCGCCATACTGCTCGACCCTGAATTCGGACTGGATGCGGCAAAAGCCCGCTCGTCGAACGCGGGCCTGCTGCTGGCGTATGAAGAATCCGGCTACGACAACACCAAGCCCGGCCGTCTGCCGGACCTTCTGCCGCACGTTTCCGTGAAGCGCATCGTCGACTGGGGCGCCGACGCGGTTAAGATCCTGCTTTACTACAGCCCGTTCGACGAGCCGCAGGTCAACGACATTAAACACGCCTTCATCGAGCGCATCGGTGCGGAGTGCGAAGACAATGAGATCCCGTTCTTCCTCGAATTCGTCGGCTACGATCCCAAAGGCGGCAACGAAAAAGGTTTGGAGTTCGCCAAAATAAAGCCGCAGGTGGTGACCGGGAGCATGCAGGAGTTTTCGAAGCCCCAGTACAAAGTAGATATTCTAAAAGTCGAAGTCCCGATAAACGCGGAGTTCGTTGAAGGCAGTTCCGTCTACAAAGGCGAAAAAGCGTATTCGATGGCGGAGGCGCTGGATTACTTCCGCAAGGCCGCCGCCGTGGCGGCAAAGCCATTTATCTATTTGAGCGCCGGCGTCGGCAACGCCCAGTTCGTCGAGAGCCTGCGTATGGCCACCGAAGCGGGCACGGATTATTCGGGCGTCCTCTGCGGACGCGCCACCTGGAAAGAGGGTATGCCGATTTACGCCACCAAGGGCCTGAAGGCGCTGGAAGATTTTCTTTCCACGAAGGGCGTGGAAAATATCAACGCGGTAAACGCGGCGCTGAAGGGCGCGACGCCCTGGGCCAAGAAGCTTGGTGTAGCGGCGACGGTCTAGCTGGCTATGATCGTGAAGCACTTGGCTGACCTCGCCAAATTCTCGCCTGAGAAGATGGCTAAGACCGACATCGCGCGCGGGGCAACCCTTTTCGCAGGCCTAAATTGTTTTGAGCCAGGCCAGGAACATGCGGCGCATGCGCATCCGGGGCAGGACAAACTCTATGTCGTGCTCGAAGGCGATGCGGAGATTCACGTCGGCGACGAAAAGCAACTGGTCTCTGCCGGAAGCGCAGCTTTTGCGCCGTCAGGGGTTCTGCACAGCGTCCGCAACTGCGGCGAGAAACGGCTGGTCGTACTCGCGGTGCTCGCGCCACCACCGTCGCGCATTTAACCCGGGACAGCACTTTCTTCGAGCGGCACGACGACTTTCAAATCCACGCCTTCCCAGCGGGCCACTACCGCCGCAGCCAGACAATTGCCGAGCATGTTCACCGAGGTGCGCGCCATATCCATCAGCGTGTCCACGCCAAAGATCAGCAGAACGCCTTCCTTGGGCAGGCCGAACGATGCCGCCGTCGCCGCCAGCACCACCAGTGAGGCGCGCGGAACGCCTGCCACGCCTTTGCTGGTGAGCATCAGCGTCAGCATCAGCAAGATTTGAGTCGATAAGGGAAGATGAATTCCGGCTGCCTGCGCGATGAAGATCGACGTCAGCGCCAGATACAGCGTGGAGCCGTCCAGATTAAAGCTATAGCCCGCCGGAAGCACGAAGGCCGCGATATGTTTGGGCACGCCGAAGCGCTCCAGGTTTTCGAGCGCCTTGGGCAACGCGGCTTCGCTTGAGGCGGTGGAGAAGGCGATGAGGAACGGTTCCCGCGTGGCCTCGATAAAGCGCCGCAGCGGGATGCGCACCAGTGCGATTACAGCGCCCAGTACGACTACCACAAAGAAAACCTCCGCGGCCCACAGCGTAGCCACCAGTTTGCCCAGGCTTAGCAGCACATGCAATCCGCGTTCGCCGATGGTAGACGCGATGGCGCCGAAAACTCCGATGGGCGCGAACCACATGACGTAGTCGGTGAAGCGAAACATGATTCCAGTGAGCGAGTCGCAGAGATCCAGCAGCGGACGCGCTCTGACTCCGATGGTGGCGCAGGCCATACCGAACAGCAGCGAGAACACTACGATTTGCAACACTTCGCCGCGCGCCATCGCATCAATAATGCTGGTGGGAAACGTGTGTTCCAGGGTTTCGGCCAGACCCGGTCCGGCTATCACGGCGGGCGCCGAGGCATCCCGTGGAAGAGCCACGCCGGCTCCGGGCTGCACCAGATTGACCGCCGCCAAGCCCACGAACAGGGCCACCGTGGTGACCAGTTCGAAATACACCAGCGCCTTGCCACCAATGCGGCCCATGACTTTGATGCTGCCGGTTGAGGCGATTCCCGAAACCAGCGTGGCGAACAGCAGCGGAGCGATGATGGACTTGATTAAGCGCAGAAAAATAGCGCCGAGCACGGCTGTTGGTTTTGCGGGACCCGGAAAGAACGTGCCGAACAATACCCCCGCCACCAGCCCGATCAGAATCCAGGTGGTGAGCGAGGGCCGTTTCACCTCCCGCCCCATTGGAGCTTCTCGCGCAGCACGTCGAAGAAGCGCATTCCGCCGGGCCGGATCAACTCGACCGTGTGCTCCGAACGACGGCAGACGACACGATCGCCCTTGTGGAGTTGCTCGCCAACCTGACCGTCGACTGTAAGGAAGGTGGTATTGTCGCCGGACATTGTAATCTGGATAATCGCCTCATCCGGGACGATCACGGGCCGGTTGGTCAGCATGTGCGGGCAGATCGGCGTGATGCACAGAGCCGCAACTTCGGGAACCATAATCGGGCCGCCAGCCGAGAGCGAGTAGGCGGTGGATCCGGTGGGAGTCGACACAATCAGGCCATCGGCTTTATACAGGCACATGAAGTGATCGTCGACGTGAACCTCGAGATCGATGATGCGAGCGATGTCGGCCTTGGCGAGCGAGATGTCATTAAGAGCTTCATAAGCGCCAGTACATTGGCCGCCACGCCACAGTTCGGTATGCAGCATGCGGCGGCGGCTGACGCCGTAATCGCCCGCAAGCACGCGTTCCAATTGCGGATACAGCTCCTCCACCGTAATCGCCGTCAGGAACCCCAGATTTCCCAGGTTGACTGCGAACAGAGGAATGTCGCGGCCATGCAGGGCGCGCGCCGCCGATAGCAGGGTGCCGTCGCCACCCAGAACAATCAGCAATTGGGTGGCTTCCGGGACATGGTCGCGCGGAATTCCGGCAGCGTTTGCCAGATAGGCGGCGGTTTCCGGATCGCTGCGAACACTCACGCCTCGTTCCGCCAGCCACTGCACCAAACCCGGCGTCACGCGAGCCGCCTCTTCGCTGCGCGGCTTGGAAATAATGCCAGCGGTTGAAATCTTATTGGCTCGGTTCGCGGATGGCATAAAGCAAGAACTCCCGGTTTCCCTCGGCGCCGAGGATGGAACTCTCGATGATATCAGCCCGGAAGCCATGGGCCTCCACCACCGCTCGAACCCGATCGCAGGCGGCCTGATGCAGCGCGGGCTCACGGACGATTCCACCTTTGCCCACTTGGCCGCGCTCCACTTCAAACTGCGGCTTGACCAGCAATATCATCCTGCCTTGCGGCGTGAGCAACGGGTCCAGTGCGGGAACCAGAAGCGTGAGGGAAATGAAACTCGCATCGCACACGATCAAGTCGAACTTGTCCGGGAAGTCCGCCGCCGGGAGATGGCGGGCGTTAACGCCTTCGCGAACCACTACACGCGGATCGTTCCGGAGCTTCCAGTCGATCTGTCCATGACCGACGTCAATGGCCCAGACTTTAGAAGCGCCGCGCTGCAACAGGCAATCCGTGAAGCCCCCCGTGGACGCGCCGACATCGAGGCAAGTCCAACCCGTTACGTCGAGCGTCCAGTGATCCAGCGCCCCAGCGAGTTTGTAACCGCCGCGGCTCACGTAGGGCATCCGCTCCAGAACTTCGACGCGGGACTCGACGGCCACACTGTGGCCCGGCTTGAGCGCCTTTTGCCCATTCACTAAGACCTGCCCCGCAATCACCAGGGCCTGGGCCTTTTCACGCGAGTCCGCTAAGCCGCGCTCGACCAGCAGATGGTCGATGCGGATTTTTGGGGGGGCTGTCATAGTCCCGACCGTCATGCCTGCCGCCGCACGACTAGATCCGCCAGTTCTCGCAGGCGTTGCGCGCGATCGTCAAACGGTTGCAGAGCCAGATGAGCAGCCAAGCGCTCCTCTTCCGCCATTTCGCGCGAACGCTCGATTCCATACACTGCCGGAAAGGTGATTTTATTTTGCGCGGCGTCCTTACCGGCGGTTTTGCCCAGCGCCTCCGAGGATTGCTCCACGTCCAGGATGTCATCCACGATTTGGAACGCCAGCCCCACATGTTCGCCAAAACCGGTCAGCGCCGTTAGCTGATCCGCTTCCGCGCCGGCATAAATCGCACCCATGCGAACGCTGGCGCGCAGCAGCGCTCCGGTCTTGGCGCGGTGAATGGATTCGAGCAAGCGCGCGGTGGGATGCTTCCCCTCCCCTTCAATGTCGTTGACCTGACCGCCAATCATGCCGCCCACGGTGCCGGAAGCCGTCGCAAGCTCCCGCACCAACTGGATGCGCCGGTCCGCACCGCTTGGTTCCAACTTCGCCAAGACTTCGAAGGCCAGGGTCAACAGCGCGTCCCCCGCGAGGATTGCCATGGCGTCACCGAATACTTTATGGCACGTGGGACGGCCGCGCCGCAGGTCATCGTTATCGAGCGCCGGCAAATCGTCGTGTATCAGCGAATAGGTGTGAATCATCTCCAGCGCGCAGGCGCAGGATTCGATGCCGATGGGCGCATCGGAGACCGCTTCAGCGGCGGCGATGGCCAGCAGTGGACGAATGCGTTTACCGCCCGCAAACAGGCTGTAGCGCATGGCGCGATGGATGGTGGCCGGATTCTGGTCTTCGCTCGGGACCCAGCGATCGAGCGCTGCGTCGACAGCTTTTTGCTGCGCCGCCATATATTCGGCGAGGGTCATGCTTTATTCGTGCGCAGTGGCTCCGGCTGAACTTCGGCGGCGCGTTTCATGAGAATTTCCACGCGAGTCTCAGCTTCTTCCAATTGTTTGCGGCAGGTATCGCTCAGCTTCATGCCGCGCTCGAACAGTTCCAAGGCGCGCTCGAGCGGAAGCTCGCCGCTTTCCATCTCTTTTACGATGGTTTCCAGTTGCTGGAGTCCGGCCTCGAAGGTGAGGGGTGCGTCTATCGCCGGTGGCGCTTTCTCGGGCATGAGTAGATCCCATTCTAGCGAATGCCGGCGCACAGTTTGGTTGAGATTGCGTGAAAGACTTCGGTGTATCGGCAACCGGCTCGGCTAGTTTATAATGGAGTTCCCGCCGCATTACGGGCGCGTAGCTCAGTTGGTTAGAGCGCCTGCTTCACACGCAGGAGGTCCGGGGTTCGAGTCCCTGCGCGCCCACCAGTCATGAACAGTGTCATTTGGCACAGCCAGGCAAAGATAGATAACCCTCCATCCTCGCAACTCGACAAGGAGTTCCTTTGGCCAGTCGCCGTGGATCACATTTCAGTTAAGAAGAGGGGCAGCTAATCCCGGTCCGGCGGCGTGCCAGGCCATAAACACTGCGCTCGCGCGTTGATTTGCCGCGACCAAATGCCGCATCCTACTTGGCGCGGCCTTTCGGGGCAGCGGCGAGCAGTGGAATGCTCTCGATCCAGACCTTTCTGGCGCCGTTCACGTTAGCGGCGGTAACGGCGTACAGGGTTCTGCCGCTGATGGTCACGCTCACCAAGCCGCGATTCGCCGGGATCGTCCCCAGATGTTTGCCGTCCTTGTCGAAAATCTGAACACCGTTGGCTGCTGATACGTAAAAGCGGCCATTGGCATCGAAGCAGCTGCCGTCGCCTCCTGCGCCTTGCCCCTCTGCGAGACCGGTTCGGTCAAGATCGGCAAACTTGCGTTGGTTGCTGAGTTGACCACCGGGCCCGACGTCAAGAATCGCGAGCGTTCCGGCATTGGTGACCAGGACGTGCTTCCCATCGGGAGTCAAAATAATCCCGTTGGTGGCTAGCGGCGGGTTTCCATCCTTTGCATCCTGCTTCGTCACCTTGCCATCCGCAGCGGCGTAGTAAAGGCCGGCCATGGTGAAGTAGACACCGCCCTTGCTGTCCGCAGCGGCGTCATTTAAAACTCCACCGATGCAATCCAGGGGATCGCCATTCGGATCCTTGCTTGCGAACACCTTTTTCTGCGGCGCCAGTTCCTCGATCGAGGCGTAGTCATGAGCCGTTCCCGACAGGCCGCCATAGCCGCGGTTCAGCACGAAAAGCGTGCCCTTTGAGTTCATGGCCAGAGAGCCGGATACATTCAGGCCCGTGTAAGGATAGGTGATTTTGCCGCTCTTATCGATCTTGCCGATTCTGTTGTTGTCGTTCTGCGCGAACAGGACGCTACCGTCGTTTGTCCCCACGAGCCCGTCGGCGTTATTGCCGTCTTCATGGAAGACCTCGGTCCATTTGGCTCCCGCGGCGATCACGCCCGGAATTGCGGTCACGGTGTACGCTTTGGCATCGAAGGTAGCCAGCGCGGCAGGTCCACGTCCGCGGCCACCGGCGCCGCCACCCCGACCCGCCGGTGGTACTTTGCAGCTCTTCAGGTAATCCGCTGGTCTTCCTGCCGCTCCGGCGCCGAATGCCGGCGCCTGGCCGGCAGGTGGTGGGTTCTGCCCCCACATCGCTGTCGCGCCCCAAAGCGCAATCATTGCGAAGCTACATTGTGCTCGTTTCATACATCCTCCCCGACCGAGAATAGCAAAACGTCCTGGATCACTACCGCCCTTCGGGTCTTCACCCTCTTCGCTAGCCATGCGGCAGGTTACATGCACCTTCTCATCTACTATAATTCTTGAAGAATTCGCAGCAGGGCCTGGGAGGCACTCATCATGACGAACGAAGACAAATTGCAGCCGGGCCGGCGGCAGTTTCTCAAGGGCAGCCTTGCGGCAAGCGGAGCGATCCTAGTGGGTCAGCAAATGCTCGGTCCGCAAGCCGCGATGGCCGTTGAGGGGCCGCTGGCGGACACCGCCTACGGCAAAATTCGAGGCTACGCCGACGGACCGATCAAAGTGTTCAAAGGCGTGCCCTATGGCGCGTCGACGGAGGGCGCTAACCGCTGGCTGCCGGCAAAGCCGCCTAAGGCTTGGAGCGATATCCGCAAAACAACCCAGCAGGGTCCGATGTGCCCGCAGCGCTTCGGGGCGCCGATGAAAGAAGAGACGGACATGCTGCAAACCGGTCCGTTCAGCGAGGACTGCCTGAACCTCAACGTGTATACTCCCGCAGTCGGTAGGAACTCCGGCAAGCGGCCCGTTATGGTGTGGTTTCACGGCGGCGGATTCTCGGCAGGCTCGGGCGGCGCCACCAGCTACGATGGCCGCAACCTCTGTGAAAAGCACGATGTCGTGCTGGTGACGGTGACTCACCGGCTGAATATCTTCGGCTTTCTTTACCTGGCCGACCTTTATGGTGACGCCTACGCCGACTCCGGCAACGCCGGCATTCTGGACTGTGTGGCGGCGCTGCAGTGGGTACGAGCGAATATCCCCAATTTTGGCGGAGATCCTGGCAAAGTGACCATCTTCGGCCAGTCCGGAGGCGCGGGCAAGGTGTCGACCCTCATGGGAATGACCCCGGCGAAGGGCCTCTTCCACCGCGCTGTCGCCGAGAGCGGCGCTGCTGTGCGCTCCGGCGTGAAAGCGCAGGCTGCCGAGGCCGCCAAACGCGTGGTGGATGCTCTGGGCGTCAAAACACTGAGCGAGTTGCAAGCCGTCCCGGCCGATAAGTTGGTGCAGGTCATGGCCGCCGCGCGCTTCAATGCCTCACCCGTGGTGGACGGGCGTTCTCTGCCGGCTAACGTCTTCGATCCCGTGGCTTCCCCTCTCTGCGCAAGCGTTCCTTTCATGACCGGGATGACGCGCAACGAATCGAATTTCTTCAGCGCGACTCCCCCGCTCGATCCCATCGACGATGTGCATCTCCAAGAGCTGCTAAAGGGGAACTTCAAGGGCATTGCGCAGGAAGATCTCGACCGGCTCATCAAAACAGTCCGCAATCAGAATCCGGGCCAACCCAACCAGATCATTTACCAGCTGATCGCCAGCCAGGCCTTCATGACTGGGATCGAGGACCAGGCAAATCGCAAGGCGGAGCAGAATGGCGCGCCGGTTTTTGTTTACTACTTCGCTCACACGGTTCCGGCGCGGGGAGGAAAGCTCGGGGCGCCGCATACCGCTGAGATTCCCTATGCGTTCGATAGTCTGGCTCACGCGGAGCCCCTGATCGGGACCGTCACTCCGCGCGAGCAAGCTCTCGCGGATAAGGTCAGTCTGGCCTGGACCAATTTCGCGAAGACTGGTAATCCCAGCAATAAACTCATGGGGACCTGGAAACCGTATAACGCCAAAGAGCGGCCCATCATGGTGATCGACGATCAGCCGAAGCTTGTCAATGACCCGCTGCATGACTCGCGGGTCATCATTGCTGAGCTGCGGGAGAAATATCAGACGGTCCGCTAGGGATGGCGGCCCTTGCGCCACAAGAGGCCGTCCGCTCCCGGTCGCGAAAAGCAGAGTAACCCAAGGCATTCCCCCAGCGCCTCTAGCAGAAGAGCTTCTTGGGCAATGTTTTTCGTTCTAATGCTATTGGCGTCGGGCGTGGCTCGCGGTGCTTCCGGGGGCGTTACGTTCGACCGAGACGTGCTGCCCATTTTGCAACGAAGATGCCAAGTGTGTCATCGCCCGGGCGAGGCAGGCAGAGGATCGTTCCTGACTTATGAGACCACGCGTCCGTGGGCGCGGGCAATCAAGACGGCGGTG
>Ga0105240_10008748_pt1 | contig 14434 bp, 4 predicted proteins | sample KBSC54metaG_FD_80426 | JGI IMG/M metagenome (GOLD analysis project Ga0105240, IMG submission 80426) | Corn rhizosphere microbial communities from Kellogg Biological Station, Michigan, USA - KBS C5-4 metaG | ecosystem: Host-associated > Plants > Roots > Rhizosphere > Soil | place: Michigan, USA... | reverse complement strand
GTAGCGAAGCTAACGCGTTAAGCATCCCGCCTGTGGAGTACGGTCGCAAGACTAAAACATAAAGGAATTGACGGGGACCCGCACAAGCGGTGGAGCGTGTTGTTTAATTCGATGGTAAACGAAGAACCTTACCCAGGTTTGACATCCTTGGAATTTTTCCGAAAGGAAAAAGTGCTTTATTGAGCCAAGTGACAGGTGTTGCATGGCCGTCGTCAGCTCGTGTCGTGAGATGTTTGGTTAAGTCCATCAACGAGCGCAACCCTTATTGTCTGTTGTATTTCTCAGGCAAGACTGCCCTGGTAACAGGGAGGAAGGGGGGGATGATGTCAGGTCAGTATTACCCTTACATCTGGGGCTACAAACACGCTACAATGGCCGGTACAAAGGGCTGCCAAGTCGCGAGACGGAGCAAATCCCATCAAAGCCGGTCCCAGTTCGGATTGGAGGCTGAAACTCGCCTCCATGAAGTCGGAATCGCTAGTAACGGTAGGTCAGCTATACTACCGTGAATACGTTCCCGGGTCTTGTACACACCGCCCGTCAAACCATGAAAGTCGTGAGTACCTGACGTGTGAGCTTCGTCTCGCCCTAAGGTAAGCAAGATGATTGGGGTTAAGTCGTAACAAGGTATCCGTACGGGAACGTGCGGATGGATTACCTCCTTTCTAGGGAGAAACTAACCTTGCAGCAGAGCAATCTTTGCAAGAGTTAGGTCGATGATGGTAAATTCTAACTCAGTACTGAGAATTTACATCACCTACGTTAAGTAGGTCATCACCATCAGTAAACTGAAACCTTGAATCTGGCGTTGATGGCACTATTCAATCTTTAACGAAATCTTATAAAAAGAGCCCATTTGCGAGAGGGCTCTTTTTTATTTGGCTTGTTTCTAGGGCTCAGCCAGTCTGCGGGAGCAGGTCTTGGGCCCTAGAAGGATCAAATAAGTCAGGCGTTTCTCTATCTGAAAATGGCTAAACCAGCTATGGCTTACCTGTGTTCGGGTGCTACTTCAAACTAAAATAACCCCTGCTAGCAGGGGTTATTTTAGTTTGAAAGGAATGGGCGCTAGGGCGTACAGCTAACGTTGCTAAAGCCAAGCACGGCGCCGCTAACGGTATTGTTACAGTTTACGACGTTGCCGGTGCCACCAACAATGTTAAAGCCATAGCCGCCGGTGTAGTACTGGGTGTTGCCGGTTGCTAGGCTGTTATTAACATTGGCTGTGTTGTTGGCGAAGGTGTTACGGCTGCCCCAAGCGACAACTGGTGCGGCCGGGTGATTCTTGTACCAGGCAGGTACTGGTGCATGGACCTCAAAACCCTGGTTTAAGGAGTTGGTGCCGGTATTGTTGGTAATGACATCGTCATTGCCCTTAACATCCATCCACGAATCGGCTGAGTTCTCGCCGCTAGGAGCTGGTGGGGTAGCTGATTCGTCACCAATGAACGTGTTGTGGTCAATCAGAGCGCCAGTAGTGCCTTCTTTGATGTCAATCGACTCGGCGCGGGCGCGCAACACGGTGTTGTAGAGGATGCTGTTGTGGTCGGAAGTATCGGGCTGGTCGCAGGCGTAGACGGTCCAGTTGTTGTCGCCGGCGCTGCCGATGTAAATACCTTCGCCAAACTGGGGCTGTTGCACACCAGTGTCGCTAATTGTTGAGTTCTCGAGCGTGTTGTTGGCTGACATGGCTCGGAAGTGGATGCCCTCGGCACCGGTGTTACTGATTGTTACGCCGTCGATGGTGTTATTGGACGAGCCGTCCAGAACCAGACCCTTGCTGGCGTTATTGAAGGTGATACCACGGATCACTGCGTAGCTTGCGCCGTACATCTCGAAGGCGTAGCGGCCAGAGGTGCCATTGCCGTCGATGATGGCGTTGGCCGAGCCCTGGATGGTTATCGGCGCGGTAGCAGTGCCGCTGCGGGCTAGACCAAAGGTAGCGTAGTAACTGCCAAGGTGGATGGAGCTACCAGCATAGGTACCGTCAGCCAAGGTGATGGTGTCGCCGGCGCGAGCGTCAGCGAGTGCTGCAGTCAGGTCGGCGCTGGTACTAACAGCCACCTGGCGGCCACCCCCGGTGGTCATAGCCGTAGCTTGTGGGATACAGCTGCCCGATCCGGCTACGGTACCAGAAACGGTAAAGCTAGCGCTAACGCGCACCTCGGAACCGCCGTTTACTACGTGCCTGATCTGGATCTGGTGAGCACCCGGCGCAAGGCTGGTGTAGGTGCCTTCGTATGGGGCAGTAGTGTCTTTGTTTAGGAACACGGTGCCAGAGGTAATATCATAAAACTTGGCGTAATCTGACGAGCTGTTGCCGATTCCGGCAGTGTCATCACGCACGATAAAGTCGCTGGGCAGTGTCGAGCCAGCCACTTGCGATAAAAGTACGGTTGGCACATCAGCGTGCACCACTTGGTTATTGTTGATAGTAAGAATACCGGTGACGGTCAACACGGCCGCCAGTGTTAAAAATATAAAACGTTTCTTCATTGCGGGTAGTACTATAAGCGAAAGCTTGGGATTTGCACAAGCGCTTTAGTGGGTTGGCTGAAAGATCGCACAAGGCTTGTCTTGTGTTATTAGAGTTTTTTCGGTAAAATACACCGGTAGTTTGCGAAAACTAAGTACGCTTGGGACATATGCATACGCGTATGTCACCCAAATCCTCGGAAAGAAATGCCATGGGGACATAGCTCAGTTGGCTAGAGCACCTGCTTTGCAAGCAGGGGGTCCAGGGTTCGAGTCCCTGTGTCTCCACCAGTATTTGTACCGGATGTATCGGGTATGGATACTGGTCTTTAAGGCTAGTTATGGGGGCGCTTTGCTTATCGCATGGCGTCTCCACCAACTAGGGCGATTAGCTCAGCTGGTTAGAGCGCGTCACTGATAATGACGAGGTCGGAGGTTCGAGTCCCTCATCGCCCACCAAGAAAAAACACCGATTATTGCGGTGTTTTTTCTTTTTGTGCGCTTTTTGATTGCGAACGCTCTATTGGATGACGTGGTAGTAGAAGATGTATGTCTGACCAGCTGCTAGGCCATCAGCTGCGGCAGTGTTCAAACTGAAGCCGGTTGCGATAGGGGTAACGAATTGTTGTACCTTAGCAGCGTTACCGTTGCCGGCAGATATGACTACATTTGGCGCGCTAGCGTAAGCCTTGGCGAAGGTGAGATCAAGGATGTCACCAGTAGTGGCGCCAGTGCCTAGGGTAAGGGTAAGCTTGCCGCTAGTGTCAGTTCCGCTAATTGTCATAGTTGAACCTGTGCCGGCGGTGGCGCCTAAGATAACAGTCGGTGTGGCACCACTCGTAACGATATGTCCGCTGATGGCTATATCGGCCGTAGAAAGGGTAGTGACAACCTTTAGCGTTGCAATGGTGGCCGTACCGGTTACCGTAAGGTTAGTAACAGTTGCAGCATTAGCTGTCAGCGTGGCTAGCGTAGCGTCAGCTTGTTGTAGTACGTAGCCTTGGCTGACGCCGTTTGATTGCAGGCCTACTGGGTCGTAGTAGCCGATGTGGACGTAGGCGAGCACCATGCCGGTTTCAGTGCCGCTGTAGTCTTCCATGGCAGTACCAAGCGTCATGCTAGCCTGGGTAGCACGGACAGCAACACCGGTAGTGCCGGAAAGTGTCAGAGCGTCGCCGGCGTGAATTGTACCATTAGCGGTCGATACCTTTACCTTGATCTGTCCAATCAAACCAACCAGGGCGGTGCGGTCGGGGTGGGCGGCATCATAGATGTCATTACCGACGTAGCCGGCGTTGCTGGAAACGACACCGATCAGGGAAGTGCTGCCACTGGCCGCGCCACAAGGCTCGGCGGTGTTGTTGCCAGTTAGACAAACCACATCACCAGCGCTCAAACGGCCCGGGGTAGCTTGGGTAAAGTACTCGGCATAGTCAGCACCGCTGGCGTTAATGGTGCCGGCAGCGTTAATAGAGCGGCCAGTGCCGGAGTCTTTAGCGACATCCAGGCTAGCGTTAGCGGCGTTCCAGCCGGTGGCAATGTTGTTGGTGCTAACGGTGATTGCGGCGTTGGTGGCGTCTTGAATCACAAAGGCGTTAGATGCGGTGGTGCTGGATTTGACGGTGATACCGTTGCCAAGCACTTTTTCGGAAATGCCAGAGGCCTGCATGGTGACTGCGTCGGCGGCCAAGCCAGTGCTGCCAATAGTTACGCTAGTAGTACTGCTAGCGCCGGTGTTGCCGGTACCGATGCTGATGGTTGAGCCGTTACTTGTACTTGATCCAATGTTAATGCCGGCGTTTGCAGTACTGCCAACGGCGATGTTGACGGAATTACTCTTAATTTCAACCTTGCTCGTGCTACTAAAGCCGCCCAAGGTTACTACGCCGTTCGTGCCGCCGCTGCCGGCTGTTCCGCCGAGGATAGTAACATTGCCGCCAGCGTTGCTAGCTCCACTGGCGGTACCGCCCTGAATGGTCATGTTAGCGGCGGTAGTGCCGGTAGCGGTAGTGATGTCGGTTGATTGTCCGCCGGCTAGGGTCACCGCACCTGCGGTCGAAACATTGAAGTTGCCGCTGGTCAGGCCAAAGGTACCACCACTTAAGGTTAGGGCACCGTTAGCTCGTACGGTGGTGGTGCCGCTACTGGCGCCTGAGCCGGAACCAATGTTGACAATCGAGCCGCCGCCGCTGATGTTGGTGTAGCCAATGTTGATAGTGGCAGTTCCGGAGCTCTGCGCTATGCTGCCGATGTTAGTTGCCGTGTTAGCAGTTGGCGAGTTTTCAATGTTGGTAGTTGTGCCGTTAAAGGCGGTGCCGGTACCACCGCTTGCTCCACCAGTAGAGCCAATGTTGACATTACCACCGCTGCTATCGATGGCGAACAGGGTATTGCCACTAGCATTTTCAATCTGAGCCACGGTGGTGCTATCGGTGGTGGGCTTCTCGAAGAACTGGCCCTGTACGGCAAATCCAAACACGACGTTGCCTAGGCCGCTGGCGTTCTTAGCCCGCAAGCTTAAGAAGTTGCCGCCTAGGCCGGTATCAGAGTCCTGAATGTTGATATCGGCGATTGAGTTGATGAGCTTTATAGTTGGTACTGCATTTGAACCACCCGTGGAGGCGGTGTAAGCAGTTTGGAGGCTACAAACAATGGTAGCTGTTGTACAAATTGTTCCAGTCTCGTTTGGAATGGTTAGGATGTTGTTGCCTGATCCTGAGGTAGCGGCCTGGAATGTAATGGAGTTACTGTTGGAGGCGTTGTAAAAAACGAGCTTGCCGGCTAGCGAGCTGGCGGTGCCAAGAGTAACCTGGCTATTAACGGTGTCAGCGTTTAGGAGTGAAACGCCGCTGCTGTTCTGGATCTGGAGGGCGCCCTGGATACTGCTGTTGCCGTCAACGCTAAAGCCCTGGTTGACACGCAGACCGCCCGCGAAGCTGGCGCTGCCTTCAACCTGCAAGGTACCGCTGACGTCCAGGGAACTGGCAGTGGCGCTACCTACCTGCAACAGCTGGATTGCGGCGCCACCCATGTCGTACACCAGTAGCTTGCCGTTGGTGTAGTCGGCTACGTAGGCATAGTTTCCGGACAGAGCAATCGAGCGGACTTCGGTACCAGCTGCAGTCGTGCCCGTAATGCTCATGGAGGCGGGGTTAGAGATATTAACTACTTGTAGCTCGTGCGAAGTGCTGATGGCTACGTACATGTATTTGCCCTGCAGTGTCATGTTGGACTCTGAGCTATCAAGCGTAACAGTGCTGACGCTGACAGGGGAATTGGGGTTTGAAACGTTCACTGCTTGCAGGGTGGTGCCATTAGCAAGATAGGCGTAGCGGCCTTGCACTACTACTGTGTTGACCTGCGCAGTGCTTAGCGAACCCTTGTTAACAAGGCTAGCCGGGTTGCTGATGTCGACAATTTGCAGGCCCGTAGCGGCGAGTGTTGCATACAGATAGGTTCCTTGGATGGCTAGCGCGTCCACACCTTGAGCTTCAGATATGTTGCCAAGGTACTGTGGGCTGTTCGGGCTGGAAATGTCGTACACCAAAATGTAGTTAGTGCCAGGCACTGAGGCGGCAATGTACAGATAGCGACCCTGGACGGCAACGGCGTTAACTTGGTTTAGCGTACCAACAGTAGTTGAGCTGCCAATAGTAGCCGACAGTGATGGGCTAGCCGGGTTGCTAATGTTGATGATATACACCTGGTTGGTAGTGCCATTCCAGACAAAGGCGTACTTGCCGCTGACTTTGATGTTGACGACACCACTACTCAGTGCAAGTGTGCCCAGCTTAATAGGGTTGGTTGGACGGGTGATGTCCCACGTGTCAAAGTCACCATACGAGGCTGTGTAGGCGTACTTGCCGGCAACAGCCACATCGTAGGTAAGCGTGCTACTGGTTGAGGCGTTGCCGATTGAAGAAGTGGGGATCTGGCCGGTTACATCAAGCTGTTCACTTGGTGTGGTGGTGCCAATACCAACTTTTTCGGTGGTGGTGATGTTGGTGCCATCGTCGCTGAGGCCGGAGTTGCCTAAGGTTTGCCCGGCAGTAAACTTAGCGATTGCGTTGGTGCTGCCACCAGGAGTGGTTACGGCACCGCCAGCTCCCACACAGTTACCAACTGTTGTACAAACTGTGTAGGTTCCTGGTGTGGCGGCTTGGTCAAAATTGTATCGGACAGCGCCGGTAGGTGTGCCTGCAAATCCAACACTAGTAGCAAAACTACCACTGGTAGCAGTGATGACGCTGCTGGCATTGCCTTGCAGGGTAAAGCTTTGTGTTGTAGCACCTACAATAAGTGAACTGCTTGGTGTGAGGGTGTTGGCGTTTATGGTGCTAGAAATGGTGATGCTACCAAAGGTCGGGGTGGCAGTACTGTTGATGTTCTGAATAGTGTTAATGACACCGCTGCTAGCAGTAAAGTTAGTGCCATTAAAGGTGGCGATACCCTTAGTTGTGCCATCTGCGGCCGCGTTAGCAATGGTGATAGTGCCAGCGCTGCCGGTAGAGTTGGCAATAGTGATGCTACCGGTTAGACCGTCTAAGCTACTGACACCACCAGCACCGGTACAGGTTTGGAAGCTAGGGGCTGAACCAGCACCGTTGCTGACTAGACACTGACCGCTGCTGCCATTGGCAAGTTGCGTAATACTTGTTGTGCTGCCTGCAACAAGCAGCTGGTTGGCGGTTAGGCCTGTCAGGCCGGTACCACCTTGGCTAACGGATAGAGCAGTGGTTAGGCCGGCCAGTGAAGTAATATCGCTGTTAGCGCCACTAGCCGCAGCGCCAAGGTTGGTGCGAGCGCCGGAAGCACCCGTTGCACCCGTACCGCCGTTTGCTAGGCTCAATGCGGTTCCCAAGCTTAGGCCTGCGAATGATGGGGAAGCGCTCGTGGCAATATCCTGGATGGTGTTAATGACGCCAGCGCCGTTATCTTTAAAGTTAGTGCCATTAAAGGTGGCGATACCCTTGGTTGTGCCATCTGCGGCCGCATTGTTGATAGTGATGGCGCTGCCGGAACCGGTGCTGTTGTTGATAGTTAGTGCGCCGGTGAGGCCGTCTAGGCTAGTCACGGGGCTGCTACCGCTGCCGGGGCAGGTGCCAAAGGCTGGCGTGCCAGCAACTACCATTAAACACTGGCCATTGCTGCCGGTGACGCTGCTGACGGGGCTGGTACCATTGCCAATAAGTACACCATTAGCAGTCAGGCCGGTAGCGCCAGTGCCACCCTGAAGGACACTGAGGGCCGTTGTCAGGCCGGCCAGTGAAGTAATATCGCTGTTAGCGCCACTAGCCGCAGCACCAAGGTTGGTGCGCGCACCCGCCGCAGTAGCTGCTCCTGTGCCACCGTTGGCAACAGTCAGTGCCGAGCTTAGTGTTAAGCCGGCGAATGTTGGCGTGGCTGTAACCGCGATGTTCTGCACCGTATTAACACTACCGCTAGTTACGGTCAGGTTGGTGGCATTAAAGCTGGCTAGACCCTTGGTGCTGCTGCTGGCGTCGTTAACGGTAATAGTGGTGCCTACCGTAGTAATACTGCCAGCCGATACGCCTTGCAGTGTCAGCGCGCCTGTAGCACTGTTAAGACTGGAAACACCGGCACTGCCGCCACCGCCACCACTGGTCAGACAAGTAGGGCAGGAAAGGTTGCCGGCCGCGTCTATGCTGATGGGGCCACTGGCCGAAACGGCCACCGTGCCACTGGCGTTAGGCAGGGTAATGGTCTTGTTTGAACCCGATGGCGTAGCAAAGACCAAGCTGTTGGTGATGCCACCGGCTGTATCGCTTACGGTGACGCCTGCACCTTGCAGCGTCAAGTTTTGGCTAGTGGCGCCGACGGTTAGAGCTGCTGTTGGAGTGATAGTGTTTACTGCCAGTGTGCCCGAGATGGTGGCGGTCGATCCGTTGTCGCTGATGATGGAGTTACCGATGGCATTGCTGCTGGTAAATTTAGCCAGAGCGTTAGTAGTGCCGCCAGGGCTCGTTACGCCGCCGCCTACGCCCACACAGTTGCCGGCGGTAGTACAGACATCGTAGCTGCCGGCTACAGCGGTGGCGAAGTTGTAGGTGACGTTCGCAGTAGGTGACTGGAAGCCGATTGTTGTAGCATTTGCACCGTTTACAGCTTTAATTGTGCTCGTAGCGCCGCCCTGCAAGGTGAAGGCTTGGGTGCCAACGCCGATGACTAGCGAGCTAGTAGGCGTAATGGTATTAACCGTCAAAGTACTGCCAACGGCCACGGTACCGGTAAAGTTGGTGGCCGAGCCAATGGTCTGACCATTAACCGTACCGCTTAAAGTGACGCTGCCAGCAGGACTAACCGATAACTTGCTAGAGCCGTTCAGCTTCAGATTCAATAGGTTGCCGGTGGCACCGGTGTTGGTATTATTGACTACCAACATATCATTGGTGGCTTGAGCAGAAGTTAGGGTCAGCTGACCGAAGGTCGGGGTAGAAGTGGTAGCAATGCCTTGCACCGTATCAACATTGCCACTGGTAACGGTTAGGTCGGCGCTGTTGAAGCTGGCCAAACCCTTTACGGCTGAGGTAGCGTCGTTTAGGGTGATTGTGCTGCCGGCCGAAGTAACGCTGCCACCAGAGACGCCGGCGATCGTTAGCGCGCCGGTCAAGCTGTTTACGCTGGCCACGCCACCACTACCAGGGCAGGTCTGGAAACTAGGTGCGCCAGCGGTAGAAACTAAACATTGTCCAGCGCTGCCGCTGGTGATGCCAGAAAAGGCGCTGGTGCCATTGCCAACTAGGACGCTGTTAGTAGGCAAAACACCAACACCGGTGCCACCCTGGCTAACAGATAGGGCGGTGGTGAGGCCAGTAAGCGAGGTGATATCGCTATTGGTACCGCTTGCCGCTGCGCCTAAGCTGGTGCGCGCACCAGCAGCAGAGGTGGCTCCGGTGCCTCCATTAGACACTGTCAGTGGAGCACCTAGCGTAACACCTCCAGTAACACTTAAATTGCCACCAATAGTGACAATCCCACCGCTTTGACTCACCAATGAATCTTCGATCTCTTGTACACCGGCAAAATAAGCCAGTTTTCCAACAGTGCCACCACTACTGGCGACGGTACCGGACCCGCCGCCACCCGAAACGCTGACGCCGATAGACCAAGTGCCGCCACCCAGGTCGGTAACCGTTACGTTATTGGTGGCTGCTGATAGGCTTTGGATACCGCTTTGAGCATTTAAAGTATTACCGCTCAGGGTTAGGCCGGTGCCTAATGCAATATCACCTGATTGGCCACCTAAGCTTAAGAGACCACTGTTACTGAGCGTAGTGCCATTTACGGCAATACCGGTGCCGGCTACTAGTGATACGTTGCCACTTTGCCCCTGAATGGTTAGCACGCCCGAGTTATTCAAAGTATTCCCGGTAACTGACAGGCCGTTACCTGTAGCCACACTGCCGTTAGCGCCACCTAGGCTGTTTACTAATTTGTCGCCCGTTAACAGATCAACAAAGGTGCTCCCATTGTAATATGACAATTTATTGCTGGTCTGGTCGTAGTACAGCTGACCCGCTAAACCTGTTTTGGGCTGAGCGGTCGGCATTAAAACCAAAGAGTTATTAACATTTAGCTGGCCGTTGATGCTCAGGGTTTGCGTACCTTGTACCGAAAGGCCTGGGTAGTCGCTGCCAATGTCGGCGATAGGCAGGGAAGTCACCGCGTAACGGTTCTTGATGTCGCTCTCTTGGCTGGCAAGGTTCTTCTTGGTGCTTTGATGGAGGAGGATGAACAGAACGCTACCAAGGATCAACAGTCCCACGACGATAAATCTAACTAGGCGGAAGCGGGCTTTGGACGCCTCATTGGTCAAGAGCCGTCGTTTAGCTTTTGCCTCATCTGTAGCATTGAGCATTCTGTTGGCGTCAAAATCAGCGTCAAGGCTGCCGGTGGTCTGTACAGCAGCGTTCAGTGCGTCAAAAGTCAGGCCCTGCTGTGCTACAGGGCGAACAGAATGTAATTGGTCTTGATCAGTATCTGATCCGCCAGAGGGATTCATGTTTTTTATTTCTATTTTTTGTTCACTGAAACCTGCCTATATTGTAGTCTTTTTTTATATATAACAAAACTTACTCATAGTTTTTTGAAACGAAGCACTTGTTGTACGGCGCTATTTTTTACCTCTGTTATTTTTGGAAAAAAATGAACAACTTGCTGAATCGCACGGAAAGGCCCATAAAAAACTCCAACTTATCCACAGCTGAATACTCAAAAAAGGCTTGACAGTTTTGGCACCTTTTTCGGGATCTTTGGTAGCCCTAAGGTTTGTGGTGTTGTGGTTGGGGTGAGCCGTCAATAGCACTTGTGTTTTGATTTTATCTTTCATACACTGTCAGATAAGGGAATAAAAGGGGGTGACTGTATGGATATGCAAACAGAACAACGAGTAGATAGTGGCAAAAAAGCTGCAACTAACAGCGCTGATAGTCCAGCTGGCGGCAGCCGAACCAGTAAGCGGATGATGGCATGGGGCGGAATCTTAGTTGTAATTATTGTGTTGCTTCTAGCCGGCAGCTTCTTTATGGCTCGTAAACCTTTAGTGAACGAGAATAAGAACATCAATAAAAGTGAGTTCCAAGCGGTTTTCCTTACTAATGGACAGGTTTACTTTGGCAAGCTAGCTGATCTTAATAATAAGTATGTGACGATTAAGGATATTTATTACTTGCAGGTACAACAGGGTAACAACCTGCAGGGCGCATCGGGCAGCACTAGTCCCAACTCGCAGGTATCGCTGGCGAAGCTCGGTAATGAGCTGCATGGCCCAGAGGATAAGATGTACATTGCAAACGACCAAATGCTGTTCTGGGAGAACCTAAAGGGTGATAGCAAGGTAGTCCAAGCAATCAACAAATACCAAACACAACACTAAAAGCATTTTGGGGCGGCCAAGCAGTATTTCCGTAAGGATATAAAGCTGTAGCAAAAATAGCTACAACTAATGCTTGACCGCCTCTGTTTTATTGTGCTAGACTAACGAAGTTACTTTGAGTTTAGGTAAGAGGCATCCAACAAGAGTCTACGGCTTCAAACATAAACTCAAGGCAAGTACGATTCATTTATACAAGTGAAGAGTGCCTGGAGTTTAGCAGTTTAAAAATTTGGTCACATTAGAGAAGAGAATGCAATTCATATTTGTTTTTACGAGCAAATATGTAATTTTTTGAAGACAAACGGCTATTGCGAAACATCCTGCTCCCAATTCCTTGCGGAACAGTGGTGCGTACCAATAACTAGTCAATTGCACAAGCAACTATGAGAAGCCTGCTTGCAGGTGTCTCATTAGTTACTTTCGTAAAAAGTTACTCAAGCGCACACAAAGGATGCCTTGACATACTATACCGATGAAGGACGCGATGAGCTGCGAAAAGCTCCGGGGAACAGCCAAATATGTTTTGATCCGGAGATGTCCGAATGGGGAAACCCGGCTAGAGTCATGTCTAGTCACACCTATCTGAATATATAGGATAGGGAGTAGGTAACCGCCTGAACTGAAACATCTTAGTAGGGCGAGGAAGAGAAATTAAACAAAGATTGCGGTAGTAGTGGCGAGCGAATCCGCAAGAGCCCAAACCTTATTTGCTTTTGTCTGTCAGTTTACTGGTAGACAAATAAGTTGGTAGACGAATGTAAATAAGGGGTTGTGACATTGCAAACAACCTTGTGTGAGGTTCCGATTTATCGGGGCTCCACACTAGGCGGCAGGTGCTACCATTAGCCTGCATAAGGTAAGAAATTGGTGAGTCGAGCAGAAGCAGTTGGAAAGCTGCGCCAAAGACAGTGATAGCCTGGTACGCCAAGGTTCACCAACCTTATATTTGCAAAGAGTTTACGGCGATTACGTACTTTCGAGTGTGTAATTACCGTAAATTCGGTTGTCGAGTAGGACGGGACACGTGAAACCCTGTCTGAATCCGGGAGGTCCACCTTCCAAGGCTAAATATATAGTATGATCGATAGAGAACAAGTACCGTGAGGGAAAGGTTAAAAGAACCCCGGAAGGGGAGTGAAATAGAACCTGAAATTGTGTGCGTACAAGGAGTCGGAGCCCCTTCGGGGGTGACGGCGTGCTTTTTGTAGAACGATCCAGCGAGTTATTTGTTGCTGCAAGCTTAAGTCATTTGACGGAGGCATAGCGAAAGCGAGTCTGAATAGGGCGTATAAGTAGCAATGAATAGACCCGAAACCGGGTGACCTAACCATGAGCAGGTTGAAGCGTCGGTAAAACGACGTGGAGGACCGAACCGTAGCGAGTTGCAACACGCCCGGATGACTTGTGGTTAGAGGTGAAATGCCAATCGAACTCGGAGATAGCTGGTTCTCCTCGAAATAGCTTTAGGGCTAGCGTGACGTGGTAGCTGATAGGGGTAGAGCTCTGTTTCGGACTGGGGGGCGTAAGCTTACTCACCCTTGACAAACTACGAATACTATCTGTGGAATCGTTGCAGTTAGAACGGCGGGGCTAAGCTCGTCGCTCAAAAGGGAAACAGCCCAGACCATCATCTAAGGTCCCTAAATGTATGTTAAGTGGGAAACGAGGTGGGGTTTCTTAAACAACTAGGATGTTGGCTTAGAAGCAGCCATTCATTTAAAGAGTGCGTAACAGCTCACTAGTCAAGAGACCCTGCGCGGAAAATGTAACGGGGCTAAACATACTACCGAAGATATGAGTTTCTAGATTTATCTAGGAGCGGTAGAGGAGCGTTCCTCTCTGCGTTGAAGTCGGATCGTGAGGTCTGGTGGAGCGTGAGGAAGTGAGAATGCTGGAATGAGTAACCATAAGGAAGGTGAGAATCCTTCCCACCGAAAGAGCAAGGTTTCCTGGGCCACGGTAATCGTCCCAGGGTTAGTCGGTCCTAAGCCGAGGCGCGTAGCGTAGGCGATGGACAACGGGTTAATATTCCCGTACTGGTGTGAGATTGTTAGTAGTGCGCGGCATAATAGCTGGGGCGGATTCATGGTTATATCCGTTTAAGTACCAGAAATGGGTACGAATACGACTGCCTTTAGGCGGAAGTTCAGTGAAGGTGCTGACTAGAAAAGCTTGCTAACGCGTGTCTCATGCCATCCGTACCGCAAACCGACACAGGTGCTCAGGTCGAGTAGACCAAGGTGTACGAGTGATTCTTCGTTAAGGAACTCGGCAAATTAGCGACCGTAACTTAGGGATAAGGTCTGCCCCCTCATTGTGTGTATCACAACTGAGGTTTGCGAGTTTTCTTTCCGATAGATGATGGAAAGAGTAACAACTATTTACGATAAAAATCATCTCTTCAATTTGAGAAAGAAGACTTTAGATAACGCATCTTCAGAGTACGTGTTACGTACGATGAGGGGGCCGCAGCTAAGGAACCCATGCAACTGTTTACCAAAAACATAGGTCTGTGCTAACACGAAAGTGGATGTATACGGGCTGACGCCTGCCCGGTGCTGGAAGGTTAAGGGGAGAAGTGAGAGCTTTGAACTGAAGCCCCAGTGAACGGCGGCGGTAACTATAACCGTCCTAAGGTAGCGAAATTCCTTGTCAGGTAAGTTCTGACCCGCACGAATGGCGTAATGATATGGGTACTGTCTCAACGAAGAGCTCGGTGAAAGTGCATTGACGGTAAAGATGCCGTCTGTCCGCAGCAGGACGAAAAGACCCCGTGGAGCTTTACTACAGTTTGACATTGGATCGGGTCGTAATATGTGTAGCATAGGTGGGAGACTTTGAAGCTTCGGCGCTAGCTGAGGTGGAGTCATCAGTGAAATACCACCCTTATTACGATCTTATTCTTACCGGGACCACTAAGAAATAATGAGACAAAACTACGTTTTTTCTCATCGCGCCGGGCGTTGGCAAAGCCAACGTCTCGGGCTGCTCTTTTTCCTCTAGCAGGAATCTGGGCTATCGATGAGCATAGTTTTGAGAATTTCATTGTTTGTTACTGGTTCCGGG
>Ga0105240_10008747_pt1 | contig 14435 bp, 13 predicted proteins | sample KBSC54metaG_FD_80426 | JGI IMG/M metagenome (GOLD analysis project Ga0105240, IMG submission 80426) | Corn rhizosphere microbial communities from Kellogg Biological Station, Michigan, USA - KBS C5-4 metaG | ecosystem: Host-associated > Plants > Roots > Rhizosphere > Soil | place: Michigan, USA... | reverse complement strand
GCGTGCCAAAAATAGCGGTTATGATGGTGGCTACCATGGCGGGCTGGGCGGGAATGCCCGCAGCTTTGAGCACCGCGGGATTGACCACGATGATGTAAGACATGGTAACGAACGTGGTCACGCCCGCCGTCACTTCCTGGCCCAGGTTGGTGCCGGCGCGCTCGAACCCAAAATAACGGCTCAGCAAATTTGTAGTTGCGGGCGGGGCGGCTTGGGGTCGAGTGCCGGTCATGACTCCTGATTACCGATCATTGCCCATGGCCTTTTCCAGCCAGTCCACCATCGCCTTCTTATACCAGTGCCACTCGGGATGGGGCTCCCAGTGGTCCATGCCGTGGGGTGCCCCGGGAACGGTGATCAGGTCACAGCGCGCCCCCACCTCTTTCATGCGGTCGCACATCTCCACCGACTGGTCGTAGGGCACATCTTCGTCTTTGGAACCGTGAATCAGCAGGAAAGGCGGCGAGTCCTTGCTTACGTAAATCACTGGCGAAGCCTTGATGAGCAGAGGAGCGGTCTCCGCATTGACCTGCTTGATGCCGATCAGGTCCAGCACTTCGTGGGGGAAAGGTTTCCACTCCATGGCCGCGGTGATGAAGTCGTGAATGCCGTAGAGGGAGACAACCGCAGCAACACCGGTTCCGGGGTAACGCGCGCCTACGTAGGAGACCAGATGCCCGCCGGCGGATTCGCCGATCAGGGCGATGCGTTTGGCGTCAATGTTGTATTTCCTGGCGTTCTCTCGGACATAGCGGATGGCCTGCAGGACATCGTCGGCGGGCGCGGGAAACTTGTACTGCGGCGCCAGGCGGTAGTTAATACTGAACCAGGCGAAGCCGGCTTTGCTGAGCGGCTCAAATATGTAGGTGATGTACTCCTGCTTGTCGCCCGCCACCCAGCCGCCGCCATGCACCAATACCGCCGCGGGGAAAGGTCCAGCGCCGTCAGGGATGCTGGCATCGAGCGTAAGCTCCATTCGGCCGGCATGAGCGTAAACAACATCTTTCAGCATGCGGGCCTGCGCGGCGAAGGAAAGGAGGAAAAGCAAGGAGATCGTCAGGATGGAGGTGGTGGGTTTCATTTGCGCTACTGATTCCCTCGAGAGATAAGCCGAATGCCTTCCGGGCGATTATTCCCCGGATTGAAGTCCGCGGCTTCCACACCTCTGCAGCGTTTCCACAGAGGCTCCGCCTTGCATGGTTGCGGGCTTGCGCACCGATCGCCTGCTTGAAACTTGAGACTCGAAACCTGAAACTCGCAACTGGGCATCAGTTGAAGCGCGTAACCTTCCACAACGCGGTGGCGCACGCAGCCAACAGCGCCAGGCACAGGGCCAGCAGCACAATGGCCGCGGTTCCATCTAACGCAAGGGACGGCCAATGGGCGCGTGTGCCTGTCCATACGAAGGCGCCGGTCGCCATGGCTACGAGCACCCAGTCCAGCCAGGTGCGGCGTTGTGGTGGAGCACTGGCACGGCCTTCCATGCCGGAACGCACAAACTGAATATCAATGCCGTAGCGCCGGTGCTCGCGCTCCGCGGCCTCCACCCACTTCAAGTATTCGGAGTTGTCAACCACCGAAAAAGAAATGGCGGCCAGGCCCAGCGCCATCAGCACCGAACCCCAGATGGCTCCCGCCACCGCTCCGTGCTGCCAGCCGCGAAACTCCCCGAAAGCCACGGCTCCCCACAGCAATCCCCACAACTGGTTGGAGTTGGAAATAGGAATGCCGCGGCTGACGCCGATGTACTTAACCGCGTATTGCTGGAAAATGTCGCCGATCACCCAGACGAAACCCGCGGCCAATAGCCAGAAGAGCACGTCCTGGGCTCCGCTGAGCTGGCGATAAAGATTATGAAATCCGCCCATGTATACGACGGCCAGCGCGGTCATCATGCCTAGTTCCCCGATGGTGAAGAAGGAAACGAATGACAGCGGGTTCATGCCCGAGAGGTAGGCCTTGCGGTAGGGAATGTACATGCTCCCCCAGAGCACGCCCGCGCCCAGGGCGGCCGCAATACCGCGCACGGCCACGTGGGAGGCAATCTGGCTGGAGGAGGCGCGCGCCAGCAGCATGCCGCCGACGAAAATGATGGCAGCGCCGCCACACACCGCTCCCCAGCGGCGCCAGCCGGCGTGGTGCAACTCGCCGAAGAAGAGCACACCCCAGAGGATGCCGATCAGCCCGTTGGTGTTCCACAAGGGAAACGCCACACTCAGCCCCAGGTCCCGGATGGCGAAAATAGTCAGAGTATTGGCCACCGACCAAAGGCATCCGGCGATGATGGCCCAGATCACCAGGTGCGGAGCCTCCACAATGTCGGCCCGGATACCGGAGGTGCCGCGCACGATGGCGGGCAGGCTCCAGCGTCCCAGGAAGACGCCGCCAACCATGGCGAAGGAAATCAGGACCGGAGAAATGCCGGTGGTGACCAGCTTGGTGGGAACTTCAGCGGCGCCCAGCCAGGCACCGGCGGCAATGCCGCACAAAACACCAACACGCTGCAGGGTGCGCACGCGCTCCAGCGCCAGCACCGCCCCGCCGGGAGCCGCCGCGGGTGAGCTTAGCTGACCCATCGCAGAAGCAGGAGTCCGCCGATCAGCACCAGGGTCGGCACCCAGAAGTGCACATCTCCGCTTACCGAGGCCAACCAGTTGATGGCTCGTGTTTCGGGTCGGTCTATTGCTTCTTCGTTATCCATGGTCAGGAGGCGCTGCTAATACTACATGAGTCGCCGCATCGCCGCCAGAACGTGCATGCGCCGGATTGGATGCAGGTCTACGGAAGTATGTCTGCCATTCGCCGGCCGGCATTGTGCAGACAGGAACTCAGGCCACGTGATCGTTGCTGCTGTAAGCTGGGTTAAGATTCTTCTCAGCCCATGAAAATCGTATCCGTCGCGGTACTTCTTTTCTCTGTGTGGCCAAGCGTTGCACAAAATCCACCATCGCCCCTCCGCCAGCAGCTGCGCGCCTACCGTGGCGCTCACGAGAAGCAGATTCTCGCCGAATTCGTGAACCTGCTCTCTATTCCCAATCATGCCGGCGACACCGCTGATATCGAGCGCAATGTTCAGGCGATTTCAGCCATGCTCCAGGCCCGCGGCGTGAAGGTGGAGCTGCTTCGACTTGACGGGGCGTCTCCCGTCGTTTTCGGGGAACTGCGCACCCCGGGCGCCACGCGCACCATTGGCATTTACGCGCATTACGATGGCCAGCCTGTGGACGCGGCACAGTGGCAGCATCCCGCCTTCAGCCCGGTGCTGCGCGACCCTTCTGGGCAGGTAGCGGATGCGCAGGCGCAGTCATCGCTCAATCCTCAGGATCGCATTTACGCCCGCTCCAGCAGCGACGATAAGGCGCCCATCGAAGCCACCATGGCCGCGCTCGATGCGTTGAGGGCTGCCCATGTTCCGCCTTCGGTCAATTTAAAATTTTTCTTCGAGGGGGAAGAGGAGGCGGGCTCGCCACACTTGGCTGAAATCATCGCCAAATATCCGGAGGCGATCGCAGCTGACGCCTGGCTGCTGTGCGATGGCCCGGTGCATCAGTCGGGACGCATGCAGGTGGATTACGGGTCGCGCGGCGACATTGATATGGAAATGACTGTCTATGGCCCGGCGCACCCTCTGCACAGCGGCCACTATGGGAACTGGGCGCCGAATCCCATTATGCTGCTCACTCACCTGCTAGACAGCATGCGCGATGCTGACGCCCACATCCTGATTCCCGGTTTCTACGACGACGTGCGGCCGCTCACGCCTAGCGAGCGTCGCATGCTGGCGCAAACTCCCGCGGCTGACCAACAGCTCAAGGAGGAGCTAGCCATTGCCCAGCCCGAAGGCGACGGAGCCAACCTGGCCGAGCAGATTCTAAAGCCCGCCATCAATGTGCACGGCATCCAGGCGGGGCACGTGGGCGAGCAGGCGGCCAACGTCATCAGCACGGAGGCACGCGCCTCGTTCGACATTCGCCTGGTGCCCAACCAGACGCCGGAACGGGTGCGGCAGGAAATCGAGCAGCATATCCAGCGCCAGGGATTTTTTATCGTTCACCAGACGCCCGACCTGGCCACCCGCCGCGTTCATGCCCGCGTGGTCAAACTCGACTGGGGCCCGGGCTATCCCGCCTATCGTGCTCCGGTAGAGAACCCCATAGCGAAGGCGGTGGTGCGCAGCATAGAAGAGGCCACCGGCGGGCCCATCATCCAGGTGGTGAGCCTGGGCGGCAGCGTGCCCATGTATTTGTTTGAGGGCAAGGAGCACACGCCGGTGATCGGCGTGCCCATTGCGAATGCCGACAACAACCAGCACGCGGCCAACGAGAACCTGCGCCTGCAGAACTTGTGGGATGGAATTGACATTTTTGCGACGCTGTTCGCGCGTCTGGGCGGCAACTTGGGAGCGCGGTAGGGAAGATCAGCCTCGCAGCGCCCGTACAGGATCAATGCGCGCCGCCCGCCACGCCGGCAGCAGGCACGCGGCCAAGGCCGCCATCATCATCACCAGGAGGGCCGACGCGAAGGCCAGGGGATCGCGCGGGCTCACGTGGTAGAGCAAATACCCAAGCAGCCGCGAGGAGCCCAGGGCTACGGCGGCGCCCAATGCGACGCCAGCCGCGGTTAAGGTGAGTCCATGCGACAGCACCAGCCGTAGAAGATCGCGCGGTCCCGCGCCCAGCGCCATGCGCAATCCCAGTTCCCTCCGGCTCTGCGAAACAGTGTAAGACATGACGCCATACATTCCGATGGCGGCCAGCAGCAGCGCCAGCAGGCTGAACACCGTGAGCATGTTCAGCGCAACGCGCTGAAACGCCATGGTGCGCGCCACCTCCTCTCCCATGGTGATGACCTCGCCAGGCGCCAGGTTTTCATCAAGCGCGTGAATCTCACGAGCTAAGGTGAGCGCCATGGCTTGGGGAGGTAGCAAGGTGCGGATGTTCAGCACCAGGCCGCCGGTGCTCTGGCGCGTGGGCACGTAAAAAAAGGGGGTGGGCGGCTCCGTCAAGCTCCTGTACTTCGTGTCTTTGGCGACCCCAATTACCCGCAGCCAGCGACCGTTAACCTGAAATCGGCTGCCCACCGGATCGCGCCCCCGCCAATATTGAGCGGCCATGGCCTGGTTCACCACGGCAACCGGGGGAGCGGCTTCGTTATCGGCGCGGGTAAATTCGCGGCCTGAGAGCAGAGGAATGCCCATGGTGCCGAGATATCCCGGACCAACCTGGTTGAAGTCGAGCGTGGGCCGCTCGTCGGGCGCAGTTGGGTAGCCCTCAATCGCGACCGGGGCCGAGGAGTAAGAGCGATAACCGAAAGGCACAGTTTGCGCGAACGCCGCCGACTGCACACCGGGTACGGCCTGAAGGCGATCCATCAACTGGTCTTCAAAATTTTTGGCTCGCTGCTGGCCGTAACCTGCGGATTTCAGGTCCACCCAGGTGGTCAGGACGCGAGTGGAGAAACCGGGGCTGATGTTCTGCAGGTTGCGCAGGCTTTGCAGCAGCAGGCCAGCTCCCACCAGGAGAACAAAACTGAGGGCGACTTGGAGCAGGACCAGGCTCCAGCGCGCCAACCCGCGCCGCCTTCCGCCCACCACGCTGGCCGATTCCGCCTTGATCGCTCCGGCAAGGTCCACGTGGCTGGCTTGAATCGCTGGAACCGCCCCGAACAACGCGGTGGCAATGAGGCAAAGCGCAGCGCTCACCGCCAGAACGCGCCAGTCAAGCTCGCCGGGGAGGCTCATCGTCAGCCCGCCGCGTGAGGGAAGCAATAGCGCCAGGAGGTTGCGACACCAGTAGCCGAACAGGAGGCCCGCGGCCACGGCCAGTGTAGATAACACCAAAGCCTCGGTGAGCAGTTGCCGCAGTAACCGCCCGCGCTTGGCGCCCACCGCCAGCCGAACGGTCATTTCATGCCGGCGGGCCACCCCCCGTGCCAGCAGTAAGTTGCTCACGTTGGCGCAGGCGATGAGGAGCACAAAGAGGACCACCGCGAGGGCGATTCCCAACGTTGGCAGCAGAGTGCGGGCATTGTTGAAAGGCGTCTTCCACAACGGAAACAGCGTGATGTCGCGTGCGCGATTCGTAGCGGGATAGGCGGCTGCCAACCGAGTTGCTACCGCCGTGACTTGGCTTTGCGCCTGTTCCGGTGTGACGCCGGGCTTCAGCATTACAAAGCCCTCGATCCAGCGCGAGCTGCGGTCTTCGAGTTTGTACCCGGTGGAATCAAAGGTCTCCTGCATCGAGACTGGAACCCAGAACCGGATGGCCCAGCCTACAAAGGTTCCGTTAAATCCCTCCGGCGCGACGCCAACGATGGTGTGAGGCACGCCCTCGAGCCTTTGCGTCTTGCCGATAATTGCCAGATCGCCATGGAAGCGGTCCTTCCATAGCCGGTAACTAATCACGGTTACAGGATGGGAGTTGCGGCCTGCATCTTCCTCCGGCAGAAAGCCTCGGCCGAGAACCGGGTGAACCCCCAGGGCGTCGAAGTAGTTGGAGGAAACAATGCTGCCGGTGGCGCGCTCGGCGTGGTCGCCGATGCCCAGCGTGGTGCCGGTAATTTTGTCCACGATGAAGGCGTCGAAGAGGGTGCAGCTCCTCCGCAGGTCGAGGAACTCGGGCCAGGAGAGGTCGGGGTCCGCCTCCCCGGTGGTGCCACGATGAGTCCCGGCTATCGCCATCATGCGTTCCTGGTGGGCTACCGCGGGAAAAGGACGGAGCAGGATGCCCTCGATCCAGCTCCAGACCGCGGCGTTGGCTCCGATTCCGACGGTGAGGCACAGCAACGCCACGAGAGACACTCCGGGTGCGCGCCAAAGCATGCGCCAGCCGAAGCGAAGATCTTCGAGGAAACCGTGCAGGAGATGGAACCGGCGGGTTTCGCGGCATTTCTCCTTGTAGTTTTCGATCCCGCCGAACTCGAGACGGGCGCGCCGGGCAGCTTCGGCCTCTGCTATGCCGGAGCGCTGAAGATCAGCAGCGCGTTCCGCCAGGTGAGACCTGATTTCCTCCTCCAGGTCACGGTCCAGGCGGGAGCGACGGAACAGTCGGTCGAAAATAGAAGGCAGCGCCATGCGCTCAGGCCTCCTTGGGGCTGGAGTCCAGAACCGCGGACATGGCCGCGACCAACCGGTTCCAGCTTTGAGTTTCATCGCGCAGCCGCTTTTCCCCCTGCCGCGTCAGGCGGTAGTACTTAGCGCGGCGGTTGTTTTCGGAGGTGCCCCACTCGCTGGCCAGCAAGTGCTGCTCTTGCAGCCGGTAGAGCGCGGGATAGAGCGCGCCCTGCTCGATCAGCAGCGCTCCGGCTGAGACCTGCTGAATGCGCAGCAGCACCCCATAGCCGTGCAGCGGGCCCAGCGACACGGCTTTGAGAATCAGCAGGTCCAGGGTTCCGGGAAGCAGCTCAGCCTTGGGTGCCATTCACACTCCTAAGTGGCTTAGGAATGTAACCCACTCTCTCCTAACCTGTCAAGGAGGGCCGCCTGCCTGGTAAAATGCAAGATAACATCTGATATCAGCGAATAACCTGAGCGTTATGGGATGATGGGCCATGCGCCAGCGCACGCTCAAGATTCTTAAACGCACGCCCATTGCAATAGCCATATGCGAGACCTGCAGGATGGAATTCCATTCCTATGCTCGGGAAGAGGATGAGGCGGAACAGGAAATGCAATCGCTATTCGAATCCCACAGCTGTGAACTCAGCCAGCCTCTGCGCGCCCACACTGCCGGCGGTAGTGAGAGCTGATCACGAGATGCGTCCCCTAAAGCTTGGCCAGCGCCGCAGCCGCCGGTATCTAAGCTCTAGATCATCCCTGACATTACAGTGAGTGCTCGAGCCTGTGCCGCCTATCACAGCCAGCGCGTGCGGAAATCATTGACAGCCACCCCGCCCCTTGTTGCAATAAAATTGGAACTTTGCGATGAAATTCCTCAAGCACAAATGGCTGCTCGGGCTGGCTCTGCTGGTGGCCATCGCCACGGTAGTTGGCTTCACTTATAACCGAACTCCCCAGTCGCAGTACTTCACTGCCAGAGCGCAGCGCGGCACCATCAATGACGTGGTGCAGGCCACCGGCACCATCAACGCGGTTATTACCGTGCAAGTGGGCTCGCAGGTGTCGGGCACCATCTCCAAGCTGTTCGCCGACTTCAACTCGCACGTGCATCAGGGGCAGGTGGTGGCACAGATAGAGCCTTCTCTGTTTCAGGGCGCGCTGCTGCAGGCCAAGGCGGACTTGCAGAATGCGCGCGCCAACCAGTCCGCGGCTCAGGCGGAGTTGGAGAAAGCCAAGGCGACGGCCGTGCAGACCCGGGCCGACTACCAGCGTACTGTGGGCCTGGCCCAGGAAGGCGTGATGAGCCCGCAGCAGCTGGACCTGGCTCGCGCTAACGCCGACACGGCTGCTGCCGGGGTGACCGCCGCCGAAGCTACCGTCAAGCAGGCTGCTGCCCAGGTGAACCTCAAGTCCGCCGCCGTGGATGTCGCCCAGACCAACTTGAACCACACCACCATCCAAGCACCCATCAACGGAATTGTGGTGGCGCGCAACGTGGACGTGGGCCAGACCGTCGCCGCCTCCCTGCAGGCGCCTACCCTGTTCAACATCGCCCAAGACCTCACCAAGATGCAGGTGGACACGCAAACCGATGAGTCCGACGTCGGCAACATCAAGGTAGGTCAGCAGGCGACCTTTACGGTGGACGCCTATCCCAACCAGACCTTCCGCGGACATGTGGTGCAGATTCGCCTGAATCCCACTATCGTGCAGAACGTGGTTACTTACGACACGGTGATTGCTTTCGCGAATCCGGAGATGAAGTTGTTTCCGGGCATGACTGCCTATGTAACCATCCCCGTTGCCACCGCCGAAGACGTGCTGGAAGTTCCCAATACGGCGCTCCGCTTTAAGCCGGCCATGAGCGCCGAGCGCATACGACAGCTCTATGGACAGTACGGTATCGCGGAGCCGCACGCCGCGCCCGCGCCTCGGGCCAGCAATGGCGAGCCCCCGAAGAGTCAGGGGGTGGGGCTGCAGGGACCACGCCTGCCGCGCCGCGATGAGGCCATTATTTGGCGGCTGCGACCCGACCGCAGCATCGAGCCCGTCCTGATCCGCACCGGCATCACCGACCACACGCAGACCGCCGTGGCCGAGGTGCTCAAGGGCGGCTTGCAGCCCGGAGATGAGCTGGCCATTGGGCAGGAAACCGGAAGCCGTGCGCCCAGCGGGCCCGGCGTGATGCGGCGGTGAGGGGCGTGGCAGATTGCAAATTAGCGATTGCAATTACAAATCACAATGTCCACTGTCGTTCAACCCGCCTCGCCGGCTGATACCTCGCGCCCCACCTCTGAATTAATCCGGGTGGAGGAAGTCCACAAGTATTACGAGCTTGGCGAGACACGCGTTCACGCCTTGCGGGGAGTGAGCGTGACCATCAGCCGGGGCGAGTTTGTGGCCATCATGGGCGCCAGCGGCAGCGGCAAATCCACCTTCATGAACCTGCTGGGCTGTCTGGATCGCCCGTCCAGCGGCCGCTATCTGCTCGAGAGCACGGACGTTGCCCAGTTGGACAAGAAGGCGCTGGCCGCCATCCGCAACCGCAAGCTGGGATTCGTCTTTCAGGGATTCAATTTGCTCTCACGCACCACCGCGCTGGAAAATGTCGAACTGCCCACACTTTATGCCCAGCTCAACAAAGAAGAGCGGCTGACGCGGGCGCGCGAGGCTCTGCGCACGGTCGGGCTCGAAGACCGGATGGATCACTTTCCCTCGCAGCTCTCTGGTGGGCAGCAGCAGCGCGTAGCCATTGCCCGCTCCCTAGTCAACCGGCCCTCCATTCTGCTGGCCGACGAGCCCACCGGCAACCTGGACAGCCGCACCTCGGTGGAAATCATGGATGTGTTTCAGCAGCTCAATGACCAGGGGCTCACCATCGTATTGGTTACGCATGAGCCCGACATCTCGCGCTTCGCGAAGCGAACGCTGCTTTTCCGCGACGGTAAGATCCGGCGCGACGACCCCGTGGCCGACCGCCCCCGTGCTGGCGAGGTCCTGAAGGCCCTGCCTAAGTTGGAGGATTGAGAGCTGTCATGGATTTCATGTCCATCCTGCGGGTAGCCTGGCGGGCGCTCTCCCGCAATAAGCTGCGCTCCAGCCTGACCATGCTGGGCGTGATCATCGGCGTGGGCGCGGTTATCGCCATGGTGGGCGTGGGTCAGGGAGCCAGCCAGGCAGTGCAGCAGCAAATCTCAGCCATGGGTTCTAACGTGGTGTTCGTGTCCAGCGGCACGGTTAACCGCGGCGGCCTGCGCCTGGGCTGGGGCCAGACCAAAAGCCTGGTGTATGACGACATGCGCGCCATTGTGCGCGAGTGTGCCGCGGTCCGGACGGCCGCGCCTGGCGCCAGTTCCGCCGAGCAAGTCGTTTTCGCCAACGATAACTGGTTTACCAACGTGCAGGGAACCGAACCGCAGTATTTCGACATTCGTGATTGGACTCTGGCGGCGGGTGTGCCCTTTACTCAACCTGACGTTGAGGCCGCCGCCAACGTGGCAGTTATCGGCAACACAGTGCGCCAGAATCTTTTCGGCGCCACCGATCCGGTGGGGCAAACCATCCGCATAAAGGACCTGCCCTTTCGCGTGGTGGGCGTGCTCAACGCCAAGGGCCAATCAGCGCACATGGGGCAGGACCAGGACGACGTCATCTTCGTGCCTATCACCACCCTGCAGAAAAAGCTCACCGGAGATACCTGGCTGCGCTTCATCGTGGTCTCGGCGGTTTCCCGTCAGGCCAGCTATGCCGCCCAGCAGGAGATTACGGCGCTGCTGCGCGACCGCCACCGCATTCGTCCGGGCGAGGATGACGATTTCATCGTGCGTAACCTGGCCGATATCGCGCAACTGGCCGACGAGTCATCGCGCGTCATGACCCTGCTGTTGGCCTCCATTGCCAGCGTCTCGCTGATTGTGGGCGGCATCGGCATCATGAACATCATGCTGGTTTCAGTGACCGAGCGCACCCGCGAGATTGGCATCCGCATGGCCATTGGCGCTACCGAGGATGACGTGCAGCGCCAGTTCCTCATCGAAGCCGTGGTGCTCAGCCTTATAGGAGGCGCTGTCGGCATTCTGTTCGGGATCGGGTCCTCACTGCTCATTACCCGTCTGCTGGGCTGGGCAGTGGTTATTTCACCGGCGGCCATCGCCGTTGCCGCGCTGTTTTCCGGTGCGGTGGGCATCTTTTTTGGCTTCTATCCTGCGCGCAAAGCGGCGCGCCTCGATCCCATCGAGGCTCTGCGCTTCGAGTAGCCTGGGTCACTGGTCGTTGCTGGAGCCGGCACCCACGCCCGGAGCAATCGCCTTGGCTACTTGGTCCTGGTGCTTGACGTCAGGAAGAAGGCTTTCAATATAGCGTTTCACCGCCGGGTTTTGCGTGCTCATGGCGGTATCCTCGTAGCTGCCATATTGCCGGTCCAGGTCCAGCGCCATACGGTTTAGAAACAACCGGTCCAACTCTGCTCCAGAATGCTTCTCCAGTTGCTGCTTGGCTTTTCGGTCGCGACGGGTGAGTTGTTTGGGCAGCGCCATCCCAAAGGTGTGGGCCACGGCCAGCAGTTCCTGCTGGGCGCGGCTGCGCTGGGCGACCAGCGTGCGGGCAAAGTTTCTAGCCCTGGCGCTGAACCCTTTCTGCTCCGCCACCTGGCCCAGTTCAATGGCCGCTTCGTTCTCTTCGGCTGCATTGCGCAGGAAGCTTTTGTCTGAACGCGTCAGCCTGGCGGCATCCGTACTCATCGCCGGAGCCCTGGATTGTCCCAGGCCCAGCGGCACGGCGCCGCCCACCACCAGAACCAGTACCCACGCTTTTCTGCAAAGCAGGCAAGTCAAGCGGCTCAGAATAGTTGCTGTGATTTCTTCGATTCCCATTAACCCTCGCCAGAAGAGTTGCGTCTGCTCTGGTGCTATTTCCACAAGGTTGGTTGCCAGTTATAGCAGACGGGCGTACATCCAGCTACAATGCACCAGAAACCGGAGGTAAAGATTGCCAGACCTGTCCGCCACCGATTATCTTGCCTTGGCCGAATTCCGCCATCAGCTCGAACGGTTTCTGCAGCGCCGGCGCCGGGCCGCCCGCCAGCTTGGTTTGCAGCCTAAGCAATACCAACTCATGCTGGCCGTGAAGGGCATGCCTAAGGGAGAGCGGCCCACCGTGGGTCAAATCGCCGAGCGCCTGCAGATCCAGAATCACAGTGTGGTCGAACTGGTGGACCGCCTGGAGCAGCGCCACTATATCCAGCGCCAGCGCGATGATGTTGATCACCGGGTGGTGCGCTTGATCATCACTCCGGCGGGCGAGGCCCTCCTGCGCAAACTGGTGAGCGCCAGCCTCAGCGAATTACGGGCAGAAGCGCCGGCATTGTTGAAGGCACTGACTAAGGTTTTGCGCAAAAAATAATTCCGGGGCGAGCCTAGCGCGGCGACAAGGCGGATTCGCGCTCCGCTGCCGCCTTCTCCAGTTCGATCCGCTTTTTCCTGTCCAAATAGAACAGGAGGGACAGCACTCCGCCCAGAATCAGCAAAGTGAAAGCTCCCGCGATCTGCAGCACCCGGCCCATAATCGCCGTGTAACGGCCGCTATTGGGGTCGTACTTGCAGCAGTACAGCAGCACTTCATCAGCGAGAGAGCCGATCTTTTCCTGGGAGGACTGCACCAGCGCCAGCCGCAGGTCCTGCGCCGGATAATCGATTCCGTAAAAGTATTGCGCCACCTTTCCGCTGGGCGTCAACACCAAGATGCCGGTGGCGTGCGCATATTGCTGGGTCTGCGCGTCCCAGGCGTAATGGAACCCCACGGCCTGGGTGAGAGCGGCAATTTCCGGCTGCTGCCCGGTCAGGAAATGCCATCCGTCGGCAGCTTCGGGATGGCCGTATCTATGCAGGTAGGTATCTTTGGTGGAGGCCGCCAGGGCGGGTGTTTCGCGCGGATCAAAACTTACAGTAAGGACGTTGAACTGCTGCCCAATACGAAAGCGAAGCTGGGTAAACGCGTGAGTCGCCCCTGCCAGCACCTGGCTGCACAGCATGGGACAGCGATAATAGGCCAGGATTAACACCACCGGCTTCTTTCCGAAATACTCGCCCAGTCGCACTTCTCTTCCAGCTTCGTCGCGAAATGCCAGTTTCAGCGGAACCTGGCTGTCCAGCTTTTGCTCATACCTCACGTTTTTCAGAATGGGAGGCAGTTCATTGGAGGGCCCGCTGCCCGCCGCCGTGTCATGCATACCCTGCGCTCGCAAAGGCAGGGAACCCCCAGCCAGGGCGGCACTGATGAGGAGGGTGGAGAAAAAAGCCAAACGTCGTGACAATTGCCTGGGGATCACCATGACTCCTGGGGCCGTGCTCACGGCAGAATGGATAGTATAGCCCCTGGTTGCTGGTCCTGGCCGCCGGCCCGGGACTGGAAAACAAAAGGAAAACCCGGAGCCCGAGCTCCGGGTTTCTTCGCGCCCCCTGAAAAACTCAATTTCCGCTGGTCGTCTTTCTGCCGTAAACGACCGCGACTTCGGGGCTGATTCCGGCCTTCGCCAGCTGCCGTTCCTGCGGGTTAACATTCAGCTTACGCACCGAGCCATCAAGGCCGCACCAGATTTCCGCCAAAAAGTACTGGTCGCCATAACGGTGGAACACCAACTTCGTAGCGTCCTGATGGTCCAAAAACTCGATGGTCTTGGGCAGCATAATCTGAACCCCACGACGCCGCGTCGAGAGGGTCACCGCGGCCTGAATTCCACTCTGCGTAACGGCGTACTCCCCGGCCGGGAGCATTCCCTGCCCGGCGGAGAACTCGAAAGGTACATCAGCCCTTAGCAGTATTTGTGCATGGCTGGGCGTAGATGCCAGAGTCACGAAAACAAAGCACGCCACCAGAGCAATTGCCGCATAGTTTTTCATTGTCGTTCTCCTTTCCAATATCCTCGCTGTGAGCAACCGCTGGTGCAGAGTGCATCCCGCGTTCCATAATCCGCAGATTGCCACGAATTTCCCGCCGGCTTTATAACTCTGCTGTTCTCAGTGCCTTGTGAACAGGGTGGAGAATGAAGAAAACTTCGTCCGCGATGTTTCCACCGTTCCCTTGCTATCCGCTCGGATAGACCGGCTATCGGATCCGATAGGAAAGGGGCACACCCGGGACTGGAAGGCCCTAGGAATCATGGAGCTTGCATAACTGCCCCAGAACGCGATTCTGGAGCTATGCTAGACGGAGCAGAGGGGAGGGAGTATGTCCCCGGTCCTGGTCGCAATCGCTGGTCCGCTGAACGGCACCACCGTCGCGCTCGACGCCTCCGAAGTATGTATCGGCCGCGATGCCGACAATCAGGTCTGCGTCCAAAGCGCTTGGGTGTCTCGCCGCCACTGTGCTCTTCGCCACGAAG
>Ga0105240_10008746_pt1 | contig 14435 bp, 10 predicted proteins | sample KBSC54metaG_FD_80426 | JGI IMG/M metagenome (GOLD analysis project Ga0105240, IMG submission 80426) | Corn rhizosphere microbial communities from Kellogg Biological Station, Michigan, USA - KBS C5-4 metaG | ecosystem: Host-associated > Plants > Roots > Rhizosphere > Soil | place: Michigan, USA... | reverse complement strand
CTCCTCCTCCAGGCCCCCAGCCGACAATTCAAAAAGCTATCAGCGGCCGGCACAACCAGCAACGGCTTCGGGTCCGAATAACCCGGCGCGCCAAACACATCCCGCGCCGACGCCGCCCGCATCCCAGGCTCCCGGGCATAGCTCGAACGGAGCGTTACCCAAACCGGACCAGGGCGGCAAACCGAACGCTTCACGCACGCCTGTGGAGTCCCAGCCCAGTTCGCCGCGGGAGTCCCGCCCGGCCTCTGAACGCGGCTCGGCTGGGTATTATCCCAAGGGCTATCGCCAGGCGGCGGAAATGCACGCCGTGCCGCCGCTCAATCCGCGTCCGGACTCTCCCGCTCCCGCGCAGCCCAATAATCCCGCGGCTCGTGATCACAAGAACTGAACCGGCATTGATGGCGCGGCGGTGAACTCCTCGGGCGAAGGTCTGCGGCTAAGCCACGTTAGGCAAATTTGTATTGGCCGGGAATCGCAACCTCCGGGAAGGGCAGGCTTCCCATCTCGTACTTGTCTGGTCCGAGGTGGGCCTTCGAGTTCAGCGCCTCATCCCAGGTCACGGAACGACCGCTGTAAGCCGATTCACGCCCCATGATGCCGGTGAGGGTGCTTTCGCCGACCGTTTTGGCCTCGTTGAGCGGCTGGCCGCAACGAATGCTGTCGATTAGATCCTGGTGCTCCTGCTGGTAAGGATTCACATCTTGATCCCGGAAGCGATACACCAGCTGCTTATCGCTGGTTTGGATTCGGTCCTTACAATTGCTCGTGCCCTTGGTGCCCACCACGGCCTCTTCAACTTTGCCCTCACATCCGTTCATTTGCCGGCATTGGCTGAACATGTGGGGTCCGCTGGCATACTCATACTCCACGGCGAAGTGGTCGTAGATATGCCCGTAATTCTGGTTCGGCCGCGCCTGGCGTCCGCCCATGGCCGTCGCTTTAATCGGGTGCGCATCCAGCACCCAGTTCATGACGTCGAGATTGTGAACGTGCTGCTCGACGATGTGGTCCCCCCCGAGCCAGGTAAAATAGTTCCAATTTCTTATCTGCCATTCCATGTCGCTCCAGCCGGGCTGACGTTCCACGACCCAAATCACACCGCCATTCCAATACGCCCGCGCGCACAGCAGTTCGCCGATCGCTCCGTCACGCAGCCGCTTGATCGTTTCGTTGTAGCTCCGCATATGGCGGCGCTGAGTGCCCGCGACAATGCCCAGGTGCTTCTGCCTCGCCAGTTCCCCGGCGGCCAACACCTGTCTCACCCCGAAACCATCCACGGCCACCGGCTTTTCCACGAAGGCGTTCTTCCCCGCTTGGATTGCCGCCTCCAGATGTATGGGTCGGAAATGCGGCGGGGTGGCCAGGATTACATAGTTCACCTCCGGAACCGCGAGCAGCTTCTTATACGCATCAAACCCGACAAAGCACCGGTCCTGGGCAATGTTCATATTCAGCTTTTGGAGCTGATCGCGGCACGAGCTGAGCCGATCGGCAAACACATCCGCAAGCGCGATCACTTTGACGTTCCGGTTCGCGGTCGTGGCATTGGCTTTGATGTTCTCCGTGTGATACCCGGCCGATGGATAGTTGACGTCGGTCGCAGCGCCGAGTGCATCTGCCACGGCGCCTGTGCCGCGCCCGCCGCACCCGATCAGCCCGATCCGGATCGGATCATCCGAGGCCGCATGGCTGGTGGCCACAAAAGGAAACTGGGCCAGCGCCACTGTGCCGGCGGCAGCCAGCGATGAGTTTTGGAGAAATCGTCGGCGCGAGACGAGGGAGGATAAAGAAGGACGGATTGGTGTTTTCATAGTCGAAACAGGTTTTTTACATAGCCAGGAGAACGAACGGCCACATCTGAACGTGCGGGAACTATCCTGAGTAAACTATCGTAAAGCAATGCTTTTTCACCTCTGGATTAAACCACGGATAAACTTATGAGTGTTAGGAAATCCGCTCCAGCCTGTGGGCCGATCGGTCCCAAGGGTGCAAATGGCTCTGTCCAAAAGTGCGCCCGCGCCTGTGATGCGCCCCGCCTGGATCGGCGTGGAGCAACTCGGCAGGCCAATGCCTTCTCGGAAATGATTTTGTAAGCATGATTTTGTAACTCAGGCAGGGGGCGGGGACGATCGAGGGCCAAGGCTTCACAAAATCATGTTTACAGAATCATCACACATACGGGGGAAGGCAAACAGCCTGAATGGACGCATCCCGGCAGTACTCCGGTTAACTCAGGCATAAACCAGCGGTGCTCGATTTTGCCCTCGGCCATACGGACTACGCTTGACCCAGCGGGGGTACTTCCGGGGAGGCGACCGCGCCAGCCGCGGTTCACAAGGTGCTGGACGGGCGGGGTGGTAGAGATCAAATTCTTGGGGAATGGCCGCCGAGCTTGAGCAACAGAAAGAACCCAGTTCCGTCCCCGTTTCTTTTATCCCACCTGAGGTTGCGCTGCCTGAGCTAACGCCCCGGGCGATCATTTTAGGAGCCTTGTTGGGCGTGGTGTTCGGCGCATCGTCTCTTTACCTGGTCTTGAAAGTGGGGCTCACGGTGAGCGCCTCGATCCCGGTGGCGGTCATTTCCCTGACGTTGTTCCGGCTGTGGTCGAAGTTTGGGGGGCGGGACGCGACGATCCTGGAGAACAATATTGTGCAGACGGCAGGGTCGGCGGGTGAGTCGATCGCCTTTGGCCTGGGAGTGACCATGCCGGCCATAATGATTCTGGGTTTCGACCTCGAGATCGGGCGGGTGATGCTGGTGGGCCTGCTGGGGGCGCTGCTCGGCATCTTCATGATGATTCCCTTGCGGCGCGCTCTCATCGTGGCGCAGCACGGTCAGCTCAAGTATCCCGAGGGCACCGCCTGCGCCGAGGTGCTCAAAGCCGGGGCTTCAGAGGAATCGCGAAAGGCGGCGGAAGGGCGCACGACTGACCGCGCCAGTCAGGCCAGGCCAAGTGAGCTGCTCGAATCCCAAGCCCAGGCAACCGCTGAACAGCAGACCATCGGCGCCGCCACCATCTTTGGCGGCTTCGGCCTGGGCTTGGTCTACAAAAGCCTCATGGACGCTTTCAGGTTATGGAAGGATACCCCCGAGAAGGTTTTTTCGGCTCCCCTGAACGGCGGCTCAGTTTCCGCGGAGATCTCTCCTGAACTGCTGGGGGTGGGGTATATCATCGGGCCGAAAATTGCCTCGATCATGATGGCCGGCGGCGTGCTGAGTGCGCTCTTGCTGACCCCTCTTATCAAATTCTTCGGTGGCGGTCTAACCGGACCGTTGGCGCCGGGAACCAAACCAATCGCCTTGCTCAGCCCGGCCGAAATCCGAAACTCTTACATCCTGTACATCGGCGCCGGGGCGGTAGCTGCCGGGGGCTTGATCAGCCTTTTCCGGTCCCTGCCCCTCATTTGGCATGGGATGCGTTCGGGTTTGGCGGATTTCCGGAGTGCCGCAGTTGCGGGGGCGTCCGTGCTTCGCACGGATCGTGATCTGCCCATGACGTTTGTGGCCGGAGGCGTAATCGCTCTCGTGGTGGCGATCCTGGCAGCGCCGGGCCTGCACATGAATTTAATGGGCGCCATTCTCATCGTAGTGTTTGGTTTCCTTTTTGTCACGGTGTCCTCGAGGCTGACCGGCGAGATTGGTTCCTCCTCCAACCCCATCTCGGGAATGACTATCGCCACGTTGCTGCTCACGTGCCTCATATTTTTAGTGGTCGGCTGGACTGGCGGAACTTATTACGTCACCGCCTTATCCGTGGGAGGCATCGTCTGCGTAGCGGCTTCCAACGGGGGCGCCACCTCGCAAGATTTGAAAACGGGGTTTCTCCTCGGGGCGACTCCACGGTATCAACAGATTGCCATCCTCATCGGCGCCTCGGCCAGCGCATTGCTCCTGGGCCCCATCCTCTTGGGCCTGAACAATAGCGCCACGGTGTACGTCCCCGCGGCGCAAGTCGCATCGGGATTGCAGGCGCCAGTTGATACCCTCCTGGGCGGGCCGGAGCTGTTGCGCGGACCCCAAGCAAGCTCCGACAAAAATTCCTATCGTGTTTGGCAAAAGACCGATGACGCAGGTGGGCCGGCGGGCAAGTATCTCGTGAATGCGGCTGGCCAGGTGGTTTGGTTGGTCGATCCTGGCATTAACGGAACCTTTACCAAGCGACCAGACGGCACGGAAGCGCAGAAACTACTCGCGCCGAAGGCGACGCTCATGAGTTATATCATCAAGGGAATATTAGGAGGAAAGCTCCCCTGGGCCCTGGTGTTGTTTGGGGTCATGTCCGCTGTGGTTCTCGAACTGTGTGGGGTCTCGTCTCTGGCCTTCGCGGTCGGCGTCTACCTGCCCATCTCGACCTCGGCGCCCGTCTTCATAGGCGGCCTGGTGCGCTGGCTGGTGGATTTCCGCCGCCGCCGCGAGCTGCGTCATGAGAAGTGGAGCGAGGAAGAGCTGTCCGCAGAGAGCGATAAGAGCCCCGGGGTGTTGCTCGCCAGCGGGTATATCGCCGGCGGAGCGATCGCCGGGATTGTCATCGCGTTCATCGCCGGCGCCTTGCCACACCTCGACGCCACCCTGACGAACTGGGCGGGCTCCAATCCCTTCTTCGCAGGCCCCCATTCCGATGCGCTCGCCTTAATACCTTTCGTGGCCCTGACCGCCCTGCTCTACCTGGTCGGCAAGGGGGGGGCGGGAAAGAAAAACCCGGCTTCGATTCCATTGCAACCATAAGGGAATGGCTGCGTTGCACTACGTGGTTCCGCTGAGCCGCCGGTGCGGCGCGAGGGGGCTCGACCCGCACCCATTAGTCGTCAACAAACCCAGAATTAGCGTGCCGCCGCAGTGCATCATCAATTAACCTCGGTCCCGAGCCGGATGGAATTGGCCGCTGGCCTCTGAGAGATGCTGATTGAAACCGTATGACGACGTGTGATCTGCTGCAAAATCCGGTATGGGAGCCGCAAGCGATGGGCCAGCCCATTCCCAACTCCACGCACGCGGTCTCAGTCGCCTTGCCGCGGTGGCGGGATGTGGTGGGCTACGAAGAGAAATCCCCGGAGGTGATCGATCGGCTTTCAAGCGGTTATCCCAGGTTCGTCATTCATCCGCTCGTGGCCGAGTTGGGCCGTTTCATTTCTGATGGACGAGCTTGCCTGCCCTTTCCCTCACGACGCGTCGCCGACCTGGCGGCGGAGTTCGTGCGGCGTACTGCCGGTGACGAACCGAAGCGGGTCGAGAAGAATGGTGTTCACGGCGTTGTCGCCGCCGCGGCGGGAAACGCCGCGTTGCGCACCTTTTGGCAACACACCGGGCTCATCGTGTCGAGCCGCCAGGCCGAGGCGCATCTGGCCGGGATAGTGTTGAACCCAATCGACCCTGAGATTCAGAGGTCCCTGCGGCGGCAATTGGCCGGGTGGTATGATTGTGCGGAGGGAGATGTTTTCCTGGCGCCCACAGGGATGGCCTCCGTGTTTGCGGCCTTGCAAGCGGTGCTGCGTCGAGCCCCGGGCCGGCCCACGGCTCAGCTCGGTTTCCCCTATGTCGACACGCTCAAGCTGCAGCAGAAGTTCGGTCCGGGTGGAATCCTCCTGCATCACCTGGGCACCATCGAAGGCAAGTTACGCAGCCTGCTCGATCGGGAGCGGTTGGCCGGCTGTTTTTGCGAGATCCCAGGAAATCCTTTGCTGGGCTCGGTGGACCTTCGCCGCGTCAGCCCGATGTTGCGCGAGCATCACGTGCCCCTGATTGTCGATGATGTGGTCGCCACCCCAATCAACGTGGACCTCAGCCGTCAGGCCGACCTGGTCGTCACGAGCCTCACCAAATTTATTGTGGGGTCTGGTGACGCGATGGGCGGGGCCCTCGTTTGCAATCCCCGGTCTCCGCAGTACCAGGAGTTGAAATCGATCGTGCAGGCGCAGCACGAGGAGCTGTTGTGGGGGCAGGACGCGGAGGTCATTGAGTGCCAGGCGCGCGGGTTTCCGGAGCGCATGCAGCGCCACAACGAAAACGGATTGTGGATCGCCGAGCGGCTGCGTCAGCATCCGGCGATCGAACGCGTGTGGTATCCGAAATGGGAATTCAGCGAGGCGTACGAGGCGGTGCGGCGGCCCAACGGCGGCTGGGGTGCGTTGCTGACGTTTCTACCCAAAAATGCGGCTGCGAGTTCGCCGGGCATTTATGACCGGCTGGCGTGTTGCAAGGGACCGAGCCTGGGCACTGTCTTCAGTCTCGCCTGTCCTTTCACCCTGCTGGCTCACTACACCGAACTGGAGTGGGCCGAGGCCTGTGGCGTCTCGCGCTACCTTATCCGGCTGTCGGTGGGGTTGGAGGAGCCCGAAGACTTGTGGCGACGGTTGGAAACGGCGCTGGCCCTCAAGGCGACGGCTTGACCCGAGCTCCAGACCTGCCTGCCCCATGGCGAAACATTTCAAAGCCATCGCCGCGATGTCTCTCAACCGAGTGATCGGCGTCGGGAACAAGATCCCCTGGCATCTGCCGGAGGACTTCAAGTGGTTCAAAAAAATCACCACCGGGAACGTCCTGGTCATGGGTCGAAAGACCTTCCAGTCGATCGGCAAGCCGCTGCCCAACCGCCTGACCGTGGTCCTCTCGCGCGTCGCACTGCCGATCCCCGGAGTGCAAGTGGTTTCCGATTTCACCCGGTTGGACCTCGAAGATCCGGCGTTCGCGGGCCGGGAGATCTTCATTTGCGGCGGGGCGGAAATCTACCGCCAGGCGCTGCCCTTTTGTTCGGAGCTGTATCTCACGCTGGTCAAACGCGAGGTTCCGGGCGATGTCTTCTTTCCTTCGTTCGAACAGCAGTTCGAGCTAGCCGAGACCTTGGCCGACTGCCCTGATTTCCAAATTCGTCGTTACCGCAATCGGGAGAACCGGAGCTGGCCCGGAAGCTGACCTCCGTTCCTTGTCAATCCCGGGACTTTAATCTTTAGCCATATCCCTCGAGCCTTTAGTTTTAATTCACATGTCGCAGATGTTGAAATCTTCCGGTGCCATGGCTGGCGCGACCCTGGCCAGCCGAGTGCTGGGAATGGTGCGCGAGATGGTGTATGCGGCGTTCATGGGCACCTCGCCGGTCGCGGGCGCGTTCATCATGGCGTTCCAGGTGCCGAATTTGTTCCGTCGCCTCTTGGGGGAAGGCGCCTTAACGGCTGCCTTCATCCCGATTTTCAAAAAGAAGGAGGTGCAGGACGGCGAAGCAGAGATGTGGCGCTCGGCCAATGCGGTGATCTCGGGGTTGGTGGTGGCGGCGACGGCCGTGACGGTGTTGGTAGTGGCGGGCATTTCGATCATTTTAGCTTTTCAGGCGCTCAAGCCGGAAACCCGCCTGATGCTGCAGCTCCTGAGGTCGATGTTTCCCTATATGCTCCTGGTCTGCCTGGCGGCCGTGTTCATCGGCATGGCCAACGCCCGAGGCCACTTTTTCGTTCCGGCCCTCGGAGCGGTGGTGCTCAACGTGATCATGATTGCCAGCGTCCTGTTTCTGGCACCGCACATGGGACGGACCCTGGAGCAGCAGATCTTTGGGTTGGCCATCGGCGTGGTCGTGGCCGGAGCGGTGCAGGCGGTATTCCAATTGCCGAGTCTCACCCGCGAGGGCTATCGATATCATTGGGTTTCACCCTGGCACGACCCCACAGTGATCGATGTTGTGCGGAAGATGTTGCCTGGATCCATCGGAGTGGCGGCGTTCCAGATTAACGTGCTGATTACCCAGTGCTTCTCCTTCTGGTACGAGCCGAGCATTGTTTCGACGTTCAATTATGCGGTACGGCTGATGGAATTGCCGCAGGGAATGTTCGGGATCTCGCTGGCGACATACCTCCTCCCCACCCTCTCCGGCCTGGCGGCCGAAAAAAAATACCCGGAGTTTCGCGACCTTTTGCGGCAAGGCCTGGGTCACCTGGCATTCGCCAACTTGCTCGCTACGGCGGTCGCCTTGGCGTTGGCGGAGCCCATCGTGCGCTTGCTTTTCGAGCGGGGGATGTTTGGACCCAGTGCCACTCATCGGGTGGCGCTCGCTTTGGCGTGCCTGGCGCCGGGACTGTTGATGTTCTCGATGAACAATATTCTCGCCCGGGCTTTTTACGCCTTGAACGACATCACCACACCCATGCGGATCAGTGTGCTGTGCCTGGTGCTCAACTTGGCGTTCGCCGTTTGGCTGGTCGGGCATTTTCAACGGGCCCGAGCGGGTGGGGAGGTCGGGTTGGCGTTGGCGAATACGATGAGTGCGTGTATCAATGTTTGCGTGCTCCTGTTTGCGCTCCGTCGCAAGCTTGGCCGCCTGGACATGAGCGGGTTACAGCAGACGCTCCTCGCGCTTATTTCCGATGCAATTCTGGCCGGAGTAGTGGCAACGTGCCTCAGTTGGGTTTGGGAACACCAGATCGGCCACGGCTCACTAGCTTCGAAGATCGGGGCGGTCTTCGTGCCCGGTGGCGTTGCGACCCTGGTTTACTGGATGGTGGCGCTGTGGTTGAAGGTGCCTGCCGCCACTGAAATGAGTGCCTTCGTGCTGCAAAAGTTCCGGCGGCGGAAGTCATAGCCAAACCCGGCCCGGTAGTCCGTTCCTGCTGCGCGGTTATTGGTGCCAAAGCCCGGGACGACGATCCCGCCGCGTTCTTTCGCTTCGATTATTCTTGAGGCTATCCCTGTCGCTCTCAGAGGGATCTCGGCGTTTCGGTGCGTGGTTGGGTGGTTGCGGGGGTTCGCACTGGATCTTGATCTGCTGAACAGGTATATTCCCGGCAACCCGTTTCAACCATGAACAAATACATCACAGAAGCCATCGGAACCTTTTTTCTAGTCCTCACTATTGGATGCTCGGTGATCATCGGAGGTTCGGGCGTGATTGCACCATTGGCGATCGGCTCTGCTTTGATGGTCATGATCTATGCCGGTGGCCATATCTCCGGCGGACACTACAACCCGGCGGTCACCCTGGGGGTCTGGATCCGGGGACGTTGTGCTACTAAGGATGTGATTCCCTATTGGTTGGCGCAACTTATCGGCGCCACCCTGGCGGCCATCGTCGTGAATTATCTGAAGGCGGAGAGTGTGGCCAAACCCATGGTTTTAAAGCCCGGGCCCGCGCTGCTGGCCGAGTTTCTCTACACCTTTGCGCTCGTGTACGTGGTGATCAACAGCGCCACGGCCAAAGCGAATGCCGGCAATTCCTTTTACGGCTTGGCCATCGGATTCACGGTCACGGCCGGCGCCTTCGCCGTGGGCAGCGTTTCCAGCGCGGCCTTCAACCCCGCGGTCGCCGTCGGCATCTCGGTCATGGGCTTGTCCGCCTGGTCCAATCTCTGGATTTATATCCTCGCAAATTTTGCCGGAGGGTTGGTGGCCGGACTGACGTTCAAATTCCTCAACCCGGGGGACCAGTAGAGCCGCGGCCCCACAAGTATCTGCAACCGCCGGCACGCGGCGAGCTTTCTAAGAAGCCGGCCCGCGGAGTGCCCAGGCTCGGATGACCTCCTCACAGAGTGTGTCCATCTGGGGATTCAGGTTCTGTCGATCCGGATTTTCACGCAGCCAGTGCACAGATTCCCGCACCCCGACGGAGAAAGATTTGCGGCAGCGGAAGCTGGGCACGAACCGCTTGATTTTCGAGTTGTCAAACACGCCTGGGTGGGCTTTGTCTCCCTTTAGTGAGCCTGTCATCTGAGGAGCCACCTGGCAAATGAACTCCGTAGGAATTGGAACCACCTTCGGAGAATCCACGCCCAGCGCACCGGAGATCTCGGTCACAATTTGGTTCCAGGTCAGGACCTCGTCGCTGGTGATGTGGAACGCTTCTCCTACGGCCGTGAGGTTGCCGGCTAGCCCGGCGAGGCCGATCGCAAAATCCGACGACGCGGTCAGCGTCCAGGGATTCTCGCCCTGGTCGGGAACAAACACTTCCTGGCTTTGCTCCAGTCGCCGCGCGAAGGTGTAGCTGGAGCTGGAGAGCGGATTGGGGATCCACCGTTCCGAGTACGTGTGCGACGGGCGCACAATGGTGACCGGAAACCCATCCGTCCGGTATTGTTCGAGGAGCCACTCTTCGCAGGCTTGCTTTTTTCGCGCGTACTCCCACCACGCATTCCCCATCGGGTCGTCCTCGCGGATGGGCAGCCGCAGCGGTGGCTTCGCATAAACGGTCGCCGAACTGATGAAGATATACTGCCGGGTTACGCCCCGGAAGAGCTCGAAGTCCAGAGCCACCTCCAGCCGATCGAATCCCAGAAAGTTGATCACCACCTCCGGCCGGGTGACTTCGACCGCCGCGCGCATGGACGCCGGATCCTTGCGATCGGCCACCACCGCCTGGAAGTGGCTTGGGACGGCTGCGAGACCACGGGTGACGACCTGAATCTCGTGGCCTTGTTCGTACAGCAATTGGGCGCAGGCGCTCGAGATGTTGCCCGTGCCACCGATGAACAGGATCTTCATCCGCGGAGGGTTGCCCGCCGGAGGCAAAAAGCACAACACGAAACCGTCTCCCGCCCCCGCTCTTACTCTTGCTCCTGCTCCTGCTCCTGCTCCCGCTCTTACTCTTACTCTTGCTCTTGCTCTTGCAAACCGGGCGCGCATTCGCTTCCCCCCAAACCGCTCGTCCCCCGTTTGACACCGCGCCCGGATGAATTAGTGTAACTACACGTTACCTATATCCAGGCTCATGCAGGTGGGTGGACGAGCCGTCAACCGCTGAAGGCCTGGAAGCCCGGGCTCGCGGTCAGCACGATCGCGATCTCCCCGGTTCAGAGCCGCCGCGCCATGACCGATAAACGCCGCCGTCCCAGAAGAAAACAGGCCAGGCCACGCGGTAAGCCAGCGGCTGGCTCCAATTCGACTTCCGCGGCCGTGAAAAAGAAACCCGACGCGCCCCTGTCCTGCTGCAAGCCATGGCGAGTGTTCACCGAACCCGGATCCTGATTAGCGATAGATCACGATCAAAAAGCTAATGACTTCCGTTTTGCCGATGTTGACCAGGGCGTGGGGTACGTCCGCTCGGTAGCTGGCGGAGTCACCGGCCTCAATCTCTTCTTTATCGGCCGCCGATTCGATGCGCAGGCGGCCTTTCTGCAGGGTCAGAAACTCGCGGGTGCCCTCAAAATGGGGGGAGCTGCGCAACGCGCCGCCCGGCTGGAGCCGCACCTCGTAAAACTCGACATCCTTCTCCAGGTTCAGGGGTGAAAGAGTGCGAATGCGGCAATCCTTATCGGAGCGATAGTGGTAGGTGTGATCGTCGGCGCGGATAACATTGATCGCCGAGGCGGCGCCGGGGAGCTCGAGGAGTTCGCCCAGGGCCAGGCCAAAGGCCCGGGCGATGCGCAAGGTTACGGCCAGCGTGGGATTGGCTTGCTCGCGCTCGATTTGACTGAGCATCGACCGGCTGACCCCGCTGGCCGCCGCCAGCGCCTCCAACGACCAACCCCGGGCGGCCCGGAGGCTTTTCACGCGCGCGCCCAGGTGCCGGCTGATGGCATCGCTCGGCTCATTCGATCGGGCGGCTCGGGCGCGGCGGGGAGAGGTGGGCTTCATGGTATCCACTATAACGGAAAAATGTCTTGCATAAAGGAATCAGTTGCGTCTACTTTAACAGAAAGAGATCCGTTAAACTAGAAATTTTACCTATGAGAGCTTTAATCAAGAAAGAGCGCCGTCCCGGGCTGTGGCTCGAAGACGTGCCCAAACCGCAGGTGGGAATCAACGACGTGCTGATCCAGGTGGACCGGGCCGGGATCTGCGGCACGGATGTGCACATCTATAAATGGGACGATTGGGCGCAAAAAACGATCCCCACGCCGATGGTCGTCGGCCACGAGTTCGTCGGTGAGGTGGTGGAGGTGGGGTCCAACGTGAAGGATTTCTTCCCCGGCGAGGTGGTCAGTGCCGAGGGGCACGTGGTCTGCGGTCGTTGCCGGAATTGCCTGGCGGGCCGGCGGCATCTGTGCAAGGACACCCAGGGCATCGGGGTGAACCGGCCGGGCGCTTTTGCCGAATTCATCGCGGTGCCGATGACGAATGTGTGGCACCATCGCAACGGCATCGATCGGGACGTTGCGGCGATTTTCGATCCGTTCGGCAACGCCGTCCACACCGCGCTGTCGTTTCCCCTGTTAGGCGAGGACGTGCTCATCACGGGAGCCGGCCCCATCGGCATCATGGCTACGGCGGTCGCCAAGCACGCTGGCGCGCGGTTTGTCGTCGTGACCGACGTGAATGATTTCCGGCTCGACCTGGCGCGGCAGATGGGAGCCACAGTGGCGTTGAACGTGAAGGGCGGGCGGACGCTCAGGGAGGCGTTAACCCAGTTGGGCATGAAGGAAGGATTTGATGTCGGCCTCGAGATGTCGGGCAACCCCGCGGCCTTGCGCGACATGATCGATCACATGTGCCACGGCGGCAAAATTGCCATGCTGGGAATTCCCTCGGAGCACGTGCCCTTTGACTGGAACAAGGTCGTGTTCAACATGCTCACGATTAAAGGCATTTACGGCCGTGAAATGTACGAGACGTGGTACAAAATGACCGTGATGTTGGAGACCGGCCTCAATATCAAGCCGGCTATCACGCATCGGTTCCACTATACCGAGTTCGAGCAGGGCTTCGAGGTCATGCTGAGCGGCAAATCGGGCAAGGTCATCTTGAACTGGCGTTGAGTGCGGAGATCCCCGCGGAAAGCTTATGCAACCACTCTTCAAAGAGCATCTCCAGAGGCAACTGGCCGGCATCCAGGCGGCCGGCACCTTCAAAAACGAGCGAGTGATCGTGACGCCTCAGGGCACGATGATCCGCGTTCTAGACGGCCAGCCCGTGCTGAACCTCTGCGCCAACAACTATCTGGGCCTCGCCCAGCACCCCGCGGTCGCAGCCGCCGGCAAGGAAGCCATCGACCGCTGGGGCTACGGCCTCGCCAGCGTCCGCTTCATCTGCGGCACCCAGGGCGTCCATAAGCAACTCGAAGCCAAGCTCACCGAGTTCCTGCACACCGAAGATACCATTCTCTATTCGTCCTGTTTCGATGCCAATGGCGGTCTGTTCGAGACCTTGCTCGGCCCCGAGGATGCCGTGATCTCGGACGAGCTGAACCACGCCAGCATCATCGATGGGGTCCGCCTCTGCAAAGCCCAACGCTATCGCTATCAGAACAACAACCTGGCGGACCTCGAGGCCAAATTGCGCGAGGCCTCCGGGGCGCGGTTCCGCTTAATCGCCACCGACGGCGTTTTCTCCATGGACGGTTACATCGCGAACCTCCCGGGCATCTGCGATTTAGCGGAGAAACACGGCGCGCTCGTGATGGTGGATGACTCGCATGCCGTGGGGTTCATGGGTAAACAAGGCCGCGGCACGCCCGATTACCACAATGTTCTCGGCCGGGTCGACATCCTCACCGGCACCCTTGGCAAAGCGCTCGGAGGGGCCAGCGGCGGGTATACCAGCGGACGCAAAGAGATCATCGCCCTCCTGCGCCAGCGCTCCCGTCCCTATTTGTTCTCGAACACGTTGGCCCCCGCCATCGCGGGCGCCTCGCTCAAAGTCCTGGAGCTGCTCAGCGCCTCCACCGAGCTCCGCGACCGGTTGGAAGCCAATACCCGGTTCTTCCGGGAAGGAATGACGAAGCTCGGTTTTGACATCTTGCCTGGCACACATCCCATTGTCCCCGTGATTGTCGGCGACGCCGCGCTGGCCGGAAGATTTGCGGAGGCTATGCTGAAAAAAGGCGTTTACGTAGTCGGTTTCTCCTTCCCTGTGGTGCCGCAGGGCAAAGCCCGCATTCGCACCCAAATCTCCGCTGCCCATACCCAGTCGGATCTCGCTTTTGCCATCGAAAAATTTGCAGAAGTGAAAAGAGAATTAGGGCTCTGAACCCCGGGTGGGTGCATCGTGTCCCGGAGGGACCTGCGAACGGAGCCCAATGCTTCAGCGTTGGTTTCTGAGGCACGGTACGAGCCAAGTTCCGAAAGGACGGATGAAACCGCCAGGTTGGGCCTAACCGTCGGCCGATGCTCGGAAGGTGGCGGACAATTTCAGCCGTCCCTTCGGGACTGGGGGGCTGTGGGCGTCTCCCGTTCCCAATGCTAAAGCACTGGGCTATTTCCGACTGCCCCTGCCGGGGCAGGAACAAACCGGATAGTGGTTCGCCAATTTGCCAAACCCCCTGTTTTAGTCTTTGCCTTGTCGCGAATCCTCGCGCTTGTATATTTCGTGGAGATGGAAGACGCCTTCGAGTTGGTCGATCCGCAAGACGCCCAGGCATTTCTGAAACGCTACCCTCTGGAGTTGCGCCGCCGGGGGGAGGGTCTGTTCAGAGCCGGTCGGGTGCTGGACCTGGTTCCGAAAGAGCCCGGCCTGCTCTACTCTGCCGTGGTCCGGGACGTCACAGACTACAGTGTCGAACTCGGGTATGACGAGACGGAAGGCTG
>Ga0105240_10008745_pt1 | contig 14438 bp, 16 predicted proteins | sample KBSC54metaG_FD_80426 | JGI IMG/M metagenome (GOLD analysis project Ga0105240, IMG submission 80426) | Corn rhizosphere microbial communities from Kellogg Biological Station, Michigan, USA - KBS C5-4 metaG | ecosystem: Host-associated > Plants > Roots > Rhizosphere > Soil | place: Michigan, USA... | reverse complement strand
CTGAGCGTTATGCCGGAACAGAAGAACTGGGTTCAGTGGCCATTTGGGTGGAGAACGGTCGCTGGTAAGGCGGCAGGATCAAGAAGAGCAGCGCGCACGAACACCAGAAGACTGCCCATCCCGCCAGCAATCGAGGAAGGGGCGCGGATATTCCGGCGTCTGAATAAACCACGCGGAGACATACGGCATCCAGAAGACCAAAAAGCCGATGATGGCGAGCTTCAAACCCGAGGCGGTCGCGCTTGGTTCGCTATCCACGGTTGCATCAAGAGCGATTCTGCAAACTACACCTCGCGGCCGCAACGGGTGACACCTCTCGTATTCTTGCTCCCTCGGTCGAAATGTGTCCAATTGAAGCGTTCCAGATAGGGGAGTCGCAACATGCGTAAACTCATTTTCGGATTGGCCGCAGTCGCTTTGGTCGCAGGTTCGACGCCATCGATCGCAGCCGCGCCTTGCCGCGACGCGAAAGGCAAGTTCATCAAATGCCCTCCGAAGGCGCCTGCCAAACCGACCAAATGTCGCGATGCCAAGGGCAAATTCGCCAAGTGCGGGACGCCCGGAGCGAAGCCGGCCTGAATCTACTCTTTGCAATGTAGGATTTGTCCCGGCACGAGACATAGATCAGCGAGCCGAGTCGCAAGTGAGCGGGCGCTGCTCGGGCGTCCGCTTCACATTTGGGGTCACTGCGTGAAACCCGGGATTCTAGCCTACGGGTTGATGATAGTCGGCGGAGCCGTCGGTGCGCTGTATGTGCCGCTCGGCTTTCTGGTTTTGGGAATTTGGTCGGTCTGGCCCCGGCGTGCATCCCCCGAACGCCATTAGCTGCTTGCCTCGCCTGACATGTTCGACCGGAAAGCGGACGCGGTGCGGTTATCGGTCGTAATTCCAACGTGGTGAGTCGGCCAATCTCCTTCTGCAGAAATTCACCTCACCCAAGGCGGACTAATGCGTTGGACAGCTTCGGGCTACGCTATCTCGCCACCACCGCGCTCCAGCCGGTGTCGGGTGGTGTCCGTCCCACGTCAGGTTCGAAGGAATGGGTGGAACGTAATCCGCGCCGATAGCTTTGGCGTAGCTCGGGATCACACCTGTTATGTCATCCTTCGCTCCGACTAGAACAAAGGGACGAATGGGAAGGCTCCTCAACAACTTTGCATAATCGCTCGCGAAGGTTTTCGAGCGCTGCCAAGTGTCATTCGTCCCGATGGCAAGCACGATTCTCTTGGGATTCGTAAGACGAATGAAGGTCGGGGCAAGTCGCAGCATATCGGCCACTCTCGCCCCGCCAATGGCAGCCGCGAAGGTCTTGCCGCACAACCCGTCAAGAAGATTGCTTTCCGTGATGCTATCTCCAAGCACGAGCGTGTCGACTGGTCCGCTCAAAGCGGCTTGTACCAACACGAACTTCTCACGTTGCGACTCATAGCCGGGCTCGCGCCTGGCCGTGTGCCTCCCTGCGTAGAACGCAGCAACCAACAGGATTCCGCCAATCACGGCCGCAGCTAAGCTTCGCATAGTACCTGTCATACCCGAGGGCGTTGCTTCATGCACGGCACTGATTTGTTCGTGCCTCGTCAGCATCCGTGCTGAGTAAGAGTTTCTGTCTCCAACGCAGCCGCAGACGGGCCCGCTCCAAGCGTGTGGTCGCATACTCGCGCCTTTGGCGGGTTGCCGAAAGCGCCACCCTGATTAGGATCAGACCGATGTCACGGTCGACCATTTATAGCCTACAGGCAGGCCGCGGACTTGCTGCATGTTCAGTGGTTCTGTTCCACGCGAACCTCGCATCTCGCGACTTCGCGGGATTGGAAGTCGTCCCGTTCCGCTATGGATATCTTGGGGTGGACTTTTTCTTCGTCCTGTCAGGGTTCATCATCTATCACTCGACCGTCGGCGTTAAGCCTCTGCCCGACTACGCCTGGTCACGCTTCCGCCGCATCTATCTCCCTTATTGGCCAATCGGAATCGGACTGGCACTGCTCTACGTGCTGCTGCCCGGGGTGAGTGCGAGCAATCGCAACTGGTCATGGTTTACAACGTTGACACTGGCGCCAATTGACGCTTCCCCGGCCCTGTCGGTCGCGTGGACCCTACAACACGAGGTGCTATTCTATCTACTTTTTGGGGTATTTTATTACGCAAGAATTCTATGGTTCGGCCTCACCGCGTGGGCGTTAGCCATCGCTGCCGGCCTTCCTAATCTGCCGTTCCAGCCAGTGAACCTCGAGTTCCTTTTCGGCATAGCGGCAGCAGTGCTGTACCGACGAGGTCACGCTAACCCAGCCTGGACCGTTTGCGCGTTAGCCGCGCTCGCAGCTTGGATCGGACTGGGCGCACTCGAAGCCTGTCGGCCTTTGGTCGGACTCGCGCTAGCGTTCGTTATTGCACCGATCGCGCAGCTTGAGCGGGAGCACTTCAGCGTTCCGCGCTGGCTCGTCCTGCTTGGCGCTGCGTCCTACTCAATCTACCTTGCGCATGCGCCGCTCGTGTCAATTGCTGCGAGGTTCGCTGGCGAGGGGACTTTGCCAGTTGCGGTGCTCCTCGGGATTGCGGGCGGCCTTGGCTACCACGCACTGGTCGAAAGGCCCCTGTGCGGGTTGAAGTCGATTGCGCACGAACCCGTTGGACGACAACCGCCCAAGTAGCTCTCAAGGGTCTCGATATTGCTCTGAGGTCCTTCCGCGACTGAATCGAAGCCGAGCTAGAAGCCACTGCTTCATCGATCCCCCGCTTTTGTCGAAGTACATCCATGGCAAGCGTCATGCCGCGATATCAGACCTTTGGTCTTGGGGCAGGTGGGTCGAAAGCAGACTTAAGCCCACGGTTCGGGAATGGATTGGAGAGCGTGACCCCGGCACCCGCTTCGCTTCGAGGGAGGGATCGTAACGGGTGCAACGACGGCAGCGTTGGAGCTCTCGATCCTTGAAGTCCGGCAAACGGCTGTCTCCAATCCGTACGACGGCGGTGACCGCGTTCGGCTGGAGTCACCGATCCAATGTCGAATATGAAAACGCCCTGTGCTGATACAAGCCATTGAAGGTGGTTGCGCCGAAAAAGGGAGGACGACGTGTTAGTTTTATATCGATACCTTAACTTTAGTTAATGAGAATTTTGACTCCCGAAATCGCGCTTCATATATGAGTTGAGTCCGAGTCGCATCGATTGAGTCCGCTTTGCGCCATCTCAGTCCGGTTCGCATCGGACGAAAAACAGGGGAGTATTAAATGTTGAAGTCAAAATGGCTTACGCCGCTGCTTGCGGCGACGATGACGCTCGTCCCAACGGCAGCCAATGCCGCCGTTTGGAGTTCTTCGGCTCAGTACGGCAGTTATTCGATCGGCTCCTACCACTGGAACAACGACGAATGGGGCAGCGGACATGGTCCTCAGACAATCTGGGTGAACTCCACCAGCAACTGGGGTGTGTGGTCGCAGCAGCCGAACACGGGCGGCATCAAATCCTATCCGGATGAGTCGATTTATTTCGGCAGAAATATCAACTCGATGAACACGCTGACGTCCAGCTGGAATCAATCGACGCCTGGCTACGGGGTGTGGGATGCCGCCTACGACGTGTGGGATTCCAATAACTCGCACGAAATCATGATCTGGACGAACTGGATGGGTGCCAAGCCAATTTCGTACAATTGGGATTCGAGCGGAAACCCGGTGCCGAGAAATTACAACGTGTGTGTCGGAAACGGCTGCTGGAACGTCTACCTGGGCACCAATGGATCGAACCAGGTGCTTTCCTTCCTCCGAACCAGCAAAACCAACAATAGTTCGGTCGACATCAAAGCGCTTCTGAAGTGGGCCGAGTCGCAGGGGATTTTTGGAAACCTCTACATCGGTAATGTCGAATATGGGGTGGAGATCACCTCGACTAACAACACAGGCACCAACTTCGGATTCACCAATTATTTCACTTGGAACTGAGTAAGTAGTCAGGGACGGCAGGCGGACGGCTCGCGGGCCTTTCGCCTGCCAGCTTGTTTCAGAACCGGCGCGTTTTCATGGTGTCGACCCTAATTAAACCGCGGCGATGGGCCGCAATCATCCTTTTCCTGGTCCTTCAAACGGCCTTGGCCGGGGGCGCATGCGCTCAAAATGCACAGGTTGTCCTTACCGATGGGCAAGCGACGCAAACCAGCTTCGAGGAGGCTCGACTTGCGCTGGCATTTAGCCAGAACGCCCCAATGTGGACCTCGACAGGCAACGGCAGTGCCCATGTCGAGATAGCCCTGCCGAACACCCGCGAGGATAGTGCAGTCGCGCTGAAAGCGTCCGGCGAGCTGATCCGATCGCTGCAGGCCAAACCGCAGGGTCAGGATCTGATATTGATCGTCGACACTACTGCGCCTGTGCAGGTTTCGGCGGTTCCCCTGCCTCCCAGCCAGTACCGGCGGCTGGTCCTGTCCTTCAAGAAAGCCGGACCTGGAACCGATGGCGCGGCGCCGGTCGCTTTGGGGACTCCTCAAGCGCCGCTTCCACATACCCTTGATCCTCCTCCCGGCGAAGATGGGTTCGAAATGATCCCGCTGAAATATGCGGATGTCAGCGAAGTGGTGGGTCTTTTGACCAACGGGATTGCGGTGAAGTCCAACGATTCTTTCAGTCCGAGCGAGCCGGGCTTCGGGTCGCAGGCTTTGGCCGGTGGTGGCGGCAACAACTACACTCCCGCACCCACGCAGGACAAATCGGACAGTGATCCGCTCGGCCAGGCGATCGACGATTCGTTGGCCATAGACCGGCGCCTCAACGCGATCTGGGTGAGGGGTTCGCCGGAACATATCGCGCGGGTGAAGCAGGAAATTGCGCTGATCGATGTGCCGCTCGACAGTGTGGTGCTGGAAACGCAATTCGTCGAACTAACAGAAATCGGCCAGAAGGCGCTCGGGATCGATTTTACCAACGCCAACGGACAGATCGGAGTTGTCACCTTCACTTCGGGCGGGTTCGTTCCCTCGTTCGGCGGACCATCCGGAGGGCACCTGGTCAGTACGCAATTCCAGGCGGCCCTCTATGCGCAAATCTCGAAGGGCAACGGCCGCATAGTCTCGGCCCCCCGGATCGCCGCCCAAAGTGGATCGACGGCCAAAATCATTACCGGTGACGCGCTTCCGATCCTGACCTCGATTGCGCTGTCGGGCGTGAACGGAGTGTCGCAGCAGGTGCAATATGTGAATGTTGGCGTAACGCTGCAGATCGCCCCGAGGGTCAGCAACGATGGTTATGTTTCCAGCCACGTGTTCGCTGTCGTCTCCAGCGTTACCGGATACCAGCAGGGATATCCGACGATCAGTCAGCGGGAGGCCGAAACATCAGCGACTGTCCGCGATGGGGATTCGTTCGTGATCGGTGGTCTCACTCAGGACGACGTCCTCAACAGCAAATCAAAAATCCCGCTGCTCGGCGATATTCCGCTCCTCGGCCAAGCTTTCCGCACAGACAAGAGTGCCACGTCAAAGACCGAACTTTACATTGTGATCACGCCGCACATCGTGCACCGCGTGAACTCTGTGGTTTCTTCGAGCGCCCACAATTAGCCTCACAGCGTCACTATACCCCATCTCAATCCCGCGAAAGCCTAGGAGGCGGCGACTGTTAGGGGCCGCTCTGGGTGGGAAGCGGACACTGGCACAAACGTTTCCTGACAACGCAAGCTGGTCAGGATCAGCTGGTTCAACCAACGCGCTCAAATCTCACTTGCCGGTTCGCGACATCGACGCTGATCAGCCGAACTGAAATGGCATTACCGGGCAGCGCACCTTTGGCATCCATGCGGGCGACCACTGCTGGGTCGGATAGTTGGATGCGCGCGCCGCGTTCGTCCACGTCCGTGACCACCGCTGGAAACCGCCTTCCCTCGCAACCCTGAAGGGTCGCGGCTTCCGCGGGATCGAGGACCGCTCGATCAACCTGGCCCGCTTTCTCTTCGGCTTTGGCCATGACCAGCGGCAGACGTTGGAAGATTGAATTGAGGTCTTCGGAGACGGTCTGCCCGTTCGCGATTTGGACGATGGCTTCAATTACGTAGCGATCGGCTAACCGCCTCAGCGGAGCCGTGGCGTGCGCATAGGTGGCTGCCATGGCCGAATGCCGTGGCTGGACCCCGGGCAGGAAGGGAGCGTAAGAAGCGCCCGGACCGGCTCGCCGCACTGCGGCCTGCAAGGCTGCGTCTCGAGGCTTGGTGCTGTCGAGGGTCTTTACGAAATCCGGAAGAGTGACATCTCCTGGCCAATTCAATCCAAGCGCCTTTGCGCTGTGGCGCAGGCGGTTGATCGCACGCTCATCCGGCGCGGCCATCACTCGGAAAAGCCCGGTCTTGTGCGCGAACAGCATGTCCGCGATCGCAAGGTTCGCAGCGAGCGACAGCGCCGCGTTTTGAGTCTCGGACTGGAGTTGCGGCCGAAAGCGAAGCGCGAAGTGACCCTGGGCATCGATGGTCAGTTCCTGCCCCGGTGCATCCACGCGCGACGCTCCTCGATCATCTGCAGCTTGCTCGATACGACGTGAGAGTTCCGCGAAATCCGGCGGAAGGTCCGCCGACTGCACCTGCTCATAAGCGAGCTTGGCGCGGGATCTGATGATCGCTCGAACTGCTCCGTCGAGCTTAGCCGTTCCGGCCGGATCAATCCTGACGGTGAAGACAACCGACGGACGATCGACATTGGGCAACAGGCTCGCTGCGCCTTCGCTGAGCAGTTCCGGGTAAAGACTAGCCTTTCCATCGGGCATGTAGATTGTCGTGCCGCGTGCCCAGGCTTCGACATCCGTTAGGCTGCTGGGCCTGACGAACCAGCTCACGTCGGCGATCGCGTAATATAGGAGCAGATCGGCACCGATGCGTTCTATCCAAAAGGCCTGATCGAGATCGGTCGACGCGGCGGGATCGAGCGTCACAAATGGCCGATCGGTCCAATCAGCATGGTCGGCGATTGGGCAGGCGGCGGCCGCCCGAGCTTCTGCCAACACTTGTGCAGGAAAGCTGGCTGGTACGCTGAACTGGATGCGGATGTCCGCCAGACCCTGAGACAGGCGGCCCCCCGGATCAATCAGGCTTTTCATGGGCGCTCAGAAGGAAGTTGCTGCAGGGCGGTTACTCATTGGGTGATGTTGGCAAGACTCCCAGCATCGGGCAACCGCAGCGCCCCAGCCCGCTTATGGGCACGCTGACACTGCGACATTGACCAAGTCCGGGCCCGATGGAACGAAACGACAGTAGGAGCGCTGAAGCAGCCGTGGGTGTTTGAAAGGGGGCAATATGAGTTTGCTCGACGGCATCCTCGGCCAAGTTGCCGACAACACCACGATTCAAAAACTTGCAGCGAAAATCGGACTGTCACCTGATCAGGTAGAGCAGGCGGTTGCTGCGCTTGGTCAGGCCCACGTCCAGGTAGGCGACACGGTTCAAACCGCGTCTGACGCGACCGGCCTTCCGAGCGATAAACTCAATGAGATCGTTCAGCAGATTGGCGGCGAAGGTTCGCTCGGACGTTTCGCATCACTTCTGGAGGGCGAAGGCGGCCTTTCTGGCGCTCTTTCCAAGTTTCTTTAGCCGTACCCGCATTTCAAGTACGAGGGAGGTTGTCTCAATGAATTTTCTGTCCCGAACGCTATTAGTCCTAGCTTTCCTGGCACCGGCTGCTTTGGCGGCATCGCCAGCGACAGCTGCCGCTGCTCGCCACTACGATTGTTCAAAGGCCGGAAACGCAAACAAGGCGGCCTGCAAGAACGCCGCCACAGCGCCAAAGGCAACTCCAACGACCACGACGACAAGCACTGTCACGACCAAGACGACTTCCCGGCACTACGACTGCACGAAGCCTGGAAACGCCAACAAGGCAGTCTGCCGGACAGCTTCGACCGAGACCACAACAGGCAAAGCGCCGGGGGCGGTAAAGACCACCACCAAGACCACTGCCAGCACAACAGACTGCACCAAATGGTACAACCGGCTGCGGGCAGTCTGCCGGACAACCAGTTCGGCCACTCCGGCGAAGACGACGGTCAAGCCTGCGCCGAAGCCTGTTCCTGCCGCAACGTCAGCTGCCGCCGCCAATGACAATGGCAATCCGGCCGGTGCGACAGCACAGTGCAAGGACGGCACCTATAGCCATGCCAAGACGCACCAAGGAGCTTGCTCTCATCACGGCGGTGTGGCCAAATGGCTGTAACGCAATAGGGGAGTCGCAATATGCGCAAGTTCATTTTCGGATTGGCGGTGGGCGCATTGGTTGCAGGTTCGACGCCGTCTATCGCGGCTGCGCCTTGCCGCGACGCGAAGGGCAAATTCATCAAATGCCCTCCGAGGGCGCCTGCCAAACCGACCAAGTGTCGTGACGCCAAAGGCCATTACGCTAAGTGCGGGACGGCGGGAGCGAAGCCCGCCTAATCTTCTGTTTGAAATGTAGGATTTGGCCCGGCACCAGAAGATGTCAGCGAGCCGAATCGCGGGTGAGCGGACGTTGCTCGGGCGTCCGCTTCACGTTTGGGGCGAATGGATGAAACCGAGCCTTCGAGCTTACCTGTTGCTGACAATCGGGGGAGCGGCAGGGGCGCTCTACGTCCCGCTAGGGTTTCTCGTTCTGGGGCTTTGGTGGGCTTGGCCCCGACGTCCCTCCCTCGAGCACTATTAGCTTTTTGCCTGACGGATCGCCGCTGAAATCCTCATGCACGAGCCGCGCGCTAATGTCCGAAACGGGTGGAAAACGGACATTGCGGGTTTCACGCTACTCCGCCGTTCCACTGCTAATGCGACCCCCACTTTCCTTGTTGTTGATTCTGGCTTTCCCGGGTGCGGCATCCGCAGCCGGTGCAGCATCGCAGTGCGTCCCCATTCTTCCGAGATGGGGCAGCCCCTACGAGAAGATCGGGCTTCAATTACGTCCAAACATCGTCACCTTGCGAGGACGCGCCTTGCGCTGGAACGGGGCGATTGTGAATGAGATGCGGCTATCGCGCCTCTTGCGGTCCGCCGCGAAACTGAACCCTCTACCTCCGCTGGTCTTGAAGTCTGATTATCAGGATTGCGCCTTCGCTCACCCCATCGGACGCTTGATAAAGGCTTCTTACCCTTGTTCCGGTGGTCGCTGCTCTCAATTCACCAGCCTCTAGCCCACCCAAATTTCCGGTGTGGGTGGAAAGATACGGTAATGGGCCGCGCCTCCGGATGACTGGAGGAGTGGCTGTCCCCCGATCATGATGGAGTGACGGGGATTCAGGTGTGGTGCCTCGGAGCCCCGCTAGCCTGATGGAGGACAGCCGTGGAGCATTATGCCGGATTGGACGTGTCGCTGGAACTGACCAGTGTGTGCATTGTCGATGCGCGGGGTGGGATCATCTGTGAAGTGAAGGTGGCGAGCGAGCCGGAAGCCCTGATCCGTTTCCTCTCGGACCAGGGTCTGGAGCTTGCGCGGGTCGGGCTGGAAGCAGGTCCGCTGTCGCAGTGGCTCCATGCGGCGCTGATGGATGCTGGCTTTGAGACGGTGCTGCTCGAGACGAGGCATGTGAAGGCCGCATTGTCGGCGATGACCGTGAAGACCGACCGGCGCGATGCACGCGGCATTGCCCAGCTGCTGCGGCTTGGCTGGTACCGGCGGGTGCACGCCAAGTCTGCCAGTGCTCAGGAAGTGCGTTCGCTGCTCACTGCCCGCAAGCTGATCCAGGCCAAGCTGCTCGACCTCGAGAGCGGCATCCGCGGGGTGCTGCGCGGCTTCGGCCTGAAGGTTGGTCCGATCAGCCGCGGCCGCTTCGAGGCGCGCATCCGCGAGCTGGTTGATGGCCATACCATGCTCGAGACGGTGATCGGCTCGATGCTGAGCGCGCGCACCGCCTTGCAACAGGAGTTCGCGAGTCTTCATCGCACGATGCTGACGCTGGTCCGCGCGGATCCCGTCTGCCGTCAGCTGATGACCGTGCCTGGCGTTGGCGCGATCGTCGCGATCACCTTCAAGAGCGGCGTCGACGATCCGACCCGCTTCCGGCGCTCGCGCGATGTCGGCCCGCACTTCGGCCTCACTCCTCGCAAGTACCAGTCCGGCGAACTCGACGTCACCGGATCCATCAGCAAGGTCGGCGACCGGATGGTGCGGACCGCGCTCTACGAGGCGGCGAGCGTGATGCTCACGCGCACAGTGCGCATCACCACTGAAGAGCTGGGCGATGGGCGTGGCTAAGCGGCGCGGCACGAAGAAGGCGCGCGTGGCGCTGGCCAGAAAACTCGGCGTCATCCTCCACCGGATGTGGGTCGATGGCACCACCTTCCGCTGGAGCAATGACGCTGCCGTGGTGGCGTAAGGAGGGAAGTTCAGGAGATCGGGTCAGCTAACCAGGCCCGTAGTCCCGACGCTGGGACGGTGAAGTTGGCGAAGCCGCAATGTCCGCAGCAGCTGCAGACTGCGCTGGAAAGATGGGCTCACCGCTTCCTCTGACCGTATGATGTGGCAGCGCCTAGCTGACCACGGACAGAAGCAAGTAACCAGCGGAAGGACAAACCGGGACAGCTTGACACACGGCCCATTACAGAAGCGGACATTTTCTACTGCAACGTGCGGCTCTGAAGCTTGGGGGCTGCCATGCGATGATTCATCTCGTTTCTGACGTTGATCAGTTTGCCGACGATCGCCACTGCCGCGCCGATTCCAGTGCGAACGCCGATCGGCAGTTTCTCCATAGAGCCGACCAAGTCAGTCGCCCGCGTGGAGCTTTCCCAAGTCGATTTCGGCCCGGGTCAGGAAATGCCCGAGCACATGCACCCGGTGCCGGTGATCTGTTTCGTCACTAAGGGTGTTTTTTTAGTGAGTATCGGTGCGGGACCGGTTCGCCGCGTCGGTGTCGGCGAAACGACCATCGAGCCGGCCGGAACCGTGGTTCACTATTTCCGGAACGTCTCGAAAGCCCCGGGGCCATTTGAACTGCGCTTTTTTGGCCGGTGCGGACGACAAAATGCTGAGCGTGATGCTGGAGAACAAGAGATGGCTTAGTATCCGCAACGGGTGGAAAGCTGACTCTACCAAGGGGCTTGCCGAAAGCCATATCCGCGATCGGCGGCGAGCGAAGATTACCTGAGACCTTGTACGACGGTTTCGACGGTTTTTTCGCAGAGCGCCCCTTCACGCTCGGTAGCGGCGTGCAGCTCTGCTGAAGGCTGGCGGTGAAAGGGTTTCCCACCTGGATACCGGCCGGCCGCGGTGTCGATCATGACCGCGGCGATGGCGCTTTCCAGGGCGAGTTCCGTTCGCAACTTTTCGGCAGCGGCGAGTTGAAGCGAGGTCGAAACCGGGTCCACTGGTCCGCCGAGGCGGCCGGTCGTCGCTTCGGCGAAGTTCCCGATGATGGCGTTCTGGAATCCCAAGATATCAGTGAAGGAGCTGAACATGAACGCATATTGGCTCAGTTCTGCTGAGGGGATGTGATCGGCCACCTGGGTCGACATGGCCGATTGCCACGCGGTAGATGACCATGGCCGCGCCGCGAACGGCGGCTGAATTTCGTGAAGCTTGCCGATGGCCGCCTTGTCGTGGCGAATGATGGCTGCTTCCAACGCATCCACGAACGGTCGCGAGCACCTTCCAAATCGCACGACTTCATCCGACTGGTCGAGCTGACCGTTGAGTTCGGATCGAATCGCCGTCCTGGCGATCTCCACTTTCTCCCGCCACTGCCACGCCTCGACGACCTGCTCCGCGCCAAGTGCGATCAGAATGCCGATGACGATGATCCCGACCTCGCCGGCGAACTCGCGCCAGCCGTGAAGCGGTTTAGGAAGGTGGAAATGCATAAAGGCGTCCCCCGGAGGCACGTTACGGCGATTCGGGACCAATGGCTAATGGCAGCTTGTGGGGCGAAGCTGGACGGCAGGTTTGGGTGGAAAGCGGACATTTCTAGCGACGGGTTGGGCGGCGGATTGCAGTTTCGTCACAGACACCATCACAGGAACGCGTCTCAGCAATAATGTCCCTTCTAAGATCGCGGCTTTGACTCCCGCTCGGGTGAGGCCGGTCGCGATCCGGTTTGCGCCTTTGCCTTAATTTGTCGACGCTGCTCTCGTAAGGGGTGGACACTGGACTTTCGCCGAGGGAGTCATGTTCTCAACGGACTCAGGATTCGATGGCGTAAACCCAAGCTTGTTAGCCCATTCACGAGCACGCGTAACGTCCAATTGGGCCCTGAAATCGCGATAGCGAGCCTCAGCTAACAGGACGCTCAGCTCGTGGACGTCCAGTGGCGTGAAGTGATCAAGCCCGTCAAGGAAGCCCAGTTTTGCCCAAACGTTCTCTTCCTTCTCTTGGGAGTCCCGAAATTCTTCCGTGGTGAAATACATATTTCCGAGATTGCGCTGCTCGTTGCCCGAGAACAGGCTTGCTCGGCCGGCCTCTGCATTCGCGTCCCAGCGCAATGACGTAATCTTGGCATGAATGGGAAGACCAACATCCGTCAGTTGCGGGGTCGGTTTGCCGTTCCGGGCTAATGTCAGAACACCTTCCAATTCGCTCAGCATGCTGCTGATACAAGGCTCATAGTCATCGCGTCGGTCGATCCACCAAAGGTTCTCACGCACTTCCGCTCTGATCGAGGCGCGCGCCTCCTGCGCAATCCCGCGATCGTGAGCGGACTGCACGAGCTGCTCGAATCCGAGCGCAACCAGCACGCCCAGCACAATAATTCCAACTTCGCCAAGAAACTCTCGCCAGCCGTGTAGCGGTTTGGGAAGATGGAAATGCATGCGTGCTCGCCCCCGCGGTTACGGGAGCGTAACAGAAGAGCTGATGTCCGCAATGGGTCATGCTGGACGGCAGGTTTGGGTGGAAAGCAGACACTTGAAGGACGCTAGTGCACGACGGGCGTTGGCGTACCCCATTTCACTTCAATACAGCGTCCCTGTCGGCAGAGGCCGCTGCCCGCGACGTCGCCTCGAACCAGGTCCTTTATTCTCGTCGGCGTACTTGGCTCAAACTCGGCGGAGAGCGACCCTGCGCCTTTTGGCATTGCGCTGAACTTCCCGAGATAGTCCCGCAAAGTCGCCTCATTCACGACTTGTCCGTTCCAATTGAGCGTTCCGTAACGCCCCACCTTCCGTCGGAACCGAGCGTCGTTGATGGATGCGTTGCTGGGCGGCATTGCGGCCGCTGAGCTTGTAGTCCCGGCAATGATAGCATGGTTGTATTTTGCGGCGTAAGCTTCTGCGGTTGCTCCGAGACGTCTGCACGCCTCGCTTGTCGTGTCAGACGTGCCTTCAATTTCTTGGAGCTGGTAACCCGCCCAGTTCTTAACACCGGGGACAGAACCGACATATCCGCCAAGCATCAACAAGTGGCGGTCGCCGCGCGCTAGTGCTGCGCGAGCATCTGCAATGGCATCCCTGTGTACGAGTGCTTCGATGCTGGGACAGGTCGCCTGCGGCTTGGAAGTGCAACTAGCCAAAGCTGCAATGCCGAGGAGTACCGCTCGCTTCATCCCCCTAGCTAACAAACGGTGGCTAATGTCCGCAATGGGTCGAACTCAGTCGCGGCAAGTTTGGGTGGAAAACGGACATAGAAATGTGGTGTGGTGCTGGCGGTCCGGCCGACCAAACTTTGATCGTTGATTCTGCGCTGCAAAATAACTGAAACCGCGCAGTCACGTGCATGTCACCGAGCGAGATTAGGACCCCTCTGGGATGGCGTTCAGCCATGTCCAATTCGAAATTTGGGGGCCAAAATGAACAGCTTTATTCGTGGTTTGATTTTTGCAGTTGCCGCTGCGTCCTTGTCCGCCACCGCCGACGCGACCGTCACCGGCGCAGGTTCGACGTTCGTCTTCCCGGTGCTTTCGCGGTGGGCGTCCGATTTCAAAGCGGCGGGCGGTGATCAAATCAATTATCAATCGATCGGCTCAGGTGGTGGAATCGCCCAGATCAAGGCTGGAACTGTCGATTTTGGAGCGACTGACAAGCCCCTTTCGGCCGAGGAACTACAAGCAGCCGGCCTGATCCAGTTCCCGGTGGTGATCGGGGGGATCGTTCCGGTCATCAACATTCCTGGGGCCCACCCAGGCCAGGTGAAACTCAATGGCCCGCTGCTGGCTGCAATCTATGCCGGCGATATCAAGATGTGGAACGACCCTCGCATCGCGAAGCTCAACCCCGGCCTCCACTTTCCATCCAAGGAGATCACGCCGGTTCACCGTTCTGACGGGTCGGGTACAACCTTCAACTTCACCCATTACCTGAGCCAGGTTAGCCCAGTCTGGAAGGCGAAATTCGGCGAAGGGACGACGGTGTCGTGGAATGGCGGGATCGGAGGCAAGGGCAACGAAGGCGTGGCCAGCTATGTCAAGCAGATCCCCTATTCGATCGGTTATGTTGAATACGCCTACACCAAGCAGAACAATCTCGTTTATGCGCTGATGCAGAATTCGGCAGGCAAGTTCGTAACGCCGAACGCGAAAAGTTTT
>Ga0105240_10008739_pt1 | contig 14440 bp, 12 predicted proteins | sample KBSC54metaG_FD_80426 | JGI IMG/M metagenome (GOLD analysis project Ga0105240, IMG submission 80426) | Corn rhizosphere microbial communities from Kellogg Biological Station, Michigan, USA - KBS C5-4 metaG | ecosystem: Host-associated > Plants > Roots > Rhizosphere > Soil | place: Michigan, USA... | reverse complement strand
TATCCCCGGCTGGCGCACGTTGGCGACCGGACGGGCCTGGAGATGATCCGCACTTTGCAGGATCACGGCGTTCACCGAGGCATTACGTTTCACGCCGAGACCACTATGCTCACGCTGTTAAAGGATAGCGGCCGGATCTCAGGTGCGTTTGGCTATGAGCGCGAAAAGGGCCGTTTTATTCTGTTTGAAGCAAAGGCCGTGGTGCTAGCTACAGGCGGGATCGGGCGCGCGTACAAGATCACCAGCAACAGTTGGGAATATACGGGCGACGGCCATTCGCTGGCATATCACGCCGGCGCGGATCTGTTGGACATGGAGTTTGTGCAGTTCCATCCGACCGGTATGGTGTGGCCGCCCAGCGTGCGGGGGATTCTGGTGACCGAGGGCGTACGCGGCGAGGGTGGAATTCTGCTGAATAAGAACGGCAAACGGTTCATGTTCGACGATATTCCGGACAACTATAAGTCGCAGACATCGGATAGTGAAGATGAGGCGTGGCGGTACGTGATTGGCGATAAGGACGCGCGGCGGCCTCCGGAATTGCTGACTCGCGATCACGTGGCACGGTGTATTGTTCGAGAGGTTCGTGAGGGACGCGGCAGTCCGCACGGCGGCGTGTTCCTGGATATCGCCTGGATCAAAGCGAAAGTTCCGAACAGCATCGAGCACATCAAGAAGAAGCTGCCGAGCATGTATCACCAGTTCAAGCAGCTTGCCGATATCGACATTACGCAGGAGCCGATGGAGGTTGGGCCGACCACGCACTACATGATGGGCGGCGCGCGCGTGGACGGTGACACGCAGATGACGAATGTTCCCGGACTCTTCGCGGCCGGCGAGTGCGCGGCCGGACTCCACGGAGCGAATCGATTGGGCGGCAATTCGTTGTCGGATCTGCTCGTCTTTGGCATGCGTGCCGGCGAGTACGCGGCGAAATTTGCGAAGGAAAACGGCCCGGTGCGCGTCGATACAGGGGAAGTGGACGCGGCCGCGAAGCAATCACTGGCGCCGTTCGATCGTGCGGCTGGTAAGGATCCGGGTCCGTATCAGGTGCAGCATGATTTGCAAGACATGATGCAGGATCTGGTGGGGATTGTACGGCGCGAAGAGGAATTGCAACGCGCTTTGGTGGAGATTGAGAAACTGGAACAGCAGGCGAGCCGGGTGGCGGTCTATGGCAATCGCGAATACAACGGCGGATGGCATACGGCGCTCGATTTGGGCAATCTGCTGACGGTGTCGGAGGCAATTACGCGCGCTGCTATTGAGCGCAAGGAAAGCCGGGGAGCGCATTTCCGCGACGATTATCAGGCCAAGGAGGCTGATTTTGGCAAGATCAACATCATCGTCCGCAAGGATTCAAGCGGCGCCATGCAAGTGGTTCGCGAACCGATCATACCGGTGCGCGACGACTTGAAGCAGATAATTGAGGAGATGAAATGAGCACCGCGACGTTCCGCATCTGGCGCGGTACCGACCGCGCAACGGGGAAATATCAGGACTTCACGACCGAAGTCGCCGACGGCATGGTGGTGCTTGACGCGGTTCACCAGATTCAAGCCGAAGCTGCCAACGATCTCTCGGTGCGATGGAATTGCAAGGCTGGTAAGTGCGGCTCGTGCTCGGCGGAAATTAACGGCATGCCGAAGCTGATGTGCATGACGCGCCTGAACTCGCTGCCGCTCGACCAACCGGTGACCATTGAGCCGATGAAAGCTTTTCCGGTTCTCAAAGATCTTGTGACCGATGTGAGTTGGAATTATCGCGTCAAGGCGAAAATAAAACCGTTCCAACCGCGCCCTGCGGATGCACCCGATGGGACTTGGCGTATCGATCAGCAGGACGTTGATCGCGTGCAGGAATTCCGCAAGTGCATCGAGTGCTTTCTTTGCCAGGACGTCTGCCACGTGCTGCGCGAGCATCATTTGCACGAGGAGTTCATCGGGCCGCGATTCCTGGTTTACACGGCTGCGCTGGAGATGCACCCGCTCGATACCGCCAACAGATTGGGCGATCTGAAGGATGGCGGCGGCATTGGTTATTGCAATATTACGAAGTGCTGTACCAAGGTATGTCCGGAGAGCATCACAATTACTGATAATGCAATCATCCCGTTGAAGGAGCGGGTGGTGGACGAGTTCTACGATCCATTGAAGAGGCTCTTCCGGGCATTCCGTGGAGGATCATGATGTTCGAAGTGAAACCAATCGCCCGGGAGGCGATCCCCGAGGCGCTCCAGAAAGTGGAGCGGTACCGATTGTTGAACGAGCCCGCCCTGGCCGAGAGTATTTGCGAAGATATTTTGCGCATTGAACCTCACAATCAGCATGCACTCGCGATGCTGCTGCTCACCCTTACCGATCAGATTGGCACCGGAGGGTCCGCAGCGCACGCGCGCGCCATTCTGCCGCGATTCGAAGAGGAATACGATCGCGCATATTACGCGGGCATCATCGCCGAAAGAACGGCGCGCGCGATGCTGCATCGCGGAATTCCCGGTGCGACGTTCGATGCATATCAGAACTTTCGCGAGGCGATGGATTGGTATGAGCGAGCGGAATCGCTGCGGCAGCCGGGCAACGACGATGCGATTCTGCGCTGGAACACGTGTGCGCGAATTTTGAATCGCGACCAGAATTTGCGGCCGCGTCCGGAAGAGAGCTTTGAACCTGTTTTGGGGGAGTAAAAGAGCACAGACACGATGCTCTTTGAACTTGCTCTTTGCCTGATTTCCCTCGCTGCGGGGATGTTCGGCGGAATTCTTGGGATGGCCGGTGGAATATTTGTCGTGCCGGCGTTGACTCTGCTGTTCGGAATCAATATTCATTACGCAATCGGCGCCAGCCTTGTCTCGGTGATTGCGTGCTCCAGCGGAAGTGCAGCGAATTTCCTGGAAAACCGGCTTACTAATGTGCGTCTGGCGATTCTCCTGGAAATCGGAACAACGCTCGGCGCGCTCACAGGTGTGTTTCTTAGCGGCGTGTTTCCGGTGCAGGTCTTGTATTTTCTATTCGCCCTAATTCTTCTTGTGTCCGCGTACGCGATGTTTCGTCAAGGGTCGATTATCAGCAGCGAGAGCCCGGTGGCTACTGTGCCGGATCCCTTGGCATTGAAGCTTGGCCTCAATTCCAGCTATCCCGGGCCGGATGGAAAGCCGGACATCCCGTACAAAGTCGGACGCGTGTGGCTCGGCATGATTCTGATGTATGGAGCAGGCGCGGTATCGGCGCTACTGGGGATCGGAAGCGGTGTTTTGAAAGTGCCGGCGATGGATTCGGCGCTCAAGCTCCCGATCAAAGTGTCGTCAGCAACGTCGAACTTCATGATCGGCGTTACGGCGGCGGCAAGCGCGGGTATTTATTATGTTCACGGCGATATTGTTCCGATGATCGCGGCGCCTGTCGCCATTGGTTCCATGGGCGGCGCGTTTCTGGGCTCGAAGCTGATGGTGCGGATGCCGGGGCGTAGAATCCGGTATCTATTTATCGGCGTGTTGCTCCTTCTCGCGGCGGAAATGCTAATGACTGCTTTCGGATCAAAAGTGGCCAAAGAGATGCTCTCGTGATGGGCCGGGCGGAACGCATTCTCGCGGGCCTGCTTCGTTACGGGGCGCTTGTGGCGGCGGCGTGGATGGCCGCAGGTCTGGTGCTGAGCCTGCTGCAAAGCGGGCGTCTCACTGTTTTGCGGCCTGCAATGCACGTTAATGAAATCGGCAGCTATTTGATGGCGATAGATCCGGTGGCGTTTATTACCGTCGGAGTGCTACTGCTGCTTTCGTTACCGGTGCTGCGGGTCGGAATTATGGTCGTGGTTTTCGCGTCCAGTAGGGATTACCGCTTCATGGCGATTTCCGGGATTGTTCTTTTGATCATTGTGGGCGGATTTTTGGTGGGGAAGGGTTTGGCGTAGGCGCCGACGCTATTATGAAGCTATGGTTGCTGAGTGGTTCGCCGACACCGACCCGAAGGCCCTTGAAGTTTACATCCAACTTCATCGCGAGATGACGCCGGGCCAGCGCCTGGCACGTGTCTTCGAGCTCTGCGATTTTCAACAATCTCTCCAAATAGCGAACGTGCGCGAGATGTACCCGCAGGCTGACGAACGAGAGGTATTCCTTCGCGTTGCGGCTCGCCGCCTCGGCCGGGACCTCATGATGAAAGCGTACGATTGGGACCCGGAACTCCATCCTTGATCGCTCTTGGGCCCGTTTTCGAACGATTGCTGGAGGTTTTGGACCGGCTGGAGATCCCGTTTCTAATCGGCGGCTCGGTTGCCAGTGGGAGTTATGGACTTCCTCGCCAGACGAACGATATTGATGTCCTTGCCGATTTCCGGAACACCGACATGCCGTTGTTTTGCGAGCTTTTGCAGAGTGAATTTTACTTGGACGAGCAGTCTGCGGTCGAAGCGATAAAACAAGGCCGGCCCTTTAATGCTATTCATCTGAAAGGGGCGTTCAAGTTCGATTTCTTCCCGGCAAGTCCTGAGGGTTTCTCCCAAGCGGAACTAACGCGCAAGCGCTACATCATCTCCGCGACGCCGGGTCTGGAGAACATCGAGTTTCCAATTTCCAGTCCGGAAGACACCATCCTTGCAAAGCTAGTTTGGTTTCGCAAAGGCGGCGAAGTCTCCGATCGGCAATGGAGCGACATTCTTGGCGTCCTCGGCGTGCAGTTTGCTCGGCTGGACCATGGCTACATGAAGGATTGGGCGGCTAAGCTTAACGTGCTGGACCTACTCGAGACCGCGATCCGTACTTATTCCGGCGGTTCCTAGCTGCAGAATCGCGGCTTACCGAATGAAACCTGATCGAATGCCCGCTCCCGGCCAATGCATCGAATTCGTGATGATCGGCGGTCAATAACGTACCGCCTACCCTGTCCGCCAGCGCAAGTCCAAAGCAGTCGGCTAGAGAGATTCGTTTATAAACGGCCTTGAGGGTTCCTGCTGATTGCCAGAAAGAAGCGGACATTTCATTTTGCGGAATAACCCCGTCAAACTCGAGGTCGCGGATTGCCTGCAATGCGGTTTCAGGACCGTCTGAGCGATAGAAATCGTAATAGACCTCGCAGAGGTTTAGCACGTGTGCACAGGTCTGATTGTTGGAATTGAATAGGAATCGCGAACACGATCGCCGCCATTTTCGGCTCGCAAATATGCGATCATCGCGCTGGCGTCCAGAACATAAATCACGCTGGACGTCTACGTTCTTCCAGGGCAATCTCTTCCACTTTCCGCGCGCAGAATTCTTCAATGGAGGTGCGAACGTAGGCGTACTTGCCGTAGGCACTGGGGCGAAAGGCTGTCTTTTTTATAGCGTTCAACAACTCTTCACGCTCGACTGGCGTGAGTTGTTGCACTTCTTCTAGAATCTTCTCGACCGCGGTAGACATTTGATTTCTAAATATCTTACTGCTACCCAGCGGAACGATGTGCGTGGTACTCCATAGGCGCCGTTCCAAACATATTCCGATTGGTGTAACATTCCAGCCATGGGAACTCACGTCACTCGTAGAGGATTCATCGCCGCAGCATCCGCCGTTACAGCCGTGGCGGCGACGCCTGCAAAAGAAGCCGGCGAAGGCACGCTCGCGCTGCTCGGAGGTCCGAAAGTCCGGACGCGGCCGTTTCCATCCTGGCCGGTGACGAAGGAGAACGACGAGCAGGCGTGGATGTCCGTGCTTCGCTCCGGCAAGTGGAATCGAACAGCAGGCGATCGCGCGCGGATTTTCGAGGAGCACATGGTGCAGGCAATCGGCGCGAAGTATTGCCTGGCAACCGCGAATGGTACGGCGTCTCTCTTCACGGCACTGAATGCTCTTGGTATCGGGCCCGGCGATGAGGTGCTCGTTCCACCGTACACGTTCGTGGCGACGGTGAATGCGGTGCTGCTCACGCACGCGCTACCGGTTTTCGTCGACAGTGATCCCGATACTTTTCAGATCGACGCTCATAAGATTGAATCGCGCATCACCCGGCGTACGGCGTGCATCATGCCGGTGCATCTGGGCGGGGCGCCGGCGGATATGGACGTGATTCTCGATGTCGCGCGCCGGCACAAATTGCCCGTGATCGAGGACGCATGCCAGGCCCACTTCGCGGAGTGGCGCGGCCGGCGGGTCAGCGGACTCGGCGATCTCGGTTGCTTCAGCTTCCAGGCGTCGAAGAACCTGAACTCCGGCGAAGGCGGCGCGGTGATCACCAACAGCGAGGATTTGATCAACCGATGCCGCGGTTTCCATAACAACGGAGGCGTCTACCCGCGCGGCGCGTTTCAATATTCGGGCCTTGGAGCGAACCTGCGGATCACCGAGTTCCAAGCTGCTCTGCTGGCCGAACAACTCACGCGTGTGGAGGGGCAGATGCAAGTCCGGGAGCGCAATGCGAAGTACCTCACCGGATTGCTGAAGGAAATTCCCGGCATCGTGCCTGCCAAACAATACGAAGGCTGCACACGGAACGCGAATCACTTGTACATGTTCCGCTATCAACGCGAGCATTTTGCGAATGTACCGAAATCGAAGTTCGTGCACGCGATGAGTGCCGAAGGTGTTCCTTGCAGCATCGGGTACACGCCGCTGAACAAAGAAGCGGCGATTCTGAATACGCTCGGCGGGAAGGCCTTCCGGTATATCTACTCCGAAGCTGAGCTCAGTGCCTGGCACGAACGGAATCACTGCCCCGTGAACGACAAGCTTTGCGAGGAGGCGGTCTGGATCACGCAGACTATGCTGTTGAGCGACTCGGAAGGCATGGACCACGTCGCCATGGCCATCCGCAAGATTCAGAAAAACGCGAAGCTGCTCGTCTAACAGTATCTTTCGTACACTGATTGCCACGAATGTGTGCGCCAAGCACACAAAGCCGTGTATGCTTGTCCCGGCCTTTTGAACCGCCGTGCCGCCAGGAGCCGTTTCCATGACAGTTAAGTACCAGATGTTGTTTCTTCTTGTGGGCTTGTGCGCCAACCAAACGGGCGCGATGGCCGAATCAAAACCGCTGGAACTCAAGTGGTCAGAACTTGCTCCTATGATCGGTGGACACCACGTGGAACTTGGACTTAGCGAAGGGACCACTGTCAGCGGAGAAGCGGTCGCGGTGAGAGAAGACACGCTTATCATCGACGTGAGTAAGTCGTCTGGAGCGAAACAATATGCAAAGGGCAGCGCAGCAATTCCGCGGAATTCCATCACTTTAATCAAGGTGCAGCGAAACAGCGGTACGTGGGGGAGAACGTTAGGGACGGTTATTGGCGTCGTAGTTGGATTGGGAACTGGCGGTTATGCGGGAGCCCATATGGACTCCGCGGGCCCGGCTATCGCCGTCGCCGTCGGAGTGACGTCAGGAATAGCAGTAGCTGGATATTACGCCGGCAGAAATCTCGACCGGCGAGTGACGCTGATCCGAATCGTGCCGTGAGAAATGCCCGGAACCAGCTCGTATAAAATACACTGGTTCAGATGATCAAAAACTATACTGACCTCTCCGGCCGGATTGCCGTTGTGATTGGGGGGACGTCTGGTATCGGCCGCACGCTTTCCCTTGGACTCGCGAACGCGGGAGCCAACGTGGTTTCTTCCGGACGCCGCCAGAATCTTGTCGATGAAATCTCCGCTGCGGTGAAGGAGACAGGGCGCCGCACTCTGAGTCACACGGTGGACGTCGGCGACCGCAAATCGATCGACGCGCTGCGCGACGCTGTGCTGAAGGAATTCGGTCAGGTAGACATTCTGCTGAACGCCGCCGGCCGCACTAAGCGCACGCCGACAAAGGATTTGCCGGAATCGGAATGGAACGATATCCTGGACACGAATCTTACGGGGATGCTGCGCTGCTGCCAATCGTTTTATGAGCCGCTCGCCGCGAACAAACGCGGCCGCATCGTGAATATTGCATCGCTGAGTTCGTACGTTGGTCTGTTCGAGGTCGCCGCGTATTGCGCCTCGAAGGCCGGAGTCCTGTCGCTTACCCGCAGCCTTGGAGTGGAATGGGCGAAGGCAGGTATTAATGTCAATGCCATTGCGCCCGGCGTGTTTCGGACGGAGTTAAACGCAGCGCTTCTTGACGGCACGGTGCGCGGCCAGGAATTCAAGACGCGCACGCCGATGGGCCGCTTCGGTCAAACAGAAGAGTTGGTTGGCGCGGCGGTCTTACTCGCATCCGACGCGGCCAGCTACATCACCGGACAATGCATCGCGGTGGACGGCGGCTTCCTTGCTTCGGGTGTAAACACATAGTCATGAAGGCCTTCATCATCACGCAACCAGGCGAAACCGCCGTGGGCGAAATTGCGGTCCCCGCGCCCGGTCCTGAGGAAGTTTTGCTGCAGACGCGCATTGTGGGAATGTGCGGAACGGACTTGAGCACATTTCGCGGCAAGAATCCGCTGGTGAGTTATCCGCGAATTCCCGGCCATGAAATTGCGGCGACCATCGCGGAAGTCGGTTCGGGGGTTCCGGCGGAATTCCGCGCTGGACAGAACGTTACGGTTTCGCCCTACACGGCTTGCGGAATATGCGCCTCGTGCCTCCGCGGGCGGACGAACGCGTGCAAATCGAACCAGACTCTCGGTGTGCAGCGTGAGGGCGCCATGACCGAATATTTCATCGTGCCGTGGCGGAAGCTGTACATCGCTGAGGGGCTCAGTTTGCGAGAACTGGCCATGGTGGAACCGCTTTCGGTTGGCTTCCACGCGGCACATCGCGCGAGAGTGATCCCTTCGGATATAGCGGTGGTGATGGGCTGCGGTGCGGTCGGGCTGGGTGCAATTTCGGCTGCCGCCTTTCGCGGTGCAATAGTAGTCGCGATCGATATTGAAGACACCAAGCTCGCACTCGCCCGTGAAGCCGGTGCGACACACACGATCAACTCGAGAACGGAGCCGCTTCACGAGCGGCTACAAGAGCTCACCGATGGGCTGGGGCCAGATGTGATCATTGAAGCGATCGGTACGCCGGAAACATTCCGGTTGGCGGTGGAAGAAGTCGCATTCACTGGACGCGTGGTGTACGTGGGTTATGCCAAGGAACCTGTCAGCTACGAAACGCGGCTCTTCGTGCTGAAGGAGCTGGATATTCTTGGATCCCGAAACGCGCTTGACGAATTCCCGACGGTGATCGAAGTGATCCGGCAGAAGCGATTCCCGGTGCATCGGCTGATTTCGAAGGTAGTGCCGATCGAAGAAGCCGGCGAGACGCTGAAAGCCTGGAGCGACCGGCCGCAGGACTTTACCAAGGTGCAGGTGGAAGTGAAGGCGTAAGTGCTGGTTCGTTAGTAGAGTTCGAATACGCTTCCCGGTTCGGTTCAATGTGAGCCCGTTGCTTCCGTCATCTTTCAAGCCACCGGCGTGGCGATTCTGCGCTGATCGGATTAGGCGGGCAGGCTGAGCTGGTGGTTCGTGGATGGAGGCCGGGGGTCTAGCGACTTGTGATGGAATTCTTGTGCGCTTCAGCGACCTGGGGAAGACGCGTTTGGTTTTGTCGTTGACTCGCGCGATTAGCCTGTAATCATCTCATGATGTTGAATACGGTCCTTCACCCCCACGATATCAGCGTGAGCGAAATCACGCCTCGCCTCCGTGAACGAGCACCAGTCGTCCGGCTTAGGAATGCGGTACTCCCAAAGTAAACGCCCGCAAACGGAGCCTGGGTCGCGGATTCGCACGGGCGTTTGCTTACGAATACTGAGAAGGGCCGCGACCGGCCCTTTGCGGCTGGCTAGAACCGCACCAGCATTCCGAATTGGATATTGCGATCGCCGCCGCCTAATACGATTTGTCCGAACTGAGCGTTGGTGATATCTGTCGTTGCGCCGCGCGCGTCGAGTTGCGGGTGGTTAAAGATATTGAAGAACTCGGCGCGGAACTGAACGTTGAACCGCTCTTTGAACAAGGTGTTTTTGATCAGTGAGAAGTCCGTGTTGATGCGGCGGGGACTACGCAGATCCGGCTCGCTGAGCGAATCGGTAGGAACCGTGTAGGGTGCTGCCGTGGCGAAGGCCGTGGTATCGAACCAGTGGTTCAGCGTCTGACCACTCGAGAGAACCGGGTCCTTCAATCGGTCGGCGCGCCCGTTGGTGGAGATGAAATTGAGTAAGTGCGTTTGGTCGGGAGCCTGAATCAGAAGCGGCCTGCCGCTCTGGAAGACGGAAATTCCACTGGCTTCCCAGCCGCCCAACACCATCGAGGCGATTCCGTGATTCATGTATTGCTTGCCCTTACCAAGCGGCAAATCGTAAATATAGCTGAGCACCAGGCGCTGTGGAACATCATTGGCTTCGACCGAGCGATTGTATTTCGCGTTGTAGAGTGCGTTCGATGGGCCCACTACCCAGGTGTTCGATTGCGCGGTGTCTGCGATTGTCTTCGAGAGCGTGTAGCCGAGCGTCGCGGTGACACCATGTGAGAGCTGCTTCTGGACGCGCAACGTCATGCTCTCGTATTCCATGTTTCCGTATGGATCGCGGAATATCAGGACGTCGCCGTACTGCGGGAATGGCCGCAGGAGTTGATTGAGCGCGACGGTCGGCGTACTGACCGGGCCTGTCGTGATCTTGCCGAAAAACGGATTCGGCACTTGCTGCACAATCTGCGAGCCGAGGCCGAGAATCGACGGGTTGTCCTGATTGTGCTGGCGATTCCAATAGAGATGCGTCACTTTGGAACCGACGTAACCGATCTCGGCCAGCAATGTGGGCGTGATTTCACGCTGAATATTCGCCGTCCAGTTGCCCAGGTACGGACGCGGCCGGTCGAGCTGGTCGCCGCGGACGTTCTGGCCGACGAAGTCGCTGGTTCGGGACGGCTGCTGGATTCCGGTCGTAAATGCGTTGTTCCACGAACCTCCGACCGGCGGCGTGTTGGGAAGCGGATTGGGCGTTCCAAGAGAACCGGCATCCGATACGAAGCCGCCGGTTCCAAAGTCCGTGGCGGCCGCGTTGACTCCAACGTAGGTCGCATAGAAAATTGCTCCCGCCATCCGGACCACCGTTTTCGGCGTCACCTGATAAGCGAGGCCCAGGCGCGGAGAAAAGTTTTTGTGCTGCGGATTCGACTGATAGCCGCCTGGTTGAATCAACTTGAATACGCCGGGCAACCCGGTCGTTGGCTCGATACCGGTTGGGTCGAAATAACCGATCTGGCCGAACTTCTCGGCGTACGGCGTGGTGTATTCGTAACGAAGACCGAGGTTCAACGTGAGTTTGTTGGTGATGCGGTAGTCGTCCTGGAAATATCCGCCGTAATACTTCTGATAGAGGAAGAGAGGATGCGTAATTGTGATGGTGCTGGCTACCGGAATTCCGAGCAGCAGGCTGGCCAAACCGTTCCCGCCGTTCAACGTGGTTTGATTGGGGTCCGGGCCTTGCGTATACGTCCGGTCGAAATTGAACTGACCGGCTGAATATTGAGAGTTGTACGCATTCAGTTTGATTAACTGAAGGTCCACGCCTAATTTCAATGTTTGGCGGCCTTTTACGAAGGTCATATGATACTGCGCCTGCCAGGTATCCTGCGGATTCAAAGTTCTGGTGGCGCCGCCGAGTTGATCGAAGTCGTTGGGCGCGGCCTGCGTGACGCTCAATCCCGAACCCGTGTTGTAGGTTTGCACGTTGATCGCCGGAAACTGCTTGTAGAGGATGTTGTCGGTTAGAGGCGGGCCAAATCCCAGTTTCGTGAGATCGAATCCCTGGCTGACGGGGTACGTATTAAATTGCAACCGCGTGTAGCTGATGCGTCCTTCGCCGAGTACGTTGGGAGAAAAATTGGAGATCAGGCTGATGACGGCCTGGGTTCCAGGGTTGGAGGCGATGGAACGCGAGGCAAACGCGAGGCCGGGTAGCGTGCTGAAGTTCGAGTAGGGCGAGTAACCGAAGCGGCCGAAGAGCCGGTGTTTTTCGGTGAGCACGTGATCGATGCGGGCGAAATAGTTGTCCGTGTGAGTGACGCTCTTGCCGGTTTGCAGGAAATTGTTCACTAGCTGGGCAGTAGTTCCGGTGCGATTCGGCTCGGGATAATACGTCACGACATTCTTTGAAATGCCGTTAATGCGCCCGCTGGGAATCATGTTGCCGGGAAATGGATCGCGGATGTACTGTCCCGGCCGGTTGGGATCCGCACGAGTGGTGGTGGGGTCGTAGATCACATCCAACTTGCCGGTACGATCGAAAGTCTGCGAGAAATCGCCGGCGCGCTGCGCATCGGTGGGAACGGTTGCCAGCGCCTGGTCCGGGGCGGCTTGGCGCGTCCCTTCGTAATTGAAGAAGAAGAACGTTCGATCTTTGATTACCGGCCCGCCAAGATTCGCGCCGAAGAGATTGCGCTGGAAAAGGGTCTTCTGAATATTGTTGCGATTGTTCTGCCAGCCGTTGGCGTTCAGATGATCGTTGCGGAGGAATTCATATACGGTTCCGTGAAACTGGTCCGTACCGGTCTTCGAAGCGATGTTGATGATACCGCCGATGGCGCGGCCGAGATCCGCGGAATATGTCGAGGTTTCGACCTTGACTTCTTGCACCGCCTCGACCGGAATTGAATAGGAGTTGCCGCCCTCGGTGGTACCTCTACTCTCGGCGCCATCGATCAGAACACCGTTCTGCTGGGCGAGGCCACCATTGATTTGCGCGGTTGTAGCAACGCCGATGATGCCCCCGCCGTTCGCCTGCTGGCCGCTGGTGGGAATCACGCCGGGAGCGAGCGCCGCGAAGGACAGGGGATTGCGGCCAAGGAGGGGAAGCTCCGACACAGGCCGCGAGTTGACTACTGTGCCGACGCCCGAGCTCTGCGATTCGAGTTGAACCGCGCTGGCGTTCACCTGGACGGCCTCGGAGACCGTGCCGACTTCCAGATTGATGTCGACAGTTGCGGTGAGTCCGACGGTTAAAGGAATATTTGCGACGCGCGACGTTCGGAATCCGCTTTTCTCCACGCTGAGCTCATACGTGCCGGGCGTCAGCGAGCGGATCACATAAATCCCTGAAGCATTGCTGGTGGTTCGACTGGTAACGTTGGTAGCGATGTTGCGGATGGTGACTTGCGCATCGGCAACGATTGCCTTGGAAACATCGGTCACTGTCCCTGTTACATTGGCCAATTCGCCCTGGGCGAACGCGACGGGCGTTAGGCTCAGGGAAAAGAGAATGCAAAGCATGAAACGACCAGGTTTCATAAGTGCCGCAATTCTATCAAATATTATCGATTCAATTGCAACGGGTTAAACGCCCGACTTAGTCTACGAGGAGAGCGCGATCCGGGGAGCCGGCCAGGATCGTCTTGATGCGTTCCAGCCCATTCGATCCGGCGAACAACAATAGCGCCGAGGCGAAGATCGGACACACGCCGGCGACAATCATGGCGACTCCGAATTGCTTTTGTGGTCCGAGGATGAAGCCCGTGATGAGCGGTGCAGCGGCGCCCGCGATTTGCGAAATCGTATTGAGGAACCCGATGGTTCGGCCCACCATGTATTTCGGCGGCGCATGCTGGGAAATGGCCCAATAGTTTGTATTGCCGATGCCGGTTGCGCACATGGAAATGGTGAGAATGGGGAAGACCGCTGCCTTATCGGGCAATATGAGCAACAGCAGGATCAGGGACGACGTGACGAATGCGACGGATGCAAAAAGGATGCGAGTGCGGAAGACATTCCCTGTCCGCTTGGCTACCCGATCTGCAGCGTAGCCGCCCGCGACGCACACGAGAGCCATGGCGAAGAGGGGCGCCGATAAAACCTTTCCCATCTCGAGCGTGGTGAACCCGCGGGCGGACGTGAGATACGTGGGTACCCAGGTCAGCACGAAATACCAGTAGTAGGAAGAAAGAAAAATACAGCAAGACATCGCCCAGAAGGCCGGGGTCGCGAAGAGTTCCTTCCACTGCACTGGATGCTGCGGAGGCGCTTCCGCCGTTTCCATTGCGCGCTGCGCTTTTGGCTTATCCTTCGGCGCGAGCCATAGCCAGAACGGCAGCCAGAGCAGCGCTCCCAAACCGGTGGCGATGAACATGAACCGCCAGCCCAACTTATCGATCAGGATGGTGCCGACCAATGCTCCGAGCGCCGGTCCGAGGTTCTGGCCGGCGATGTAGATTGCGGTGGGCAGTCCCTGTTCGCGTCCGGAATAATTCTGCCGGATGAACGAGAGGCTCGCCAGTGGACCGATGGATTCCGCCATGCCTAATAAGAGCCGCAAGACAAGAATGCTGGCGAAGCCCCCGGCCAATCCGATGGAAGCCGATGCGAGCGACCAGAGGATAAAAGCCGCGGCGTAGACGCGCCGGATTCCAAGACGATCGACCAGCGCGCCGAAGGGAATCTGGAACCCGGCATAGGTCCAGAAAAACGCGGACAGGAGCATGCCCATGATCTGCGGCGGGACCTGAAAGTCGTCCATCATGTGGGCGGCCGCGATGCTCAGGTTGCCGCGATCGATGTAGCTGATCACGATG
>Ga0105240_10008737_pt1 | contig 14441 bp, 15 predicted proteins | sample KBSC54metaG_FD_80426 | JGI IMG/M metagenome (GOLD analysis project Ga0105240, IMG submission 80426) | Corn rhizosphere microbial communities from Kellogg Biological Station, Michigan, USA - KBS C5-4 metaG | ecosystem: Host-associated > Plants > Roots > Rhizosphere > Soil | place: Michigan, USA... | reverse complement strand
ATGTCGCTGCGGCCATGCATGACCAGATCGGCGAGCACTTCGCCCGCCGCCGGTCCGATCTGAAAACCGGCGCCGCAAAAACCGAAACCGTGGAACAGGCCGTCCTGCGTACTGCTCGCCCCGAGTATCGGCTGGCGGTCCGGCAGGTAACCTTCCACACCGCTCCAGGTGCGGATGATGTGCACGTGGCGCAAAGCCGGCAGCAAGTCGACGGCTTGCGGCAGCAGCGCGAGGATGGCGTCATGCGATGAGCGCGCGCGGTTTTCGTCCTGCGCATAGCCGCGACCGCCGCCGAGCACCACGTTGCCGCGGCTGACCTGGCGGCAATAGATCGATCCGCCTTCCACCCCCAGGCTCCACGGCAGAAAGTGCGGAATCGGCTCGGTCACTGCCATGTTGGGATGGCCGCTGAACATCGGCACGGCTTCATCGAAGGCTTCGGCCAGCTTACCGGCCCAGGCGCCGGCGCAGTTGATAAGCGACGCAGCGCGCACCTGCAGCGACTGGCGACCTTCGCCGGTACTCAGTTCAGCGCGTACCGAAAACGCCGTGCCATCATAACCGGCTTCGCGCACCTCGCACCGTTCGATGATGTGCGCGCCGGCACGTTGCGCCGCCTGCGCAAAGGCAGGCGACACCAGACGTGGATTGGCCTGGCCGTCTTCCGGGCAGAGCGAACCGCCCACCACCGCACCGCCGAGCCACGGGCATTGCTGGCGCAGACGTTCGCCGCTGATGAGCTCGATGCCGAGTCCGAAAGGTTTGCTGAGTTCGGCATAGGCTTCCAGCGCTTGCATGTCGGCCGCGCTGCGCGCCAGTTTGAAGTGACCGCTGCGCACGTATTCGCCGTCGATGCCGATGAGATCGCTCAGGCCTTCCCAGATGCGATGTGCGCGCTGCGCCAGTGGCAGTTGCGATACCGAGCGGCCTTGCCGGCGCACGCCGCCATAGTTGATGCCGCTGGAGCGCGAGCCGCACAGGTCACGTTCGAGCAAGACGACCTTGCGTCCTGCCTTGGCGAGCGTAAGTGCGGCTGAAGTGCCGACAATGCCGCCGCCGACGATCAACACGTCAGCGGACAAACGTTTGGGGCCGGCGTTGATGTCGGTGGTGACTCTTTGTTTCATTCGTCCTCTCCCGCAGCAAGTGCAACATGGAAGACCGAAGCCGTCTGCTGCGTGGATGGCGATGCCGAGACCGGCGCAGGCGCAGATTTCAACGCGTGCATGCCGATCGGCACCGGCTTGATCGGCGCCTGTCCGCGCAAGCGGCCGACTTGCGCCAGCGGGATGCTGCAAGCCTGCGCGAGGATCTCGCCCGCCGCGCTGCTGCACATGCGCCCCTGGCAGCGGCCCATGCCGATGCGGGTGAGCGCCTTGAGGCGATTCATCTCTTGCGCGTTGTTGTCGCGTGCAGCCTGACGCAATTCTCCGGCACTGATTTGCTCACAACGGCACACGATCAGTTTGTCATCCGCCAGTCCGGCCCATTTGTGCGGGAAAGGGAAAGCGCGTTCCAGTCCTTTGCGGAATGCGCCGATGCGCGCTAGGCGGTGTTCCAGCTTGTCGGCACGTGCCGTATCGATCTGCACACCGCGATCTTGCAGCAGCGCCAGTGCGGCGCGTTCACCGGCCAGCTCCGCCGCATCCGCGCCCATGATGCCGGCGCCATCGCCTGCGAGATAGACGCCCGGCACGCTGCTGCGTCCGGCTTTGTCGCGTTCAGGCAGATGGGCGCGCTGTACGGCGTCAAAGCCGAAGCGGCAGCCGAGCAGATCGGCCAGCTGTGTTTCGGAGCGCAGCGCGTAACCGAACCCAAGCGCGTCACACTCGATTGTCTGCTCAGGGCCGATGACGGGTTCCTCCGCGGTCATGCTCTCGCGTCGCCAGACTACGGCGCGCACGTGCTCATCGTGTTTATTTTGTCCTTCGCCTTCGACGCGCAGCAAACGTGCGTGCGTCTTCAGCGGAATGCGATGTGCCATGAGCCAGGCCATGTAGTACATGCCCTTCATCAGCAGCGCCGGCTGGCCGAGCATGTCGGGCAACGCGGCGATGCGGTCGGACAGGCTGCTGCTGTCGAGCACAGCCATCACCTGGACGCCGGCTTTGGCGTATTGATAAGCGACCAGATACAGCAGCGGTCCGGTACCGGCCAGCACCACGCGGCGGCCGATGGCGCAGCCCTGAAATTTGAGCGCGACCTGTGCCCCACCAAGGGTGTAGACGCCCGGCGTGGTCCAACCAGGCACCGGCAACACCCGATCGGTCGCGCCGGTGGCGACGATGATGTCTTGCCATGCGATGTTGTCGGCGGCCAGCGTGGTGGTGTTCATGATGTCAAGCACATCCGGCTGCGCGTTCCACACCAGTGTTTGCGGACGATAGTCGATCTGCTGCACCAGCGCGGCGAAATCCTGATGGACGCTATCGGCGCGGCCTGCTTCAAAACCGTAGAGTTTCTTTTTGCTGCGATAAAAGCCTGGCGGCGGCTGGCGATAAATCTGGCCGCCGGCGCGCGGTGCTTCGTCCAGCAAGATGGGACGCAAGCCGTGGGCGACCAGCGTCTGTGCAGCGCGTACACCGGCAGGGCCGGCGCCGACAATAATGGGACTGAGTTTGCTCATGGCTGCTCTCCCCGTTCCTCAGCTTCGGTCAGCAATTGCATACCTTCACGGACAAAGGTCGAACAAGCGCGCAGCTTTTCACCACTGACGGTTTGCACCCAGCAGTCCTGGCAAGCGCCCATCATGCAAAAACCGGCGCGTGGTTTGCCGCTGAATTCATTGCGGCGTACGTGACCCGCGGCCAGCAAAATCGCCGTCAACACGGTGTCACCTTCCAGGGCCGTCACCGGACGGCCGTCGAGTACGAATGCAACCGGCGTGCGCGCCTGTTCGGCAACGCGGACAAATTGCGGGCGGATTGCGGTTGCCTTCATGAGCGACCCACCAATACACGATCGAGTCCGTAGACACGATCCAGAATGATCATTGCGCCTGCCGTGATCGCCACCATCAGCGCCGACACCGCGGCCATCATCGGATCGATGGACTCGGTGGCGTACATGTACATGCGCACCGGCAGCGTAACGGTCGACGGCGAGGTGACGAAGATCGACATCGTCACTTCATCGAAGCTGTTGATGAAGGCCAGTAACCAGCCGCCGGTGATGCCGGGCAAGATCATCGGCAGCGTGATGCGTAAAAACACCGTGGTCTTGCTCGCTCCCAGCGACATCGCCGCGTGCTCCGCGCTGCGGTCAAAACCAATCAGCGCCGACATCACCAGCCGCATGGTGTAGGGAGTGACTACCAATGCGTGCGCCAGAATCAGCCAGCCGAAACTGCCGGCGCCGCCGATCAAAGTGAACAAACGCAGCAACGCCACGCCCAGCACCAGATGCGGAATAATCAGCGGCGACAGGAACAAGCCCTGCAGCACACCGCTCCAGCGGTTGGGATAGCGGATCAGCGCCATGCCGGCGGGCACCGCGATGACCGTGGCAATGGTCGCGGAAGACAGGCCCAGCCACAGACTGTTCCAGAACGAGCTGACAAAGTCGGGATACGCGAACACGGCCTTGAACCAGCGCAGCGAGAGTGCCGGGCCATGGATGGTGAGAGTGTTTTCCGGGGTGAAGGCGATCACGCACACCACCAGAATCGGCGCCAGCATGAAGCTGATCACCAGCCCATTGAACAGCAATGCAATCGGTCCGTTCTTGGTCATGTGCTCACCCCAATGCTTTCTTGTAACGACGCTCGATCATGCGATTCCAACCGAGCATGATGACCAGGTTCGCCAGCAGCAGCAGCAAGGCGATGGCGGCGCCGAGCGGCCAGTTGAGTTCGTGCAGGTATTCGTCATAGATCAGCGTGGCCATCATCTTGAGGCGGCGTCCGCCCAGCAGGCCGGGAATCGCAAACGAACTGGCCGACAGACCGAACACGATCAGGCTGCCCGAGAGCATCCCCGGCATGATCTGCGGCAGGACAATACGGCGCAGCGCGGTGGTCGGCGAAGCATTGAGCGACAGCGCGGCGTTGACGACGCCGGGATCGATCTTTTGCAGCGAAGTCCAGACCGGAATCACCATGAACGGCAGCATCACATGCACCAGCGCGATGACGATGGCGGTCTCGGTATAGAGCATCTTGAAGGGGCCGATGCCGAATGCCGACAGCGCGCCGTTGACCAGCCCTTCCGGCCCCAGCAGCATGCTCCAGCCAAAAGCGCGTACCACCACCGAGATCATCAGCGGCGCCAGCACCACCAGCAACATGATGGACCGCCACGGCTTGCGCATGCGATTGAGGATGTACGCCTCGGGCGTGCCGACGGCGATGCAGATAAGCGTCACCAGACCCGAGATCCAGAAGGTGCGCCAGAAAATTTCGTAGTAGTACGGATCGGTCAGCACCGCACGGTAATGTTCCAGCGTGAAGGTGCCGGCCTTGGGCCCGGTGTCGGCGTCGAAGGCATTGAAGGACAGCAGCACGGTCAGCAACAGCGGCACCAGCAGCATCACACTGCACAGCAAAATGGCCGGCGCCGACATGAACCATGGCAGGCTGCGATTGCTGATCGCCTTCTGGCCCACTGAAGATGGCGCAACGGAAGTAGTCGAAGCGGCGCTCATCAGGCAACCTCTGCCGCACTGATTGCGGTACTGCGGTTGGCCGAGACCAGTCGCAGGTTGTGATCGTTCCAGTCGATGCCGACGTTCTGTCCCGGCTCCAGCATGTCGGCGCCATCATTGGCGATCAGCACGGTGAGTTCGCCCAGCGGCGTGACGATGCTGTACATCCACTGGCTGCCGAGGAAGAAGCGCTGGCTGACCTGGCCGTCGCAACGCCCCTTACCTGCGGCGACGCATTTGATTTTTTCCGGACGCAGGCCGAGCAACACCTGTGCGCCGGAACGCAGGCCGCTGTCGACTGCTTCCAATGTCAGCGTCATGCCGCCGGCGTCGATATCCGCGTGGTCGCCTGCCTGGCGCAACACGCTGCCTTCGAGCAAATTGGCTTTGCCGACAAAGGTCGAGATGAAACGATTGGCCGGATGCTCGTACACGCTGAGCGGACGATCGACTTGCGTGACGTGACCCGCTTCCATCACAACCACGCGGTCGCTGATGGACATCGCTTCGCTCTGGTCATGCGTCACCATGATGGTGGTGGTGCCGACCTTGCGCTGGATGTCGCGCAGCTCGAACTGCATTTCTTCGCGCAGCTTGGCGTCGAGGTTGGACAGCGGTTCGTCCAGCAACAGCACCGGCGGCTGGATCACCAGCGCGCGTGCGAGCGCGACGCGTTGACGCTGGCCGCCGGACATTTCGCGCGGATAGCGTTTGCCGTGTTTTTCCAGATGAACCAGGGCCAGCGCCTGCGCCACTTTGTCGCGGCGTTCGGCGGCAGGGATCTTGCGCATTTCCAGGCCGAAGGCGACGTTCTGCTCGACCGTCATGTGCGGGAACAAGGCATACGTCTGGAACACGATGCCGAGGCCGCGCGTGTTGGGCTTGGCGTGCGTGATGTCGCGACCATCCAGTTCGATGCGGCCGCCGCTGACGCTTTCAAAGCCGGCGATCATCTGCAAGGTGGTGGTCTTGCCGCAACCGGAGGGGCCGAGCAGCGAAATGAATTCGCCCTTCTCCACGCTCAGGTTGAAAGACGATACCGCCTGGGTATCTCCGTAAAACTTGCTGACATTGGTCAGCGTGAGGAACGACATGGCAAGTCCTTTCCAAGGAAAACGATCCTTCGTGATTCGGTATCCATCGCTTGTTTAATTACTTGCGGAGCGGGTATCCGAATTGCTTAGGTAACGCATGAGTTATTGCAATCCTTATGCAATTTCCTTGCCAATTCTGCTATCGTATTTCATCAAACAGGATATTTTTATTACTTATTCCGTTGAGTGAAATACCTTGCTCAAGACGGCAGCAACCATTCCATTTATCGACATGAGCAACGAAACCACTCTTCCCGCCAACGGCGTGCAACGCACCTTTGCGGTTTTGCGCGCACTGGCCGCTGCACCAGCACAAGGCACGCGCGTGACGCAAATCGCCAAGGACATCGGGCTGACACAAGGCACCACGCATCGCCTGCTGCAATCTCTGGTCAATGAAGGCATGGTCGAACAGGATGAGCGCAGCAAGCTGTATCGGCTCGGCATGGACCTGTTCAGCCTGGCGGCACGCGCCGGCAACGGCTGGGATTTGCGCGCACTGTGCCGGCCGGTGTTGCTGCGGCTGTGCGGCAGCCTGGGCGACACCATGTTCCTGCTGGTGCGTTCGCGCTTCGACGCGGTCTGCGTGGATCGCGTCGACGGCCCCTTCCCTATTCGCGCTTTCACCGGCGACATCGGCGGACGGGTGGCGCTGGGCGTGGGACAAGGCGCGTTGGCGATTCTGGCTTTCCTGCCGGAGGCGGAACGGGATGAAGTGATTCGCTACAACTTGCCGCGTATCCGCGAGTTCGGTGTATTTGACGAAGTCTATCTGCGGACTGAAATTGAACGCGTGCGCCAGAACGGCTACGCTGCGCGCAATGCCGGCCTGCTTGACGGCATGGCCGGACTGGCGGTGCCGATCTTCGATTGCAGCGGGCAAATCGTGGCGGCGCTGAGCATCGGCACGCTGACGTCGCGTCTGAGCGATGACCGCCTGCCGACTGTGGTGCAGATTCTCAAGCGCGAAGCCGATGCCCTGAGCAAGCGCATCAATCCTTTCGATCCGGCGTTGCGGCGGCCGATGCATGTTCCGACCGTGTCGGGAGAATCTGCATGAGCGTGTCAAATAATCCCCGCCGTCCCGTGCTGCTGGTCAAATCGGGCGGCGTCGACGCGGTGGCGGAGTGGCAGAAAAATTTCGGCGAATTCGCGCCCGGCGTGGAGGTGCGCTGGTGGAATGATCCCGGCATCGACCCGCTCGCCGTGGAATATGTCCTGGTCTGGCAACCGGAAGCCGGACGCATTGCCGGCTACCCCAACCTGAAGGCGGTCATCAGCAGCGCCGCCGGCGTCGATCACATTCTGGCCGATCCGCGACTGCCTGCCACGGTGCCCGTCATCCGCATGGTGACAGACGACACGGTGCAACGCATGGCGGAGTTCACCGCGATGAGCAGCCTGATGCTGCTCAAGGATATGCCGCGCATGATCGCGCAACAGGCGCGGCGTGAATGGACCGAGTTCGCCACGCCGCGCACTGCGGTGGAAACGCGTGTGGGCATCATGGGATTGGGTGCGCTGGGCTTGGCGTGCGCGCAGATGCATGCGCAACTGGGCTTCATCACCGCAGGCTGGGCACGCTCGCCGCGCACGGCCGAACGTATCGAGTGCTACGCCGGCGAAGATCAGCTCGGCGCCTTTTTGGCGCGTACCAATATTCTGATCTGCCTGTTGCCGGATACCGAGGACACGCGCGACATCATCAACGCCGATCTGTTGCGGCAACTGCCGGCCGGTGCGGCGATCATCAACGTCGGACGCGGCACGCATGTGCAGACCGAAGACTTGCTGGCGGCGCTGGACTCGGGTCATGTTTCGTCGGCCTTGCTGGACGTCTTTGCGGTCGAGCCGCTGCCGGTGGATTCGCCCTTGTGGAATCATCCGCGCATCATCGTCACGCCGCACGGTGCGGCGACGCCGTCACGCCGCGAACGTGCGCGTCAGGCGGCAAGCGTTATCCATGCGCTGGAAAACGGCCTGCCCGCACCGCATCTGTACGATCGCGAGCGCGGATATTGATTTGCAGGATTATGACTTGACGGTGCGTTTGACCAGCAGCGAGATGCTGAAGCAGATCACGAAGTAGACCGCGCCGGCAAAGAACAGCAATTCGATGATGCGGCCATCGCGTTCGCCGATGGTGTAGGCGCGTCCGAAAAAATCGGCCAGTGCGCTGACGTAGACCAGCGACGTATCCTGAAACAAAATGATCCCTTGCGTCAGCAGCAACGGCACCATGTTGCGGAAAGCCTGCGGCAGAATGATCAGACGCATGGTCTGGAGGTAAGTCAGCCCGAGTGCAAACGACGCCGCCAACTGACCGCGCGCGACACTCTTGATGCCGGCACGGATGATCTCGGAATAGTAAGCCGCCTCGAACAGCGAGAACGCCACCAGCGCCGAGGTCATGCGCAAATCATTGGAGGCCGACAGCTTGAACACCTTCTGCAGCAACTGCGGCACGATCAGGAAAAACCACAGCAACACCATCACCAGCGGTATCGAGCGAAACAGATTGACGTAACCCGTCGCAAACCATTGCAGCGGCTTCGACGACGACAACCGCATCATCGCCAGCAAAGTGCCCCAGACGATGCCGAAAGCGATGGCCGTGGCGGTGATCTGCAAGGAGATCAGCATGCCTTGTCCCAGCACGTGGACGGCGGCCGGGGTGATTGCACTGAAGTCGAATTGGTAGCTCATGCCGCGGATCCTTATTTGCTGCCGACAAAACCGGGCAAGGCGACGCGCCCTTCCAGCCAGCGCATCAAGGTCATGACCGTGATGTTGATGAGCATGTAGGTCAGCGTCACAGCGATGAAGGCTTCATACGGCTGCGCGGTGTAGTCGACCAACTGGCGCCCTTGCGCGGCCAGTTCCAGCAGACCGATGGTGGAGGCAACGGCGGAGTTCTTGAAGATGTTGAGAAACTCCGACGTCAGCGGCGGCAGAATGATGCGAAACGACATCGGCAGCAGTACATAACGATATGTCTGACCCAGCGTGAAACCCATCGCCAGACCGGCGTTCTTCTGTCCCGGCGGCAGAGCGCGAATACCGGAACGCACCTGCTCGCACACGCGCGCTGCGGTGAAAAATCCCAGGCACAGCATCGCCGTCGTGAACTGTTGCGCCAGCGGGCTCATGGACTTGATCGCTTCACCCATGCCGAACGGCAGAATCTCCGGCATGGCGAAATACCAGATGAAAATCTGCACCAGCAGCGGCACGTTGCGGAACAACTCGACATAGGTAGCCGCGATACCGCTGAGCCAGCGATTGGGCAAGGTGCGCATGATACCGAGCAGGGTACCGAGCGTGAGCGCGATCAGCCAGGCCGACAAACCCAGTGCCAACGTGATCGACAGGCCCGACAGCAGCCAGTCGACGTAGGTCTGGTTATCGGCAGCCTGATGGAGAAAGACGCTCCAGTTCCAGCGGTAGTCCATGATGTGTTCTCGGCTTCTCTGAAGTCAGGTAATCAAGCTTGCGGCGGCTCGGGAAAAGGCAGCGACGTCTGGCCCTCAGCGCGCATGCCGAAGACATTCAGCGTCATCGCCACCAGTGCGTAGTAACCGAGCAGGCCGATCAGGTTGACCACCACTTTCAGACCAAACAACTCCACCGCACGCGCATAGGTCGCATCGGCGACGCGTTTGTGGTGATACAGCTCGGTGGCGAACGACCAGATCACGCGCTCGTCTTCTTTTTCAAACACGGGTGCCCGCCCGAGACGAATCTGCTCGGCAACGACCGCCGACAAACCCGCATCGACGGCGATCGGCAGATGGATGGCCCACTCCGCCTGCGATTGCCATTCGCGCGCCGTCGCCAGAATTGCCAGCTCGGACAGCCGCAGCGGCAGGCCGGTGTCGTAGCGGCAGTAAGCACCCAGCTTCTGCGCCAGCTGGCCCAGCTCCGGGCTATGAATCCAGCTCACGAACGGCCCGTTGAGATTGCCGCGCGGGCCCGACAGGATATCGTCCAGCAGCGCTTTCTGTTCCGGCGTGGCGTGGGCCGGATCGAATACCGGCAGGCGTGCTTGCGTCATGTGCTTACTCCAACTCGTTGCGGGTCTTCAGTCTAACGTTTAGCTGATCAATCCATCGGCTTGTCGCTTGGATTGGCGTAAAGCTTTTTGACGTCTTCCGGCATCGGGAAATTGAAGCTGACGTTCTTCGGCGGAATCGGGAAGGTGAACCACTTGGCGTACATGCGGTTGATCTCGCCGCTCTTCATCAGGCCGCTCAGAGTACCGTCTACCAGTTGCTTGAACTGCGGATCATCCTTGCGCACCATGAAGCCGTAGGGTTCAGCACCGAACGGTGTCCCGGTCAGCAACCAGTCATTGGGCTTTTGCGCTGTGGTGCGCGCACCGGCCAGCAGGATGTCGTCCATCACATAGGCAGCGACGCGGCCCGATTGCAGGATCAGGAAAGCTTCGCCGTAGTCCTTGGCGCTCTGGATCTGCATGTTCATCTTGCGGCGTTCATTGAGCGTGCGCAACAGCCGTTCCGATGTCGTACCGGCGTTGGTCACGACCGCCTTGTTGGCCAGATCGGGAAAGTCTTTGATACCGCTGTCCTTGCGCGTGAGGATGCGGCTGCTGGCGACAAAGAAAGTGGTGTTGAAAGAGACCTGCTGCCAGCGATCCTTGAGATTGCTGGTGACGCCGCACTCCAGATCGATGGTGCCGTTTTGCAGCAGCGGCGTACGATTTTGCGAGGTCACCGGGATCATGCGCACTTCCAGGTTGGGCATGTTCAGCTTGGCTTTGACACTGTCGATGACCTTGTTGCAGAGGTCTTGCGAGTAGCCGACGACCTTCTGGTTTTCATCGTAATAGGAGAATGGAATCGAGCTGGTGCGATGCCCGATGGCGATGACGTTGCCTTCCTTGATCTTTTGCAGCGTCGGGCCGAGGCCAGCGTCGGCGGCATTGGCGCTATTGAGTCCGGCCAATGCCGATAGCAGGGCAAACAGCGGTAGGGTGAATCGTTTCATGTCGTTTCCTCTCCTGATGTATTTGATGGATGCTGCCGGTGTGTCTGTATAAGAATGGCGTCAGGCCAATGCAGCATCAACCGCCGGCACAAGCCGTTCGACGATGCGGTCAATATCTGCTGCGGTGCTGATGAAAGGCGGCGCGATCAGGATGTGGTCGCCCTGGCGGCCATCGACGGTCCCGCCCATCGGATAGACCAGCAGACCGCGCGCCATGGCCTCGCTCTTGACGCGGCTGTGAGTGCGCTTGACCGGATCGAGCGGCTGCTTGCTGTCACGATCGGCAACCAGCTCCACACCGACGAACAGGCCACGGCCGCGCACATCGCCGACGTGTGGATGATTGGCGAAAGCGCTGCGCAGCGTGGCGCGCAACTGCTCGCCGCGCGCCAACACGTTGGGCAGCAGCTGCTCGTCCTTAATGGTCTTTTGCACGGCGAGTGCCGCGGCACAGGCAGTGGCGTGGCCGATGTAGGTGTGACCGTGCTGAAAGAAGCCGCTGCCGCCGACCACCGCGTTGTAGATGCGGTCGCTGGAAATCATCGCGCCGATGGGCTGGTAGCCGGCGCCGAGACCTTTGGCGATGACCAGGATGTCGGGCACGATGCCGTCTTCTTCGCAGGCATACAAATAGCCGGTGCGGCCCATGCCGGACATCACTTCATCGAGAATCAGCAGCACGCCGTACTTGTCGCAGACGGCGCGGATTTTTTTGAAATAGTCGCCGACCGGCGGTACTGCACCGGCGGTGGCGCCGACGACGGTTTCAGCAACAAAAGCTGCAACCTCGCCGGCGCCAAGCTCCAGAATCTTTGCTTCCAGTTCGTCCGCCAGGCGTTGCGTGTATTGCGCATCCGATTCGCCGCTCAGTTGATCCCGATAGGCATAGCAAGGCGCGACATGATGCGACGGCACCAGCAACGGCAAGAATGCTTCGCGACGCCAGGCATTGCCGCCGATGGCGAGTGCGCCGAGCGTGTTGCCGTGATAGCTCTGGCGGCGCGCGATGAAATGGCGACGGCTCTTTTGTCCGGTTTCCACATGGTATTGGCGCGCCAGTTTGAGCGCGGCTTCAATGGCTTCCGAACCGCCGGACAGGAAGTAGACATGATTGAGATCGCCGGGCGCCGAGGCGCTCAGATTGTCGGCCAGTTCTTCCACCACGTCGGTGGTGAAGAATGAGGTGTGGGCATACGCCAGTTGATCGATCTGCGTGCGAATCGCTTCGATCACACGCGGATGGCCGTGACCAAGGCAAGATACGGCTGCGCCGCCACAAGCGTCGATGTAATGCTTGCCGTTGCTGTCGATCAGCTCCATGCCGATGCCGGCTTTAGCAACGGGCATGGTTTGTTTGGGATAACGATGGAAAACATGTGTCATGGAACTGGCCTCAGGCAAAGATTCAACGTACGAAAGTTCGACAAGCAAACGATTCGCCGCGCAGGAATTCAAGTTGGGCCAACTATAGATTGAATAAAATGCTTTTGCAACGTTTGTTGCACAAATATTTTACAGTGCATTTTTTGGTGCATTGCGGCACGTGCGCGCACCAAATCGGACAGCGAATGAATTTGCCGGGAAATACTCTTAAGCCGGATGATCTGGCGGCGCTCGCGTTCATTGCAGAACGCGCACCTTTCCTCTTTCATCCCAGCGTGCGCTGGGACGACGGCGAGAAGGAAATTGAGGAAGTCTAACGTTGCAACAACTGTTGCAGAGTGATCCGGCAGGACAAGATTACTTGCTGCCGGACTTCACGTACGCGCCGCTTTGGTACAGCTCATCCTCGGCCTGCTCCAGCCGCTTGACGGCCTTGTCGTCGTCGAGGGAAATGACCAGCTCGATCAGACTTTCAGCGACTGCAACAGCGGCGGCCATGGAAGGGAAGAACGAGGGGCTCTCGTGCGAAAACAGGATGGTGTGATCGGCCTGCAGCGCCACCGGTGCGACGGCACTGTCGGTCAGGGCAATGAGCTTGCTGCCGGCGCGCTTGGCGGCTTCGGCGACCTGCACGGCTTCGATGGAATACGGTGCGAAGCTGATCACGATGGTCGCATCCTGTGCCGTGACGGCGCGCAATTCCATCGCCAGCGAACCGGCGGTGCCCTTGATCAGCGTCACGCTCGGACGGAACAGGCGGTACAGGTATTCCAGCATGAAGGCTACCGAATACGCTGCGCGAAAACCGGCGATATGCACATGGCGCGCCTTGGTCAGCGTCTTGGCGGCGCGCAACAATTCGTCGGCGTTCTTCGGTTCGGAGGCATCGAGATTGGCGCGCTGAGCCTGGAAGATTTCAGCGATCAGGATATCGCTGTTGTTGCGCTTGACCAGGCTCTGCGCCTTGTAGGCATAGGCCTTGGGCGTAACCGCCAGACGTTCGACAAACAGCGCGCGCAGCTCGCCCCATCCCGGAAAACCCAGATATTGCGACAGCCGCACCAGCGTCGACGGTTGCACGCCCGCACGCGTGGAAACCGCCCGCATGGTCGATACCGCGACCTCGCCCGGATTGTCCAGAAGGAAGGCCGCCCCGGCCTGGAACTGCGGCCGCATGTCAGCGTAATTGGCGCGAATCAGGGCGTCCAGTTCGATAAAAGTAGTGGGTGTATCGGCGCCGGAGGCGCTGCTGACCAAAGAGTCTGTCATGGCGAATTGGTGAAGACGTTGCCGATGCCGGCAGGTTGATTCCGCTGATGAGTCGGCAAATACGTCGGGAGGTTAAGTGATGTTGCATTGTTTCACAAATTGCAGGAAGGCAGGAATCTGCAACATTGGTTTCATGCCTCGCCGGAGACCTGACAACAAGATGACAATATGAATGGGAATTGTTATCATTTGCAAATTCATCGATAAAAATAGAGAAATAATCCGACATTTTTCCACGCACCCAGCTCTCGATCTGATCGTTGCCAGGCACAGGACAACGATAACTCCGAGGGAATCCGCACATGTCTTGCCGCTCGTTCGCTCGTTCAACGCGCGGCCGACAGCCATTTCGGCTGCTGCCGCCAAGAAAACCCTGAGCGGCAGCAAACCGAGACGCCCGTGCTGGAAACCCCGCAATCGCAATCTCGGCGAACCGGATTACAACATCTATACCCGTGAACAGCACGCCATCGGCTATGCCTTTGAACATCGCTACAACGAGTCGCTGACGCTACGCCAGAGCCGACGCCACATCATCACCCTGTAAAGAAATGATCCTGAACCCTGCACTCCGCTACCGTCTCGCCGTCGCCTCACGCGCAGTGGCCGCCATTGGCGGCGGCTACGCACTCTCGGCGACGGCCGCCGCCCTGCTCGCCATCTTGTTGCCGATGGCTCCTGCCGAAGCGGTGATCACCGCCACCTTACTGTCCTTCATCGTGTTTTGCTGCGCGGTGCTGTGGGTGTTTGCCGCGCGCACGGCGTGGCGCGCGTGGGCCGGCATTGTGTTGCCGGGCGCGGTACTGGGTCTGATTCTGGTAGTGATGCAGCGGAGCGTGGCATGAGAGAAGGTTTTCGCCAATCGATGGCATGGCTGCATACGTGGTCCGGACTGCTGGTGTGCTGGGTGTTGTTTCTGGTGTTCTGCGCCGGGACGGCATCTTATTTCCGTGAAGAGATCACGCTGTGGATGAAGCCCGAGCTGCATGCCTTACACAGCGCCGACATCAGCACCGCGCAGGCGGCACAAGTCGCGTTGACGGCCTT
>Ga0105240_10008736_pt1 | contig 14441 bp, 9 predicted proteins | sample KBSC54metaG_FD_80426 | JGI IMG/M metagenome (GOLD analysis project Ga0105240, IMG submission 80426) | Corn rhizosphere microbial communities from Kellogg Biological Station, Michigan, USA - KBS C5-4 metaG | ecosystem: Host-associated > Plants > Roots > Rhizosphere > Soil | place: Michigan, USA... | reverse complement strand
CGGCTCTTGTTTGCTTGTTCCACGTCCACTTTTCTCTTCGCCGGTGCGGCGGCGCGGCGTCTGGAGACCACCCGTGCGTCCGCGCCGCCGAAAAGAACAAAAAGAGGGGTTGGAATTGCTAGTCGTCTACAAACCGGCGACGTCTTCGGGGTTTTTGCCACCGGCTCCTCGTCGCTGGTCCAAACACTCTCGCACGGCGGCGGCCAACACGGATGGTTCGTAGGGCTTAGCCAGGTAACTGAACCTGCCCTCGCCGGGTGGAGCCTGCGTAGACATCTCTGGGCTGTAACCACTGGTCAAGAGCACCGGTAAGCTGTCCTTCTCGAAGCGCAGCTGATTTGCCAGATCAATCCCGGTCATGCCTTCGGGCATAATAATGTCGGTGAAAAGCAAATCGATCTGTGGGCCGTAGCTCTTCCACAATCGGAGGGCCTCGACCCCGTTGGGTGCTTCGATGACCCGGTAACCGTTGCGCACCAAGGCGCGTCCGGCCACTTGCCGAAGGGCCGAATCATCTTCCACCAACAAGATAGCCTCCGTGCCGCCCCGGACGGCATGGCTGTCGGTTTCCGGGCTTGCGGGTCGACCGCGTTCGGCGGCGACGGGGAAGAAGATCTTGAACGTGCTGCCCTGGCCGACGGTACTCTCGATCTCCGTCCATCCCTGATGCTGCTTCACGATGCCGTAAACAATCGCCAAGCCTAAGCCCGTGCCGCGGCCAAACTCCTTGGTCGTGAAGAAAGGCTCAAAAACCCGCTTGAGCGTCGCTCCGTCGATGCCGCAGCCCCTGTCAGCGACTGTGAGGCAGACGAATTTGCCGGACCGAGCTTCCGTGGAGCTTTTCGCCTGGTCGATGTCTACGACTTTCGTGGTGATCGAGAGGCGCCCGCCCTTGGGCATGGCATCCCGGGCATTGACAGTCAGGTTCATCACCACCTGCTCCATCATGCCGACATCCCCTTCGATCAGGGCCAAGTCCCGTTCCCCATGGAATTCCAGGATGATGTGTTCACCCAAAAGCCGTCTCAACATCTTGAGCAGGTTGTCCAGCAGGCGATTCAAATCCAGCGGTTCGACCTGGCGGAACTCTCGCCGGCTGAACAAGAGCAACTGCCTGGTGAGATTGGCCGCGCGCTTAACGCCCAGTTCAACCTCCTGGAGACCCTCCCTGATTTCAGGCGGCAGGTGCGAGTCCTGCTGCAACAATCCCAAGTGCAGCAGGACTGCCGCCAGGATGTTGTTAAAATCGTGGGCCACCCCACCTGCCAATTGGCCAATCGCTTCCATCTTTTGCGCCTGGCGCAGAAGCTCTCCCAACCGTTCCTGTTCGGTGATGTCGCGGAGGTTGACCACGAAGTTATTTTTTCCAGAGGGATCGACGGTCAGGAGCCGCCCGGCGCCCTCCAACAGGCGCCAGGTGGTATCCTTGTGCCGGAAACGGCATTGCTCGCTTCTGGGGGTGGCCGGTTGCTGGGTCGCACGGTATAACGCCGCCACGATGTGGTCTCGGTCGTCGGGATGGATGAACTCGAACGCGTCCCGGCCCACCAGTTCCTCGGGTAGATAACCCAGGACCCGTTTGGCGGAAGGGCTCAGGAAGTCGAGCACTCCATCCTCTCTCACGATGGCAATGAGATCGGCGGCATTCTCGATCAACGAGCGGAACCGCTCTTCACTCTCGCGTAGGGCGCCTTCCGCCCGCTGGAATTTCTCCATCTCTTCCTGTAGCCGCGCCCGGGCCTGGGAATTCTCCACCAGCGTGAAATAACTTCCGACGAAGAAGCAAACCAGCGCTACCATTTCGCATATACTTTTGATGTCGGCGTGAACCGCGCTGTCGCCTCCCAGGACCGCCAGGTGCTTTAGGGAGTCGAGCCTTTTGGTGACATCGAGCAGGAAAATGACGAAAACCGAAGCCAGGAATAACATCATCAAGAGGTTCTTCCGGTCAGGCTTCGTCACCAGTCGGGCATAGCGGACAAACGCGATTAAGAAGACACAATAGGGGAAGAAACGGAGGAGCCCCTGGGTCAAGGCGCTCCACCGGAAAAGAATCGTCAGGACCTCTACGCAAAGCAAATAGCCGCAGAAGATGCACATCAGGCGGAAAACGTTCCGCAGGATCGTCGGATCCCCGGACGGGTCGCGTCGAGGTGCGCCAGGGGCGGCAGGCGAATTTGAGCCAGAGGTCATCTTCCAAAACTTTGGAGTTGCCAGGGGCTCTTGGCAAGCACGTCTGCGCCACGGTCGGCGATGGTTGAATGTGCCGGCCTAGAACCGTTGTGGGCGACGGGATGCGCCTATCCAGGCTGTTGGCCTTCCTCTGGAGGTGTGATGATTCTGTAAACATGGTTTTGTGAATCCTTGGCGCTCGACCGTCCCCTCCGGCTGCCTGAGTTACAAAATCATGCTTACAAAATCATTTTCGAGAGGCAATGGCCTGCGGAGTTGCTCCACGCCGATCAAGGCTGGGCGCATTCGAGCGTTGCTCGATAGGTGGCTTTGGGGTAACACTGACGGATGAAAATCCGCGTCGAGAAATGGTTCGCCTGGATCCTGGTGGCGACGCAATCGGCTTGGTCGGCGGTCGGGACGGCTGCCTCCCGGCGGCCGAATGTGCTGTTCATCCTCGGGATGGCGCTGATCGCGGGCGGCCTCTGCCGCAGCCCTGGCGTTGAAACGCGCGCCACCCCCAATCGGTGGGAAAATGAGATTGAACAATTCGAAGCTTCCGACAAAACCAACCCCCCGCCGTCGCGCGCGATTTTGTTTATCGGTAGCTCCAGCATTCGTCTCTGGAAGAATCTACCGGAGTACTTCCCTGGCCAGCCGGTATTCAGCCGCGGGTTTGGTGGATCGGAGATGTCGGACTCGGTCGTTTTTGCCGACCGAATCGTGATCCCGTACGAGCCACGGATGGTTTTGGTGTACGCGGGTGATAATGACCTGGCGAATGGGAAATCACCGGCGCAGGTGCTGGCGGATTTTCAAGCGTTTGTGCGCAAGGTACACACGGCCCTACCGCAGACCCTTATCGGATATATTGCCATCAAACCCTCCCTGGCCCGACGCTCTTTGCTGCCGCAAATCAAGACCGCCGATCAAATCATCAGGCACTATGCGCGTCGAGAGAAGGGTGTGCGTTTTATTGATGTGTTCACCCCGATGCTGGATCGTGCGGGTGAGCCACGCGCCGATCTGTTCGTCCAGGACGGTTTGCATCTCAACGACAAAGGCTACGCCCTCTGGGCTTCGATCATCGGGCCCATGATTCGAAAGTCCGAAACCCCGGGCCGGAAGGACGCGCGAACCGCACACCCAGGTCAGGGGTGACCGAAATTAGAACTACCGCCCCCACTACCACTCTATGTCCGCATTCACTGATTTAAGAACCTCGCTCGCGAGTTCGCCCAAGACCTGGCTGGTCACGGGCGTGGCCGGTTTCATCGGGTCCAATCTCCTCGAGACTTTGCTCCAGCTCGATCAGCGCGTCGTCGGGCTGGATAACTTCTCGACCGGGCACCGGAGGAATCTTGAACATGTTAGGGGTCGCGTAGCACCCACCCAATGGGGAAGGTTCAGGCCAATTGAGGGGGATGTCGCCGATGAGCAGGTGTGCCGGGGTGCGTGCGCCGGGGTGGATATTGTGTTGCACCAGGCCGCCTTGGGTTCGGTCCCGGCTTCCATGATCGATCCCGTCGGCGCTCATCGTAGCAACGTTACCGGCTTTCTCAATATGCTGGTGGCGGCTCGGGATGCCAAGGCCGGCCGGTTCGTCTACGCCTCGAGCAGCGCCGTTTACGGGGATGATCCGCAGCTTCCCAAAGTCGAACACAAAATCGGCGTGCCGCTCTCGCCGTACGCCGCGACCAAAGCGATCGACGAGGTTTACGCAATCACCTTCGCCAACGCCTATGGCTTCGGATCCGTCGGCCTGCGCTACTTCAACGTGTTTGGCCCGCGACAGGACCCGGAGGGCGCGTATGCGGCCGTCATACCAAAATGGATCTCCGCCATGCTCAAGAACGAGCAGATCTTTATCAATGGTGACGGTGAGACGACTCGGGATTTCTGCTACATCGAAAATGTAGTTCAAGCCAACCTGCTGGCCGGGACTGTTTCCGACCCGGAGGCCGTGAACCAGGTTTACAACGTGGCCCTGGGGGACCGAACGAGTTTGAACCAACTATTTGAAACGATCCAGCGCTCGCTGCTTTGTGAGAGCCCCACGATGCCGAAGCAAAAGCCCATTTACCGCGATTTCCGACCCGGCGACATCCGACACTCCCTCGCTGACATCAGCAAAGCGCAACGGTTGTTGGGTTTTGCCCCCACACACAGCATCGACCAGGGACTTGGCCTGGCCATGCCTTGGTACCGGGAAAATGTGGTTTAGCCTCCATTTCCTGGTTGTGAAATGTTTCTGTTGGTTCTCTAGTTGTCCTTGCCAAAGCCCCGGGTCTGTGGCAATTCACAAACTATAGCGACCCCACTAAGCGACCGGTTGGCTGGTGCTTAATCCATTGGCTGCCGGTTTTCGGTTGGGGCAATGTGGGCAACGAAAAAGGTTTGAGCATGAACCGGCTGTGTCTGTTCACGAGAGCTTCGAGATCCCGAGGGACTCGTTCACCAAAAGAGAGAACCCGGATTTCCATGGTTGATTGCTCTCCCGGAGGATCGCGCCGCCGCCGTCGCTGGCCGACCCGGTTTCAGGACGGGTTCACGCTCATCGAATTGTTGGTCGTGATCGCGATCATCGCCATCCTGGCCAGCATGCTGCTGCCGGCGTTGAACAAAGCCAAAGAAAGAGCCAAAGGTATATCCTGCCTCAACAACCTGAAGCAGATCGGCCTCTCGTTACGACTCTATACCGACGATGCTCAAACCCGGATGCCGACGGCCCTCAACTTTGGCGCCAAGCCAGGAGATTACAACTCGGCCGCAAATTCTGTCGGCCAGACGGATAGCTTTGGCGGGGTCCCCAAACTGTTGGCGTTGTCGAACTATCGCGTGTTCTGGTGTCCCAGTGATACCGTGCAAAAGCCCTCGGTCCCGGTCAGCACCAACGATTTCACCTCCTACCGTTATCGGTATGTCATCTGGTGGAATACCTGCCTTTATCCTGGGCTCAAGGAGACGGATTTCTGTAAGCCGGTGAGCCAGATGATCTATCATGAGGATTTCGACTACCACTACCGGCACCTGAACGACCGCTATCCTACCAATCAACCGACGATCAACGTCATCTTTGGTGATTTCCACGCTGCCAAGTTCAAGGTTGTCTTTCGTCAGAACCAGCCCGGTCGGCGATACGATCCTAATTGGCTCTCCTATGGTCCTGACGGAAAGCTCAACGTGGATAACCCCAACACGGGCGGCGACGTGAAGACCGGGTTTGATGTCCCCTGAAACGCAGCGTGAACAAACCGACGACCCGCATCGTCTAAAATCCAAATCACATGAACGTCCTGCTCGGGATGGTCGGGGTAGTCGCGGTGGTTGGGTGGCCCGCGATGGCTGAGGGTAAGGATTTGAAGGATTCGACCCCGAACGGCCGCTTCATCATCACCCTCAAGGCCGAAGCGGATGCTCCCTCGATTGCTCACGCACATGGGTTGGAAACCAAGCACGTCTACAACCAATTGCTTCATGGATGGGCCGGGGAAATACCGCTGTCCAAATTAAAGGCGCTCGCTACCGATCCCGCGGTGGCTTCGATTGCGCCGGACGCGCGGGTCTCCGTGGGGATTCGGTCGACGCGGTTGGGAGGCGGCACCGCGCGGATGTCCGGCACCAGCATGGCGGCGCCCCACGTTGCCGGGGCGGTGGCCTTATTGTACGAGAAAGCGGCCGCGCTCGGCATCGCACTGGGGCCGATGGATGCCAAGGTGGCTGTGATGAATGGCGACCGCATTGGCCAGGCCCCTTTGGATAGTTGCACCAGCCGAGGCTACTATCCGATGGGGGTCAGGTTTGATGGCGATCGCGAGGGTATCCTCAATGTGCCAGCGGCCCTTGACTTCCTCGACACACTGGTTGCCTCACCCAGGGCTAAGCCCGGAGGGTCGAGCCGCCGCCTCTAACCAACGGCCTCTGCCCGCTAATCCTGCGAAATCAAACCAGCCTGCAGGGCGAAACGGACCAGCCCGGGGATATCGTAAATGTTCAGGCTCTCCATCAGTTTGGCGCGGTGATACTCGATGGTTTTTGGGCTGACCTTGAGCATCAGGGCGATCGCCTTGGTGGTTTGGCCCTCGGCGATCAGCTGCAGAATCTCCCGCTGGCGGTCGGTCAGCTTTTCCAAAGGGCTCTTCTGATGGGCGATTTGCTGCAAGGGAAACCGCGTGACGAGTCGTTTCGAGATTTCCTTGGCCAGATAGATTTCGCCCTGGACCACCCGCTGAAGTGCGGCCGCCAGTTCCGCCGTGGCAGCCTTCTTGAGGAGATAGCCCGAGGCTCCGGCTTTGAGCGCGCTCCAAAAGTACTCTTCGCTCTGATGCACGGACAGAATGATGATTCGCACGCTGGGTACCTCTTTGCTGACGCGAGCGGTCGCTTCCAGACCGTTCAGCCCACGCATCGAGATGTCCATGAAGACCACGTCGGGTTTGTGTGCCTTGATCAATTCCAACGCCTCGCGCCCGTCGCTGGCTTCAGCGACTACCTGCACTCCGGGCAACCGTTCGAGCTCAGCGCGAATTCCCGCTCGGACCACGGGGTGGTCGTCGGTGAGTATGACACGGATCGGCTTCGGTGGATTACTCATGATTATTCTCAGACAGACCAGGCAGCGAACGCCACTTCAGCGGGAACCAGGCCTGCACTTCCGTGCCCTGGCCGGGGCTGGAATTGAACTGGATACCGCCCCCCGCGAGCGATGCGCGTTCCTCCATGCTCAAGAGGCCCAGGCTGGCGCCTCGCACGGCTTCCTCGCGCAGCGTGCTGACGTCGAAGCCAATCCCGTTATCGCGCACGGACAAATGCAAATGGCCGTTCTTTCGCGATAACGCGACGGTCACGGCTTTGGCTTGAGCATGGCGCACGACATTGGTCAGAGCCTCTTGCGCGACGCGAAAACATTCGGTTTCGATCATGGAATCCAGCCGCGAATCCAGGTGCGCAGCGTGAAATTCGGCCTGCATGCCCGTCAGCTCCGCCTGGCGTTGGGTGTAGGAGCGCAAGGCGGGTTCCAGGCCCAAATCATCGAGCATCGAGGGGCGCAAACTTAAAGAGAGATCATGGACCTGTTCCAGGACACGCTCGACGGCCTGGATGCTATCTTCCAGACGTCGCTCGAGCGCCTCGTTGCCCGGCAATTGCAGCGCGGCCTGAAGATTTATCTCGGCCGCGGTTAAACTCTGACCAATTTCGTCGTGGAGCTCCCGGGCGATGTGGCGACGTTCACTTTCCTGCACCTCCACGAGACGATGAGAAAGCAGTTGGAGCTTCTGACTGGCGCGTTGCCGCTCGAGTTCACGCTGTTCGAGCGTCTGCACCATGCTATCGAAGGCCCGGGTAAGCTGGCCGAGTTCGCCCCGGCCGGAATTCAGCCCGGTGCGAACGGTCAGATCCCCGGCGGCCAACCGGACCGTCGACCGCACCAGGGTTTGAACGGGACCCAAAACCAGGACCTTGCTGCCAATCCAGCCGATCAGAAATGCCAGGCCGGCTGCCAACCCCAGCAGCGTGAGGTTGCGCTGGAGCAAGTGGTCGGCCTCGGCAAACAGGACTTGGCGAGGTATCCCAATGATGCTCACGACTGGATCCGCCGTCAGGCTGCTGGGCCTTGAATTGAACGCGTAGAAATAGGGCACCCCGGTATGGTCCGGCTGTTCCAGCGCGCCTTCGGCGCGGCTGAAGACAACGGGCAACAGCGATTTCTCGGGCAGGGCTTCTCCAAACCAATCCCCTTCCTTTGGATACCGCGTGATCATTTTCCCGTTCCCATCGATTTCCATCCAGACCGCTCCTTTGGGAAACGGGAAGGAGAATTCGGATCCCAGCCGCGTGAACCACGGCGCATCCAGCTCGGCGAAGGCGACCAGTGCGACCCGGCCGGCCCGATCGAAGACCGGGTGGGCGAAAGTGATCGCCGGTTTCCCATCGGCGGATCGCACCGGGAACCCACCGGCGGCGAATGTCTTGGTCTCCAGTACCGGTCGCAGAAAGCTCTGATCGAAATTGGTCGTAGGACCGGGATTGCGCCCCACGCTGGCCATGATTTTTCCATCGGGTTTGATGATGCCCAGCTGGGAGTAACGAGGGTAGGAGCGCAGTTCCTCACGCAGAAAGCTGGTACAATCCTTGGCCCGGGAATGGATCGCGGATGATTCGGAAATAGCGAGCAAAAACTGGCGGGCGGAATCCACCATCTCCGTTTCCTCGCTGTGAGAAATCTGGAGCATTTCGGCGGAACGCTGCTGCCAATTGGCCATGGCCCGTTGGCGATCCTCATCGGTGCTGTGAAGAATCAGCACGACCAGCGGAGCGCAAACCAGCAAAACCAGCAGCAGCAACCGAAATCGCAGGCCTGAGAACACCTGCATTAGTGAACCGAAACAGCTTCTCACCTCAACATATTACCACAGTCCGCCCCCTGAAAAGAAGACGTTTTTCACCTGGAACGAAGTTCGCCAGGGCACCGGAGCTGATTGAGTTGGCCCTCCCCCCCTGGAAATAGTCTAGGCCCGCTGAGGAAACTCCTAGTGGAACCTCGATCGGGGAAACATAAAAATCGCCGCATGATTGTTCGCCCACCACTTACCGAAACGGACCGGAATTTCCAATTAATAAGAAACTGGCCCGCGCGTGTGCTCCTCGCTGCCGCGGTTCTCCTCTCCGCAGGGCAAGCCTTTGGACAGGCCAGCGTGACCCTGGCCTGGAACAAAAGTTCAGGCTCGGGCGTGGCGGGGTATCGCGTGTTTTATGGGGTGGCAAGCAACACTTACACGAACCAAGTGGACTCTGGCAGCGCCACCAATGCCACTATCTCCGGGCTGAGGAGCGGCACGACATATTTCTTCGCCGCCGCCTCCTACAGCAGCAACGGATTGCAGAGTGCTTACTCTCCGGAAGTCAGCTACACGACCGGATCCAGCGGCGCACCCGCGGTTGTCCTGACATCCCCAGCGAGCGGGTCGAGCTACGTCTCGCCGGCGACCATCACTCTGGCGGCCACAGTTTCCACCAACGGTCACACGATCAACAAAGTGCAATTCTTCAATGGCGCCGCCTTGCTGGCGGAGGATGCTGCGGCTCCGTATTCCTTTACGTGGAGCGGCGTGAGCGCCGGCAGTTACGCTCTCTCGGCCAAAGTCGTCTACGATGCAACGAACACCCTCGCCTCGGCCGGCGTAAACGTTACCGTTGGTGCGCCGGCGCCCGCGGGCCTCACCTTTGCCTCCACTTCCGGGAGTCTCAACGCGCCGTTCCTCGCCAGTAACGGCCTTGTGTTTCAAACCACGGAGACCGGTGTGACCAATGGCGGGCGTGCGGCCTACACCGTGAGCATTCCCTCGGCCGGCAATTACCAGATTTCCGCGATGGTGATCGCTCCCAACTCGGGAGCCAATTCATTTTACCTCAACTTTGATGCTGAACCCACCGACCCGACGATGATCTGGGACGTGCCCGTTACCTCGGCTTTGACGAGCCAGATGGTTGCGTGGCGGGGAACCGGAACCGATACGAGCGATCAATTTTCTCCAAAGATCTTCACCTTGAGCCAGGGCACACACCAGCTCATTATCCGTGGTCGTGAGCCGAACACGCAGCTCGGAAGAATAACCATCTCCCCGGTCAGTACGACAACCACCCCCCCGGTGGTCGCGCTGACCAGCCCGGCCAACGGCTCCACGTTTCTGGCCCCGGCGGCGCTTCCGTTGGCGGCGACGGTTGCTCCCAATGGTCATACCATTACCAAGGTTCAATTCTTTAATGGATCTGCACTCCTGGCCGAAGTAGCCACCGCCCCGTATACATTCGCTTGGAATAACGTCTCTGCGGGGAATTACACGCTTTTGGCCACCGCCATATACGATTCCGGCAGCTCCGTTTCTTCTCCAGGTTCGAGCGTGGCGGTAACCAGTCCTCCAGCGTCGCCTGCCTCATCACAAACCTTTGCCTCCACTTCCGGGACCCTGAGCGGGTCGTACCTCACCAGTAACGGTGCGGTTTATCAAACGACCACCACGGGCGTGACCGGTGGTTGGCGTGGCGTCTACACCTTCACGGTGGGCAGCACCGGGGATTACCTGGTCTCGGCTCTGGTGAACGCCCCCAACAGCCTGGCCAATTCCTTCTACGTCAACATCGACGCTGAACCGACCGATCCACTGACGATTTGGGATCTCCCGGTGGCGTCGGGGTTTGTCAGTCAGACGGTTTCCTGGCGCGGCAATGGAACGACGAGCTCTGGTTCGAGCGGCTATACTGCACAGTTCGCACCTAAAGCCTTCAATCTGGCCCAAGGGACCCACCAGCTTATCATTCGTGGACGCGAAGCCAACACACAACTGGGCAGCATCACTGTTTCTCCCGCCCCGGCCCTGCCGCCGCCATGGCAGGTGATCGACATCGGGGCGGTCGCAGTTACCGGGAGCGCTTCCGTCAACGCGGGAGTTTATACCGTCGCTGGTGCTGGTGCTTTCGGTGGGACCATCGACAGCCTGCGCTTTCTTTACCAATCCCTGAGCGGAGACGGGGAGATTCGTGCCCGATTGAATTCCGTGCAGAACACCAGCGCGAGTGCGCAGGCCGGAGTTATTATCCGTGAAACCCTGGCGCCTGGGTCGCGGTATGCCTCCGTCGGCCTCTCGCCCGACGGCACTATCCGCACGGGAAATCGCAGCAGCACCTCAGGCGCGGCTTCCTCCGTGGCCGCCGGGACCGGGACACTACCGAATGTTTGGGCTCGATTGGTGCGTTCCGGTAACACGTTCTCCAGCTTTTCCTCCTCGGATGGGGCCACCTGGGTTCCGCTGAGTTCGACTTCCATTTCCATGGCCACCAACATTTACTTTGGTTTTGCCGTTATTTCCGGTCAAACCAACGTGCTCAACACCTCATCGTTTTCCAGCACAACCGTTGTCCCCTGAACGTGAAGGGAGCGCGAGCGCTTGCGTCCGCGCCTCCATTCAGCACGGCCTGATCCAGACTGCCCATGACGCCTCTTTCCCGCTCCGGCCCGCTCCGACGGGGCACACGAAACCTGAAGGCCCAGACCGGGCAGGGGAACGCAAGCACCCTCTATTCTCTTTTCACGATTCGGGCCCTCCCGGAAATTGGGGTCGGTTTGCTCCTGATGATCCTGATGTGGTTCACACTCATCAGGATTGTTCATCCGGGTCCGGTGAGAACGATCCACCTCGACACTCAAAGCCCGACGCCTGAGGCGGCAGTCGAACCCGGCCGCCCCAACGCGGGGGCGCAGGCCGATCTTGAAATCTCGGGCCGAGCTCGTCCCAGCCGTGACCAACCGACGGAGATCCCTGTGCGTGATCCTCACGCGGATTTGGTCGAGGAACTCACTCGACTGGCTGGAAGCGGTGGCTGGGAGGCGCAGGAACTCTTTCGGATAAAGATCCGCCAGTGGGCTGAGGCCAGTCCTTCTGCCGCAGCCGCGTGGGGCGTCGCCTTGAAGGACGGTCCCGCCCGCCGGGACGCTCTCGAACAAATTGCAATCGCCTGGGCGAATGTGGACCTTGAATCCGCCGCTAAATGGACCGGGTCCCTGGTTGAGGGTGATGCTAAGAATGCAGCTGTGCTGGGTTTGGCGAACGAAGCCGCTCGTACTACCCCGTTGGTCGCGCTTGAGGCCGCTGCCCAACTCCCGCCTACTCACGAACGGGACGAGGCTCTGGCCCACGCGGTCAGCCAGTGGAGCGCGGTGGATCCTGTCTCTGCCAGCGCGTGGTCGAAGCAAGTCGCAGACCCCTTGCTTCGCCAGCGTTTGCTCTCGGCGGTCGCCATTGAGGCTGCTGAGTCTTCGCCCTTGGCCGCTGCCGACCTAAGTGCGACAATACTCGACCCGGGGATCAGGCAAGCTGAAGCCGCTGTATCTATTGTCGAGCGGTGGGCGCAAACTGACCCGCAAGCCGCGGCGGACTGGGTCCTTCAGTTCCCCGATACGCCGGCCCGCCCTGCGGCCATCACCAGCCTGGTTTCTGTTTGGGCAACCCGTGACGCGTCCGGAGCGGAAAAGTGGGCAGAAGCCTTACCAGAAGGCGTCCTGCGCGAAGATGCTTTAACACCGTTCTATAGCACCGTGACGGCCCCGAAATCTCCACTTCCCGGCGACGTTCCCTCGACCGGTGGAAAGTAGAGCACGGAACTTCACCTGGCAAGGAGGCGGAAGAAGACCAGCGGGTTGAGCGGGTCCACGCTGAGGCTTTGGGCGGTATTGGTTTGGGTGTAGGTCAACAGGACCGACCAGTTGGTCGGGACCAGGGGAGTGGTGGTGTATTGGAGTTGGTAGCTCGTGCCCACGTTGCCGTAAGCCGTCAGAGTGCGGTTGGTCTCCGTGGTGGTAGCCGCTTCCAACAAAGGTTTGGAATTGACCACGACCACCTGGCCCGCTGTGGGCACATAGTTCATATAGGCCGAGGAGTCAGGCTTGGTGGCCAAGAGATTATGCACCGGCACACCCACGAAAGCTGAAGGCTGAGAGGCGGAAGTCTGGAAGCTCACTTGGGCAACCAGGTTGGAATTTTGGAGCACCTGTCCAGAGGCCATTTGCAACGAGATCAGCAGATTAGTCTGTTGGTTGTGGAGAGAGCTGGCGGCCACACCCGGGACCGAGATGAACAGAGACGGGCTGGTGAACTGTGTGGCGGGCCAATCCATGGTGAAGCTCAGGTTAGTGACTCCGCTGCTGGACGACAGGTAGATGGGCAAGAGCGCGCTCTGGCCGGCAGGCACGCTGATGGAACCCAGGCGCAAAGCCAGGAAGTCCAGGACGGTGACCAGGACAGTTTGGTTGGTGCTCAAGGTGGGATTCGTGGAGTCGGTAATGACAATGGGGATCAGATTAGTTGTCAGGCTCTGGGCGGTGGTGGGGGTCCAAGTCAGATAAGGCAGACCATGGACTTGCGCAACTTTGGCCCCAGTCGGAGCGCCCAGACCGAGGCTATAGGAGAATCGATCGCCGTTGGGGTAGGGGGGGCTGATGAGATAGCGGAACGTGGTGTTGGGTGCGATGATGGCGTTGGTCAGAGGGGCCGGACCGCTGGCGGCCTGGGCCACCGTCACGACGAACGAACGAGTCACCGTGTTATTCGTGGGTTGCCCGTCGTCAACCGTAACGGTCAAGGTGGCCTGCCCAGAGCTGTTTGTGGCGGGCGCGAAGGTCAGAACGGCGTTGGTGTTCGGGCTCGAGTAACTGACCGACAAATTTGGAATCAAAGAGAGATCGCTCGAAGTGGCACTCACACTGAGCGTTTGAATTTCATTGGTGGCGCCGGAGGTAATACCCGAGAGGTTCACTGTTTGAGAACCGGAATTCTCAGGGACAGAAACATTGGCGATGGGATCGAGTGTCGGTGTAGCGTTTATCGGGCTAACGGTCACGACAAACGAGCGAATGATCGTGTTATTGGAAACCGCGCCGTTGTCCACCATCACGGTCATGGTGACCGAACCATAAGAGTTGGGAGCCGGGGTAAAGGTCAGAGTGGCGGTGGAATTGGGGCTCGTATAATCAACTGTGGGGTTGGGGATCAGGCCGGGATTACCGGACAGAACGTTCACAGCGACGTACTGAACCCCATTGCTGGATCCCGACGAGATGCCAGTCAAGGTCATGGTCTGGGCTCCGGCGTTTTCGTTGATCGTCAAATCCGCCATGGGGTCGAGGGTCGGCTGCGCGGTGATGGGGTTAACCGTAACCGTAAAGGAACGCACGACGGTGTTGTTGCTGGTGCCGCCATCATTGACGGTGACGGAGATAGTGGCCGAACCAAAAGCATTCGCCGCCGGACTGAACGAAAGCGAGCCCGTGGGACTCGGGCTGGAGTAAGAGAACGTAGGGGCAGGGATTAATGAGGGGTTACTGGACACAGCCGAGAGGCTGAGGGTTTGGTTTTCGTTGGGTGCCCCGGAGCCGATGCCCGTGAGGTTGACTGTCTGGGCCCCGGCATTCTCGTTGATGGTCAGATTGGCGATAGAGTCGAGGGTCGGTTGGGCATTGACGGCGTTAACCGTAACCGTAAAGGAACGCACGACGGTGTTGTTGCTGGTGCCCCCATCATTGACGGTGACGGAGATAGTGGCCGAACCAAAAGCATTCGCCGCCGGACTGAACGAAAGCGAGCCCGTGGGACTGGGGCTGGAGTAAGAGAACGTAGGGGTGGGGATTAATGAGGGGTTACTGGACACAGCCGAGAGGCTGAGGGTTTGGTTTTCGTTGGGTGCCCCGGAGCCGATGCCCGTGAGGTTGACCGTCT
>Ga0105240_10008735_pt1 | contig 14442 bp, 13 predicted proteins | sample KBSC54metaG_FD_80426 | JGI IMG/M metagenome (GOLD analysis project Ga0105240, IMG submission 80426) | Corn rhizosphere microbial communities from Kellogg Biological Station, Michigan, USA - KBS C5-4 metaG | ecosystem: Host-associated > Plants > Roots > Rhizosphere > Soil | place: Michigan, USA... | reverse complement strand
ACTCAATTACTCTAACAACTATATTCCAAACGCTGGCCTGGTTATAAGCAGTAACGTGAGCGAGAACCTCGATTTCACCCTATCCTACTCTGCCAATTACAATGTGGTAAGAAATACGATACAAACGCAGGCCGATCAGGATTATTTTAGTCACCTGGCATCTTTTAAGATTAATTATATCTTCTTGAAAAATTTTGTGCTGAATACCAACATCACAAATACGTACTACACAGGGCTTGCTAATACCCCATCAGAAAATTACCTCTTATGGAACGCATACTTTGCCTACAAATTCCTGAAGAACAAAGCACTCGAGGCCCGCATCAGCGTGTTCGACATACTCAATCAAAACAAGAGCATTAGCCGCACCGTTACCGAAACCTATCTCGAAAGTAGCACTACACAAGTACTGCAGCAGTACTTTATGTTTAATCTGACTTATACATTAAGGAACTTCAAAGGAACAATGCCAACGGAAACAAAAGAAGATCTTCGCCCCATGATGCATGGCAACCGCCCGCATCCCGATGATGGCAATTGATAGGCTTTTATGCGGGTACAGCTTGTTGTTCAGTTATCATCCCCTTGTCTTTTAGCTGCTTTAGCAGGTCCTTCACCTGTTCAGGTTTATGTGTACCTAATAAAACCTTTTTCCCGTCCTTCAGTTGCAACTGCAGCCCATAATGTCCACCCACTGTATATGCCCAGCCGTACATCCTGCCGCCATATTTCAGGCCCCAACCGGCGAATTCTTTCATTGCGCTATATTCTCTTACGTACACTTTGTCTATGTCATTCCATTTCATCATTCTACCCTTTAGCTCAAAAGGTCTGAAAGAACAATAAACCCCTTCAGCATTTATCCTTGTCTTAATCTCTATAGAAAATATAAGCCCTGCTATAGCCACAGGTATAATCAACATGCTCAGCAGCACCAGGGACGAAACGGGTTTAGTGCCAAACGGTATATTAAAAACTGTTTGCTGTATAATGCCCCAGATAAATATACCTATAACAATAAATAGTAGCACCCATAGCCACCACCACTTAAAGTGCTGTCTTTCAAAAAACTGGAGTTTATCGGTTGGCATCCATTAAATACATTCGGTATATACAAATATAATTATTGAATATCGCAAAAAGAAGCAGCCACTGCACAAAGGCAATGGCTGCAATATGGTTAACCTATAATTTAGATTACTGTTGTTTTGAAAGCATGTTCTTTGCTTCTATGCTTAGTGTAGCATGTGGCACAGCACGCAGGCGGGCTTTGTCTATCAGCTTACCTGTCACACGGCAAATACCATATGTTTTATTTTCTATGCGTATCAGTGCTTTCTCCAGGTGGTTTATAAACTGTATCTGGCGGCTGGCAAGTTGTGCAAGCTGTTCACGCTCCATAGCGCCGCTGCCATCTTCCATATTCATGTAGCGGTTCTCTGTATCTTCGGTACCGGCTTCGTCCTTGCGGGTGATGAGCCCCTGCAGGTACACCAGTTCCTTACGCGCAGCTTCCAGGCGGTTCACTATCAGCTCTTTAAATTCATTCAGTTCCTCATCACTATAGCGATACACCGGGCCTTGCTGTTCTTCCGGCTGGTCCAGTATAGAACGATTATAGTCAGGCTGGTAGTTTATCATCGTCTTGCCCTGGTTGCCCGCATCTTTCGATTTGTTTTCCAGGCGGCGGTGTGCTATTATCACATTCGGCTTTTTCTCTATACCGTTACGTGGTTCCACTATTGGGCGTGTAGCATTGGGCTTCACCGGAGCTACAGAACCTTTGGTTGTAGTTATTATCCTGGTTGGTCCTGCTTTTACAGAATGTTTCTTTGCACTTTTTACAGGCACTTTCACTTCCGGTTTCTTTGGCTCAGGCTTTGCAGCAGCTACAGGTGCGGCCGGTTTCTTTACCGGTGCAGGAGCAGCTTTCTGTGCTACAGGAGCAGCCTTTTTTACTATTGGGGCTGCTTTCTTAGCAGGAGCTTCCTTTTTCGCAGGTGCTGCTTTTTTTGCAGCAACTACTGGTTTTGTTGGTGTACTACTTTTCTTTGCGGCTGGAGTTACAGTCTTCGCCGGCGCAGCCTTTTTTGCCGGCGCAGCTTTTTTAGCAGGTACAGTCTTACTATTGTTTTTAGTCACAGTCTTCTTATTGTTATTGCTTGTTGCTACCTTCTTTGCAGGTGCAGCCTTTTTGACAGTTTTTGCTTTGGGTGCAGGCGCGGCTTTTTTCACCGGCGCAGCTTTTTTCGCACTCTTCACAGGCGCTGCTTTGGCTTTCTTTGCAGGGGCAGCCTTAGCTTTTGTTACGGAATTCTTTTTACTACTTACGTTCTTATTAGACACGGCTTTTTTGGCCGGCGCAGCCTTCTTTGCAACAGGTTTTGAAGCTTTTACATTTTTTACGGGCTTAGTAGCCGGTTTCTTTTTTGTAGCCATGACCTTTAAGAATTTTTAGATATTAACACTTTTAGAGTTTTATCATTCACTTCTATTTCTGTCCCAGACATCATCGAAGGAACAATTTTTATACTATCTGCCAAAATTTCGGCGCAAATATAATCACTAAAATTTATAATTGCAGATTTTAATGGTTCATACTCTTCCATCTCTACTACTATCCTATCGGTCAGTTCCAGCCCACTCTCTTTACGTATCTTTTGTATGCGGTTCACCAGCTCTCTTGCATTTCCTTCATCCTGCAGTTCAGGTGTCACGGTTATGTCCAGTGCCACGGTCAGGTTATCCTTATTGGCCACACTCCAGCCCGGTATGTCCTCAGCTATTATATCTACATCACCTATAGTTATTATCACAGGTACACCGTTCACCGGCAATGTATAACTTTTTTCCTTTTCCAGCGTGCTTATGTCATGCTGCTCCATTTTGCTTATTTCGGCAGCCACATCTTTCATTTTTGCACCCATACGGGCACCCAAAGCCTTAAAGTTTGGCTTTAACTTCTTCTTTATAAATCCTTCTGTTTCAGTCAGGTACTCAATTGACTTTACATTCACCTCACTCTTTATCAGCTCTTCTATCTTATGTATCTGTTCCTGCATATGATTATCCAGTACAGGTATCAATATCTTCTGTAGCGGCTGCCTTACCCTCAGGTTCACCTTCTTGCGTATAGACAGTACCAGTGAAGATATGTCTTGTGCCAGCGCCATCCTTTCCTCCAGGTCCTTATTTATCTTTAGCTCATCCACTATCGGGAAGTATGCCAGGTGTACAGATGTCGCTTTGTTCCTTTTGGTCACGCCATTCAGGTTGCTATATAGCCAATCTGCAAAGAAAGGTGCTATAGGTGCCATCAGTAACGCTATGGTTTCCAGGCACTCATACAATGTCTGGTATGCTGCTATCTTGTCTTGTTCATACTCACCTTTCCAGAAACGGCGACGGCACAAACGCACATACCAGTTGCTCAGCTGCTCATCAAGGAAGTATTCTATAGCGCGGCCGGCCTGTGTAGGCTCGTACTCGTCCATCAGGTTATTCACATCCTTCACCAGCGATTGCAGGGCAGACAATATCCACCTGTCTATTTCCGGGCGCTTGTTTAGTGGTATTGGCGCTTCCTTAAAGGTGAACCCATCCACATTTGCATACAGTGCAAAGAACTGGTAAGTATTATACAAGGTTCCAAAATACTTCCGTTGAACCTCTTTAATTCCTTCTAAATCAAATCGTAAGCTATCCCAAGGTGCTGCATTGGTTATCAGGTACCAGCGGGTAGCATCGGCACTGTATTTCTCCAGCGTTTCAAACGGGTCCACCACATTGCCTATGCGTTTACTCATCTTATTCCCGTTCTTGTCCAGCACCAGGCCATTGCTCACCACGGTCTTATAGGCCACCGAGTCAAACAGCATCACCCCCAGCGCGTGCAGCGTGTAGAACCATCCTCTCGTCTGGTCCACCCCTTCTGCTATAAAGTCTGCAGGGAAATTAGTCTTAATATCTTTCTTCGAATGTGCCTCAAACGGGTAGTGCAATTGCGCATATGGCATTGCCCCGCTGTCAAACCATACATCTATCAGGTCCGGTTCGCGCATCATAGGCTTGCCATGCTCACTCACCAGCACTATCTGGTCCACATATGGTTTATGCAGGTCCAGGCTGTCTTTATCTACAAACTGGTTTAACCCCAGCACCTTATCGGCCTTCTTTACCTCTTCTGTCAGTTCTTCTATGCTGCCTATACACTTGGTTTCTGCTCCGTCATCGCTCACCCATACCGGTAGCGGTGTGCCCCAGTAGCGGCTGCGACTCAGGTTCCAGTCCACCATGTTCTCCAGCCAGTTGCCAAATCGTCCCTCACCCGTGGCCTTCGGCTTCCAGTTTATGGTCTTGTTCAGCTCTATCATCCTGTCCTTCACTGCCGTAGTTCGTATAAACCACGCATCCAGCGGATAATATATTACCGGCTTGTCCGTACGCCAGCAGTGGGGATAAGTGTGTTCGTATTTCTCTACCTTAAAAGCCCTGCCCTCCAGCTTCAGCTTCACAGCTATGTCCACATCCACGTCCTTATATTCAGGGTCGTCCTTATAGTTCTTCACAAAGCGGTGCGTAAACTCACCCATATAGTCGGTGAACTTACCCTCCTTGTCCACCATCACCAGTATGCCTATATTATTCTTTTTCCCTACACGATAGTCATCCGCACCAAAGGCCGGCGCCGTATGCACTATACCCGTACCATCTTCCGTAGTTACAAAGTCGCCCAGTATCACGCGCCATGGGTCGCCACCTGCCACCTGGCGGGTATTACCCTCGTATGGCAACAGTTGCTCATAGCGGCAGCCTTCCAGTTCCTTACCTTTAAAGGTAGCCACCACCGTCCACGGTATCAGTTTTCCATCACCGCTATATGCCGCAAAATCAGTGTTTTCTGTCTCCGGCTTAAAGTATTTGTTCAACAGCGCCTTGGCCAGTATCACATTCGTTGGCTGGTGTGTATAGGGGTTAAATGTCTTTACCAATACATAGTCTATGTTCTCCCCTACTGTCAGCCCGCAATTGCTCGGCAGTGTCCACGGCGTGGTGGTCCATGCCATTAGGTACACCCCGTCCGCCTGCTGCGTGCCGCCGTTCCATGCCTTCATTCCCTGCTCCAGCAGTTGTGTCGCAAAGTGATGCACACCGCCACCCTCAGCAGTCAGTTCCTGCGTTAGCTTAAACATTGCCACCACCGTAGTGTCCTTCACATCCTTATACGTGCCCGGCTGGTTCAGCTCATGACTGCTCAACCCCGTACCCGCCGCCGGCGAGTAGGGCTGTATGCTCACGCTCTTATATAGCAGGTCCTTTTTATAAAGTTCCTTCAGCGCCCACCACAGTGTTTCTATATATTTATTGTCAAAGGTTATGTATGGGTCGCTCATGTCCACCCAGTATCCCATCTTCTCCGTTATCTCTTCCCACTTGTGCTTGTAGCGCATCACCGCTTCGCGGCACTTCCTGTTATATTCTTCTACCGTTATCTTCTTGCCTATGTCCTCTTTGGTTATGCCCAGTTCTTTTTCCACACCCAGTTCCACGGGCAGGCCATGGGTGTCCCAGCCCGCTTTACGCTTCACCTGGTAACCCTGCATTGTTTTATAGCGACAAATAATATCTTTCAGTGTACGCGAAATGACATGGTGAATGCCCGGCATTCCGTTCGCGCTTGGTGGACCCTCATAAAATACGAAAGGCGTTTCCCCGTCCCTTTGGGATACGCTCTTCTCAAAAACCTTCTGCTCCTTCCAGCGTTGCAGGAAATCCTGCTCTATGGAAGGCATGTTAAGCTGCTTAAATTCGTTGTATTTGTCCATGTTTGGGTAAAAGGGTCAGCACGAAAAGTCAAAAAAAGCGTCTTAAAGCCTCATTTTCAACAAAACACACTACACCCAAAGCTAAAAATAAGGCGCAAAGGTAGGAAATTTAATATTACGCCTGTGCATAACATGGGGAAACTTAACGCTATTTTAGTGTTTAAAATTGCAAATGTCATGGCATATTCCGGCTCTCTAGATGTGGATTATTTAATTGAATATTCAATGATTTTTTCTGATAATTTACCTGAAATAGAAAATCTGCTCCAAGGAATTAGTCAATCTACTTTACTAAAAACTGCTTCGTTCTTTTTGGGGTTTGCAAACAAAGGCTCTAAATACGCAAGTGCTAAAGACTTTTTGGAAATGTTTTTTTAGCAAAGAAAACTCTGCAATTGGTCAAAAAATTTATGATTCTGTTTTAAGATTACAACCATCAACTATTGGAATAACATTTGTAAATCCGCAATCGTTGTTACAATTATTTGAATTTTCCTTCAACAATATGAGTGAGGAAAGCAGCCAATCAATTGCAGAAGCCGAGCTCAATATTTTCAAATCGATATTGGTTCTTAATGAAAAAAATAATAGAGCTCAAGAAAATGGGCTAGCAAAGACAAAAGATATTGAGGATGAAATAAAGTTACCCGCAGTTTCTCTTGCAATATCATATCCAAATTCTGAATTTATTAATTATAATATTACTGAAATCTTGATTACTCAGTTTATAAAGGCAAGTTATCTTTTTGAGTTTCTCGAAAATTGCACGAAAACTCAGAGCCTCTTAAATGATTTCTTAAGCTTATTTAAATGCCGTAATTGGAAAGAATATTTAAAAGTATCATTTTCATTAGCACTTGCAGTTGTGAAAGTCGAAAATGAAGGAATAATTGATATAGAAGTTGACAAAGATGATGAATTTATAACCACTTGTGAGTTTATTGAACAGTTATCAATATCTAAGGATAGTCTCTTAGAGGAAGGCTTTGATTTTAGAGCCATTAGAAGTAATCCAATTTATCAAATTAAACAAGGAACATATAGAGTTATCTACCCTCTATTTGTTGCAGAATTATTATTTAAGGGATTATATTTTAAATTTAAACAAATTAATGATTCATCTGAATCTGAAAAAAAAGTCGGAAGTAATTTCAGAAGCTTTTACTGTGATAACTTTTCAGAACAAACATTGTTGTATAAAATTCTCAGCAATTTTTATAGTAAACGTAGTTACATACAATATAGTGGAGTTGAGATAAAAGAAGCGGGTGTTACTGCCGAACCTGATTATTACATACGCAATGGTAAACATGCTCTTCTTTTTGAATCTAAAGATATTCTTATAAATGGCAGTATAAAATCTACTTTTAATTATCAGCTCTATGAAGAAGAATTTTCCAAAAAATTATATTTTGAGACTAAGAAAGGGAAAAGAGAAAATAAAGCAGTGCTACAACTATTAAATAATGTTGAACGCTTATTAACTAAACAATTGATTATTGATACAAAATATAATGTCACAACTTTAAATATCTATCCAATATTAATATTACATGACCGGCAATTTAATGTAGCTGGGTTAAATTCACTTTTAAATTATTGGTTTCTTTCAGAGTTATCAGGCCTTAGTGAAAAAGGAATCAACATTAAAAATGTCAGATCAATCGTAATAGTTGATATAGATACTTTAATACTCTACGAAGAAAATTTCAAAAACAAAGATGTAACATTAGAAAATATCATTGACAAGTATTTTGATTATATTTCAACAAGTAATAAAAGAAAAGTAGTGACTGAAGATGAAGCTAATGATTATGTTACAAGACGTTTGATACCTTTTTCTTTATTTTTAACTAATTATATAGATTCTACAATTAACAAGAAGAGAAAACCTAAAAGTTTATATAATATGGGACTACATCTTTTTGAATAGTGACATAAATTGATGTAATAATATTTATCCCAGTTCGGCGTAGTGTTCCACTACGTCGTCTCGGCAGCCAATCTCCTGATTGGCGTTATAATATACACTGAGGATTATGAGTACCACGAAAAGCTTATGACTACCCAAGTCTAAACATATCGGTGCAGATTAGAAAGACAAGATTCTGCATATCCAATAATACCATTCTTTTCGAGCTCCTCCAATCTATATTTAATTGAGTCATACGATATACTTGCGGGCACCTCCATTGCAAAATAATTATCGTCAACACGTTCAGACACACAGCCAAGCGTTTTAAAAACGTCACGAACAGAATTAATGTCAGTTTTTTCATCCATTATAACAACATGGATCGTCGAATTACCTGAATACTCTATTGTCTTCCGATAAATCAATCTTTCTTCGTCTTCATCATATTCCGCAAATACTATATCATCAGAAGCGACCAATGGAACATAAAATGGAATGTTGTCAATTTTATAAAGTCCTTTATCAGCATCTACAATAAAAGCCCAAAGGGTTTCTACTGTCCATCGTTCTAATAAATTGCTATAAAACCGGAATAGGATCTTAACATATTGCTCTTCAGACATCGTTAGAATTTCTGATTAATGTAATCACTACTATGAGAAAAATAAATATAGTCCGCACACAAATGATGCTAACACAACAACCGGAATAATTGCAGTTGCAGGTCCAATTTTAAAAAATAGCCTTCGACTCAGTATAACTAATCCGGCGAGAAACAGTGGGTAGCAATTAACTATAATAAATAACCCAAAAGCCTTGAGCAAGTTATTTGGATCGTCAAATATAAACACGCTATCATAAAACACAAAAGGCCACAATGCTATAGGTAGCAACATGAAGGCAGTTAGCTGTGCATACCACCTCGGCATACCAACAGTAGAAAATAAAGCGCCCGCCTTGGCGAAAACACTTCTTCGGTGCATAATTCAAATATATACAATATAAAATCAAGATGATAAGCCTCACTAAGCCCAGCCCATGATGACGCCTTAATTGTTGCCGGAGACACGACAAAAGAACCCACAATAGAAGCAAGCAGCTCCAACGCATACTAAGGCATAATAGCCCCCAACAGCGGCAATAATTTCAGCGTCATGCCGCCGATAAGCAAATTGCGTCAACAGCGTAGAGCTGGTTTTTTCATGCGGAGCAGTTGAAAAAACTCGCCTTTTTCTTTGTTACTTTCATTTTTGGCGAGACAAAAAGAAAGTAAACACAACGCAGGTCGCGTAACAAAAGTCAAGTTCACATAAAAACCATCATCTACTATAATGCAACATACCGCGACTCATAACTTGTAACATTATAACCATAAAACAAAAGCGGCAAAATTTCAGCGTCATGCCGCCGATAAGCGAACTGCGTAAACAGCGCAGAGCTTCTTTTTACATGCGGAGCAGTTGTAAAAAGTCGCCTTTTTCTTTGTTACTTTCATTTTTGGCGAGACAAAAAGAAAGTAAACACAACGCAGGCACGCAATAAAAGAAATAAGGAATCATTTCGGATACACAAACCCCGTTTCCTGTTCCTTAGTTTTTATAGGCCGCACCTCTATACTTGCGGTAGGAACATACTCAAATTCAGGATTCTGCTTTGCTATATTTATAGCCTCATTTATATCAGCAGCCATTATATGGTAGTAGCCTACCTGCACTTCACCACCCTCATCTAATGACCTTTCATTCCATCCACTGTTTGCCGGAGAAATAACCACACCTTCCCGCGCTAAAGGCTGTGCTGCTATCAGTTTATTTTCCGCCTTTAATTCACTAATGTATGATTCGCATTCTTTAATAAAAGCGTGGTGCTTTTCAGCCGACAGTTGTGCCTTAGCATCGCCCTCATTACGTATAAGCAACATGAACTCTTGCATATATTTAATTTTATACTAAAGTTAATCTTTCTCAAAAGCCACAGCAAAAAAAGAAATATCAATCATTGTTATCACTACCTTTTATTAACACATAAAAAAAGTAAACACGACACAAGTAAGTCAACATAAAAAGACATCCTCATCCATAACCAACATCACGACTTTACTCCTTGTAATAAAATAAACCACAAAAAAGAAAAAAGGAAACTGATAAGCGTGCCATAGCCCGGCCCATGATCGCGCCTTAATTTTTGCCGGAGAAACGACCGAAGAATCCACAATAGAAGTAAATAGCTGCCACGCACCCCAAAGCCCAATAGTCTCCAATAGCGGCAATAATTTCAGCGCATGTCGATGATAAGCGAACGGCATAACCTGCGTAGAGCATCTTTTTTCATGCGGAGCAGTTTGAAAAAAGTCGCCTTTTTCTTTGTTACTTTCATTTTTGGCGAGACAAAAAGAAAGTAAACTCGCGGAAAGCACGCAACAAAAGAGGCAATCAAAATGTGGATATGATTATTTGGAACCCGCACATTGACAACCGTATCTTGCAGATAACATTTCCCCTCTTGAGAGGGGTTAGGGGTGTGTCCCACTCACGAAGAGCAACACACCATAAAATAAAGAAGTTCTTAACGTCACTGTAAACCCATAAATGCCCATTCGGCATCTGGCATCATATTGCTCCATTCCCCACATTGCCACAATGAAAAAGGTATAAATCCACACTTTTATACCCAATTATACCCTACCAAAATTCCATGAAATCTTTGCTGGCAAATACTTTCAGACAAAAATCTCATTTTCAGCAATTTTTTTCTGAATTATACCCTGGGGAAATTCGATAGCATTAGCAAATTAAAAAACTCAAAGCTGCAACCGCGCAAACACATTTGCCACTATCCTGTCACAGCGATTAAGATGGAAGTTGTAAACATTATCTTTTATATATCCATTCAGGCTTTCGCGCAGCATGGTCTTTGCCCTGTTCAGCCGCACCTTTACATTCGGCTCCTTTATGCTAAGTGCTTCCCCGGTGGCACGCACAGACATTTGTTCAATCTCCCGCAGCACAAACACCATACGATATTTCTCAGGCAGCTGCGATATTGCCTGTTCTAATACGCCATTAAGCTCCTTATTTATCAATATTTTATCCGGGCTTGTCATAGTCTTTATATTTTCAGCGGTTCCCTCTGCTTCAGTACCGAAGCGTTGCTTCTTTCTCTTTTGCGCCAGGCATTCGTTTAGCATTATCCTTATCAGCCATGTTTCAAAAGAAGATCGGTTTTCAAATCTTTGAAGGTGCTCATACGCATTTATATAGGCAGTCTGCATAACATCCTCTGCTTCCATATCATCGTTTAGTATAGCCATACCAATACGAAACAAACGCTGGTTATATCGACGGATTATCTGCTCAAAAAGCCTTTTCTCACCTGCCAGTATTCTATGTATCAGCTCTATATCAGGAGTTTGTTCGGCCTGTAAAATTGTCTGGTCCATTAGTATACTTTATTAGATGATGAAAGAATAAAAAGGTTACAAACTCTTCTGAAAATAATTTTTGTAACCTTTTCTGCAATACTTAATCTAATTAATAGACTAAAAGCAAAACTATATGGCTACTGTAAGACAATTGCAAAACACATTAAAGCTCACCTTTGGCATAGTGCCAATAGTAGCGGGCCTGGACAAATTTACCAATATCCTTACTAATTGGACTGACTATCTGGGTGCAGGCTTCAAGAGCATGCTCCCTATGGATGCCGGGACATTTATGAAAGTGGTTGGGGTCATTGAGATTATAGCAGGCATCATCGTTCTCCTACGCACTTTGGTTGGTGCCTATGTCGTGATGGCATGGCTCATATGCATAACACTTCAGCTCATCCTCTTCACTCATTATTACGATGTAGCAGTTCGAGATCTCGTAATGGCAATAAGCGCCTTTACGCTGGCACAACTCACTAAAATGAAAAACGAAAACAAAATATAATGCGTCAGGAAGAAGTAATAAGAAATGGAATAGAAAAGGATAAGAGAATTCCAGGCAACAACAAGCATCTGCCACCTTGATAAAATGGCAGATGATTTGCTTACTATTATTGTTCAACAAACTTTCTTAACAATTCAAGCGCGACACCCCAGTAAAATGCAAAATGCTTATAGATGGCCTCTGTAGGAAAATTCCTTACTGTAAGTGTTAAGATTGTCTTGTGGTCTTCAGATGCTAACTTAAATTCAAGTACTGTATAATTAGCCACTTCATCTGCCAATCGGGACAATGAGCTTAAATGGCTGTACTTCACTATCCGCTCAGGTACAAATTCTATTACTATACCTTTATTTTCAAACCCTGCCTTATACCAATCACCGCGAATAGTTATCGGGCTGCCAACTTCCCAATCTGTAATAATATCAATAGGCGTCTCAGACATCCATTGTCTCATCAGCTCAGGCTTTGTAAGCGCATCCCATACTATTGACGGCTCTGCATTGATCGTAGCCGTTTTGATAATTGGCTGGCTTGTTTCTTTATTCATCATCTAACTGAAAATCTGTTGCTAAATATAAAACAGATCGCATTCCCTTGTTATCGTTTCGGACTATGTGTCTATTTAGAAAAAAGCCAATGAGCAACTGTTTAACTTAGCCTATCCAGTCCGCTACATTGAGCACATCTGCCTGGCGCGGGAAAACTTTGGTGGTTAGTACGCGGTGTACTTCCTCATCAGCATCCGCGCAGCAATCAGCCAATACAGTTATCCGATAATCCTTATCTGCCGCTTCCCTTATAGTTGACAAAACAACTCCACTGGTAGCAATGCCCGTAAGTACTACATGCTGTATGCCTTTGGCCCGCAAAACGACTTCAAGATCGCTGCCTGTAAATGCACTTATGCGACGCTTTATTACCATCACTTCTCCGTTTTGGGGTGCCAACTCCGGTGCAATTCTCATAAACTCTTCCATGTTCACATTCGCAAACCGTTCTTTGCCCGCGCCGAAGCTTTTATTATTCAGGCTTATTTCCGGTGTACCTGACCTAAAGCCCATTGTTACATAAATAACCGGCATCTGTTTGCTTCTTGCATAGGTTATAGCCTGCAATACATTGTCTGTCAAGGCTTCGGCATTTGGAAAGTTTCCTAAAATCCCCATTTGCATATCCATTACCAGCAGGGCTGTGTTCTGTGTATTTTGCTCCATTGCTTATTGTTTATTTAATCTGTATCCAATTTATTATTGGTTAAGCTCTCATAGAATTATAGGTAAACTTACCTGTTTCGCTGCACTTGCATTTCTGAAATATTTCACCTTCTCTTTCCATTGTAAACTCACCAATACTTTTCAGTTTCTGCAAGGCACTGTTTTCGGCTATTATCAGGCCTTCAAATCTTTTCATCTTTACACCGGGTATATCGGTTGGGTATATTATTACATCGACGATGCTTTCATTAATCTCACCGTTAATTTTTATGATCATAAGGGGTTTGATAATTGCGCACAAATCTAAATAAAATCAGCACCCTTAAATATCAAACCGAAGACGAACAAAATAAACATAACGACCACCACAACCTACAGTTAATAAAAATAAAGCTTGCATTGCCAGATACGTTTACTCGCTTGTAAAAAAATTAACAGTATTTAATTTGTTTTTGAAAATATGAATCTATTAAAGTGAGACAAATTTTCTATTAATGTTATCCTCCCAGATACCCGCCTATAATAGGCAATACTTCACCAGTTATGTAACTGGAACATTGTGGAGAAGCCAGAAAAACAAATGCAGGCGCTATCTCTTCAGGCTGTGCAGGACGCTTCATAGGTGTATCGGCACCAAATTTTGCAATCTGCTCTTCCTCTTTGTCTGCAGGATTTAGAGGCGTCCATACGGGGCCGGGAGCAACGGCATTGACCCGAATGCCCTTGGGGATAAGATGTGTGCCTAAAGAGCGGGTAAACGCATGAATGCCACCTTTGGTAGTAGAATAGTCGAGGAGGTCTTTATTTCCTAACAAACCAGTAACAGAGCCTGTATTTACAATTGCGCTGCCGGGCTTCATATGTGGAACGGCTGCCTGCGCCATGTGAAAATAACCATACAGGTTAGTCTTTAAAGTGCAGTCAAAATGCTCTTCAGTAAGATCCTCGAAATGTGCAACGTGAGGCTGAAAAGCTGCATTATTTACCAGTACATCCAGTTTACCAAATTCAGCTACAGTATGCTTTACCGCATCAATACAAAAACTCCTGTTTGTAACATCGCCGGATATAAGAATGCAACGCCTCCCTTCTTTTTCCACAAGCTCTTTCGTCTCTTTGGCGTCCCGGTGCTCGCTGAGATAAACTATTGCCACATCAGCGCCTTCTCTTGCAAACAATATGGCGACTGCCCTACCAATACCCGAGTCTCCGCCCGTAATAATTGCCACTTTATCCTTAAGCTTATCAGAACCTTTATAAAATGGCGCATCGCACATAGGCTTCAGCTCCATGTCAGCTTCAATACCCGGTTTTTCAAGATGTTGTTTGGACAAAGGAGGCTTAGGATATTTCCTCGCACCAGCCTGCATGGGTTTTTCAGATTTATCCTGTGGATTATTCTTATCAGCTTTTGCAACCTGCTTTTGTATGGCCTTATGTTTTTGTGCCATTTGCTCAGCTTCTTGTTTGTATTGATCCCTGTTTTTCATAACCTATTAATTGACCTAAATACTTAAAAACTGTTCCATAAAAAAATTGCTGTTTTTGAGATTTTT
>Ga0105240_10008734_pt1 | contig 14443 bp, 6 predicted proteins | sample KBSC54metaG_FD_80426 | JGI IMG/M metagenome (GOLD analysis project Ga0105240, IMG submission 80426) | Corn rhizosphere microbial communities from Kellogg Biological Station, Michigan, USA - KBS C5-4 metaG | ecosystem: Host-associated > Plants > Roots > Rhizosphere > Soil | place: Michigan, USA... | reverse complement strand
CGCCACCCATCCGGTATTGGCGCCGGCGTCGGCCGCGTACAAATAGACGGTCTTAGCACCGCCGAATCCGGGCAGGAACGTCAGCGAAATATTGAGGGTCAAGGTGCTGCCCGCCAGGCTAACGGAGCTGCCGGCGCCGTTGACGACACACTGGCTGTTCTGCTCGGCGCCGCCGCCGAAAGTCACTACCTGCGATCCGGTGGCGGGATTGTCATTGGCCAGACTAAGGACATTTCCCGCGGCGGCATAGCTGATGTAACAGGCTCCCGCGGTGGACGCGCTAGTGCTCACCAGGAGCGAAACGGAAGTCAGCGCCGCCGCTCCGCCGGTATCGGTGTACTGCGCTGAGAACACCACGGTGTTTCCGCTGCCGGAGGAGGGCGTCACCGATACCGCGGCCGGGATCTGCGGCGGTGGAGCGGTGACGCCCAAGCGCGCCAGCCACCCGATACTGCCGCCATTGTTCGCCGATTGGATGGGCCCGACCACCGGCAGGTTCAGCGAATTGGTTTGCCCGCCCAGGAACATGTTGCCACTGGCATCGACAGCCAGCGCATTGGCCGCATCCGATCCGCTGCCGCCAAACCAGGTTGAGAAGACCAGGGCGTTGCCGGCGGCGTTCAATTTAGCTACGAAGGCATCGTACAGTCCTCCAAAGGCCGGCTGCGTGGCGTTGATTTGGGGAAAGTTTCCCGAGGATGTGTATCCGGCGACATACGCATTGCCGCTACTATCGATCCCGATTCCCGAGCCCCAGTCGAAGTCGGCGCCCCCCAGGAATGTGCTATAAACCCAGGCGCTGCCCGCCGCATTGATTTTCGTCGCGAAGGCGTCCGAAACGCCATTGAACTGAATTTGCAGGGCCCCGACGGTAGCCGGGAAGTCCGCCGAGTTGGTGACGCCCGCTACATACGCATTTCCGCTGGAATCGACCGCAATCCCATTGGCTTGTTCGGGTGTGACGGTGCCGCTGCCGCCGAGATAGGTGCTGTATGTGAGAACCGCACCGCTCGCGCTCAGCTTGCTGACGAAAGAGTCTTCACCGCCGCGATTGCTGGTCTGAATCGCTCCGGCAACCGGGAAGTTGGTCGAGTAGGTTCCGCCCGCGACATACGCGTTGCCGCTGGTATCGACGGCGATCCCGCCTGCATGTTCATTCGCCGCGCCACCCAGGAAAGTGCTGTAGGAATAAGCGCCACTGGCGTTCAGTTTGGTAACGAACGCATCCATTCCGCCGCCGAGCGCCGCTTGAACTCCGCCCAGCACCGGAAAGTCGGCGGACTGGGTATCGCCTGCAACGTAGGCATTCCCCGATCCATCGACCGCTATTGCCGTACCCACTTCGTAGTTGGTGCCACCCAGGTAGGTGCTATAGAGCAGCGTATTGCCGGCCGCGCTCAGTTTCAGCGCGAACGCTGTCTTCGCTCCGGCGAGCGTGGTGCGTAGCGGCGACACCAACGGAAAGTTCGACGAGACAGTCGACCCGGTGACGTAGGCGAGGCCGCTCTTATCCACCGCGATTGCCGCCGCCCGGTCATCGCCCGATCCGCCGATATAGGTGGCATAGAGCAGAGCATTACCGGCGGGATTCAGCTTTACTACGAAGGCATCGACGCTGCCGGCGTTGGCGGCTTGTTCGGCCACCACGATTGGAAAATTCAGCGCCTCGGTCCAGCCGGCCGCGTAGAGGTCGCCGCTGCTATCGAGTGCTACTCCGGTTACGGCTCCCAGCCCCGTGCCGCCCATGTAGGTCGCATACGAGATTACGGGGTCGATCACCAGCGGCAGCGAAGCATCATAAGCCGCTACCTCGAAACCGGCGGTGCGTGCGTCGAGCAGCCGGTAGTGGCCCGCTACGCTCACCCGGCCCGCCGGCATGTCCTGGTAAATTACGGGAGCGTCTTCCGTCAGTTCTCCCGCATGCAGCCGGCCACTCGCATCGATCGACAGGACCGCGGAGTAGGCCACGCGTATGTCCTTTGGACGCGCCCCGGCCGCAATCCTGAACTCGGATTTGATGCGTCCTTCGGTGCCGGAATAAATCAGATCGATGCCGCGATATAGACGTTGGTAGAGAATCTTCTTGTGAGTTGCCAATCCCGTCCGCCAGTGGTCCGGGTCCTGACCCACCAGGAAATTCGCGCTGCCCATGGGATCGACGCCTCGCATCTTCAGATTGCTGTTCGCTCCCCTGAAAGTTGTGCGAATCGTCGCTCCCGCGGTGTGAAATTCGGCGCCCTCAGACGTGAATATTGCCGCCATCCCGGCAACCCGGATCAGGTAGCGGCCGGGCGAGTCTTCAATGAAAAACAGGGGAGGAGAAGCAAGCTGCTTTTGAGCGAAAACGTCCGCTCCAAAACCAGACTGGCCTGCCAATCCCAGTGCGAGGGCCAACACTAACCGCATTTGGTGGACTTATCGACGCCGCGCGTAGTAGGGGAAGGGTCCGATAAAACCTACGCCCCTATGTAGCGGGCGTATAGGCTGCGGGCGATTCCCACGTCGGTGGTGCCTTTGATGATGGCCCGGCCGTCGGGGAACACGGTGAGTTCGTAGGGATCGAGCGCCACTCGCAAAGCGAATTCGTTCGAGCGCACCGTCGCCACTGAACTCAGCCGCTGGGCTAACGCCGTAAGATCCACCGGCCGCGAACGCTCATGAATTTGCACCGCGTTGCGCCCGCACAAGCTGATGGGCGCACGCCGCGAGCCATCCAGATACACCAGTTCCCTACGCACGCAGCAGGCGCATGCGGCATCGCGCGCGGGCGGCGCAAGCTGGCGGATGGTGCCGTTCCAAACATCCAGCGTGGTGAGCCGGGCCGTCACGGAGCCGGGGCCGCGCGCCAGCATCTTCAGCGCATCGGCGACTTGCAACGCCGCAATCGTCGCGGTTACCGGAGCCAGCACGCCTTCGGTCTCGCAGGTGGGTTGCGCGCCTTGCGGAGGCTCGGGATAAACGCAGCGGAAACACGCCGTATGCCCCGGCACAATCGCCAGCTTGATGCCGTAGCTGCCCACGGCCGCTCCATAGATCCAGGGGATTCCGCGGTCGACGGCAGCGTCATTGATCAGGAAACGAGTCTCGAAATTGTCGGTACCATCGAGGATCAGATCGATATCCTCAAACAGATCTTCCACATTGGCCGCCGTAAGATCGGCGACCAGCGGTTCCACCACCACTTCGGCATTCACCCGCGCGAGCCGCCGCGCTGCCGCCACGGCTTTCGGGAGAGCTTCGGCGGCGTCGGCTTCCTCAAACAAAAACTGGCGCTGTAAGTTGGACCATTCGACGAAATCCCGATCTATGATCCGCAGCCGGCCGACACCTGCGCGCGCCAGAGCCTCTGCCTGTACGGTCCCCAGCGCCCCGCACCCTACGATGGCGACGCGTGCGGCGCGGATCTTGGCCTGGCCTTCTTCGCCCAGGGGCGCGAAGCGGATTTGGCGCGAGTAACGGGATTCAGCGGGGCGCATCAAACAGTGGGAAGGCTCCGTGGGCCTCATACAGATGGTAGCAGCAGGACCCCGTGCCTTCTGAGAAGCCGATCGGCAGATGCGAAACCTACGTTATCATTGAGGAACGTGCGTCCGCCGGTGTTGATGTTTCTGCCGCTGCTGCTCGGCGCCGTAGCGGTGTCGGCTCAAAGTTCCCCCACGAGCGGGTTAAAAATTTTCGAGGGCCGCACCATTGGGCGGATCGACTTCGAGCCTCCCGCGCAGCCTCTTCCCCGTGAGGAACTCGACCGCCTGATGCCGCTGCATTTGGGAAAACCGCTGCGCCAGGACGATGTCCGCCAGACCCTCCAGACGCTGTACGATACCGGTCGCTTCGCCGATGTCGCCATCGATGCCGAGCCTTTGGGCGATGGCGTCCTGCTGCGGATCTCTACTCAACTGACCTATTTCGTGGGTGGCGTCACCTTCGATGGCGTCGCGGACCCGCCCAATCGCAACCAGTTGCTCACCGCTACCAAGCTCGAGCTTGGCGCTCCCTTTACCGATGCTCAGGTGCAGCAGTCGATCGATAATCTGCAGGAACGGCTTCGCGCCAATGGATTACATCGCGCCACCATTCGCTATGACCTCGACCGCAACCCCTCCACCGAAGAAGCCGGCATCCGTTTCGAGTTAAACGCCGGCCCTCGCGCCCGCTTCGACGGCGTCGAGCTCAACGGCAAGTTCGAACGCCCCGCCGCGAAAATTATCCGCGCTACGCGCTGGCGGCGCGGCATTGGACCGCTCCAGCTTCCCGGCTGGAATCTGGCAACCGAAGACCGGGTGGAAACCGGTATCGAGCGCGTGCGCCGGGATTTCCAGAACCAAAACCGCCTGCAGGTGCGGGTTACGCTCGACCACCTGGAGTATCACGATAAAACCAACACCGTTACGCCCACCCTGGTAATCGACAATGGTCCGCTGATTGAGGTTCGCACCAGTGGCGCCAGCGTTTCCCAGGGGCGGCTCCGCCAGTTGATTCCCATCTTTCAGGAACGGGCGGTCGACCACGGCCTGCTACTGGAAGGCACCCGCAACTTGGTGGATTATTTCCAGTCCCAGGGTTATTTCGATGCCGCAGTGGATTTCAAGGAAGAGACACCCAGCCCCGGCGTTGATCGGATCACCTACGCGGTAACCCGCAATGCCCGTCACAAACTGGTTGGCATCGAGATCACCGGCAATCGCTTCTTCGATGCGGATACCATTCGCGAGCGGCTGTCCGTCCGCGAAGCCGGCGTGCTGCGCAATCGCTACGGGCATTATTCCCAGAAGTTGCGGGATAGCGACCGCAACGCCATCCTCGACCTGTACCGTTCCAACGGCTTTCGTGACGTGCAGGTGGCCGCCTCGACGCTCGACGACTACCGCGGCCGCACCGACGAGCTGGGCGTGCGCTATGAAATCGAAGAGGGCCAGCAGTGGACCGTTAACAATCTGGAAATCGAGGGCGTGAGCGCCGCTGACGCGGCCTATTTGCGCGGTATCATCCAATCGGCCGCTGGACAAGCCTTCAGTGAGGCCAGTATTGCGGCTGACCGCGACGCCATTCTGAGTTACTTTTTCAATAATGGCTATTCGGATGCCTCCTTCGACTGGTCGCAGACTCCGGCCGGCAAACCCGATCGCGCCGATCTGCATTACACGATCCGGCTGGGCGAGCGCCAATTCGTACGCAACGTGCTGGTGCGCGGGCTCAAAACCACTCGCCCGGGCGTTGTGCAGAATCGCATCCTGATTCGCCCCGGAGATCCCGTTTCCCAGGGCCGCATCGGCGAAACTCAACAAAAACTCTATGATTTAGGTATTTTCTCGAAAGTACAGACGGCGCTGCAGAATCCCGACGGCAAAGAAGAAAGCAAATATGTGCTGTTCCAGCTGGATGAAGCCGCCAAGTATTCTTTCAATGTGGGGATTGGAGCGGAGCTGGCGCGCATCGGAGGCGGCGTCACTACTTTTGACAGTCCGGCCGGCACAACCGGCTTCAGCCCGCGCATTTCGGCAGGAATCAGCCGCCTGAATTTCCTAGGATTGGCACGCACGATCAGCCTGCAAGCTCTGGCCTCGACGCTCGAACAGCGGGGAATAGTGAGTTATCTGGCGCCTCAATTCATGGGCCACGAGAGTCTCACGCTAACCGTTTCCGGTCTGTTTGACCGGTCTAAAGATGTGCGCACGTTTGCGGCGCAGCGCGCGGAAGGAGCGGTGCAACTGGCGCAGCGGTTATCGCGCGCCAACAGTCTGCAATACCGCTTTGCCTATCGCCAGGTCAGCATCCTTCAAGACACGCTTAAGATCTCGCCCGAACTGGTCCCGCTGCTGTCGCAGCCGGTGCGGGTCGGATTGTTTTCCATGTCCTACATCCAGGACCGCCGGGACAACCCTACCGATTCACGCCGTGGCATTTATAATACGATCGATGCCGGTATTGCCTTGCCGCAATTCGGCTCGCAAACCGATTACACGCGGCTGGTCCTGCGCAACGCCACCTATCATCCGCTCAGCCGCGACGTGGTGCTCGCGCGAACTCTACAGTTCGGCTACATTCAACGCTTGGGTGGCTTGGCTGAAATTCCGCTGGGAGAGCGATTTTTCGCGGGCGGGGCTTCCTCCCAGCGCGCCTTTCCGGATAACCAAGCGGGTCCGCGAGACCTGGAGACAGGATTTCCGCTGGGCGGCAACGCCTTCCTGTTCCATTCGACGGAGCTGCGCTTCCCGCTGTTCGGCGAAAATATAGGCGGCGTGCTATTTCACGACATGGGCAACGTGTATTCGAACATCGATCAGATCAGCCTGCGCTTCCATCAAAAGGACAACCAGGATTTCAATTACATGGTGCAGGCGATCGGTTTTGGCATACGGTACAAAACTCCCGTGGGTCCCATCCGCGTCGATCTGAGTTATAGCCCCAATTCCCCGCGCTTTGTAGGATTCAGCGGAACTCGCGACCAGTTGCTGCAGTGCAATCCCAATCTGCCCCCGGCCCAGAATCCGGCCTTTTGCGTAGGTGTGCCACAACGCATTAATGCCTTCCAATTCCACTTTTCCCTGGGGCAGACTTTCTAATGACAGAGCGCATCTCACTTGCGATCCTGACACTTCTTGCAGGCGCGTTCGCCGCGGTGCTGCTGGCGCCGATGTTCGCCCGCGCGGAGACGCTTGACCGCATCGCCGTCACCGTGGGCCGGCATGTGATCTCCGAACACGACATCCTGCAGAACCTGCGAGTTTCGGCCTTCATTGACGGCAAGGCGCCCGATTTTAGCGGCGACGAGAAGCGCAAGGCCGCCGACCGTATGGTCGATCAATATCTGGTTTTAGAGGATGCCGCGGCGACGCGCGTGCCGCCGCCTTCCGCGGGTGAAGTCGCGGCGCTGCTGAGCCCGATAAAGGGCCGTTTTGCCTCGGATCAGCAATACCGGGCCGCTCTTCAGCAAGCCCGTATCACCGAAGCGGAATTGTCGGCGCAGCTCTATCAAGGCCTGCGCATGCTGCGTTATACTGATCTCCGCTTCCGTCCCGAAGTGCAGCTTTCCGAAGAAGCCCTGCGCGCCTACTACGATAAGCTGGCCGAAAAGGGAGACCCGCAGAGTTTTGAAGCCAGCCGCGCCGATATCGAAAAGCTGCTGACCGACCAGCAGACCATGCAGGCGCTGGACCGCTGGCTCGCCATGACCCGCAGCGATACAGCGATTTTATTTCGCGAGGCAGCGTTTAAATGAAGATCTACCAGCGACGGTATTGAAATGACTCGCGCACGCCATTTGACGCGGCAGATCCTGGTGGCCGTAGCCATCCTGGTGGTGATCTGCGCCATCGCCGCCTTGCTGGTGGTACGCAGCGGCTGGTTCCGGGAACTCGTGCGCGAGCGGATCGTGGCGGAAGTCGAGTCGGCCACCGGCGGTCGCGTTGAGGTCGGAAGTTTCTCCTTTAAGTGGGAGACGCTGGTAGCGAAAATTTCGCCGCTGGTGTTACACGGCACCGAGCCGGATTCCGATCCACCGCTATTGCGGGTAGAATCCGTGAGCGTGGGCTTGCGCGTCATCTCCATGCTGGAGCGCAAATTCGACCTGGATTCCATTACGGTGGATCAGCCCCACCTGCGCATCGTGGTTTATGAAGACGGATCCAATAACTTGCCTACACCGACCGGGCAGAGCAGCGGCAAGAGTTGGGCAGAGAACCTGGTGGATCTCTCCGTCCACCGCTACGCGGTCACCAACGGCATCGCGGATATCGACCTGCGGCGCGTTCCTCTCAGTTTCAACGGCGAGGATCTGCGTGTGCAAATGACCCGCGAAACCGCAAGCAAGCGCTACCGCGGAGATATCGCTTCGCGGCACTTGCGCGTGGCCTCGAATATCATGGCTCCGGCCGAAGCTGACTTGGCCGCCGCGTTTACGCTCGATGCCACGCGCCTGGCTCTGTCCGCCGTTCACATCGCTGTAGGCAGCTCGCACATTGATCTTTCGGGGGACTTGACCAATCTGCGCGCTCCCCAGGGCAGGTTCAAAGCTAAGGCCACCATTGCGACGCGCGACGCGGTATCGCTGTTCTCACTGCCGGTTGCATCCGCCGGCGCGGCCAACTTCGATGGCGATTTGAATTTCTCTTTCGCGGGAGGATTCGACTATTTGCTCGCGGGAAGGATTGACGGCCGCGGATTAGGATATTCCGAGGACCGCCTGCATATTCAGAACGCCACCGCCAGCGCCGCGCTGAGCCTGAACCCGCAACGGCTTACTCTGCGCGGCATCAAAGGGACGGCGCTAGGCGCGAAAATCACCGGCCAAGCTGAACTCACCCACTGGAACGTCTTCCATTTCGACGGAAACTTCGACGGTCTGAGCGTGCGTGACGCCGTGGCTACCATGACACCTCGCCCGGCGCCCTGGAACGGAGTGGTGGCCGGAACTCTAAAGGTGGATGCTGCTTTGGGCGAGCGCAGGGCCACGGTGGATGCCGCGGCGAAAGTTCAGGGACAGATTGCCGGCCAAGTCGAGATGCATTACGACCAGCGTGCCGGCACCGTAAACTTTGGGGATTCGCGCCTGGCCACGCCGGCCAGTAGCCTAATCTTATCCGGCACGCTGGGTCAGAATCTGGATATTCGCGCCCGCTCCAGCAACCTGGACGAAGTGCTGCCCGCCCTGGGAATGTTCGGCGACAGCGTGCCTGCCAGCTTGCCGCTGAAGCTCGATTCCCGCCGGCAAGGCGAGGCGGCGGTGGTGGGGCTGGTCAGCGGACGTCTGGATAATCCGCAATTCCAAGGCCAGGTCACGGTCACTAACGCGAGCGTTGAAGGCCACGGCTTCGATCGCTTCACGGCCGACGTTCAGGCTTCGCGCCAGGCTATCGCGCTGCGCCGTCTGACCCTTTCGCGCGCGCAGACGCAAATTACGGGCGACGCGGTGATGGGAGCCGCCGCCGGCGATTTTCTGAGTGGTCCTCTCACCGCGCAGCTAAGTGTCACGAACCTGCTGGTTGCCTCGACCGCCCGAGAATTCGGAATCTCTATCGGCGCCGGGGTCGATGCACTCGCCTCCGCCACGGTTCATCTCTCGGGTACCGCGCGTCGCCCGGAAGCCGAAATTGCGCTCAATGCCACCCAGGCCAAGGCGTTAGGTGAAACGTTCGAACGCGTGCGTGCGAACCTGCGTTACGGCGCCCAGTCTTTGGCCTTCACGGCGGGCGAAGCGGATCTGGGGGCGGGCAAGTTGCTGTTCTCCGGGTCTTACACCCACGCCGACGGGGACCTCCGCAGCGGCGATCTGCGCGCGGAATTTACGGCCCAGGCCATCACGGCCTCGCGCATCGCGGCGCTGCGCCAGCTCGAGCCCGGCGCCGAAGCCCGACTCGATGGCAAAGGTGCGGTGAATCTGCGTATCGATCCGGGCGCACTGCTGCTGCGCTCGCTCAGCGGGGAAGCCTCGGCGCGCGGTGTGACGCTCGATCGTCAAAAGCTCGGGGACCTGAGCCTGGCGGCCGAGACCAGCGGCAACGAGCTGGCCCTCCAGGCGAAAGGGCAGGTGCGTGGAACCGCACTCGAAGGGCAGGGAAAATGGCGGCTGGAGGGCGATTTTCCGGGCTCCGGCAGCATGAGTTTTTCGCGTCTCCCGGTGGCTACGCTGCACGATCTGGTGATGCTGCGCGGCACGGCTGCTCAGAAGGCCGCGGCCGTTCCGTTCGAAGGTTTCCTTGAAGGCGGCGCAACCCTGAACGTCGCCTTGCGGAATCCCGCGAATTTTCGCGCCGACGTGAAAATCGATACTCTGCAGCTCAACGCCAAGCCCCAACAGGCGCTGCGTCTGGACGTGCAGACCCAGGACGTCCAAATCCGCAATACCCAACCTATTCTGGTCTCGGTGTCCGCGCAGGAGGCTAGAATCTCCTCGGCGCATTTCATTGCGCGCGATACCAATCTTGAAGCTAGCGGCGTGGTTCCTTTCCATGCCACTGGCGGTGCGAATTTAGCGATTAAAGGCAACGTAAACCTCGCAATCCTGCAATTATTGAATGCGGATCTGCTGGCGCGCGGGACCGCCAACGTGAACGCCACCTTGCGCGGCTCGCTGCGCGATCCCCAGATGAACGGACGCTTGGAGTTCGCCAACGCGTCTCTTTACATGAACGACGTGCCTAACGGCGTCGATAACGCCAGCGGGACCATCCTGTTCGACCGCCGCCGCGCCACCATCGAGAATCTGACGGCGGAAACCGGGGGCGGCCGTGTCGCCTTCCGTGGCTTTTTGGAATTTGGCGATCTGCTGATCTATCGTCTGCAGGCCGATGTCAGCCAAGTCCGGGTGCGCTATCCCGAAGACGTCAGCTTTACCTCCAACGCGCAATTGGCGCTCAACGGCACCTCCGAAGCCAGCACGCTCTCCGGCACCGTAACGCTCAACCGCGCGGCCATCAGCGCCGGAGCCGACCTTGCCAAGCTCTTGGCGGAAGCCGCCAAACCCTCGCCCGCGCCGCCCAATCCTACCGAGTATCTTCGCGGCATGCGCTTCGACGTGCGTTTGCAAAGCGCGCCTCTGTTTGAACTGGAGACGTCCTTGACGCGCAATGTGCGCACCGAAGTAGATCTGCGCCTGCGCGGTACGCCGTTGAGTCCGGCACTGCTCGGCACCATTACCGTCAATAGCGGCGAGGTCGAGATATTCGGCAATCGTTACACCGTCAACCGCGGCGATATCCGCTTCCTGAATCCGGTGAAGATCGAACCCACGCTCGATTTGGATCTCGAAACCCGTACCCGCGGCATCACGGTTAACGTGACGGTGTCGGGCTCGCCGCAGCGTCTGGCTGTGAACTATAGCTCCGACCCGCCGCTGCAATCGAGCGAGATTATCGCTCTGCTGGCGGTGGGCCGCGACCCTACTTCGAACCAGGTCGGCGGTCAGGTTTTGGGCGCCTCTTCCGCCTTCGGCAGCGCGGGCAGCATATTGGGAGAAGCCGTTTCCGAGCAGCTTTCCAATCGACTCCAGCGTTTTTTCGGCGCCAGCCGCGTCAAAATCGATCCTACTCTTGACGCTTCCGATAATCTGCCGGCCGCGCGCTTGACGCTCGAGCAGCAGATCTCACGCGACATCAGCCTCACCTATATCACCAACCTGAACCGCACCCAGGAACAGACCGTGCGCGTCCAGTGGGACTTCAGCAAACAGTGGTCCGCCGTGGCCGTGCGCGATAGCAACGGGCTGTTTGGAATCGACTTCCTGTTCCGGAAGCGCTTCAATTAACTCCTGCGATTAACTCCAGAATTCGCGTTCCAAAGCGCTCCGCCTTACGCTCGCCGATGCCCGGGACTTCGAGCAGTTCGCCGAGATCGCGCGGCATTTGGCGGCACAGGGCATCGAGTGTGGCATCGTGCAGGATGACATACGCCGGCACCGCTTGCTGTTTGGCCAAATCGCGCCGCCACGCCCGCAACTTCTCGCGGAGGGCATCTTGGCCGGAAGTCCGCAGGGAGGAAGTCACTGCCGCGGCGGCGGCCTTTGCGATGGGGGCGGGAGTTGGTTTCGCCTTTGTGCGCGGAGATGGCGTGTATTTCCGAGTGGTCCATTCGAGCGCGACGCCGCAGACATCGCACGCTCCGCACGTTTCCCAGCGCGGTGTTTCGCCGAAATGCAAACAGATCTGGCGATGGCGGCAGCGCGGCTGTTCTACAAAGCGGCGCAGTGTGTGGTATCGCTGCCAGGCGCGCTCGCGTTCGGCGGGGTCCTGCAACTGCTGTACGAAATGCGTCAGCAGGCCGATATCGCGCTTCTGCCAGAGCAGCACGCAATCGGCTGGTTCGCCATCCCGCCCGGCGCGGCCTGCCTCCTGATAAAACTGCTCGATCGATTTCGGTAGCGCCAGATGAATTACCGCGCGGGTCGCGGGCTGATTGATCCCCAAGCCGAACGCCAGCGTTCCCACCAGCACGCGCTTTTCTCCGGACATCCACAATTCCTGATTCCTCTGCCGCAACGCCGCGTCCATTTTGCCGTGATAAGGAACGATAGGAACGCCCTGGCCACCTAGACGCTGCGCGATCGACTCCACTGCCTTTGTGGTCGGGGCGTATAAGATGACGTTGCCTTCCTGATACCACTCGAGCGCGGCGTCGAGCATGGAATCCTGCTGCCGCGGAGCGCACTCGTGCACTACGTAACGCAGATTGGGACGGTAGAAGCTGCTCACAGAAAGAGCCGGATCGCGCAGCCCCAACTGCGCCAGGATATCGTGCCGCACAATGCGAGTCGCACTGGCGGTGAACGCCGCGATGGGCACTCCCGGAAAACGCTCGCGTAGAATTCCCAGTTGCCGGTATTCCGGGCGGAACTCATGGCCCCATTCCGAAATGCAGTGCGCTTCGTCGATCGCAAAGAAGGCCAGCGGCACTTGTTTCAACCACGCCAGCATATTCTCTTGAACGATGCGCTCCGGCGATACATACAGCAACTGCAATGCGCCGGATTCTGCCTGCCGCCGAACTTCGCGCGCGCCTTCGTAGTCGAGCGTGCTGTTTAAAAACGCCGCGTTCACGCCGATCTCGCGCATGCTGGCGGCCTGATCCTGCATCAACGCGATCAGCGGACTCACTACCACCGCAGTCCTCTGAAGAACCACCGCCGGAAGCTGGTAGCATAGCGACTTCCCGCCGCCCGTGGGCATCACCACGGCAACGTCGCGCCCACCCAGGATAGCTTCGACAATGGCCTCCTGACGCGTGCGGAATTCCGAGTAGCCCCAATGCTTCTTAAGGAGCGCCCGCAGGTCGGACACCGGACTCCTTTTTGCCCAAGTGCAAGGCCACCGCGCCGAACGTGAGGCGCTCGAATTCGACGTTCCGCAATCCTGCGGCGCGCATCTGGTCTGCGAGTCCTTCCGCGCCGGGAAATTTTTTGATCGACTCCGGCAAGTACGAATACGCGTCGCGCGAGCCCGAGATCATCCCACCCACCCAGGGCAGCACGCGCGTCGAAAAGAATCCATACAGCCCGGCAAACGCGCGATTGGTCGGCTGCGAAAATTCCAGAATCGCCAGCACGCCACCGGGTTTCAGAACCCGCGCCAGTTCTTCGAGGCCCTTGTGATAGTTGGACAGATTGCGGAACCCGAACGCCACCGTGATCAGGTCCAGCGAATCCGACGCTAACGGCAAAATCATGGCGTCGGCTTCAAACAGCGGCGAGCGCCCTTGGTGCGCCGCGATTTTGCGCTGCGCTTCGATCAGCATGGGATGGCAGAAATCGCTCCCGAAGATTTTTGCCCCGCCCTGTCGCTCCTCCAATGACAGCAATACATCGCCAGTCCCGCAGCATAGATCCAAAACCTGGGCTCCGGGCCGCGCCAGTACATCCGCCACGCACTCCACCGTACGCGCGCGCCAGCTTCGGTCGAGATTGAACGAAAGCAAATGATTCAGCAGGTCGTAGCGCGCGGCGACCCGCCCGAACATTCCCCGCACCCAGCGCGATGCCGCCTCTTCGCCGGCGATCCCCTTGGGTGTGGTGCCCGTCGCCGGTGTCATGACGCGAGCGCCACTTCGATTGCATCGAGAACCGCGCGATCGTCGACGCCGGTGACAATCTTCACGTCGCCAATCTTCACCGGCAGCACGAAGTGGACCTTCCCTTGCACCGTTTTTTTGTCCGCGCTCAACCGCGAAAACAAGCTCGACGCCGTGATCCCCGCGAGCGTCGGAAGCGGTCCGTACTTTCGAATTACGGTATGGATCCGGGCCGCGTCGGCAGGCTCCAGTTTGACCACGCGCTCCGCCAGCGCCGTCGCCGCATGCATCCCGAACGCGACCGCCTCGCCATGCAGGAAGCGTTGATACTGGGTGTCGGCTTCGAGCGCATGTCCCACCGTGTGCCCGAAGTTCAGGATGCGCCGCAGGTCGCCTTCGCGCTCGTCCGCAGTCACTACTTCGGCCTTGATGCGCACCGCGTCGGAGATAATGCGATCCACTGTTCGCGGCTCCTGCGCGAACACGCGATCGGCGCCCTCCGCCAGAACGCGGAACAGTTCCGCGTCGCGAATCACGCCGCACTTGATGATCTCGTAGAGCCCCGCGCGGTACTCACGCTCGGGTAGTGTCTTCAACACGTCGGGGTCGATCAGCACCACCAGCGGCTGATGAAAACTGCCCACCAGGTTCTTGCCCGAAATCAGGTTAACGCCGGTCTTGCCGCCCACCGCCGCGTCCACCTGCGCCAGCAGCGTGGTCGGAACCTGAATCACGGGAATCCCCCGCATGAACACCGCCGCCAGAAACCCCGCCACGTCCGTTACGATGCCGCCGCCGAAGGCTACCACCACGCTCGAACGGTCGCCGCCGCCGGCCACCATCTGCTCGGCCAGCGCCTCCACTTCCGCCATCTTCTTGCGCGGTTCGCCGCCGGGAAAAAACAGGACCTGATACGCGCGCCCCGCCAGGGCCCGCTCGACTCTCG
>Ga0105240_10008729_pt1 | contig 14448 bp, 17 predicted proteins | sample KBSC54metaG_FD_80426 | JGI IMG/M metagenome (GOLD analysis project Ga0105240, IMG submission 80426) | Corn rhizosphere microbial communities from Kellogg Biological Station, Michigan, USA - KBS C5-4 metaG | ecosystem: Host-associated > Plants > Roots > Rhizosphere > Soil | place: Michigan, USA... | reverse complement strand
GTAGTGTTCGGAGCGTACAACCCGGGGTTGGTCGGAATGCTGGGGGTGAACCGTGCCAACCAGAGAAAGGCAGCCCACAAGGTCAACCTTTGGGGAATGTTCGTTCTACCGACCTGTCGAGAACAAGGGGTGGCTGGACAGTTGCTCGACGCGGCGATTCGCTACGCACGCGCTCTTGATGGCGTCAGGTCCGTGCACCTCAGTGTCAGCGAGTCTGCGGTCGCAGCGCGCCGCTTATATGAGAAGGCTGGTTTTGAGACATGGGGAGTTGAGCCGGACGCAATTCGATTCGAGGAGAAATCTGCTAGCGAACGCCACATGCGGCTTTCACTAGGCGGGGGCATCTGACATCCGCGGTTGGCTGTCAGACTCATTCCGGCTACCTCGCGAGTACATCTGCCACGCGCATGACCGACGTTGCAAGCCTGCGCTTCGGACCGAGATAGCGCTGAAAGAGTGCTTCGTGCGCGCGCAGGGACAATGGGTCGTCGCGGGTGTAGTACTCGCGAACCCAGTTCAGCAAGAAAGCGAGCCGTTCATCCTGCTCGGCCTTCGATCGAAATTTGTGAGCTTCCCAGGGCCGGTTGCGACAGTTCTCCAGGCACTGCTCCATTCCTGGATCCAGAAAGATGAGGAGGGGTGAATGGCGCAGCGAAGTGGCGACGAGCCCGGCGTAGCACCCCTCTATGACCCATTCGGGATGAGCTGCGCAGAAGGTCTCCACGTCATGCTCGGCATCCCCTTCGGCGCGAGGTACGGCAATTTTCTGCGGTTCCCATGCCACAGTATCCAGATCGAGCACCGGGCAGTGGCGCTCACCCGCTATCGCCCGTGCCAAGGTGGACTTTCCCGAACCCGAATTTCCGATGATCGCGACTCTCATGTGCAAGATGATGCCAGAGAGTCTGGCCAGACGGCTCTGTCTGTGTAAATCGAAAACATCCCGTGCAGAGTGCATCGAACGTCCGGCGACGGGCAGCTGGGCGATGTGGTCGGATGGCCGCTCCTGGCCGAAAGACTCAAGACCTAGGACGCAAGCCGACTCGAAGCGGACACTGGCCAATCCGTTCCAACATCGGCAGACTTGCCCTACCTGATGCGCGTGACTCAAAGAATTGCAGGTCTGGCTGTGCTTGTGGCGCTCTCCACGTACGGCTGTGAGTTGCAGACCTCTGCACGGGAAGTGCAACTCCGCTCGTTAGTACAGCGCCCTCAGCAATACGAGGAGAAAGTTGTCGTCGTTCACGGTTTCCTTTCCCTCGGACGGGAAGGTGATGCGATCTGCAGCGATATTCCGGACGTAGCGAAGGCTTTTTGCGTAGAGATAGAACGCTCAGATAAATTCTTGAAGCAGAGGGACGAGCACTACAGCGCCTTACAAGGGCATCGAGTATCGTTTGTAGCGAAGTTTGTGGCTGTCCCCAAGGATCACCAGGAGCCACCCTGTCCAGCTGGGCAGGAGTGCATTCTGATCGATCTCGCGCCGCCGTTTCGGTTACGCGTGACCTCGACGATAAACGTATTATCCCGATAAAAACTCAGAAGCAAACCGCTGACGCCACTGGTTATCCACTCCGGCCGGCTGCCAACCGACGGTGACGCCAGGGTGCTAGTGACCACTGTCGGCTCCGTGTCCTCCCTCGTGTCCGCCATGGTCGTGGGGACCGCCGTAGTGAGTGTTTAGACCTGATGCATCTCCGTAAACTCCGCCCGACACACTGTCGCGGAAATGCCTATGTCTCGCCCCGGCAGCAAGGGTGGCTGCCCCCACAATAATTAGCGCGACCGACGCAAGTGCAATGTGACGACCCCACGTCGGGATAGCGCGCGGCAAGTCCGCGTCGACAGGCTCATTGTCGTTTATGGCGGTCGCAGCCGGCGCAAGACTCGAAGGGTCGCCGACCCATTGCCTCGCAACTCCCAACCAGTGGGTGGTCACCATGCTGACATCCGTGTGACGGACTCGTATTCGCAAACATGCGAGGACTCATCCTGCCAAGCGCCTCAAGTGCTTCGATATAGGCGCGCAGTGTCGCGCCGCAGCGGGAAAGTGTGCACTGCCACTTCTGGAGAGAGTGTTATCCTCCAGGGCCCCACGATGATCCGTCGCTTTTCGAAGCAGGTGACTTATGGATCGAAACCGATCGAAGCAGCAATACGACTCGCGACTGGCAGCGCCCTCCAGCCCCGCCCTTCGGACCGAACGGCATCTAGAGTCTTCCGTCGAACCCCTGTTAGCCGAGCTCAGCGAGCATGGATCGAAGTTGAGAGCTGCCGCTATCAATGCCCCTCATGCGGTCGTCCTGCGCGCAGAGCTGCGCGGATTCATGCAAACCGCCGAGCGCCTGACTGCGCAAAGCGTGCTGCCGATGTTGAACGAGTATGTAGACTTCGTCGGTCGGGTCGCACGCGAGAACGGCGGAGAGATCTACGGAGTTGATCTCGAATCGGTAACGGTGGGCTTTGGCCTGCGGGAAGCAAAGGCAAATGGCAGCGCGGCAGCCGCTGTGCGCACGGCAAAGGAGCTCCTCGAGGGGTTTGAGCCAGTATCGAACCGCTGGCGAGCGCTTATCGATGCTCGCGTCGCCTTGAGCATTGGAATCCATGAAGGCGAGGTGCTGGCAGCCTCTTTAGGCTCAGGCTCCAGCCGTGGTCCAACTCTTGTCGGCGACACGGTCAACCTCACTGCGCGCCTTGCACAGCGCGCGCGGGCCGGTGAGGCCATCCTGTCGGCTCCGATACGTAAAGCGCTGCGGGACCAGGTGCCTGAAGTCCAAATCAGGCCGCTGGGCGGATTGTCGTTTGCCGCCCGGACACAACGGGTGGACATTTACTGCATCCCTCGCCCTGAGCGGTTGGAGTTGGGAGAGCCTCGCCGGCCGAGCACGCGGCACTGAAATCCTCGAAAGCAAGCCATCTCGGCATGATGCATACAGGGCGGACGGCGAACAATTCGACGAACCGCTAATGGTCGATAGACCGCGCCCGTCGGGTTACGCGATTGACCGCGGAACTGAGCGCACCATCGTTCAGGGCAAACTGACCGGCCAATCACATGTGGCAGCGCCACCCGGAATGGGACGCCCGCTCGCATCGCCGCGCATCGTGACGGGTGAGCCAGCCGACTCAGGCGTCGCTTCTGGCCGGCCGCGATCGGATTGGCATAGACGGGCTTAGCGTACTCCCACTGCCCACCCGAGATCCACAACCGCCTCGGCATCAGAGTCGATGAAAAATCTGCCGCCACTTGGACGTTCGAAGGCGATCGAAATTGCGAATGCGTTGCTCGCGCGAGGTTGCGATGAAAGCAAAGCGATCAGGATTGCGATCGCGCAAAGCCAAGCGCCGGGGCCAACGGCGATTGAACGAGTTGTGATCTACTTGCGTCGCTGCGTCCGCGAATGGAGACGCACCGGCGCGCAGCCGAGTTTGCGACACTATGGAGCAACCTCTCCTAAGGCGATATCAGGACAGTCGCTCCAGCACGGTGGGATCCTCAAGTAGCGCCTCCGCCTGCGACCATGCACTGCCCTCCGCTTGCGCCTCTTCTGCCGTCGACTCGAACCCGTCTTCGGGAGGTTCCGCAAACTCGAGCGGCAGGCTGGTCCAGGTGTCTGCGTCGATCTCGTCGATAACTCCATCGAAGTATTGGATCTCGATCGTCCTGGCGCGCTCATCTAGTCCGGTGACCTGAAAAATATCCTCGCTGTCCCTCCGCCCATACCACTGCCCGATCTGCGGCTCTCCCACTGAACTATTCATAACCCTCCCCCTCACTTCTCTTCGACCGCAAATGAGAGTGCGTCATCACGACTGAGGGTGAAATACGCAGATGTGCCTAGCCCCGAGCTTCGGTGTATCCGCAAGCCCACACGTTATGTCGGCGCTCCGCGCACGCGCGGCCGACGGCTCGTCGGTGTTTTAATAAGCAACCAGCAGAGCGCTTTCGACGGTGGCTTCCACATCTTTGGCGAGCACCTCAGGAGCTTTGCCATTGGGCCATACCGCTACCTGACCGCGAGCGGTTCATCTGCGCACGGCCGCCCTCGAGAGTTCTGAGTTCCCCGACGAGGAGCCCAGTTCTGGGCGATATTTTACTCTCGTGACTCCTGCTGACACGATTTCGGACCGCGGTGATGGCCGTCGTTTTGATCCCGGATCTTGGTTAGACCGTCTGCGCTGTCACCATCGTGAGAATGGTGGTTGTTATGTCCCTCATCGTGATCAAAATCGTCGTCGTGGCGATCACACTCCTTCAGCAGATACGCCAGTGATTTTCCAGATCGCCTGTTATCGCCAAGCACCAGGATGTAGCCACTGTTGCTGATCGCGACGGCATCCAGGAGAACCACGTCCGACTTGAGCGGACTATCGGGGTCAACATGATCGTTGAGGTCGAGCATTCGGCCACGACGGTACAGAAACGCATGCGGGGCCGTCGTGCCAATCGTGAAGGCGACGCCGACAATGTCGTCGGCATTGTTGATGGCGTTGGGACTGACCTTTGTGCCGGTCCCTAAGGTACCCAGATCCGTCATGGTCCCATGGCTGTAAACAAACGCATGATCTTCCCCATTTCTGGTTCCGGAAACCCCGATCACCTCTCCCTTGGTGTTTATTTGCTCATTACCGATGCTGCCCACCACCGTCGCGCTGTATGATCCACCCAACGTGCCGAGATCGTGCATCACTCCTTTACTGAATAGGAAGGCATGGTTGACGCCAGCAGCATCACTAGACGTACCCGCCACTTGGCCCTCGTCATTTACCGCGGAGCCGACACTAAAGTTTCCACCGAGCGTGCCCAGATCGATCATTGCGCCGTGCGTGTAGAGGAATGCGTGTTCAGTGCTGTTGTCTGGTATGGCGGCGCCTCCTGTCACCTGACCCGCGTTGTTGAGAGCGAAACCGATGTTCTGCCCTCCGCCGAAGGTGTCAATTTCCGCGATGGAGTAAGTCTGACATTGGGCCACCTCAAGGAATCCGCAGAGGCCCGCAAGTGAAAGCAGAGTGGGAAGTCCGATCGATGAGCGTTCCATCGTGATCCTCCCCTGCGCACTGCCAGGCCTACGCTGAACAATTCTCAGGTGGCATGACAGGTCATCGCAGTCAAGCTAACAGGCAGGCGACTGTGCACCGGCAGTTCGAGCTTGTAAAGAGGTGCTACTGGAGCTGAGCGTCTTTCCCAAATCGGTCGTGGGCCACCGCCTGAAATGCAACACAGGGAGTTTCCGTTGAAGGCGCAGAATTTGCAACAGGAAGCGATGGACAAACTCCGGCGTTCAGGTGGGGGACGCGAGACTCGAATGTCGCCGTGCTTTGGAGAGACCAGCTCCCTGTTTGTCCACGTCGTCGTTGAACTGGATCCTCAACAGGATCCTGACGTCTCTGATAATTCCGGACGCCCTCACAAGAGCACTGACACCGCCGAAAGCGAAGAGTCGGTGCCCCGAGCGCTCCAGAGCATCAGTTTCTTCACGTCCCGACTCAATCAATCGCTGCTGTGGCCGGATACGGGTCAGCCAGACCTGGTACGGGTCCCAACCTGTCTTGTCGACCATGGCATAGCGCCCCTCGCTGGCCTGCGGGTCCACGTCGCTGATCGTTCCGGTAGCCATGGTTTGCAGCTCCTAGCCAGCCGATCGAGGTTCAGTTCGCAGCATGATGCTGCGCGCTGGCGGCAAAACGGGTTGTGCGGATGCTGCCATCCGGACGAGCTCGCCGCTGTAGGTACAAACCACGAGACTCCGAGGCCTTATCCCTTTGTGCAGCCAGAGCTCCGAGGCGAAAACTGAGCGGGTCGGCATTTCCCACAATTGCACGCGGACCTGACCTTCGCCACAGTGGAATCTATTTCGCGCAACGCAACAAAGGTGTCCGATGATCGCAAATGTCGGGGCTGTCGACCGGGTGATCCGAATCGTCGTAGGCCTTGCACTGATCAGTCTGATGTTCGTGCTGAGCGGCCCGGTTCGCGAGGTAGGGCTCATCGGGTTCATTTCGCTGCTGACGGCATGAACGCAGGCACTGAAGCTGCAACACTCCACATCACCGAAACCATCAACGCCGCGCGCATCGGATACTACTCGTACCGGAGAGCTTCGATCGGATTGAGGTGCGAGGCTTTGCGCGCCGGGTAATACCCGAAGAAGATACCGACGGCGGCGGAAAACGCGAAGCCGCCAACGATAGCTCCCGCTGAAAGCCGGGTGGGCCAGTGAGCCACCGTGGATGTCAGCACCGACACCACGATGCCGCCGGCGATACCGGCTATGCCGCCCGTGACACTCAGAAAGATCGCCTCGGTCAGGAATTGTAGGAGAACTTGCAGCCGGCGCGCGCCGATTGCCATGCGCAAACCGATCTCCCGGGTTCTTTCGGTCACCGAGACGAGCAGAATGTTCATGATGCCGATGCCGCCCACCAACAGGGAGATGGAGGCGACGATCGCGAGCAGCAGGGCCATGATCCTGGAGGAGCTCTCCGCCGTCTGTGCGATCTGACTGAGATTCCGAACCGCGAAATCGGCGGTGTCGCCGGCGCGGATATGGTGTCGGCGCATCAGGGTATCCGTGACCTGTTGGAGCGCCGTTGCAACCTGCTCCTTGGTAACGGCCTGGACGAAGATCGCGTTCACATATCCGGCCATACGTGGGGGGATGTTGTAAGGATTCGGAGGCGGCGGAAACGCCGCAGCACCCGTCGTGACCGCCATTGTCGCGTTTGAGATCGTTGTCGTCGCGGTGATCTGTGTCTGACTCGGGGTGGCAACGCCAAGGACTTTCCGCTGTGCCGTCGTAAAAGGAATGACGACCACATCATCCTGGTCCTGACCGTACCCGCTCTGTCCCTTGGGCGCGAGCAAGCCGACGACCCGGAAGCTTTGTCCCTTTACGAGGATATGCGCGCCGACAGGATTCTCATAAGCACTGAATAGCTGGCGATAAACTGTCTGGCCGAGCAAGGCCACCATGGCGGCGCTTTTTTCGTCCGCCTGCTCGAGCGAGCGCCCGCTATCGATCTGCCAGTTCGTCACCCTAAGATAGCCGGGTGTCGCCCCCTGAATGCTGGTAGACCAGTTCTGGCCACCATACTGCACCTGGCTCAATTGCCGGATGAGATAGCCCACGTCGGCGACCGCTGTATCCTCGCGCCGCAGAGTCAGCGCGTCGCTGATCGTGAGCGTTGAGGCGCTGCCGGAGCCTGCTCGCAATCCGCTGGCAGTCGTCGCACCCGGAACAACGACCAGCAAGTTGGTACCGAGCGTCTCGATTTGTTTCTCGACCGCGTCATTGGCCCCTTGGCCAACAGCCACCATGGCGATCAAGGCGGCGACGCCGATGAACACACCCACGATGGTGAGGACCGAGCGGAGTTTGTTGCGCTCAATGGCTTGGGCCGCGGTGCCGAGTATCATGCCGGTAAACCCTAGCGAAGGGGTAGCGCCCGGGATCGGGGGGCCGCTTGGGCGCGACGCGCCCGCGGGCACCGCGGCGGTCTGCGGTCGCTCGTTCAAGGCGTCGGACACGATCTTGCCGTCGCGCATGGTAATCACACGATCGGCATAATCGGCGATATCACGCTCGTGGGTGACCACGACGACGGTGACACCCTGGCGCGAGTTGAGCTCGCGGAGGGTCTGCATAATCTCGTGCGACGTGCGTGTATCGAGGTTACCCGTAGGCTCATCCGCCAACAAAACTTCGGGGCGGTTGATCAGGGCCCTCGCTATCGCCACGCGTTGCTGCTGGCCACCGGAGAGCTGGCTCGGCGTGTTGTTTTCCCTGCCGCTCAAGCCCAGATCCGCAAGGGCCGCGCGAGCCCGCTGGACGCGCTCGCTGCGGCGCATCGGACCCCGGCAACTGTAAAAGAGAGGCAACGCCACATTCTCGAGAGCGCTAGTCCGCGCAAGCAGATTGAAGCTTTGAAACACGAACCCGAGGCGCTCACTGCGGATGCGCGCGAGAGCAGGCTCATCAAGACGTGCAATATCGGTTCCCTCGAACAGGTATTGTCCGCTCGTCGGCTGATCCAGACAGCCGCAGACGTTCATCAAAGTTGACTTTCCCGATCCGGAAGAGCCCATGATGGCGACGAACTCGCCCGTGTTGATGGTCAGGTTGACATCATTGAGTGCACGTACTTCCGTGTCGCCCAAGCGGTAGAGTCGCGTTACGCGTCTCAGCTCGATGACCGGCGTCCCCATGGCCGTCGCTACTAGAAGCCGAACCGGACCGGGCTCGAGCGTTCGGTCCCGGCGGCGCGTCGCTCGCCCACGATGACCTGATCACCGGACTTCAGGGTACCCGTGACGAGCTCGCTGAACGTATCATCGTCCAGCCCGACCATTACACCGACCGGAGTTGGTTGGCCGTCACGCAAGACCCAGACCTGTGCGGTCCTACCGGCGAGGGCGGGTTGTGAAATCGCGCCGGCGCCTCGAGTGTCGCCGGCCTGCGCGGACGGGCGCGGGCTGCTCGGCGTAAAGCGCAAAGCCTGATCGGGGATTCGCACGGCTTCGGCACGTCGGTCGGTCACGATCCCCACGGTTGCCGTCATGCCTGGTTTGAGCAAGAAATCCCCGTTGTACACCGTAACGACCACGTCGTAGGTCACGACGTTCTGCACGGTCTGCGGCGCCTGGCGCACCTGGGTTACCTTGCCAGCAAACGAGCGGTCGGCAAACGCCTCGACGCTGAACCTCACGTCATCTCCAACCTTCACGGCCCCGATGTCACTTTCGGTGACGTTCGTATCCACCTGCATTCTGGTCAGGTCTGTCGCAATCAAGAACAGCGTGGGTGTCTGGAAGCTTGCTGCCACGGTCTGTCCAATCGTGATGTTGCGCGCAACGACCGTGCCATCCACCGGCGATATAATGTTGGTGTAGTCCAGATTCACCTTGGCGGTCTCGACCATCGCCCGATCGAGTTTTACGCTGCCCATGAGCTGATGCACCAGCGCAACCTGATCGTCATAGGCTTGCCTGGCGATGGAATCCTGGTCCTTCAAGACCGTGTAGCGGGTCAGGTTGAGCTGCGCGCCTTCCAACTGTGCCGCGTCCCGCGCGAGCTGGCCTTGCGCCTGGTCGAGGGCCGCCTTATAGGGCCTGGCATCGATCCTTGCGCACACCCGTCCTTTCTTCACCCTCGTGTTGTAATCGCAGTACATCTCGCTGATCACGCCGGATACGTACGAACCGACAATGATGGTCAACACTGGATTGACGGTGCCGGTTGCGCTGACAGTCCGCGCGATGGGCCCCCGCGTAACAGGCGCGGTGACGTAATTGACCGCTGTCGGCCTTTGCACGACCCGCCACGCCACTGCAATCGCGATCGCAACCGCCAGCGCGGAAAGGAGAAGCAGCTTCCAACCTCGGAAAGCCGACGCGCGCCCGATGTGGCCAGCCAGCGGCTGGCCGAAGCCGGACTCGGCGTCTACCACATTCAGATGTCCCCACAGCACCGTTGATGCTCCCTCAGTGCGTCATCAAGACTGGAAGATTCGCACTCTCGAGAAGCGATTGTGTCACTCCGCCAAAACCTCGCCGGCCATATGAACCTGCGCCGCAATGCCATGCCAAGCCAACTGCCCGGAGAGATCCTGCAGAGCCTCGCGCGATACCGCGCCATAACGCGGTCGCAAATACCGCAGCGTCGGTATCGGATCCCCTGAGAGGAATGAGAATGTTCTTGATCATCGCGAATGGTCTCGGCTTGCCGCCAGCGGTTGGAGATTTAGGCCAGTCTGCGGCGGCGGCCCCCAGAATGAATCCGTATTGGTGCGTATCGCGACTCATAAGAGCGGATACCAGATCGGCGAAGAGGCGTCGCGCATGGGGTTCGTTGTCATCGGGAAAAACCGCGCGCCGGAGGACCAGGTCGAGCACGCTCTTGACCAGCCAGGCACCCAGGCCGATTTCGACCCAGCCCAGAATTCCCGCTCCGTAACTCAACCCGCCGATGAGCGTTCAGCACGCCTTCCCGGGTGAGCCCTGCTCGCCGTGCCTGCCGCCGGCGGTGGATTCTCACTCCGGTCCCCTGTCCGCCTAGCTGGCTAGCTGGTGGATCAGGATCAGGCCGGCCAGGTAGAGCACACCGATCGCAAGGGCCGCCGCGATAACACGGTTTGGCGTGTCAACCGAACGCTGACTGCGGAGTATCCTCATTAACAATATTCCTACTTCGTTTCAGACGGTTAATACTTTCGGCGATGTACGCCGGGTGTGCTCGCTACGCTAGCGAAGGCACCGCCGGACCCCAATCTGTGTTTCTACGTACTGAGAGCCTAACGGCGCGCTCTCTTTACGTAGTCCGCAACAGCATGAGGAGACGGTAGCCCAGAAGTCCGCACGCCGACACGGCCGCGAAGCCGGCGCCCACGAGAAACGTGGCAGAGGGAGCCGTTTGACTCCACAGCATTCCGGCAACCGGACTTGCGACGAGTAGTGCAGCACCAGAGCATAGGTTGAACACGCCAAAGGCTGTACCTCGCAGCTCAGGCGGCGCTGCATCGGCAACGAGCTTCCCGAACAGCCCCTGCGTAGCCGCCATCTGCAAACCCCACAACCCCGCGCCCACGAATACCCAGATCGAGGAATTCGCCGCGGCCAGCACGAGATCAGCTCCGATCAACAGCACCAATCCTGCAAGCAGCAGCGCAGTCGAGCCGATGTGATCGGCGGCCAGCCCCGCAGGAAAGGCACAAGACGCATAGACAACGTTCATGACGATGAAGACAAGCGGGACGTAATGCGCGGTCAACCCGACATCCAACGCACGCAAAACCAGAAAGGCGTCGCTGAATCGTGCAAGCGTAAACAGCACTCCCACAACGACGGCGAACCAGTACATTCGCGGTAATCCACGGATCGCTGCCAATGCAAACGGCGCGTCCGCTGCAGCGGCCAGCCTATCGGGGTCGCGCACATAGGCAGCCAAAAGCAACACGGCCGCGAACGCCGGTACGACGGCCGCCCACATCACGGCGCGGATATCGTTGACGAGCAGTCCCATGAGAAGCACCGCAAGTAGTGGCCCACAGAACGCGCCCACGGAATCGAGCGCCTGCCGGAGCCCGTATGCCGCGCCCCGCAGGTCCGGCGAGACGATATCCGCCATCAAGGCGTCGCGCGGTGCTTCACGAATCCCCTTCCCGAGGCGGTCTACGAGACGTGCGGCAAACACCCATCCGATCGAGCTTGCTAGAGGAAATACGGGCTTCGTGACCGCAGCCAACAGATAGCCCAACACTACGAGACGCTTGCGTCTCCTCAGGCAGTCGCTGAGTGCACCGGAAAAAACCTTCATGACCGAAGTCGCCGCTTCGGCTGTGCCTTCGACCACGCCGATCATCACGATAGGCGTGCCGAGCACGCTAGCCATGAGCACAGGCAGGAGACTGTGAATCAGCTCGGATGAGGTATCCATCAGCAACGACCCGAAACCCAACACCCAGATCGTCCCAGGAAGCGCCCGGGCCGAGCTGATGACCCGCTGAGGAGAAGCCGGTAACGAAACCCGCTGCAGCCCAGACGAGTCGACGCGACGCGGGGGTGGGTCCATGGCGTCTGCTGCTATTGCGGAATATCGTGAAGAGCCCGAAACGCTTTCACGATAAACACGTGGATCAACGAATCACGCCTGAGGCGGGAACGTCGATAAGACTGATTTCACGGCCGCGCGGATTGGAGTCTCGGAGTGCTCAATATCCGATTGTGTTAGCTCCTTTGTCGCCCAGCCGTGCCACACGGGTTTGTGCGTGTGCGCATCGAATATGTCGATCGACAGAGTGCCCTCGCGATACTGCCGCGCGTCGACTTCGCTTCCCCAATACCGATAACCCCACCATCCCGGGTAACCCCAGTACGGTCCCGCGTAAGGTGCCGGGTAAGACTCGATGTCAACGCGTTCGCGCGAACCGATAGTGAAATCCACCACGAAGTCGGCCGCCGCGGCATTGCTCACCAAGGAGAACCCCCGGCGCGTCAGCTCCGCCTGAATTGCGTCCCGTGCCCGTTGGGTCACCAGTGGATTCCTCGGTCCGTGGTGCTCTCGAGACATCAGCGAAAAGGAGCGGTAACCGGAGAAGTCAGCGGCCCGATCATAGTCGTTGCCGACCTTCAATGAAGCGCAGCCGGCCAGTACGACAGCCGCACCTACAGCGGCAAGCGCCCACCGCCCAACCCCCACAATCAAACATTTACTTCTCGGATATCCGTCAGCCATGTCGCACCTCCATCAATTCGAAGTGTGCGCGGTGGAGACTCGTGGTGAATCAGTATTCTTGCGTACTCACCTGCGGGACTCATGGACGTAGTAGACCGCGATGCGTTGTGTTCGAAACCGGGCGCCGGGAAGTCACATGCGCCATCTGTAGATGTCCGTATTTTGAGGCGCTCCGAAAGGCATCAGGCTTGCATAGAGGCGGGCTGCATCCGCAAATTGAGGATAAGGCTATGAAACCGGACATCGATATCAAGAGAGACGTTGACGCGGAACTCCGATGGAATCCCGAGATCGACGACACCGACATCGCCACGAAAGTCAACAGAGGAGTAGTGACGCTCACGGGTTTCGTTCATACGTTCCTTGAAAAGTATCGCGCGGAAGTGACTGTTAAAGGAGTCATGGGTGTAACCGCAGTGGCAAACGACATCGCGGTGCGCCTGGACAAGGACGTGGCCCTCACCGATCCTGAGATCGCTCGGGAAGCTGTGGAGACCCTCAATCGGGAGTCCGCGTTGGGGTCGAATGGCATCAAGCCGTTGGTACACCAGGGCCACGTCACACTGGAGGGCTCTGTTGCGTGGCAATACCAACGCGAAAGAGCACTCAACGCGGTGGCGAGGATCAAGGGCGTGACGGGCGTAACGAATTCTATCCGCATCAAACCAACCGTTGCGACGGATGACATCAAACGCGAGATCGAGGATGCTTTTCGGCGCAACGCCGTGGTGGACGCGAGCCACGTATCCGTTGACGCAAACGGTTCCGAAGTGGTCTTGCGAGGCGAAGTACGGTCATGGTCCGAGCGCGATCAGGCGCAGGCGAGCGCTTGGTCGGCACCGGGTGTGACGAATGTGAAGAACGAGATCTCGATCAGAACCTGACATTCGCGTGAAACCCCTGCCAGGGGTGGCGGACACACCGCCACACCCCTGGTGCGGGGGAGGTGTAAGTAGTTTCCACTGTGCCGCCAAGGCTCAACGTAGGTCATATTTATGAACTGGCCCACCGTCTGATGCCAACGAGGACAGTATGACCCGACCACACGTCCACACTGCGAAGCGCAAGCACCCGTCACTAGCCGGATCTGACACAGTTGGGCCCGGCGCGAACACCCCACTCGCCGCACCCGGCGCGAAGCCGAATTCGTCGGCGAGCCCTGATGAGCGCCCTATCGATCCGACTCAACGCGAGGCAATGATCCGCAAGGCCGCCTATCTGCGCGCGGAGCGCCGTGGATTCGCCATGGGTAAAGAGATCGAGGACTGGCTTGCGGCCGAAGCAGAGGTAGACGGCTCTCTGACCAGCAGCGATTCGGCGGCGCGTGGCGACAGCTGAATCCGCCCAGTGATGGCGGGGGCTCCAAGGAATGGAGGTCCCGAGGCCATTCAGCCTGCCTAGTCGTATTGCGAAAGACATTGGATGATACGGTCAATATCTGTTCGTGACATCCGGTGATCGGGTCGCATAGCTACTCTCATGTCACCGTGAGCAGGGCGCGAAGCAATGTCAACAATTCATCGGGCGCGATTACACGATACCCCTCGACCCTCAACAACATTCTGGTCGCGTTTCGCACATCCATCCTACGGTCAAGGCTATGTCGGGGCCAGCACGCGCGGCTGCACGACGTCCCGGCGCCGCAGCCAGAACAGCAGCGCCGTCGCGACAACCACCACCGGCAGCATGAACCCCGACTCGTCGATCGTATAAGCCGTTATCCACCCGCGCGGCGAGGTCAGCGGCACGAAAACCAAATCGTTGAATACATTCGCGCTGGCATTTACCAGCGCACCCGTCCACAGGCTTCCGGAACGCAGCCGTAGCCACAGCATGATCACGCTCAGGCCCAGCATCTCGATCACGAAGCAGGGTAGCGCGAACCACGCCGGCGGCGAGGCGCTATCGAAATAATCCGAGAGCAGCAGAATGGGAAAATGCCAGCTCGCCCAGATTGCGCCCGTGATCAGCGCGGCCTGGGTAAATCCATAGCGCGCCGCAAGACGCGGTGTAAGAAAACCGGACCAGCCGATTCCCTCGCCCAGCGCCGAGGCCAGGCTGCGCACACTTCCCCCCGTCAGCCACAGCGCGACCCACAGCAAAATAACCTCGGGCGTGGTTAGACCTCCCAGTCACAGGGAGTTTCGCAACTCGGCCACGGTTTTCATGTTGGGAAAACCGCCCAGCCCAGTTGTCCAAACAACCCCATACGCCACCG
>Ga0105240_10008727_pt1 | contig 14451 bp, 12 predicted proteins | sample KBSC54metaG_FD_80426 | JGI IMG/M metagenome (GOLD analysis project Ga0105240, IMG submission 80426) | Corn rhizosphere microbial communities from Kellogg Biological Station, Michigan, USA - KBS C5-4 metaG | ecosystem: Host-associated > Plants > Roots > Rhizosphere > Soil | place: Michigan, USA... | reverse complement strand
CGCTTGCACGTGCTGTGGCTCATCTCGAGCGTGATCCGCAACTGTGCGCCATAGGCTTTCACATCAAGAATTTCTTCACCGGTCGCAACGACGACACGTCCTGGGACTACGCAGGGCGCAGCACTCCCGACAGCCGTTTTGCGGCGACCCGCTTCATCGGTCCGGGCCATGCACTCCGGCGCGATGCCTTCGAAGCGGTCGGCGGGTATGACGAGCGCCTGTTCTTCTGCGGTGAAGAGCTGGATCTGTCGTATCGAATGCTCAATCTGGGCCTGCGAATCGACTACTGCCCGGATGTCGCCGTGTTACACAAAGTCTCTCCGCAGCATCGGGTCTTCTGGGACAAGGGCCGGTTTTACTACACAGCCCGCAACGCGCTGTACAGTCTTTACAAGTTTGGTGCACCGCGCCGACGCATCTTGCTGGCGGCATTCGCGTTCGTACTCAAAGGCGCTCGCAATGGTATCGCGGGCCAAGCCCTGCGCGCGATCGGCGCCAGTATCCGGATGAGCAGGGACTTTGCGCGCTCGCCGCAGGACAAGCAGCATTATCGACTCTCGGCGGCCACTCGGGATTACATCCGCCGCTGCGAGATTTCACGTCAGCAGAGCGTTGCGACCAAGTTCCGCCGCCTGCTGGCGCCGTTGCCGCATCAGAGCGGGGGATGAGCGAGTTGTCCGCTGCAGTGGCCTCGTTTGCTGGACCGGATGTGGATCAGCGAACCTCAATGGACGAGTTGAAAGCGCGGTTGTCCGGGTTGTTGCAATTCCTGCCGGTCGAGCGGCCTGTGGTGTATCTCGACTATCCGGTGCACCTGAATTTCGGTGATCTGTTGATCATGCGCGGCACGGAACAGTTCTTTTCGGACTGTGGGCACACCGTCACGGCACGGGCGGCCTACATGAATTTTTGCGATTCCCGCCGGCGGCGCATCACGCGCGACACGATCATCGTCATGCATGGCGGTGGCAATTTCGGCGATCTGTATCCGGTTCATCAACGCTTCCGTGAACAGATCGTGCGCCGCTTTCCCGGCAATCGGATTGTGATTCTGCCGCAGAGTGTGTACTTCTCCTCGTCGGCCGCGCTCGAGCAGTCTGCTGAGGTGTTTCGCGCGCATCAGGACGTCGTGCTGTGCCTGCGCGACCACGCTTCCATCCACAGAGTAGGCAGACGATTCACGCCCAACACGGTGCTCATGCCCGACATGGCCCAACAGTTGTGGCGCGGCCATGATGGCGACTCCCTCTCCACCGACCGGACCCTCGAGCTCATGCGGCGTGATCTGGAAATGTCGCAGGAGCAGAACCAGCCGGGAATCGGATCGAATGCAAAGGACTGGCTGGACTTCACTCCGCGCTGGGCCTGCCGCATATATGGGCGGATTCTAGGCCTGCACGAGTTGGAGGGTCGGTACGGCCACCGGCTGGGCGCTCAACCGCTGTGGTACGAGTACTGCCGCCTGCTGCATGCGCACATGGAACGGCGGTTTCGCGACTATGACCGGGTAGTCACCAGTCGTCTCCACGGGATGATTTTCGCGGCATTGCTCGGCAAACCCGTGCAGTACCTCGACAACACCTACGGCAAGTTGACGGGGTATGCGAAAACCTGGTTCGACAACAGTGTGCGCGCCCAGCCGTCCGCCCGCGCCGCGGTGGTAGATTGATGGAGCTGCGCAAAGTTGCCGCACGGGCTCTCGCCTGGACCACCCTCGAAAGCGCGGCGCTCTCGGGATTGTCATTCGTCACGCTGCTCGTACTGTCCCACTACCTGTCGCCGAAAGAGTTCGGTGTTGCGGCCATCGCGTTGGGGGTGGTCCAACTTCTCAATGTGCCGGTCGAGGTCCTGTTTCACGACGCTCTCGTACGCAGTGACGTGGCCACCGAGAGCCATTTTGATTCGGCATTCAGCTTTACATTGATCCTGAGTGTCCTCCTGTGCGGCAGCTGCTGGCTGTTGAGCGGCTGGTTTGCCGACAGCATGGACATGCCCGAGTTGGCAGCGATCCTGCCCTGGATGAGTGTCAGCCTCATCGGCATGGCGATGGGCAGCATTCTGATGGCTGACCAGCGCCGCAAGCTGCAGTTTCGCGCCTTGGCGCTGCGATCCCTGGTAGGCCGCAGCATTGCCGCGGCCGTCGCGATCACCATGGCCATCCGCGGCTACGGTGTCTGGGCCCTGGTGGCTCAGCAGGTCCTCCTGATCAGTCTGGGCTCCATGACGCTTTGGATCGCATCCTCGTGGCGTCCGAAATTGCGATTCCACGGCGCGGATGTGCGCGATCTGTTGGGGTTCGGGCTGCACTCCACACTGACGACCTTTCTGGGTCTCGCCACTCAAAGAGTCTTTCTGTTGCTGGTCGGCGGTTACCTGGGCAGTTATATCGTGGGCTGTTTCAGCCTGGTTTTCCGGGCGACCGACATGCTGCGCGACCTTCTGGCGGGAGCCGTGTCGCAGTTGGCATTGCCGCTGTTCTCCCGCGTGCAAAGCGATTATTCGCGTCTCGTCGGCGTCTATTCCCAGGCATTGCGCCTGACATTCTTCATTGCCTGCCCGATCTTTGTCCTGCTCGCCTGCTGTGCCGGCGATGTCGTGCGGCTGGCTTTCGGGGAGAAGTGGCTGGCCGTTCCGGTCTATTTGTCCGTCAGTGCCGCACTGGCGCTGCAATTCTTTGCACGCCTGTATTCCGGTCCGATGTTCCGCGCGGTCGGACGGGCCGACCTGCCCAATGTCGCATTGGGTATTCAGATCGGCTACCTGGCCTTGGGCATGGCGGTCTTCGGCCGATTCGGGGCTGCCTACGCCATGATTCTGTGGGTATCCAGGTTGTTAGTTACGACTCCCATCGATGTGTGGTTGCTCGAGCGGGCGACCGGTATGAGAGTGGCGCAACAGTTTGCCGGCACCTTGGATCCGCTCATCGCCGCCATCGTCATGGCGATTGTCGTCACAGTGGGAAATTGGCAGCTGCAGGGTCTGCCGGTGGCATCACGGTTGTCGATCGCGATTGCCGTCGGAGTCACGTGTTATCTGTGCTGCATGCTGCTTCTCGAGCGCACCCTCACCCGGCAATTGTTCAATTTCCTCCGTCAGGCTGCGACGTTGCGGGCATGATGTTATGGCGGTCGTAGACTTTCTCGCGACCCAGGTGACTCGCTTGCGATCCAGCGTGGCATCGCGCCTGGGTCCCGAGACATCATCGTCCCAGGCCTATGCGGACCGCCGCGGCGGAGATTGGCGTGAAGTCTACCCGGCAGCGAAGGCACAACGACCGCCGCCAACAGCCATCGACACCTCCGCCCATGAGCTCGAATCAAAGCTGGCGAAAGCATTCCCGGCGGCCGGAGTGCTCTCGGTACCCGGCGGTTGTATTTTCGGTCCCGAAGGGTGGGTCGTTGGACACCGGCAGGTGTGGCTGCCGGAACATTCCTGGTATGGCGAAAATCCGGCCGAAGTGAGACCCCGGATTACGGCGCAGGCTGTGCGCAGAGTGAGCGGTACCTGTCTGACCCTCGCCAGCAACTGGTCGTTCGAGAACTACGGCCATCTCCTCCTCGACAGTATCCCGCGAATCCATCTCTTCAATCGCGCAGGGTTCTCATTCGCGGAGGTGGATCACATCTATTGTCCGGTCAAAAACGCGAACAAGGCGTCTGCGTGGCTGAAGCGTTTCGGAGTGCCAATCAACAAGTGCATCTTCGAGCCCCTGGCCCAGGCGCAAGGGTTGCAATTCGACACCCTCATCGCGCCGACCTTTCCGGGCGTGAGGCGCAATTATCCGCATTGGGTCCCCGCTTTTCTGCGCACCGCCTTACCGGAAGGAGCCCCCCCGCCGTCGCGGCGGCTCTATATCACTCGCGGCAAGGGCACGCGCGCCGTGGCAAACGAAGCCGAGTTGTTGAGTCTGCTGCAGCAACATGGATTCGAATTCTACGATCCGGCGCTACAACCCGAGCCCTGGCTGGATTTCTCTCAGGCCACCGCGATCGTTGGATCGCATGGGGCGGGGCTCACTGACCTGGCTTTCTGCCTCGAGGGCACAACAGTCCTCGAGCTGCTGCCCTCGGATCACCAGTTTCCGTATTTTTGCTCGTTGTCGCAGGCAGCCGGCCTGCGTTACGGCTATATCGTGGGCAAAAGCGAGCGGCGCCGGCGACCCGGCGCCCGCGGTCCCAGTCCCTATGATTTTGTTGTCAACCAACAACAGTTTGCTTCGGGATTGCAATGGGTTGAGAATCCTTCCTCAATTGTCAGGACAGCCTTCAGTGGACACCGGCGCACCTGATACCGACTTTGCGGTTTCAGTCATCATCCCGACTTACAATCGGGCCGGAAAACTCGTGAGAGCGTTGGCGAGTGTGCTGGACCAAAGCGTCCCGCCTGTCGAGATCATTGTTGTCGACGACGCATCGACCGACGGTACAGCCCAAATAGATTTTGCGCGCATCAGCCCGCGCATCCGCCTGGTTCGCTGCGAGGAGAATCTGGGCGGGGCTGTCTCGAGGAACAAAGGGGTCCAATGCGCGACCGGCAACTGGATTGCCTTCCTCGATTCCGATGACGTCTGGCTGCCCGACAAACTGCAGCGGCAACGCGAGATTGCGCGGCGCCTGCCGGGTGCCGACTTCTTTATCTGCAGCAATGTCATTTCTCGCAAGACGGACGGCTCCGAAACACTTTATAACAAGAGAGCGCCGCGGCAGGGCGAGGATCTGAGCGAATACTTTCTGATCGCAGGCAACAGTTTCCAGATCTCCTCTCTCATTGTGCCCGCGCACGCGTTTCGCACAGTGAAGTTCAATGAAACCCTGCGGCGGCACCAGGATTGGGACCTCGTACTCAATCTCGTGCGCGCCGGGTTCGAATACGAGTACTGCGATGAGCCGTTGGCAGTGTATTGCGATGACCTGGATGTCTCGCGGATCTCACGTCAGCGCGACCCTGCGCCCACTCTGCATTGGTTCAATATTTCCGGTAGCAACGTCTCCTCCGCCGGCGCGGCCTACCTGTATTCCTATCTGTATTTTCCGCGCCATCTGCGTGCCCGGACCACAGAGGCCCTGAAGGTGATCGGCAGACTGGCAACGCGTGACCTGCGTTCTCTGCAGTCAACCTCGCAGGCGCTCTCGCGGCGGCTGCGCGAGGAAGTCGGCCGCGCTATGGCCCGATCCCGCGGTTGAAGTGAAGCGGGTCATGGTGTTCCGGGAGGACCTGCTCCCCGTCTCTCAAACCTTCATCAAGGAACAGGTACTGGCCCTGAAGCGGTGGGATCCGTTGTTGACGGGTTTGCGCTTCGTTCAGGGGCTGGAGCTTCGTGAGCTCAACTGCCGGCTGTTGTCCGGTTGGTTGCCACGGCGTTTGTCGAGAAAACTGGTGCCGCCGTTGCGGGAATTGGAGTTGGCCCCGGTGGGCATGCGCCGACAACTTCGGGCGCTCGCCCCCGCGCTCATCCACGTGCACTTTGCTACCGATCTGGTGGCCATGTGGCCCCTGCTCAGGAGCGTGCGGTCACCGATCCTGGTGACGCTTCACGGCTATGACATCAACATCTACGAGGAGTGCTGGCACGAGCAAGGATATGCCGGTCGTCAATATCCTTCCCGGCTACGGGCGATTGCGCGCGATCCGCGCGTTCGTTTCATTGCCGTCAGCAAAGCAATCCAGGCGCGCGCCATCGAGTACGGAATCCCTGCGGAGAAGATCTCAGTCAGATACATCGGTGTTGACTTGGTTCGATTCGCTCCTGCGGGACTGCAAGTCTCGCAACGCAAGCGCAAGATCCTCTTTGTCGGCCGCATGGTGGCGAAGAAGGGTGCCCAGGTACTCATCCGCGCTTTTGCGCAGATGCGCAACCGGTTGCCGGACGCCGAGCTGATCATGGTAGGCGCGGGACCTGACTCGGCAGCGGCCGAGCAACTCGCTGTTGAGCTCAACATACCGGTGAGCTTCCGGGGCGAGCAGAGTTCGCAAGGGGTGATCAGCCTGTTGAACGAAGCTCGGGTGTTGTGCCTTCCCAGCTTGACCGCTGCCAATGGAGATGCGGAGGGCCTCGGCATGGTCCTTCTGGAAGCACAGGCCTGTGGAGTTCCGGTAGTGACCTCAGCACGCGGCGGGGCGTCTGAAGGCATCATCGATGGGGTAACCGGATTCGCGTTTGCTGAAAACGACGTAGAGGAGCTCAGCGAACGGCTCTATGCAGTGCTCGCGGACGATGTCAGAGCGCTCGCGATGTCGCACGCGGCCCGACAATTTGTACTGGAGGCCTTCGACATACGCAAATGCACGCAACAACTCGAAGATCTATACGAGGAGGTCACGGCGTGACCGGTGTTGCAGTCACCTTTTCCGCGACCAGGGCGTAAGCCAGGGGGAACTGTCGCGCTGTCTTGGCGGAGATCCTGCTGCCCAACCGGGTGTTAACGAGGATATGGGTGGTCGCCTGCGTGAATGCGGCCAGCGGCCGTCCGATCAGCGGCAGATGCACGAGATTCTTCGCGAGGATGTCCGCGATGACCTCCGGCGCGCCTCCGATAGCCGACAGGTGCGTGATCTTCATGTCTGACAGCGTTGCAAATCGCTCCAGAGCATGCGCGGTGTAGCGATAGTAGTCGTGCGGTTGCTCGTGGAGCCAATAGAAAAAAGGCACGTTCAGCAGAAGCCGGCCGCGATCGGACAGAACTCGGGCCATCTCCCTCCATAAATGCTGCGGTTCCGGCACGTGCTCCAGCACATCCGACAGGATGATGGTGTCAAACTCGCCGGCCGCGAACGGCAAGGGCTGAGTCAGGTCGCATTCGATATCGAGGTGGTGGTTCCTGTGCAGAGAGTTCGCCCAGTCCACGCAGATGGTTTCGGACGCGAAATTCCGGTAGGCATCGAAAAGAGGAACTTTCCCGCATCCGAGATCCAACAATCGTCCACGCACGTGTTGCGCAATCTGCGTTTCGTACCACGTGGCCGTCAGATCGGTGACCAGGCGCGAGCTGATGGGGACTTCGTTCGTATCCCGCGTACCCGTCAATCTGCCGTGCGCGCGTACGAACTTGCTCGGTTTCCATTCGTCCTGGGCTTTCACGAGGTACCCAGCAGCGCCTGCAGGTTCGATCTCATGAACAGGTACGCAGCGCTACCGTAGATGCACAGTCCGGACGCCGTGAGCACGCTCAAGCGAAAGAGGGCGCTTTCGCCCGAAGTGAAGAGCTGGTCGAGGGTCCCGATCAGCGCCGCCATCACGAGGGCTGTGAGCAGTTGCGGGGCAACGGCTTTCAGCAGGTCCCTGAAGTGCAATCCGAGCAGCCGCAACGGGATAGCGAATCCCGGGTAGAACAGCAGCAGATTGACAACCGCATACGAGCGGGCGACCCCCACATACCCCCACTGCAATCCGACAACAAACGCGAGCAGGGTCAGGGTGCTTGCAAATACGCCCCATCTCAACATCGTGCCGGTTTGGCCGACGCCCAGGTAGATGAGCCCCACGGTGGAGAGCAGCGATTGCATGCATCCGATCGGTGCAAGCCAGGCGAGCACATCGGCCACCGGGAGCCATTTTTCGCCGAAGAAGACCTCGACAAAGGGCTTTCGAAGCACCCATACGCCGGCCATGAGCGGTGCCGTGAACAGCGCAATCGCGCCGGTGGCTCGCAGATACAGGGCACCGAATGAAGCAGTATCGCTCTGCTTGCGCGAGAAAACGGGGAACAGGGAGCGAAAAACCACCGCAGAGAGGTTGGTCAGCGGGAACAGCATGAGCTTGTACCCCATGTTGTACCACGCCAGATCGGTTGCCCCCAGAAAACGTCCGATCAACATCGTATCCGCGTTGCGCGCAAAATAATTCAGCACCTGGAATGAGGCGAGATTGCCGCTGAATCCCCAGAGTTGTCGAAATTGCGCGCCGTCCCAGCGCAAAGTTGGACGCCACGGCGATGCAAACCACAGTTGCAAAGTGGAGATCAGCGTCGCAACGAGCGCATTCAGCACCAGGCTGTACACGCCGAGCCCGCTGAGTGCCGCGACGGCGGCCGCCGCGAGCGCTATCACGGCGGATGAGATCTCTATCCGCGCCAGAGTGCGAAATTGCAGCGCCCGCTCCATGAGCGCCTGGTGGACTGCAGCCGAGCTTGCAACTGGAAACCCCGACGCCAGGGCTGTCAGCACCCCGGCCAGGTGGGGCTGATGGAATGCCGCCGCGATCGGAATCGCCAACATCGCCACCAGCACGCCCAGGGCCATTCCCAGCCCGATGTTGAACCAGAACACGGTATCGAGCAGCTCACTTGCGAGTGCTTCACGCTGGATGACAGCGGATGCGGTGCCCATGTCCCTAAGCAGATTGATGAGGGTGGTGACGACCGCTGCCATCGCGAGCAGGCCGAAATCCGTCGGCGGCAGCAAGCGGGACAGCACCGCCAGCGCGGCGGTCTGGATCAGTACGCGAGCCGCCTGGGAAATGCCTGACCACAGAACTCCCGATGCCGCCCTTCCCGCGTCGTGGGTTGAAGCCATCCGCACATTATCCGCAGCGGTGCTCAGTGTGTCGCGAGTTTCGATGGCGGATTGGGCACGCTGATTTCCTGCCAGACGCGGATGTAGTCGATGCTGTAATCCCACTGGGACTCATCCGCCGACATGCCGCTCATGTCGTCAAAGGCAATGCCGATCTGGTTGGTCACCAGGATGTGGGCCGGCGGCGCGTGCCATTCATAGTAGGTCTGCTTGACGGGCTGCCCGTCGACCACCCAGATCGGTTGATTCTCGCGCCAATCCAGTGCAAAGACGTGGTAATCCGCCGAGAAGTCGGGGCCCGGCGAGTACTCGCCCTTGCTGTTGAATTTCGTCCACAGATCGTGCGGCTGGCCGAATTTCTCCGGGTGGTGATTGGTCTGGAAGTTGCCGGTCATGGCGGTCGTGTGCGGTCGCCACTTCCAGTTGAAGAACTCGAAGATATCCAGCTCCGGCGGCCAGGGGAGGTCGGAAAAGGTCCCGTTGTCATACTCGACTCCCGGCTCCAGCCAGAAAGCCGGCCACGCCCCGATCCCGGTCGTCAGCTTGGCCCGCATTTCAACGTACATGCCCGCGGTGACGGGAAATTTGGCGCGCAACATTCCGGACTCGATGCCCCGCGGATGCAGCCCGCCATTGGGTGGAATCCGTCCTTTCAGCACGAGCGCGTTCGGTGTGAAGACATGCAGCGAGCGCGGGTCCCCGTCGGGATAGTCGCGATGATACGACCAGTAGGTATTGATCCCATCCAGCTGGCCGCCGGCGAAGATGTAACGGTAGTAGAAGTTCTTATCCAGATCCGCGCGCGTGCGGATGGTGGCATCCGCGCGGCTCGCACCGAACGTCCAGTCCTTCAGGAGTTTGAATTTCCCGGTTTGTCCGAACGGCTGCTTCTGCGCCGCAGCGGCTGCGAAGCAGCCCGAATTCAGACATCCCAGGGTTAGAATGGAGGCGAGCACCCAATTGGTGCGCATGCGTCGTCGCAACATCTTTGGCGTCCACCGGTAACCTGCTGACGTCCAGGATGTTATCAGCTTGGAGGCGCCGCGCCTTTCAACATGCCGACACTCAGGAATATTTCACGCATGAGCCGGCGCCGCACGGCTCAAAACGTGAAGCGCACTCCGAGTATGGCCAGGTTGTCCGTGTATGTCAGGGTCGAGCGGTTGGAGCCCCGTTGTTCGCGGCGTAGCGTAAGGTCGAGCTCGAGCGGGTCGCGGGGCATATAGACCGCATTGGCTTGTACCGACCGCACCGTATCGCGGCGAAACGGATCGCCGAGGACCGACGGCTCGGAACCAATGTACTTCTGACTTTCCCAGGATGCGGCCAATGAGGTCGTGATCCGCTCTGTGGGTACCCACGTTGGCGCTATGCTGCCGCCGGTTGAAACAAAATAGTTGGATTCCGCGTCGATGTACGCGGTGAGATCCCGCCAGCCGCTGATATCCAACTCGGTTTTCGGGCCCGGATGCCAGGCGAGCTTCGCCCGGCCCATGCCGCCGGAGTAGTTGCCGATGGCCGCATTGGGATAGTTGCGACGCAGGTAGCCGCCTTCGGCGCTGAAGTCGGTCTTGCCTCCCACTGCGTACTTCAGCCAGAAAATCGACGCGCTCTCGTCGTAGTTCCGATCGTACAGGGCCGTGGTCGAGTCCTGCTGGGCCCCGGCGAAGTTGGCATTGGAATGCCGATAATTCCAGCCGATGGTTGCGCTCGGCGACAGGCTGAACCCGAGCCCGATTTTCTGCGTACGGATATTGTCGTCGTCGACCTGCCGGATCTCGGCTCCATGGGAAGTGGATGACCAGCGCACATCTGCGTTGATTGTCCAGCGATTCCCCAGCAGATAAGTGCCGCTCGCAAAGGAGCCCTTCTGCGTCAACAGATCCTTCACCAGTACGAGATTGTTCGCAAAATTCGCCAGCGAGCGCGAGTAGTCGGCGCCGAGTCGTCCCGACAACCGGTTGCCGAGCCGCCAGTCCCAGCTCCCCATGGCCTTGCCGGAGACGTTGTTCAGTTGGTCATTGTGCTCGAAGCGATTGCCGTCGCCGTGGGCCTTCAATTCGAAGGTTTGTCGAGCGAGCGTCCAGGTGCCGTCGATTCCTGCGGACAATCGTTCGATCAGGTCGTCGCGATGCAGATTCGCTGCAACGGCCGACAGATCGGCGCCCGCCGGTTGCCGGAAGAGGTTGTCGTCGTATAAGGCCCCTGCCCCGACGAAGAAGTCGAGTTTTCTGGGCGGTTGTTCTTCGGCCGCAAGCGCGGATGTCCAGGACAGGAGCGCCGCGGGCCCCCCGATCAGCATGCGCAGCAACAGGAACTTCACTTTCGACCGGTCGACGCGGGTGGCTCTGTGATCATGCTGTGCAAGATAGCCGTTTCCCGTCCCTGTTGGGTAGCTGCCGTACGCGTTGGGCAACGCACTACTTGCACGACAACAACTCGGGGGAGTAGGTTAGCCTGCAGCACAGCAATGAGGGTCTGTCGCGATCCCCGATGTCCCTGGCAACCACAACCGCGCTCTCTTCCGTCGGGCGGATGATCAATCTGCCGTTGGGTACCGACGCCTTGAATGCAACCTTCCGCACGGCACCGCCATTCCCTCACCTCGTTCTCGACAATCTTTTTCAGTCCGAAATTCTCGAGCGCCTGCTCGAGGAAATGGAGGGTCTGCGTGAGGATCAGTGGCGGCTGGTCGAAAACCGGGCGCTCGAAAGGGTCCGCCGGATGCGCTCCGTAGAGGAGCTGGGGGACGCGGGCACCGAGCTGGTCAATCTGCTGCATTCCGCTTCTTTTCTTCACTTGATCTCCAGAATGACGGGCATCGAGCATTTGCTCCCCGATCCCTATTTGCAGGGAGCGGGTTATGCCTCCATGCATCCGGGGGATTTCTTCGATGTTCACACTGACAGAAGTGTCGCTTACGACACCGGTCTCACGCGCCGCCTCGCACTCATCATCTTCCTCAACAAAGCATGGAGCGCCGATTATCACGGCCAACTCGAGTTGTGGGATGCCAAGGCCACCCGTTGCGAAGTCTCGATAGAGCCCGTCTTCAACAGAACCGTGATCTTCGAGGTCGCCACGCCCAACTTCCATGGTGTGCCGGTACCGGTCGCTTGCCCGGTCGGCCGCAGTCGCAATTCCTTCATTGTTTACTACCATACTGTCGGTGCAGGCGGAAAAGACGTCATTGCCCATAGTTCGATCTTCGCTCAGGTTCTGTACCGTAAACGTCCGAAGTTGCTGACGCTCGCCCGTCAAGTGACACCACCGGTGCTGTTCAACGCGGCCAAGAAACTGATAGGGCGTTAGGAGCCGGAAGTGGGACGCTCGTGGCCCGGGCGTTCCCGCACGCTGTGCTAGCATTGTGCGCAGTACAGCGAGGGCGGCATGCGAAATCTCCAGTCGGTGCAATGTCTGCGCGGCATTGCCGCTTTGCTGGTGGTCTTCCATCACGCCCGCAATCCGCAGGCCTGGCTCTACAACCCGCTGGAAACCGTCGGCCTCGGTCAGATCGGCGTTGACATTTTCTTCGTCATCAGCGGTTTCATCATGTACTCGGTCGGCCGCAAGGAGCGCCCCGCCGAGTTCCTGCGCCGCCGGGTGGTCCGCGTAGTGCCCATGTACTGGATCGCCACCGCGGTCCTGTTCGCCGTCACCGTCAACACCCACTTCGAAAAGCTGCTCGCCATTCCCGTGGCGCACATCCTCGAGTCGCTGTTGTTCATCCCACACTACAGCCCCGATGTTCCCGGTATCTGGCCGTATCTCATTCCCGGCTGGACGCTCAACTACGAGATGTTCTTCTATGCCTTGTTTGCAGTGGGTATTGCCAGCCGACGCCCGTTGACGCTGACTGCCCTCTGTCTCGGCGGCTTTGTGTTGGCCGGCCTGCTGTTTGAAAGCCCCCTGGCCCCCTGGCGAACCTCCACCGACCCCGTCATCCTCGAGTTCCTGTTGGGCATGTTGATCGCAGCCACCCTGCAGCGCCCCAATCTGCCCACCGCCGTTGCACTGTTGTGTGTCGGCGTGGTCGCCTTGGTGACTTTCGAGATGTTAGGCCTGAAGTCAACCCGCCTTCTAACCTGGGGCCTGCCTTGCGCCTGCATTGTCGCCGGCCTCGTCGCCTTCGACCTCCGCAACCCGGTCCCCAAAATCCCAATACTCTCCGCCGTCGGCGACGCCAGCTACTCGATCTACCTGTTCCAGGTCGTCGCCCTCAACGTCGCCTCAAAGATCTTCGCCCACGTCCCCCTGACCGGCCTCCCGCAATTCATCCTCTTCATCGCCTTCAGCCTCGTATTCGCCGGTACCGCCGGCTACCTCGTCTACCGCTACGTCGAAAAACCTATCCTCCGCCGCTTCTCCGCCCACGGCGTCAGCCGCAAGTCGCAATCTCCGTCGCCCAGCGTCGGCTGATGCCATGTGAAACAGCGTTGAAGATGTAACGTTGGGGCATGGCTGTGGTGTTCCCGACGCTGGTTGCGACGTTCGAAACACCGTAGTTCTTACGTGTTTTGGCAACTAAATTGGACCAAAAAAGCTTTCGCGACTCAACACAACTAGTTAGTATCCGCTCGATGAGTGAGTCTGAGCTGAGGTCCGATCCGATCGATGGATTGCCGGCGGTGCCGGTAGGCGAGTGGGCACGAGACAAACACGGACTTCTCAAGCTGTATATTGAGATTTCGCGGGGGGTGCGAAAGAAATTTATCGGCCCCGGAAAGGCTGGAGCGACATTCATCGACTTGTATTGCGCATCAGGCCGTGGCTACATAAGAGGAACGGATACATTTATTGACGGAAGTCCCCTGGTTGGATGGAAGGCGTCCTGCGACTGCAAGGTCCCCTTCACGCAGATTCATATAAACGATAGCGACAGTTCGTTGCTGGGCGCAGCCTACGACCGGCTCACACGACTAGCTGCTCCTGTGATCAAGCATGGTGGACAGGCGCTGGCAGTCGCCGAGAACTTGCTGACGGAGCTCAACGAGTACGCACTGCACTTTGCTCTTATCGATCCGTTCAATCTGATGTTGCCTTTGGATGTAATTCGGCATCTTGCGCACCTGAAGCGCATTGACCTGCTGATTCATGTCTCTGCCATGGATCTTCAACGCAATTGGGCCAGGTACGTCCAGCAGGTTGATTCGCCGCTGGATCAGTTCGCTCCAGGCTGGCGCGAGGTTGTAAACTTGGCTCAGCCTGAGGAGTCGGCACGGCTGCAATTCATACGCCACTGGGTCGATTTGTTGCAGCGGCTCGGCTTCGATGGCGATGTGCGCTTCGAGTTGATTACAGGCTCGAAGAACCAGCCCTTGTACTGGCTCGTGCTGGTTGCGAAACATCAGATAGCGACGAAATTCTGGAAGACGGCAGCACAATACGGCAAGACCGGAGAGATGTTTTAGGGGAGATACGGAGTGGTGCCATGGCGACTGACAGCAACATTGAATGGACGGAATTCACCTGGAATCCGGTGACTGGCTGCGTCAAGGTGAGCCAGGGCTGCAAAAATTGCTACGCCGAGAGAATGGCGAAGCGGCTGCGGGCGATGGGTTGTGAGCGGTACTCTGACGGGTTCAGACCATCGCTGCACTGGGATCTGATTGACGCGCCGATGACGTGGAAGAAAGCGCGGCTCGTATTCGTCAATTCGATGAGTGATTTGTTTCAGGAGGACGTTCCTGAACTATTCATTCGCCGTGTTTTTGAGACCATGGTTGCCTGCCCGCAGCACACCTTTCAGATCCTTACCAAGCGCAGCGACCGATTGCGTGAAATGGCTCCACGCTTGCCTTGGCCGGCGAACGTGTGGATGGGCGTCAGTGTCGAGGACGAGCGAGTACTTTCGCGCGCCAGGGATCTGTCCAAGGTGCCTGCAGTAGTCCGCTTCCTGTCCTGCGAGCCGGTCATCGGGCCTCTTGATTCGCTGCCGCT
>Ga0105240_10008726_pt1 | contig 14451 bp, 9 predicted proteins | sample KBSC54metaG_FD_80426 | JGI IMG/M metagenome (GOLD analysis project Ga0105240, IMG submission 80426) | Corn rhizosphere microbial communities from Kellogg Biological Station, Michigan, USA - KBS C5-4 metaG | ecosystem: Host-associated > Plants > Roots > Rhizosphere > Soil | place: Michigan, USA... | reverse complement strand
CTGTCGCCGGGGTATCAGCCGATTCCAATCAAGGAAGATGTTACAGCCGACGAGCAGGCCTTTATCGAAGCTCACCGCAACGAACTCCCAGAACTCGAAACGATCGAAGGCGAACGTCGGCTCTATCCTCGCGATGGGTACGCATCGCACCTGATCGGGTATGTTGGCGAGGTCAGCGAAGAGGACCTGAACCAGACCCGCTACGCCGCCTATGAACCGGGCGATGTCGTCGGCAAGGGCGGAGTAGAGGAGATGTATGACCAGGTGTTGCGCGGGCAGGACGGCTCGCGCGATGTGATTGTGGACAGCCATGGCCGTGAAGTTGGCTTCCTGGGCATTCAGCATGCTGTCCCGGGCCAGGATTTGAAGCTCACCATCGACAACGACCTGCAAAAGGCGGCGGAGCTAGCCTTGGGCGATCGCAATGGCGCAATTGTTGCGATGAACCCGCGGAATGGCGAGATTCTCGCTATGGTTTCGCGGCCCAGCTTCGATCCAAATCTATTCGCCGTAAAGATCGACCGCGGCGAGTGGAACAAGCTGGTCACCGATCCCGATCATCCACTGATGAACAAGGCGATTCAGGCGCAGTTGGCGCCGGGTTCAACGTTCAAGATCCTCATGTCTGTTGCTGGATTGCAGGAGGGCGTTGCGCAGACTATGCACGTGAACTGCGCCGGAGGGTGGGGTCCATATGGCTACTTCCACCACTGCGACGAGAAGCACGGCGCAGTCGACATCCACAATGCCATCCCTTACTCTTGCGACACCTTCTACTACCAGCTCGGGGACAAGCTCGGCATTGACCGCATCGCCAAGTACGCCTCTGCGTTTGGGTACGGTCAGAAGACCGGCATCGATCTTCCCGGTGAGCAGGCCGGCCTCATGCCCAGCCAGCGCTGGCTCATGAAGAACTATCACCGCCGCTGGTATCCCGACGAGACGCTCGATGTCGCCATCGGCCAGGGCGCGGTGGCGGCCACTCCGTTGCAATTGGCGCGCATCATCGGTGGCATTGCTTCTGAAGGACACCTGGTTCGTCCGCATGTCGTCGCACCGGATCAGCTCCCCGCCGAGTTCCGCAAAGACCTCTACGAAAACCTGCCCGGTGCGGGCGATGTACAGCTTCCCATCGATCCCGACAATTGGCAGACGATCACCGATGGCATGGCGCAGGTCACTCAGCCGGGATACTTCCACACGGCCGGCTCTGCCCATCTCGAAGGCATCGATCTGGCCGGCAAGACCGGCACCGCGCAGGTGATGAGCCATGAGGCCTTGGGTAAGACCAATAAGGGCCACAACACCCGGCCCAACGTCTGGTTCGTCGGAGTCGTGCCGCGCCGAAATCCCGAACTCGTCATCGCCGTCCTCTGGGAGCATGGTGAGTTCAGCTTCTACCCCGCCCGCCTCGGAGCACGGATCGTCGCGGCCTATGTCGAGAAGCAGCGCCGCCTGCAGAACAATCTCATGCCGGTAAAGGTGCCGAATCCGAAACCCGTCGAAGTCGGAGCAGTTTGGACAGCTCCCAACCCCTCCGCCGGCAAGCCGGGAGAGCTCGAGACGAAGATGCAGGCTGGCAAGTTCTACGTCGGTGCGAACGGAATAGTGGATCGTCCCGCTGCTGGATCAAATTCGAGCAGGTCGTCTGTCGCGTCAAAGAGCGCGTCTGCGGCATCTGCAGCTCCGAAAGGAGCCGCCCAATCCGGCTCGAGGGCCTCAAACGCTCCCAGTGCCACGGCGAGACTCAAGACGACCAGGTCACCTCAGCCCGGCTCCGAATCCGCCAAGCTTAGTCCCCAACCCGCCCTCCCCGGCAAACCTGCCCAGGTGAAATCGCAATGAGCCAGATGCGGCGTTTCATGAGCTTTCGCGACTTCGACTGGACGCTGTTCGGGTTGGTCGGCGCCCTTTGCGTGGTTTCTGTGCTGGAGATCTACTCGGCCACACTGCACACGAAGTACGTCGGGTTCCATACCAAGCAGATCTACTGGATTGGTGGCGGCGTCTTCGCGATGTTCGTCCTGTCGAGGATCGACTATCACAAGCTGATCGACTTCGTTCCGTGGGTCTACGGCTCTTTCCTGTTCGCGCTGATGCTGGTCCTTATTCCAGGAATCGGTCACAAAGCACTGGGAGCTCGCCGCTGGATCAAAGTCGGGCCGGTCCTCTTTCAGCCCTCCGAGTGGATGAAGCTGATGATGATCCTCGCCGTCGCGCGGTATTTTGCGAACCTGGGTGCCCGCAATCTCACATGGAAAGAGATTGGGAAGGGCTTTGCTCTGGTCGGAGTTCCGATGCTGCTGATCCTGAAGCAGCCCGACCTGGGAACGTCACTTACCTACGTTCCTGTACTGATTATCGGAATGTTCCTTGGCGGAATAAACCTGAAGCAGGCGTCGATCCTGATTGCCGCAGGACTGGTGCTGATCGTAGGAGCCTGGAGTAGCGGCAAACTACTCAAGCCCTACCAGAAAGCTCGACTCACCGGCTTCATCAATCCCGATAACGACCCCCGCGGCGCTGGCTACCAGGTCTTGCAGGCCAAGATCGCTGTTGGAGCGGGCGGGATCTGGGGTAAAGGTGCTGAAAAAGGCACCCAGACCCAAGGCGCATTCATCCCCATCCCGCACGCCGACTTTATCTTTGCGGCCTACAGCGAAGAGCATGGGTTTGTAGGCGCGGTATTTGTGCTGCTGCTATACTTCCTCATATTGATGCGTTTGATTCAAAACGCTCAAACAGCCGCCGACCTGCCCGGCTCCCTGATTATTATGGGGATCGTGGCTGTGTTGACCTTCCAGATCGCGGTCAACGTAGGCATGGTCATTGGCTTCATGCCAGTCACCGGAATCCCTTTACCGTTAATGAGTTACGGCGGATCCTCGGTGTTGTTTACCTTCCTGGCGCTAGGCGTGGTAATGAATATCCGCATGCGCCGGTTCGTAAACTGAATTGAGTGCTCCGGTCCACCGGTGTCAAGTCATCCGACGCCGGACGAAAGGCCCGGAGAGCAAGATTGCTCGGGTAACACCCTCTTGAGGATCACCGGGAGGTTCCGGACCCCAAGAGACAAGATTGTAAGTACTTATTGCATCCTCGTTGGTGTCGGGGCCTCTGCAGATGTTATTCAGCCGGTCATGTGACGCGGGCGGATCGACAAGGCAGAGAGCGGCACAAGGCGGATGCCAGATCCGGCGAGGTCCAGTGGATTGAGCGCCGGGCAGGAATCGGGTTCACAATGAGCACGCAGAGACGGGCAAGCCGAATGATTCCAGCGATCAACACTGATCGCGCGGAGTCCCGGCGTCTAACGGCCCCGCTCATGTCAATCATTTGGTTGGCATGGGCCTGGTTACGCGCTTGCGATGAAGCATCGCGAGCAGCCGTGACCGATCGGAAGGCCACAAACTCTCTGCTTTCGGATCGCCTAAACGAAACACTCGCATTGCACAGCGACGGCTCGGGATCGGCACCGCCCGGCCGCGCACATTATTCCTTCCCATCGTGCTTGCGAGTCTCACATCGGTCATCCCTCAGGTACGTTCCCAACCTCCTCCCCGTCCGCGCCCATCTCCATACCACCTTGCCGATTGCCCCAGCAGGCGAAGTCCGCTGGGCGGAAAGGCACGATGGCAAAAGAGATTTGTATTTCCAGCACGCCGCATGAGACGCGGCTTGCAATTTTAGAAGACGATCAGCTCGCGGAAATCTATTACGAACGCGAAAACGAGTACACTCTCGCAGGGTCCATTTACAACGGACGCGTAACGCGTGTGCTCCCTGGCATGCAGTCTGCATTCGTCGATATAGGACTGGAGCGAGACGCGTTCCTTTACGTCACAGACTTTCTGGAGCTCGAAGAATCCGAAGACTCCGACGAGCTTGAGAAAGCAGCCGCGAGTGGCGGAAATCAGCCTCCACGTGAAGTTCGCCACAGCGACCGAGGCCAGCGCAGCGGCGGACGTGAACAACGCGAGCCCAGACCTGTCCAAGCTGGCGCTGAAGTTGAAGAAGTCGAGACGGCGGCACCCGTAACCAGTCGCGACGATCAAGAGACCGAGGATGGCTCCGAAGAGCCAGGCGCAAAGCGCTGGCGTGGTCGCCGCAGAAGGCGCGGAGGGCGCAGCAGCAACGTAGCCGCAGCACCTGCCGGAGAGTCAGAAGAGTTCCTCGATACCGGTGCGAATGAGAGCGCGCCTCCAGAACCTGGATTTGCGCAAGAGATCCGTGCTTCGGCTGCGCCGCGCGGTGGACGCTCGGAGCAAGCCGCTGAGAAGTTTGTGCTGCCGGGTGAGTCGCTTTCCAGGTATGGTGGCGCCCCCGCAGAAAGTACGAAGGCGGCGGAAGTTCCCGCACCGCCTCGTCCTGCTTCCACGTACAAGCCAGCGACTCTGATTGAGTCGCCAATCGTCTGGGACGGCAGCGGACTGCTCCCAGGCGAGTCGCTCTCGAGACATCGCGGTGCTCGGGCAGAAGAGACGGCTTTTCCAGCGAAGCCAGCTATCGAAGCTGGTTCAGCAGATGAGATCGAAGAGCAGGACTTTGTTGAAGAAGTAGAGCACCAGCACCCTGCCGAAGCCGAAACCTCATCTCAGTTCGTTTCCGCCCCGCCCGATGATGACATCGTTGAGGAGACTTTTGAAGCGGGCTCAAGCGGATACGAGTCCCACGCCGTTCTCGGTGAGCCGGCCCCGGAACGCGAGCTTGGCGAATCGGTCGAGCCGGAGATCGGCACTGCAGCAGAGCCCCAGGTTGGATTCTCCTCGGAATCCGATGAAGTTGAGCACGCCGGAAAGGAAAGCACGGAGTTCGAAGGTGACCGAAGCGCCTCCCATAATGTCGACCCTCTGCCTCCCTCTGAGTTCCGGTTGTTCGGCCTCGGCGGCAAAAAGAAACGGTCGGATGACGATCCGCCGGAGGGTCACGAGCCTGCAGAGCACCATGTAGACGAACCCGCATCCATAGCGGCTGTTTCCGCGTTTTCGCCCGGCAACGGGCTCGTAGAAGAAGAAGTCATCGAAGGCGATGAATACGACATCTCCCGCCAGCACCACAAAGGTGACGAGCACGACCTCGACGACTACGAAGAGGAAGAGAAGCTGCACACTCAGATCCGCTCCGGCGAGCTGGGCGAGATGCTTCAGGAAGCTCACCTCGATCACCGCATTCAGCTCGACTTCGATGACAAGAACGGCGAAGAGGCAGCCGACGACGCTGTGGAGGAAGAGGAGCCAGCCGTAGCTGATGGCCAGACATCCAGTGACGGCGCCGCTCCACAACGCCGCGAACGCGGTGGTCGCGGCCGACGCGGACGCGGTGACAGAGGAAGCGATCGCGGACCTCGTTCCGGCGATCGTCGTGGCCCATCCCGGCGTTCCGCGCAAACGTCAGACCTGCCCATCATCTCTGACCTGCTCAAGCCGGGCCAGGAAATCCTCGTTCAGATCGCCAAAGAGCCCATCGCAAAGAAGGGCGCACGAATCACGAGCCACATCGCTTTGCCCGGGCGCTTCCTTGTGTTCATGCCGACCGTATCGCACGTTGGCGTGAGTCGCAAAATAGCCTCCGATGAAGAGCGCCAGCGGCTGAAAAGAATTCTCACTCACGAGCGCGGCGATGCCTCTGGCGGCTTCATCGTCCGCACCGCTGCTGAAGGCGCATCGGAAGAAGAGCTCCGCGCCGATCTGCGTTTCCTCATTCACCTCTGGAACGAGATTAAGCAGCGCTCCGAAGGCTCCAAATCTCCGGCGCTCATCTACCACGATCTCTCGCTGATCGAGCGCATCCTTCGTGATCAGGTGAGCAGTAACTTCTCGTCCATCTGGGTCGACTCCGAAGCTGACTACGAACGCATCGTCCGCTTCCTGAACCGCTTCTCGCCGACTCTGGTCCGCCGCGTAAAGCTCTACACGAAGGACACGCCGCTCTTCGAACACTTCGGCATTCAGGACGAAATCTCGAAGGCGCTGCGCTCCAAAGTCTGGCTGAAGTCAGGCGGCTCGATCGTCATCAACCAAACCGAAGCCCTCGTCGCCATCGACATCAACACTGGCAAATATGTCGGGAAAACAGCGCGCCTTGAGGACACCATCCTGAAGACCAACCTCGATGCGATTCCTGAGATTGTTCGGCAGATCCGGCTGCGCGATCTCGGCGGCATCATCGTCATCGACTTCATCGACATGGATGAGCGCAAAAATCGCTTCAAAGTGATGGCAGCTCTCGAGGAAGCTTTGAAGAGTGACCGCGCTCCAACGAAGGTTCTGCAGTTTAACGACTTCGGTCTCGTAGCGATCACGCGCAAGCGCGTCAAGCAGTCTCTAGAGCGCACGCTGTCGGTTCCCTGCCCCACTTGCCAGGCCACCGGCATGGTGAAAAGTCCGAGCACAGTAGCCAACGAGATCTACATCGAACTCCGCAAGATGAAGCGGCATCTGGAATCCGCCGACGTCATGCTGCGGGTCCACCCCGACACCGTCAAGATCCTCAAGTCCAATAATGGAAGCTGGATTACCGAATTCGAGGACCTGCTGAGCAAGAACATCCTCATCAAGAGCGATCCAAGCCTGCATCCGGAACAATTCGACATACAGGGCTAGCTCAGAGCACACTTCAACCAAGCCAAAAGCGAAGGGCCGGAGAGTATTCCGGCCCTTTCGTTATGTAGGACGTCAAAGCAACTTTGAAATGGAAAAGGAGTCTAAGTCCTTACGGGGGATGGTTTCAGGGTCCCTGCCTACAGGTACTTATCTCTAGCGAGGTAGATGAAATGACTTCAGTTCACTGTCTGTCGCTCATGGGGCGCGCTGCACTGCTCACGGGCGCTTTTGCCTTGGCACTTGGCTCAGCCAGCGCCCAGCATGTGCCGTCTACAGACGATTCAGCAACCTTTTCAAGCTCCAACGCAGTTTCCGCAACCTATTCGAGTTCCAATGCTGCTCCCGATCTTGCCGACGCAGCACTGCCACCGGCACCGTCGCCTGCCGCATCTGGCGGCGGTCAGTATGACAATCGCTCCCGTGCTGGCGGAGGCGGAAGCGGCCTAAGGAGCCACCTGACCTACGAGGTGGGAGGCGGATTCAGCGCGCCGACGAACGATTCCTCTCCATACATCGGATGGGGCTACAACTTCACCGTAGGCGCAGGCTATCGAGTGGACCAGCACCTGAGCCTGAATCTCGAGTACCAGTTCATTCACAGCAAACTGCCGGATTCGATCGTCGCTGAAGCGGGGGCCACCGGCGGATACGACACTCTTTGGTCGTTCACGCTTGATCCCATGTACGAGGTCAACCCCAAAAGCGCTATCACCTTCTATGGCGTTGGCGGCGGCGGATTCTATCGTAAGGTTACCAACTTCACGGACCCGCAGCAGGGATACTATTGCGACTACTTCGGTTATTGCTACGGTGTGACGCAGAACCAGGTCGTCGGCCACTTCTCCTCCAACCAGGGCGGATGGAACATTGGGGGCGGCATCGAGCACCGCTTCAGAGGTTGGAACGGCGACGGCAGAATGAAGCTTTTCGCCGAAGCTCGCTACCTCGATGTCCTCTCGCCAGCCGTTGTCGGCGCTACTCCCAACGGTCTTGGTGTAACCACCGTCGGAGCTGATACCAAGATCATTCCGGTCACCGTCGGCCTGCGCTGGTAGCGCAGTCTGATCATCAAATCACAGCCGCCCGGTTGCTCAAAACCGGGCGGCTTTTCGTTGCGGCTGTGAGAATCGCCTCAGTACACTCCTGACGCCCGGAGGCGTACCAGACCGCCTACAAACACACCAATCGGAGTGACCGCCACCAGTGCGAGCAAGTACCACACCGGCAACTTCCCCCGTTGCTGAAGCGCGCTGAGCGCACCCAGCAGCAGCACCGCGATTGCCAGCGCAAGAACGTGAACCAGCGGGTTGTGCTGTGCTATCAACGCGGTCATGTATCCGCCGGCGCCCGCAGCAATAAAGGTCCAGCCCAGATTCACAAACGTGTAGCCGGGCGTCGGCGTTCCTGACGCCTCCGTCCAATCCGGCACCAACTTCTGCAGCAGTACCGTCACGACAGTGACGAGAATTGCCGTCGTCGCGAACCCGGCCGCCAGCGCGAAAAACGCGCGTAGCACTACCATGGCTTCCGCGCTTCTTCGGTCGGGGTTCCGACCTCTGCGCGTTCGATGCGAGCCAGAAACATGCGCGCGAGCCGCGGTTCTCCTGGATGGCTCTCCCCATGCATCGTGCAAAGATCGAGAAACTCATCGCAAAGCGCATTGCGCTGCTCATACTGCGCGAAAACATTCTGCAGGGCCTGCGCAAGCTCGCGTAACCGCTCCGCTTCGGGCCATTCGCGATTGTTCTCGTCTTCTTCCGTCAGCGCCACATCCGAAAACAAGCCGCGGCGTCCTCGTGCACATTCCTCAAGACATGCGAGCAGTTGCTCAGAGAAGACTTTGCTCAGCATCTGCAACTGGTCTGGGGGCGATTGATCAGATTGCTTGAACGTGTCCATAATCAAAGGCCCTACTTCCGCACGGCCTCTTCAACCTCATCAGCCGTGTGTGGCAGATCAGCATCGAGGTCAAGCAGCTTCCCGTCAGGCAGGACGACGAAATCGCACTCGATGCGGATGCCGAGCTTCTCCTCTGGAATGTAGATTCCGGGCTCAATCGTAAACACCATACCGGGCTTCAGCAACGCCGGATATTGTGCCGGATCGTGCACATCGACACCAATCATGTGTCCGAGGCCATGCAGCCAGTACTTGCCGAGAGGCTGTCCGTGCAGATCCTTTCCATGCGTGTTGATGTAGTTGAACGCAACCGCATCCAGTGTGTCGGGATCGCGATGGCTGAAGTCATTGATCTTCGACTTGCCCGCCGCAAATGCATCGATCGCAGCCCTTTGCGCCCCGAGCACAATCTTGTAAATCTCCCGCTGCCGCACAGTAAAGTGCCCGTTCGCCGGCACCGTGCGCGTGATATCCGATGCGTACATCGAGTACTCACATGCCGCATCGACAACAACGATGTCCCCATCCTCGATCGTTCGCGCGTTCTCAGAGTAGTGAAGGATCGTGGAGTCAATCCCAGTCCCAACGATCGGCGCATACGACGGCCGTTCACATCCCGCCCTGTACCAGGCTGCAGTCATGATCCCTGCGATCGTGCGTTCCGTCTCGCCAGGCTTGACCGCCTTCATCATCGCGCGCTGGCCTGCGATCGAAGCTAGGGACGCCTTTTCCAGCAGTTCAATTTCACCCGCATCCTTTTGCTCGCGCAACGGCATTGTCAGGGTTGTCACATCGCGCGGGGCTGCGGCAGTCGTGCCAAGCGTCGCAGCGGTAAAGTCCAGAAGTGAGTCTGCTGCCTTCACATGCGGCTGCATCCACACATTCATCGCCATCCGGCGGTCATCAGCAATCAGCCGATTCAGATCCGCCGCAAGACTTGTCATCGGTTCAACGCTGTCAACGCCCGTCGCCTGGGCCGCGCCGGGAGTCGCGGCGTCCATCTTCGCCCCTGTGTACTGCTCCAGGCGCAGATTCCGCGTAGGCAGGAACAGGATTTCCTTGTACTCGCGTGCGTGCGTTTGCTGGCCTTGGTGTTCTGCCCCGCTCGCGGGTCCGACAATCATCAACGCTGCGCCCGGCTCGTTCCAGCCGGTCAGGTAGTAGAAGTCTGAGTCTTGCCGATAGGCATCGAAGTCCAGCACCGGCTCCTCGGCCGCAAACAAAATTGCGACGCCGCCATGCATCTCGTTGCCCAGTGCGACACGACGCGCATGGTAATCCGCGGCCGATTGTTTCTGGAGAGCGAAACAAATGCAATGCGCGGTCAACAGGAAACACGCCACCGCCAGAGCCCGGGAGATTCTCATTTCAGTATTGTTGCGCGTTCAGGGTCTGCGCGCCAATGACCCACAGCATCGTCTGCTGCGTCAGGTCTCTTCAGAACGTGGCAACGATAGCGCCTGACGGGTATTCTTCCTCAGCTTTCCTGCTGAGGCGCGCATCTTCTTCGTCGAGAATCTGGAGGAAAGTTCGCGCCGGAACGGGACGGCCGAAGAGCCAGCCCTGCGCGTGTATATCCTGCTCACTTGCTGCGAAGTAGTCTGCCTGGACCTTAGTCTCGATCCCTTCCACAACCACCCGCAGGCCCAGTGTCTCGGCCATCGTCAGAATCTGCGGAAGGATCGAAACCGTTACTGCATCCGTTCCGATTGCCTTCGTAAACGCCTTGTCGATCTTAATGGCATCCACAGAAAGGTCATGGAGGTAAGCCAGGCTTGAGTAGCCCGTTCCAAAGTCGTCGATAGCCACGTAGTGGCCCCTCTGACGGAGCCGCAGGATAGTGTTTCGTGCAACCTGCTGGCGGGCGGTATAGCTCTCCGTGATCTCCACTCCCAGATTACGTGGCGAAACTTCGGTCTCGCTCAGTTGTTTATCCAGCATCGGGATGAAATTGCTGTCGGCCAGGTCGGCGGCGGCAATATTGATGTTGATCCGGAAAGCTGGACGCGCACGAAGGGTGGCCCCAAAGTCGCGCAACGCGTGGCGCAGAACCAGCCTCGTGATCTCGCCCACAAACCCCCTCTCTTCCGCTATCTTCACAAATACGTCGGGGCTCACATTGTTTTTGTACTCATCTGTCCAGCGGACCAGGGCTTCCGCTTCGACGATCTGTCCTGTCCCAAGCTCCACTATCGGCTGATAGACCACCGTTAGAGCGTCCGCGCGGATGGCGCGGATGAGTTGTTGCTCCACGCTCTTGTTGCGGCTGTAGAGCATCGGAAAGAGCAGCCCAAACAGAGAACCGAAAGCGGCTCCCAGCCCGATGAAGACCAATGAATACTTCCGGTTCATCGCCAAGGCATCGCTCATCGAGATGTAAGCGGTAAGGCAGCCGCCCGATTCTTTCGAGCAGCGCGTGGCATAGAGGGTGTTCCCAACCGTCGCCTTCCCCTGCTGGCTCAGGACGTTCTCCGCCACGTTCGGGCTGTCTCCGATCATCTGGCCCATCTTGTGTCTCGGGGTGTCGACGGCCGTCGCCGTGAAATGCATCGGAGGGGCAGCCATGGAGGCAAAGTTGTAGGGGTTATAGACGATGAAGGACTCTCCAAGCTGCACAGCCACTACGCTCTGATCGTCGACCCGAAATGGCGGGAGATTCTTATAGATTCTGGTGCCATCCTGTCTCGCCATCACCGGCGAGTACCGGGTCACCACAAGCGGAGTCCGCCCTGAAGTCGTAGAGCACTCGATCTGCCCGTTGCGCATGCGGCCCGCCGCCTTCAGGAATTGCGACTGAAAGATTAGCTGACGAAAATATTCGATCTCCGCGTCCGAGCAAAGCGCATAAGGCGAACCATTCATCGTCTCCAGCATGGCGCGCGATTCAGAGGTCGATGCGATCGTCTCCAGCAGAATCCGGTTGGCATACTGGTCAAGCAGCAACTCAGTCTGGCGCAGAGCATAGGCATGGCCGACAATATATCCACCCAGCGCACCCGCCGTGGCAAGAACAATCGTCGACACAATGGCGACAACGACGCGCTGGAAGACCGTTCGCATACCTGAACTAAGCCATTATTCCGGTAACAGTGGGCGATTACTGCACCCCAATAGTGGTACCCATCTGCATCAGGAGTGCCACCATCCTAAGCCATTGATTCCATGACTAAAACTCTCATTACCTTGGGTTCAGATTCGTCGATTTTCAGGCTCGATGAAACGGTTTACAACTAAAGAGCAACGGAGCGCCTTCAGCTCTGCGTGCGTGAGCCAGCTTACGGAAGCGTGTGGACCCGCCGCGGCAAGCAGAATGCCTCCAAGGCCGCTAAGTTGAATTTCCTAGCGAAACGCCGTATTCTAAACATGCGAACGAGTTTGTCCGCCTGAGTTGCCTGTGAGTAAGCCGGGGTGGCGGAGAGATGAGTGGGCTTATAGCCCACTTTTTATTTGCTGTGAATTTTGCCCGGTACCGCCGCAGTAATATGCCGGGAACTCCTTTCAAATGAGTCATGCGGCGGCTGTGAATTGATGGCTTCGAGTCTGGAAGAAATTCGGAAAGCCGCCGAGCGGGTAGGATCCTCGCACGGTCTAGACGTCGTGGACATCGATCTTTCTGGGCCGGCCAAAGAAAGAACATTGCGTATCTATCTGGAGAAGAACGAGGAAGGCCGGCGACAGTTGAAAGCGCAAATCGCCGCTGGAATAGAAGGTCTCCCAGAGCGGCTCGTGGAAGGCAGGCTAAGTGTTGAGCAGCTTTCTGGCGTAACTCACGAGGATTGTGAGGCGTTCAGCCGCGACTTCGGGGTTTTGCTGGATGTAGAGGATCTTGTTCCTGGTGGCGAATACACACTCGAAGCGAGTTCACCAGGCCTGGATCGGAAATTAAGCAAGGCAGAAGAGTTCCGGCGGTTTGCGGGATGCCTTGTTAAAGTGCAGACGTTCGAGCCCATACGCAACAACCGGCACTGGAGAGGCCGGCTCGAGGCGGGCTCGGGCAAAATCATCACGCTCGATCTTGCGGCCATGCATCAGAACAGCAAGAGCCGCAAAGCAGGCGTGGACAAGGTGGAGATCCCTCTCGAGAATGTCGAGAAGGCGGAGCTGATCCCGGAGATTTAGGCGCAACGCGCAGTGCAGGGACGAACTCGCCGTCGAGAACTCCTGAACAAAAATTTACGAATGCGATCAGCCGAGAGGCCTGATCGTCGGAACATCGAGAGAGTAAGAGTATGGCCAGCGCTTTGTATCAAAGTATCGAACTCCTGAGCCGCGAGAAGGGCATTGAGCCCGAGATCGTAGTCGGCGCCGTGGAAGAGGCGATTGCCCTCGCCACCCGCAAGTACTACAAGACCCAGGAGAACATGCGCGGAGAACTTAATAAAGACACCGGCGAAATCACAGCCTACGTCTACAAGACAGTTGTCACCGATGACGACGAGCTTGAGGATCCCGTCAACCAGATCACCCTGGAGGAAGCAAACGAACTTGCTCCCGGCGTCGAGGTTGGCAGCGAGATTCGGATGTACAAAGACACCACGCCTCTGGGCCGTATTGCCGCTCAACTCGCGAAGCAGGTGATCTTCCAGAAGGTCCGCGAGGCTGAGCGAGACACGGTATTCCAGGAATATGCGCACCGCGAGAAAGAAGTCTTGAACGCAACCGTAAAGCGCGTTGAGGGACAGGACGTCATCTTCGACCTCGGCAAGGCGGAAGCACGCTGCCCCAAGCGGGAGCAGTCGCGACTGGAGCAGTTCACGGTGGGCGAGCGGGTTCGTGTAGTCCTGCTCAAGGTGGATCGCGCAGCAAAGGGCCCGCAGGTGATCGTCTCGCGCGCAGCTCCAGAACTCGTTCAGAATCTGTTCCAGTCGGAAGTTCCTGAAATCTACGACAACACCGTTGCCATCCGCGCCATTGCTCGCGAAGCCGGCGAGCGCACCAAGATCGCCGTGCAGAGCCGCGACAAAGACGTTGATCCGGTCGGCGCCTGCGTCGGCATGAAAGGTATGCGCGTGCAGTCCATCATCCGCGAACTCCGCGGCGAGAAGATCGATATCATCGAGTTCTCGGAAGAGATCACCACTTTCGCAGAGAAGGCCTTGCAGCCGGCCAAAGTAAGCCGCGTCTCCATCACCGACCTCGGCGAGAAGCAGCTCGAAGTCATCGTCGATGACACGCAGCTTTCGCTGGCAATCGGCAAGAAGGGTCAGAACGTCAGGCTCGCCGCCAAGCTGCTCGGCTGGAAGATCGACATCAAGAGCGAAGAGGAGAAGCGCCAGGAGGTAGAGCAGCAGATGCAGGCGCTCACCGGCGGCCCCTCCACACCGATCGAACAGGTCACCGAATTGGGAGCCGGCATCATTGAGAAGCTGGTTGCCGCAGGCATCACCACGGTTGAGGCGCTGGCCGATATGACGCCCGAACAGCTCGAAGAGATCCCGGGTATCGGCGAAAAGACCCTGGAGCGCATCAGCGTGGCCGTTCGCCACTACTTCGGACACTTCGAAGAAGGTGAAGAAGCCCCAGCCGTTGAAGGCGCAATCGGCGTCGCAGGCGCCCCTGAGGCCGAAGGCAGCGATGAACCTGCAGCGCTCACCGCAGCCGCAGACACCGAAAACGTCTCTGACGGTGAGTCGGAAATCGAGACTCCGGAGGCAGCCGCAGGAACTGCGGAAGCCGAAACTGAGAATTCGCAAGAAGTGCTGGAAGAAGCGGAAGACGGCAGCCAGACAGCGGAAGAGCTTGCTGTGGCAAACGTTCCAGCATCGGACGAAGAGAATACGAAGGATGACGAAGAGGGCGGCGCTTAAATGCGTCGCGCTCTTCAACACCATTCAAGAGATAATGGTGGTAACGCAAACCTCCAATGCCATGAGGTAGCTATGAGCGACTAAGGGCTTTGGGCAGCACATTCTGAAAAGAGGCGGATGAGCAAGGTTCGAATTAACGATCT
>Ga0105240_10008724_pt1 | contig 14454 bp, 9 predicted proteins | sample KBSC54metaG_FD_80426 | JGI IMG/M metagenome (GOLD analysis project Ga0105240, IMG submission 80426) | Corn rhizosphere microbial communities from Kellogg Biological Station, Michigan, USA - KBS C5-4 metaG | ecosystem: Host-associated > Plants > Roots > Rhizosphere > Soil | place: Michigan, USA... | reverse complement strand
TGCCACGGTTCTTCGTCCAATCGCCGATCTGCGTCCGCAGCGTACCGCTCCCGGTCCATTCTGAATTCGGGTCTGTGACAACGAGTGTGAGTCTCGGTGTGTCGGGAATCTCTGCGCCATCACTCGGGAATGCGACAACCGGAATACTTGCGCCGCGCCGAAACTCGTCTTCCACAAGTCTTCGAATCGCCGGCTTGACCTCCGTCTCGTCGTCAAGAGAAGCGCGACGATCGCTGACTACCTTCTTCATCGTCGGTTGGTAACCGATGCGGAAGCCGTCGGTGCCGACCTTGCGTATGAAATACGAACGGTCTTCGAGCGCAATCGCCGCGTTGTCGATAGACGTCGTATCCACGTCGGGTTCACCCAGGGCGAACCGAAGCTCCGGCAGATGTGCGACCTTGTCCGTCTGTCCACCGGATGATTCGAAAAGGATCGTTGTGCCGACGCGTCGGTGGATGTCGCGGAGCGGCCCCTTAGTATCGACATCGAGCGCCCTGGCATGCGACTGGTCGCCCGCGATGTCGGTGTCGATGGCCGCGATGAGCCGCGACTCGCCGAGCTGGCCGAGCACCACGCTCCGGAAGCCGGGCTCGTCGAGAGGGGCCGATCCGAGTGTGATCAATGGCTCGGTCCGTGCCTTCCGGTAGCCGTCCTGCGCGGCGAGCGAAATCCACTGTGCAAGCATCGCCAGCGTACCGCGCGTCTGCTGGTACTGCGGCAGCGACTGCCACTTGCGCTGGAACACCGAGAGCGTAGCCGGATGGAACGGATAGCATGCCTCGAAGCGACGCTGCAGGAACTCGCGCGCCTTCGCCTCTGTGGCGCTCGAGTCGACCGCCGTCCACTCTGGCGGAAGCCGCTCGCGGCGCTCGAAGCACCAGTCACCGAATGCCTTGGCGACGTTGCGTCGGATCTTCTCGCTCCCGAGATCCTGAAAGAGGCGACGCCGGACGACCTCGCTGATCTCGGTCTCATCGTTGGCGATCAGGTCCTTCGCAACGCGCCGCACTACCTTGGAAATCTTGTCCTGCCACTCCTGGTCCCAGTCGGTCATCTCGATCTGGCTGCGCGGCAGCGAAATGACGCACGCCCCGTGCGTCGTGCCGGTCGTCGCGACGGTCAGGTTCTGGATGAAGGCATGGAACGACTCAGCGCCGGCGCGGTGCCGATTGAGGTAGTTCAGCACCTCGTCGAAGAGGAGGAGCACCGGCGCGCCCGCGGCCTGGAACACGCGGGCGATGGATTCCGTGCCTGGCGGCGTGGTCTTCGCCGCAGAGCCAAGGGCCTCGACCCCCTTGTCCCCCGCGAGCTGTCGCGCGATGTCGATCCACGGCGTCTCGCGCCCCGGCTGCGGATCCCAGGCGTTGCCCACGAATACTGCGACCTTCGCCTGCGGCACGGACGGGATGCCGGCCTCGCGTACCAGGTCAGCCACTCCATTGCACCCGGCCACCGCCTCGCCATTGTTCGCCAAGTGGTAAAGTGTCGTCAGCGTGTGCGTCTTCCCGCCACCAAACTGCGTGATGAGGGTCAGCACCGGAGCCGTATTGTCGGTGCGACCGGAGAGCCGCCGCTGCACCATGCTTGCGTGCTCGCGCAGCGCGCGCGTGAAGCAGGTGCGAGCGAAGAACTGATCGGGCTTGCGGTAGTCGTCGGGCGCCGTGCCGGCCACCACCTGTTCAAGCGCAATGGCAAATTCGTCGGGGTTGAACGAGCGTCCTTCGCGGACCTCTTTACGCGGGGTGACGACCTTATACCAGGGTTCCATCGACGATCTCCTAAGGTCTCTGCATGCGAGCGAACAAGTCGGCGGCCGGCGCCTTCAGCCGCGCGAGGTTGGCGTAGGCCAGGGGCGTGAATTCGCGGGTGCCGTCGTAAAGCCGGTAGCGGATGCCGTCGGTGACTATCACGTCGCACGGCACGCCGAGCGTCGTCACGTAGCCTTGCGCTTGTTTGAGGGCGCCTTCGACGCCGGCGCCCAGGCGCTTTGCCTCGATCACGAAACGGCATGCCTCCGGGATGCGCGGCAGAGCGCTGAACACGGCGACGTCGATGAAGCGCCACTTCACCGCGAGGCGTTCGGGTGGCCAGCCGAGCGAACGCAGCAGCGGGATCACGAAGTGGACGATCAGCTCGTCCTCACTCGGCAGCTCACCGAAGCGCTGCGTGTCCTGCATCAACGGAAGCAAGTCGGCTGCCTGTGCTGCGAGTCCTTCGATGGCGGCGGGCACGCGGGCGAGTGGCGGATCCTCAGCGGGCAACTCCGGCAGCGGTTCGGTCTGCCAGTGAGTTGGCGGCGAGTTCAGGAAGCGGGTCGCGAAATCCACGACCTCCTCGTTCCAAATGCGCGAGCAGCGCGGCGGATTCGCGCCGAAGACCGCGGTCCGGAAGTCATGTTCCGAGGGCAAGCGCCCCCAACGCACACGCCGGGCGTGCTGCAGATCCCATCCGTTCACGTCATCGAACGCGTTGAGATACAGGTACTCGCCGGCGACGATACCCACCGCTGCGATCTTCGAGAGCGCGGTTCGCAGGAGCACGATGTCGCCGGGAGCGATCTCGCTCGCAAATCGGCGGACGAAGCTGCCCTCAAATGCCTCGTCGTCGCGCTCGATCGTCCAGCCACCGGCATCGCCGGGTCCGATCAGCGCCACGCCATACTTCAGGAACACATCGGAGTAGGCTCGAGAGGCCGGTCCCGCCGAGACCTGCCAGACGGGTCTCACCTCGGTACCGCCAGCAGCATCGCGTCGACTAGGCGCTTCTCCTCGCTGCCTTTCGGGTAGAGCGCGGAGAGTGCGTTGGCGAGACGCAGGAAGTCGGGACCGCGGTCCTGCTCGGACTTGATGAGCGCGCGCAGCGCATTCGTGCGGCCGCCCGCCTGGAGCAGCATGGCCACGTGGACGCGGTCGAGCGTGGTGGCCTCGCGGTGGGCGGCGAGGCTCTCATCGGAGACATCGACGGCGGCGCGCTTGCGGCGTCCGCGAGAGCCGCGGGCCTTGGGCGCTGCCTCCATCTCCGGGAAGAGCACGCCCTGCAGCGGATTGGTTCCCGGGGAAGCAGACTGTTCGAGGCGTGCGGCGACAGCGCTCGCGCCGTCCTCGCCGAAGAGCTGCTTCGCGCGCTCTGCGATCGGCAGCAAGCGCACGACGCCCTTTTTCGTCTCGATCACGCGGCCTTCCCATTTGGGTAGGTCGATGCCGAGCGGCTGCGCGAAACGGCGCACAACGTCGTAGATGAGCGTGAATCCCTTTGCCTTGGCGCGTGATGTGCCCTCTTCGTCCTCTTCCTCCTCCTCGATTGCCTCTTCGTCGTCATGCTCGCCGCTGGCGTCTGCCGCTGCCTCTCCGTTAGCGGCTTGAAGCGTCCACAGGAAGAGCGCCGTGAGCCGCGCGTCCTCCTCAACGGCGCCTGCCGCGCCGTTGCGAGACGTCGCGTCGGCAGTGCCGAGCACCTGCGCCAGGGCGCTGCGGCCGACGACCTCCCATACTTTGGCCAGATATTCATCTAGCTTGACCTCGCTCCCCTCGGCGGTCTCGACCTTCGTATAGCGGCTGAAGATCTCGAGCGCTGGGCCGATGCAGGCGAACACGAGATCGGCGCCGCGCACGCCCTCGTTCTGGAGGCGCTCCATCCAGTCGACGACTCGCATCGGCAGCTCGCGCAGCACATCCCCCCAGTCGCCGACGGGCGCGTCGTCCGGGCGCGGGCGGCAGATAAGGTGGACGCTGGTGGCGAGAGCGGCGGATTCGCGGGCGCGTAGGCGCGAGCCCATTTCTGTCGCAATTGGCCACGAGCCGGTGATAGTCCACCCGCCGCGGATCATTCCCGAGAGCAACGCTTCCCAGCCTTCTGTGGTCTTGTGGGCGAACACGACGGAACCAACGCCGTCTTCGCTGAGCACGCGGCGGCCTTCGGTGAAAGCCTTGGCCATTGTCTGCTCAAACCACGCGCGATCTTTGGGCCGGCCGTCGTCCCGCTTTGTTTCGTCCTGCACAGCTTCGCGCGTCTTGGGTGTGAGCGGGTTCAATGAGTCAAAGACGTCGCGCAGCAAAGTCTCGTCGGGCAACGCTCGCTTAAGCCAAACGTAAAAGAAGTCTGATAAGTCTGCGTAGGGGACTGCGTCATAGTAGGGCGGATCAGTGAACCAGACTCCGCAACTGCCGTCGGGTAGCCCACCGCGAGAAGCTGCATCCGCGTTTTGCACGGTCCCAGCGGGGTACCAGAATCCGAACGCTCTCTCAAGCGTTGTTGCGCTTCGATCATAAGCACTGATGAACGACCCACTACTATCGACGGTCAAGGCGGCTTCCGCCCAGTCCCAGAAGGGAGGGATCTTTTGGCTGGAGAGCATGTGCACTGGACACTCTGCGCCGGGCTTCCATGGCGCTCCGGCATTACTAAGGTCCGCAGTCTTGCCTAGTGCCAGCGCGGCCAATCGGCCGGCGGCCTCGTTTGCATCCGTCCCAAGTCGATGCGCGATTGATTCCAACACTACCTTCTGCCGCGCCGTGAACAGGTCGCCCCACTGCAGCATACCGTAGCGCTGCACGCGGAAGCCCAGCGTCCCGATCGGCGGCAGCGGCTCATCCGGCACCGGGCAGAGCCCCTGTTTCCCGCCGCGCTCCCAATCCGTGACGAGCTTCGCCACGCGCGCCTGCGCCTTGCGCACGGCCTCGTAGTCCCGTTCTGCCGGCAGACGGTAGTGCCGACCCGTCTCACCCGGCCAGAGCGTCACCACCGCAAGCATCCGCGCCCCGCCGGTGCGCTGCCCCTTGGCGTCAAAGGTCGTGTCCGCTCCGCCGCGCTGCGCCGCGAGCTGCGCGCGCACGCGGTCGGGCGGCAGCACGACACCGCAGCACACGCAGGTCGCCTTCGCGCGCGTCACCGTGCCGCCTTGCACCTCCTTTTCCGTCTTCGGCTCGAAGACCTCGAACTCAAGGTGCGGGGGCTGCCCTTTCGGCCGCTCGACCCGGTGCCGTAGTGCGCGCTTGCGCTTCGCCTTCTTGCACAGCCAGAACGAGCGCACTAGCGGAATCTCCGCGCCGCAGTTCGGCGACTCGCAGGTGACCGTCCGCGCCCAGAGGTACGCGATCGGCGTCGCCCCGTCCGGGCCCTTCGGGTAGAGATCGGCCAGCTCCTTCTCCGCCTCGCGCTTGATCTCGGCGCCCACGCGGCGAAGCTCCTCGGCCAGCTCCGGCCCGTGTCGAGGGATGTCCTCGAGCATCACCTTCAGGATCAGGCACGCGACCGGGTTGAGATCGCTCGCGAACGCATCGCAGCCCAAGCGCAGCGCCTCAAGCGGGATCGAGCCGCCGCCCGCGAACGGATCCACCACGAGCGGCGGCTCGTGCGCGCCGCCATCCTCGCTCGCGTGCGCGGCCTTCACCAGCGCGCGGCTGACCTCGAGATACGCCGGTTTCGCGGCGTTGTCCCAGTTCGCGAAGTCCGCGATGAAGTTGAGCAGCGCGCGTCGCAAATCCTCGTCCGTCGTTCCCGGATTGCAGCGGCCGACCTCGGGCAGGCGCTTTCTCGCCTCGGCCTTGAACGCCGCTGGGCAGAGGGAATCGCACGGGTCCGGCCACAGCAGCGCCAGGAGTACCGCGCGGCACGAGGCGAGCGGTCGCCGGGCCCACCACAGGTGCAGCGTGCTCGGATGCCCGTGGCGGATCGACTTTTCCCGCCCCGCGTGCCTGCTCACGTCCGCGATCGGAAAGTCAACCTCGGCGAGGCGTTTGCAGGCTTTCGGTATCGTCACGCCACCAGCTCCTCCTGCACGTTATCGCGCTCGCTCCACGGCACCGGCACGATCTCGTAGCTCCGGAGCGCGTCGACGATCGCGCTCGACGCCGGTCGCTCTTCGTCGTTGAGCAGGGCGTAGAACCTGGACTGTGGTGTGCGCACCTCACGCGTGTCGATCCACGCGAACGCCAGCGTCTCGGCGATGTCCCGGCTCGGGCGGGCCACGGCACGGATAAGCCGCTCCGGGGCACGACGAGATGCGGGAACCACGAAATCGAAATGATGGTCGTACCCGGTCTTGCCCGTGAACTTCACGCGAGGAGTGTAGCGGACGTCGTTCAGATCGAGCCAGGCGGCCACGTCTTCCAGGAAGACGCTCGCCACGACGGGTACTGCGAGATAGAACATGTCGTTCACGGCGAGGACCGCTTGAACGAGATTGTGCTTCTTGAGCGGGAAGTTGCTTGAGTTCGCGCGGATCAGGAGCTGGTCACGCTCTCGCTGTACACCAAAGCCGCTCAACGTGACATTGAGCAGGCTTCGACGCTTTGGAGTGTCCAAGTCGCAGCCGGATGACCGGAGGTCCTCGATGGTCTCGCCACCATCCGTGATCTCGAACCCGCCGTCGTCCCGCCGGACGTAGATCTGCACGTAGTCGTTGTGCCGGTCGAGGTACGGCGTCGTGATCTCCACATACTCATCTCCGATCTCGCGGAGTACCGACTTGTCGCGAACCCATTCCGCGTAGCGGTCGAGCAGCGCGCGCACTTCCCCGATCACGTGAAGAGCCCCTGAATGATGTTTGGCGTCCGAGTGATGTTGGCGAAGCGCATGAAGTCCAGGAGGGTCTGCCACCGATCGCCGAGATTCGGAAAGGCCGCTGCTGGCACTTCGACGGCCCACTTGTCGCCAAAGCCTTCGCGGTAGAGGTGTAGGTGTGGGGAGCCGATCTCCGAATCGTCCGGGTTCCGGTGCGGCTGTCCTCCAACGTCGAGTCGTGCCAGTACGACGACGCCGCGAGCTCGGTTCTGGCTGGTGCCCTTGGCGAGATTCACTTGACTGCGCGTCACGTCGAGGCTGAATGCCTCGCGTTTGTCCGGACTGAGGAGCGGAATCCGCAAGGCACCGCCCAGTCCCGGGTAGTCGTACTGCGTGTCGTCCACTCGATGCTTCTCCATTGCGAAAAGTACGTCGGCCTCGATCTGGGTGAGAAGGATTTCCGTCACGTCGGCCGTCCGTGCGTTAGCGGCGAGTCCTCGTGGATCTCCATCGGCTTCTTCATCGCGTTCACCGACAGGTAGTAGTGGGCAATCTTGGTGACCTCGTTCCAGTCTAATCGGGCCGGGTCACGGATCGGCTCCTGCAACTCCGGATTTGAGCTGCAATTAGTGACCACATAGAGCCAGAAGCAGTCGCGCCGGTCTTCGGCGACGCGACGCTCATTTGGCGTAAGCAGCACCGTCCCTGTTGACGCACCCAGCCCCTTCACCTCGATGAGCCGCAACTCTCCCGAGGCGACATCGAGGCTGGTCACATCGTAACCGAGGTTCTTCTCGGAGACGTCGAACACTTGCCGACCCAAGCGTTGTTCATGCTCCATAACCACGCGCATGGCGACAGCCTCCGTCTCGAAGTTCGGCTTGAGCCGGCGAACTTCAGGCGCCTCACGCTCGGGATGTGGCAGCACCAACACGCTTGCGAGTCGTTCGATGGACTGGAGCGTCAGCGCGCGCTGGCGCTCGAGATCGGTGCGGCGCCGTTCCCGTCTCGCAAGGAGTTCGGAATGTCGCGACTCCGCCATCGCGAGTCGCCCCTCAGCGCCGGGGAGCTTCTGCTCTACGTCGGACGCCGCCTTGCCGATCTCCTCGTCGGCCCGTTGGATCAGCTCAGTGAGTGACAGCTCCACGTGCGCGCTCACCCGTTCGACCTCGGTCAGGCGGTCAAGGCGCGTCTCCTCCAGGAATGGGGCAAGCGCGTTTGCGTGAAGCCAAGCCGTTGCCTCAGGCATGTTTGCGACAGAGGGGAGCACGGGAGGCGGGTCGGCTGGAGCAAAGTTGCCAAGCAGACCCGACTCCGGGAGCCGTGGCTCGCCGCTCTCGGTGATCTCGACCGCGAAGAGCCGTTCGTGCACGACCTGCCCCAGCCCATCGACGATGCGCGCGCGGTAGAAATCGATGCGCGCAGGCGTTTCGTGCTGGAGGGAGTGGAACGTCGCTCCTTTGCTCAGGACATCCAGCGCCCGCGTGTGGGTGTTCCGTCGTATGGCTTCGAAGAGCGGATGCCCGGGCGTGACCCACTCGAGCTTCTCGGTCTCGGCCGCTTCGCGGTCGGTGGAGCAGCGGGGATAGCGATCCGCGAGGGCCGGAAGTTTCCAGTCCGGGGCCTTTTCGTAGCGACGCAGTATCGGTGGGGTGCGCGCCGGATCGAAGGCGTGCGGTACGCTCGGCACGGGCTTGAGTGTCCACGGTACGAACTCGGCTGCCTCACTCAGGAACCGCGCGATCGCCTCAGGCACGACTCGTCGCTCCTGCGCTCGTGCACGCCGTTCGATCAGCATCTCCAGGTTGAGCTTCTTGCTCGCCAGTCCCTCCAGTGCGTTTTGGCAGATCGCCCGGAACTGCTGCTCATCCACGTCGCGGAGCAGACGATCTTCGAGATCGGCTTCCCCAAGGCGCCCGGCATAGTAGTCGCGCAACACGCGCTCGACCTGTGCGGCAGGCAGGACTTCGCCAACGACGTTGAAGACTGCATCGTCCTCTAGTGCGTCGCGGATTTCCTGGAGCTTCTCGAGCAACCGCTGCAGAACCTTTCCTTCGATGGTATTGGTCGCCACGAAGTTGAAGATCAGGCAATCCTTGCGCTGCCCGTAGCGGTGGATGCGGCCCATCCGCTGTTCGAGCCGGTTCGGATTCCAGGGGATGTCGTAGTTGAAAAGGATGTTGCAAACCTGGAGGTTGATACCTTCGCCCGCTGCCTCAGTCGCCACGAGTATCTGGATGCCGCCCTCCCTGAATTGCTGCTCCGCGTAGAGGCGCGTGCCGGGTTCGTCACGCGACCCGGATTTCATGCCGCCGTGGATGAACCCCACGCGAAAGCCCCATAGCTTCAGGCGCTCCACGAGGTAGTCGAGGGTGTCCTTGAACTCCGTGAACAGGAGCAGCCGCTGATCGGGGTTGGCGAAGAAGCCTTCCTTCTGAAGGAGCGCCTTGAGCTGCGAGAGCTTTGCCTCTGTGCCACTTTCTTCGACGGCCTTCGCCTGTAGCGCGAGGCGGTGCAGCTCCTGCACTTCCTGACGCACCTGATCCGCGTTACCCGCAAGCGTGATTGCCTCGAGCATCTGCTCGAGCCGCTCCCGCTCGCCTTCCTCCATTTCCTCAAGCTCATCCGGATCGGGAATATCCGGAGGCGCTTGACGCACAAGGTCCTGTGCGCGCTTCAGTCCATCTTCGAGGCGGCGCGCACGGTTCTCCAGCGACCGGCGCATCGCATAGGTGCTCGATGCGAGGCGGCGCTGATACAGCGACATAAGGAACCCGATCGCCCGTGCTCGTGGATCCTCACCCTCCGCAGCAGCCCGCGCACTCTCTCTCTTCACAAAGCGAGTCACGTCGCGGTAGAGGTCGAACTCGGCGCCGTCGATTTGGAAGTCCACCGTGTGCGGGATGCGCTTGGTGAAGATCGGTTCAGCGGCCCACGAGCCGTCAGCGCGGCGCTCGGGAAAGTAAACCATTGCTTCCTTTGTGCGACGGAGATAAAACGGCGCTCGGCGCCGATTCATCGCCTCCCGGATCGACTTCACATCCGCGTAGGCGTCCGCGTCGAGAAGCTGCAGGAACAGGCTGAAGTTCTGCGGGTCGCCCTTGTGAGGAGTCGCCGTGAGCAACAGCATGTGATCCGAGCTGTCGCGCAGCAGCTCGCCCAGCTTGTACCGCAAGCTCTTATGTGACTCATCGGACGCGGACATCCTGTGCGCCTCGTCCACGATGACCAGGTCCCAATGGACCTGCCGGAGGCCGGGCAGGATATCAGAGCGCTTGGCGAGATCGAGTGACGTGATGACGCGATTGCGTTCGAGCCACTGGTTCACCCCGAACTGTTCCCGAAGGTCCTGACCCTTCATCACCAGGAACTTCGTATCGAACTTCTCTTTCAGCTCGCGCTGCCATTGGAAGGCGAGGTTGGCTGGGCAGACTATCAGGATTCGCTCAGCAAGACCCCGAAGCTCGAGCTCGCGAATCAGCAACCCCGACATGATCGTCTTGCCGGCTCCCGCGTCGTCCGCGAGCAGGAAGCGCACGCGTGCGAGCTTCAGCAAGTAGTCGTAGATCGCCTCCAGCTGATGCGGGAGGGGATCGACTCGGGAGATCGACAGCCCGAAGTACGGGTCGAACTCGTAGGCGATGCCGAGTGCGTAGGCTTGCAACCCGAGGCGCAGCAGGCGCCCGTCGCCGTCGAACGATTGTTGCGCGTGAAGGATGGTGAGGTGCTCGAGGTCCGCGGCTGTCAGAGTGACTTTCCGGAAGCGCTCGGTCTGTACACCGACGAGCCCGACGACCCAGCTTGCCGGTCCATTCGGCTGAACGGTCTCGACTCGCATGGGTTCGCTGAAGAGCGGGCCGGTGAGGAGTTGGCCGGAATCGAGGGAAGGGACGGAGCTCATGGACTCGCGTGATTCAGCGCGAGCGTTGCCTGTGCAGCTTGCCAAGAGTTGGCCCGCCCTTCAAGCCCCGACTGGCCGACGAGATGCGGCGCCCACTTGATCCAAGGGTTGCCAAGCTCGATAGTGGCCATGGCGAGGTCCACCAGCTTGACGATGGTGCGTCGCGGCGTACTGGTCTTGAGGTGCCTCTGGCGCGCCTCCTTCGGCACGCAAACGATGATCGCGGCCCGGTATCCGTTGAGATCTTCGGAATAAGTACCGTCGGTGTGCTGAGTCTTGAGCTCGGCGTGTTTCGCTGCGAGGACGTCGGCGATGTATTTGAGGAATATGAGTACAGGGACGACGTGCTTGTATTCGGACACGTCCATGTCATTGGGAAGCGCGATGTCCACGGTCCAGAGCCGTGCTTCAAAGCCCCCGGTCGCGGTGGTTCTGCTGTCACTTCCATTCGCTCTCATTCTTGTTATTCAATTCCTTTTGAGTTGCTAGCGCTGCACCGGGCTGTGTTCGGGCACGCGTCGCCGCAGTCAAGCTACGGTCGAGTCGAATAAGATCGAGTAATGTGGGCAATGCTTGGGTGGCTCGTCACTTTCAACGACTTTCAGACCGTCGAGGGGAGCGAGGAGCGGCTGCCATACGTGAGCCCTATCCATCCGAGCCGTTTGCGCTAAGCGCGACCGAACACGAACCATGGCTGACGTAGTCCAGAGCCTTGGCGATGTTCGTCGTCAACCGGTACGGGTAGATGAGCGGCAGGAAGGGCAGAAACTCTAGGTGCTGCCACAGGACTGCGGGTAGCGACGACTCTGCGACAGTCTGAGCCGAATCTCGCAGTTGGACCCAACTGGTTGGCTGGGGCAGGGCCCAAGTCGCAAGTCTTCCTGTAGGGTCGTCGAAGGTCAGCAGATCCTGGGGATCGCTGGGTCGGAACTCACAAAGGTGAATTCGTGTGATGTCGGGCCACAGTTTCGCAGCTAGGTCCCGGTAGCTTCGACGCGCGAGCCAGTCCACCAATACGTGAAGAGTATAAGCCTCGCCCGAAAAATCCTCGTCATTCAAGTTCGTCGGAGCACCGACGCTGTGCAATAAGACCTCTTCGATAGAATGGTAGGGATCCGCTACAGCATCATTGCTTCCGATCTGATTAGCTGTGACCAGTACCTGAGCCATGTTCGATACCATTGACGCGCCCAAGGCTGGTTCGCCCAGCAGTTCTAGTGCTGTGGCAATCATTACGATCGCGGAAACTGCGGCCTCTCCGACGATCTGGACATATTCGCATTCGCGAAGGAGCAATGACTTTAGAAAGGGTCCGATACTGCCTGCATCTCCTTTCAGGCGCTCTGACAAGAAAAGCGCGGAGCAGTAGCCGCATACGACCGCGGCACGAGCGGGATAAACGATGCCATCTACAAAATGCGGGATTACAAGATCATCGGCCTTGTTCGCTTCCTCAAGAAGTGACTGAAGTGCTGACCGAGCGGCTTCAAGGGCCAATGAATACGAGAGCTCCCAAGTTTCACGTGGAAGCGACAAATCCTCTGCCAGGTGGAGGATTGTTGCCGCAAGAACGAGCCACACATCGGCAACACCGAGCGCGTTACTAGTCCGCTGCCACGGTGCTGACAGGTATGCGGTGAGCAGCGTTGCACTAGCGATACTCCGCTGTCGACCAAGTGGGGTGTCGCTGTGTTGCTCGATACACGATGTGCGCAGAAAGACCGCTAGTTGTTGCTTATCAACGGGTCCGCGTCCATCGCTCAAGAAAATCTCGAGAAACCGATTGATTTCGCGTGGCTCCCCCGGGAAATAGTTGCCGTTCGCAGCGACAAATCGACCCACTAACTGCTCTCGCTCGATGGTTTCTACAGGAGGCAAGCCCAGTCCCCGGTTCGCATCATTAAAGGCGCTGAGTCGGTCTCGAGCCGGAGCAGTTAGTCGCCCATTGGTGACCAGGTGCACCCGATCGGGTCGTCGTGGCGGTTCCACACCAGGGTAGCTGACGACAGTGCCAGCGAGGGCCAAGAGTTGGCCTTGCATCCTTTCCAACTCAGTGAGCCCTATGTCGCCGCCCTTTAGCTGAAAGGCATGAAGCTCGCCGCCTTGAGTAAATGCGACGATATCCTTGCCGTGTTCATATGGGTGGTGAACCGGCGCGTGTAGTATCCTGTACCCTTCCGCAGCCAGTAGTTGTGTGAAAGGGGTCTGATACTCAAGCTCTCCGGCATTAGTCAACCAATTGTCTACGATTCTCGCGAGCACGCCATTCCTCGATCTTCTGCTGTCTAATTCGACCTAGCTCCGCCCGAAATTCCGGATCCTTCTCCCATTCAACCGAAAGCTTCTTGAGCCGTTCAATTTGACTAGGATGGACGACGAGCACGAGGTTCTTCGGCTCACTCGTGACCGGGTCGAAGTCCATCTCTATCCTTCGCTCCATTTCTAGGAATGCCTCTTTTGCGCCCAGCTCCTTCGCCGATACCGTATTGCCTACCTCCTCAGTAACTCGACGCAGCTCTTCAAACATTGTCTGCGTCTGCTGCGCAGCGAATTGCCGCGCCATCTGAACCATGTGTCCTAGCAATGCCTCCGCAGTCACACGACGCATTTCTTCACGCGGAATCGATATTTCTGCGGTCGCAGCTTTGAACACGATTTCGTAACTGGATGAATCCGCTCGTCTTAACGAAGCCGATTGCCCTTCGTGAATAGTGCTGTGATGAATGCCAGCGAGAATTGGCTCCTCCCTCTCCATTTGCAATCTCACGGCGCGAATCAGGGCAGCGTGAGCGTATTTCTTTACTTCCGGGTAGTCTGGGAGCATCGACGGATTATTGATCTCTGCACCGGAGAAGGTATCGATTACATACTGACGCCGGCGTGATTGAAGAAGCCATCGAGTAGCGCTTGGTCAATGGCAGTGTGACCGAGCGATGGGTCAATATCAGCGGCGATCGCTTTGAGGTCGTTGGGAATGTGGTTGGGAAGATCATCGTGGGTTGTAAGGGCTAATTAGTATTCGACCGGATCAAGCTCGGGAGCGTAACCCGACAGCCACGCGATACGGTATCGGTCATGTACTGGGTCGCGCTATTCGGCCTGGCTCGCAGGGCGGTCATGCCGTTGGCGGCGTAGCGCTAATTCCACCGCTCGACCGAGCCGGCCGTAAGGCCGACCAAGCGCGCTACCTCATGCACTCCATGATGCTTCAGCAGTCGCACCGCCCGCTTCCGACGCTCCTCCAGCTCTGCCTTACTTCGCTTCGGCCGCTTCATGCACCTTCCAGCTGCCGTCCAACTCTACATGTATCCTTTACATCCTAAAGATCAATAAGATCGTGTTTTGACGTGGACGCTGACGACGGGCAATTCTGCACCTGCATTTTTACCGCCCGCAGCCTGCGCACGCCATCTCGTACGAAGCCTTCTCGCCGCATGATCCGACAAAATACTGCTGCGGCGTGACAGGCGAACCGAAACTGTCTGCCTCTTGCCTGCCTGCCAAATCGCCGCGTTCTGTCCTGCCGGCTCGTGCCGCGAGAGATGCCGCAAAAGCCATGCGGAATAGAGCAGTCGCGCAACGAGAAGGATCAGGGGGCCAGGAGAATCGATGTGATCTATGCGACGTGCTCAAACGCCACCTTTTCTCTCGGCCAGACTGCCCCCTCACCACGCCACCCCATAATCCTCCCCATGATTGCTCGACCCGCCCCACATCGAGTGATGCGCGGTGTCGAACAGTATCGCATTGATCGGCCCCGACGTCCGCTGCGCGAACACCAGCGTATACCCCATCTTCCTCAACGCCTCCCGCGTCGAATCCGGCAACGACGTCGCCACCAGCATTCTCCCCGGCTCCGACTCGTGCATTCCAAACGATGACCGCATCTGAAAGCTGTTGATGTTCGGCGCCTCCGTGGCCTGCTGCACCGTCATCCCGAACTCCACTACGTTCAGAAAGAACTGCAACAGATTCTGATCCTGCGAGTCGCCGCCCTGCACGGCAAAGGCGAGATACGGCTTCCCGTCCTTCATCGCAAGCGTCGGCGT
>Ga0105240_10008722_pt1 | contig 14458 bp, 11 predicted proteins | sample KBSC54metaG_FD_80426 | JGI IMG/M metagenome (GOLD analysis project Ga0105240, IMG submission 80426) | Corn rhizosphere microbial communities from Kellogg Biological Station, Michigan, USA - KBS C5-4 metaG | ecosystem: Host-associated > Plants > Roots > Rhizosphere > Soil | place: Michigan, USA... | reverse complement strand
TGCAGGTCACCTGCGAGTTCTGCAATCGCCACTACGTGTTCGACGAGGCCGAGATCAACGAACTGTTCGCCGACGAACCGCCGGTCGATGCGGTACCGACGCGGCATTGAATCGAAGCTACGGCCGCCAGTTCGCGTTGCGCTCCCAGAACTCCACGCTGCGCCGATACGCCTCGCGATCGAGCGCCACGCCCGAGCCGCCTTCTTCGACGCCGAGCGCATTGCGCATCATCGTGATCGGCGCCATCGGAATTTCCTCCGGTTCCATCGTGTACAGGCAGCCGACGACGCCCCAGTCGGCGTCGATCGGCGAGCCCTCCTTGGCCAGTTGCTCGCGGCCGTAGAGGATGACGACGAGCCAGTTCGCAACCGGCGCTTCGACGCCTTCGAACCAGCGCACGAGTACCGCCAATTCGTCCTTCGTGCGCGTCTCGTAGCCCGAGCGCAGCAGATGACGATTGTCGTCGCCGATCGGCACGGTCAGGCAGCGCGTTGACGTCCAGTTGCGGTGCACATGCAGCTTGCAGAACGGTGCGTAACCGTCGAGCACTTTGAGCGGCGCGTGCTCGTTGAGACGGCGCTCGAACTCTTCTGGCGTGCAGTCCTGGATCGTGTTGCGGCGACGCTCCTTCGGGAACAGGCGCGCGCGTGCAAATGGCGTGAGAAAGATCGACATACCGCGCGGCTCAGATCGGCGCGCCGGGCGGAATCGCCGGCAGCGGCCGCAGCTTCACCGATTTCGGATCGGCGAGATACTTGCGGATCGTCTCGGCGGCCGACGCACGGTTCGCGGCAACTGCCTCGCTGCCGCCCTGCTTTGAAAGCCACGCCTGCCATTGCTGCAGCGCTGCGCGCACGTCGGCATCGACCTGCGCATGCAACTTGCCGTCGTCGAGTGCGTGCAGCAGCGTGTCGAGCACGACCCAATTCGCCGCGGTCTGCACGGCCACGGCAGCCGGCGCGGAGCCGTCGTGCGTGGTCTGCTGCCACGTGCCGCGGAACACCGCATCGAGCACGTCGCTGACGCCAGGCTGCTTCGCATCGCGCGCATGCTGCCAGGCGAGACGGTTGAGGCGTTCGGGCGCAAACAGGAACAGCGTCGTCTGCGCAGCAGCTGCTTCGACTGCACCGAGCGGATCGAATGTCGGCCCCGTCTTCGTCGCGAAGTATTCGCGATTGCGCGTGTAGTCCGCACCCGGCGGCGTGACGAGGTCGAGCACATTCGCCGGCAGCACGAGATCGTCCGCGCCGAGCGTCGCGACGAGGCGCGTGAGCGCATCGCGCTGCGTCTGCGCTGACACAGGCGTGGAACCTGCCTGGCGCTCCACCGCTTGCGAATAGGCGTAGCTGACACCACCGAGCAGGCGCGCGACCGCTTCGGTCTGGTAGCGATGCAGCAGATACACCGGCACGAGACGCGCTTCGAGTTCGCCGGCCTGGCGATCGGGCGGCAACACGCCGATCGAAAAGTCCGCGAGCGCCTTTTGCCGCGCAGCCATCAACGCGTCGAAGGTCTTCAACGTGTCGGAGCCGGAATCCCAGAGCAGGCCATCGCGCTCTGCATCGCCCGGGCTGCGCGCGTCCTGGTCGCTGATGTAGCGGAAACCGGCCTTGGCGATATCCGCACGCAATTTTGCCAGCGATGCTTCCTCGGTGCCGGGCGCGAACTGAGCGTAGGCGTGCGCGATGATGAAGTCGTCCCACGCGCCGAGGCCGATGCCGTAGGCATGGTCGAGCGAAATTTTCCCGTCGGCGCCGAGCGTCAGCAGCGGATGTGGATAGTCCATCACCGAGCCGTTGCCGAGCCGGCTCGCGGCGAAGTTGTGGGCGAAGCCGAGCGCGTGGCCGACCTCGTGCGCGGCGAGCTGGCGCAGGCGCGCGAGCGCCATCTGCTCGGCTTCTTTCTTCAACTCGTCCGCATTCGCCTTGTCGTACGGCGCGAGCAGGCTTTCGGCGATGAGGATGTCTTGGCGCACGCGCTGCGAGCCGAGCGTGACATTGCCGCGGATGATCTCGCCCGTACGCGGGTCGACGATCGGCTGGCCGTACGACCAGCCGCGCGTGTAGCGATGCGCCCAGGTGATGAGGCTGTAGCGCACGTCCATCGGATCGGCGCCTTCGGGCAGAAGTTCGACGCGATAGGCGTCCTTGAAGCCGGCCTTCTCGAACGCGGTCTTCCACCAGTTCGCGCCTTCGAGCAGCGCCGAGCGCACCGGCTCAGGCGTGCCGCGATCGAGATAGAACACGATCGGCTTTTTCACGTGCCCGGCGTCGTCGATCTTGTCGAGGCGGAAGCGCGGCTGCACGCGCCGATCGATGCTCGATGCGAGCGGCTGGGCGAAATCGTACCAACCGACGCTCAAGCCGCCCGAGGCCGGGTGATAGGCACGTGGCGCGTAGCCCGGGGCCGGCAGGCGCACGAAGCTCAGATGCTGGCGCACCGTGATGCTTTGCGCATCCATCGCCACGTCCTTGACGAACGCGCCCTCGCCGGGGCCGCGGAACGTGAGCATCGCTTCGAGTTCGGTGTTGTCCGGAAAGCTCTTCGCGTCGGCGAGCGACAGCGCACTGCGCTTGTCATCGATCTCGTACTTGCCCTGCTTGGTCTCGTTCAAGCGCTGGGCGATGCCGTGGCGATCCGAGGTCAGCAGCGAACTGGCATCGACGAGCACTTCGCCGTTCGCGCCCTTGCGTTCGCCGATGATGTCGCCTGCCCAAAGCACCGATTCGGCGAATGCCTGGCGCACGCTGAGCGCCTCGTCGGCATTGTTCGACACGGCGCGGAACTTGGTGTTGTCCTCGACCAGCAGCACGCGCGAGCCGACGCGGCGGAACTCGACCAGATGCGACTCGCTGCTCTGCCCGCGATCGAGGCCGACATCGTTCGAACCGAGCGCCCACGGCAGCGAACTCATCATCAGGAACGGCTGACCGAATTCGTGCACGCCGAGCAGGACGCGGCCCTTCACTTCATCGCGGTACACATCGAAGAAACCCGCCGCATGCTGCAGGCCGCGCGTCGCGCCACTGAAGTCCGCGACCACCGTCTTGTTCGCCGGCGCTGCAGGCTCGGCTCCCACCGACGCCACGATCAGCCATCCCAGAACCATACCTGCCACTCGCACGCCACGCATCACAGCCCGCTCCCGCAACGAAGATGGAGCGATTCTGCCCGCGCCGCGATGCGTTGCATATGGGCCGAAGATCATGCCGTGCGGCGAACACCCGGGCCTGGATGCGTATCGCGGCGTTTGCCCGACTTCGATTTCCACCAACAAAAACGGCAGGGATCGCTCCCTGCCGTGGCTGTGACGCTACATCCGCTTCAATGCTTGGTCGGCGCCGGTATGTTGACCTTGTCGATGCCGTGGATCACGCCGTTGCTCGACGCCACGTCGGCGACGACGACCTGGGCGCCATCGATGCTGACCTTGCCGTCGGTGTGCGTGATCGGTGCCGATTGACCCTGGACCATTCTCGCCGAGTTCCATTTGCCGATGTCGGCGGAACTCTTCTGGCCTTTCAGCACATGGTAGTTGACGACACCCACGAGTTCTTCCTTGTTTTCCGGCTTGAACAAATGCTCGAGCTTGCCGGGCGGCAATTTCTCGAACGCCGCGTCGGTAGGTGCGAAAACGGTGAAGGGACCGGGACCGCGCAGCGTGTCGCCAAGCGCAGCTTTCTCGACGGCCTGACCGAAGGTCTTGAAGGACCCGTTCGCCGCGGCGGCGTCGATGAGGTTGCGGGTGGAAGGAGTGTTGGGTTGGTTGTTCATGATGATGACCTCTTGGAGAGACAGGCGCTGATGCCCGGTCTCGGGACGGCCGAAGCCGATACTCCCTCGATGAAAGGGAGTGCGAGGCTCAGAAGCGATTGGTGGTGGAAGCGCAGCGCGGCTGAGTGGCCGTTACGACCCTGCGTCGTAGTGCATCGCAGAGTATGCGCTTCCTGTTGTTAGTTTGGTGTGACGCGAACCTGCTTGACGCTCTTACGAAAAGTATACCTTTCTCTTTATATACAGCCACACAATATTCAGACGCGAATGGCCGGCAGGAAATCGCGTCGGCGCGCAGCAGAACCGCGTCAACCGACCGGCGGTTACCATCCTGCCGCGCGAATTCCACAATCGCAGCCCGGCTGCATTCTTCCGGCTGGAATTCATGGAAACCAACTTGTTCACGCGCGGTCTAGTATATTGACCGCATCCATCGCTACGCGCCCGCATGGCGCAGTGGAATTCAACCCATGATCGCAGAACAGCCAACGGCAGCGCCCGAAGTCGACTTCGGGGGCAAGGCAGCATGGCAGCGCGCCGTCGCGCGATACCAGCAGCCTTCGACGCCGCGGGCACTGTGGCAGGTGGCCAACACGTTCGTCCCCTACGCGATGCTGTGGGGCCTGATGTATCTCAGTCTGGACGTGTCGTGGTGGTTGACGATACCGCTGGCCATGCTCGCCGGCGCGTTTCTCGTGCGCATCTTCATCATTTTCCACGATTGCGGGCACGGTTCGTTCTTCAGATCGAAGCGTGCCAACGACGTGCTCGGCGTCGTCGCCGGCGTGCTGACCTTCACGCCGTACTACCAGTGGCGCTGGGAACACGCGATCCACCACGGCACCGCGGGACATCTGGACAAGCGCGGCAAGGGCGACGTGTGGACCATGACGGTGCAGGAGTACCTGGAGTCGTCAAGGTGGAAACGGTTCGGATATCGGGTGGTCCGCAACCCGTTCATCCTCCTGCTCGTAGCGCCCCTGGTCCTGTTCCTTGTCATCCAGCGCATACCCTCGACCGAGGGCCGCCGCGAACGCCATTCGGTCTGGTGGATCAACCTCGCGGTGGCATGCTTCGTCGTCGCGATGAGCTGGATCTTCGGCATCGGCGCCTATCTGCTGATCCAGTTGATCGTGACCATGGTGGCGGGCGCCGGAGGCGTCTGGATGTTCTACGTCCAGCACCAGTTCGAGGACGCGTATTGGGAGCGCGGCGACAAATGGAATTACACCGCCGCCGCCCTGCGCGGCAGTTCGTTCTACAAATTGCCGGCGATCCCGCAATGGTTCTCGGGCAACATAGGCTTTCATCACATCCATCATCTGAGCCCGCGGATTCCGAACTACTACCTGCAGACCTGTCACGATGCCGATCCGCTGTTCAGCCAGGTCAAGCCGATCACGTTCGTCGCCAGCCTGAGAACGCTGACCTTGCGGCTATGGGACGAGAAGACCGGGAAGCTGATCGGATTCGCTCCGATCCGGCGGCGCCGCAGGGAACAGCGCGCTGCATCGGAACGGGCCGCGCACATGCCGTGACCGGTACGAGGCAGTGTTGGACCTGAGGGCGGATTTCGTCCGCAGCGAGGCACATATCGCTTCATCGCGACAAAGAGATATATACTTCCGGCTTCAGCAAACTTCGCCTCGCCACGATGACGCCGATCAGCTTCGAATTCTTCCCGCCGAAAACCGATGAACAGCGCGCCACGCTCGAAGCGGCGCTGCCGAAACTCAAGGCGCTCAAGCCCGAATACGTGAGCTGCACGTTCGGTGCGGGCGGATCCACGCTGAGCTACACGCCGGAAACCGTGCGCCACCTGCGCGATGAGCATGGCCTCGACGCGGCACCGCACCTGTCCTGCGTCGGCGGCACGCGCGCGGAAATCGGCAAGCTGCTCGACAGCTACAAGGCGATGGGGTGCCGGCGCATCGTTGCGCTGCGCGGCGATCTGCCCTCGGGCATGGCGAGCTACGGCGAGTTCCACTACGCGAGCGATCTCGTCGAATACATCCGCAGCACACACGACGGCTTCTTCCAAATCGAAGTCGCCGCGTATCCGGAGATGCACCCGCAGTCGGGCGACGCGCACAGCGACCTCGCCAACTTCAAGCGCAAGGTCGACGCCGGTGCGAACGGCGCGATTACGCAGTACTTCTACAACCCCGATGCGTATTTCCGTTTCGTCGACGACGCGCGCAAGGCGGGCATCGCTGTGCCGATCACGCCGGGCATCATGCCGATCACGCAGTATTCGCAGCTGAAGCGGTTTTCGGACATGTGCGGCGCGGAAATTCCGCGCTGGATCGCCAAGCGCCTGGAAGCGTTCCGCGACGATGCCGATTCGATCCGCGAGTTCGGCGCCGATGTGGTCGCCGGGCTGTGCGAAAAGCTTATCGCCGGCGGCGTGCCCGGGATACACTTCTACACATTGAACCGGGCCAAGGCCACGCTCGCGATCTGCGAACGCATCGGATTGGGTTAACCGTCATGATCGATCAACTTTCCGCCGCCGATTTCGAAACGCTGCCGGGCCACCGCCTCGCGATGGTGCACGGCGACCGCCGCATCGAACTCGAAGTGGCCGGCGTGCGCGCACTGCCGGCGCGCTCGCAGCGCCCTGCGCCGCCGTTTGCGCTGCTCCTGCGCGACAAGGGTGCGCGTGCCTCGTTGCCGCAGGGCACGTTCCACTATGAGCATCCCGTGCACGGGTCGCTCGACCTGTTCACCGTGCCGGTCGGCCCGGATGGACAGGGCATGTGCTACGAAATCATTTTCAACTGACGCGCTGCCTGCCTTATCCCTGCAGCGACGGCGCGGCGGACGCTGAGCCGCCCCGCACCGAGCGGCCGAGAAAATCGTACACGCCGCGCGGCTCGATCAGATCGAACCCGAGCCGGCGGTACAGATGTTGCGCGGGGTTATCTGGCTCGACGTGCAGGGTCACGCTGCGGCTTTCTGCATCCGCTACCCCGAGCAGCGCGCGCATCAGGCGCGTGCCAATGCCGGCATTGCGGCGTGCCTCGACCAGGGCGATATCCATCACCCGGATCTCGTGCGCGAAGCGGCATAGGTAGAAGCGGCCGATCGCCACGCCGGCTTGCTCGACGACGAGAAATTCCGCGCCGGGATAATGCTCGCGATAGTGACTGTGCTGCAGGCCGAACTGCGCATCGGTGAATTCGCGCTTGCGCTGCTCGCTCCAATCGATCGGGGCGAGCTCCTGCGCGCGCACGCTCGCGTAGAGGCCGCGCAGGAAATCCAGATCGTCATCTCGCTCGAGATGCAGGCCGATGTCGGGGCAGGCACGTTGCAGCGCGGCAGCCAGCGACTCGCCGTTCGCCGCGCCGGAGCCGACGCTCAAACGCTTTCCACCACGCTGAAGGCGAGATGGTTCGGCACCATACCGAACATACCGGCCAAAGGCCGCGCAAGCTCGCCGGTAAAAGTATACTTGGCCGGCAGCACGACATCGTCGGCGATCAGCGCGTAGAGACCGGGGCGCAGACGCGGCATGCGGAATTCGCCGGCCTGGGCTGCTTCGCCCCCGGCATGCGTCAGGCTCACGCGAAAGCCCGCGAACGCTCCCGCGACCGCATCGAAACCGACCGCTCTGCTGTTCGCCAGATGCGGCGCGGCAAAATAGCGGTACAGATCGTGGGCCGCCCCGCTGCCGTCGCCGAACAGGCTCTGTACGAGCGCCATTTCCGGACCGAACAGCGACGTCGGTACGAAACCGTGCAAGGTGATGCGCGCCAGATCGGGGCCGTTCTCTCGCTCCGCGTTTTCCCAGGCTTTGCCGCGCAATTGCGCGTCGGCCGCGCTGCCATCGCTGCCCTGCAGGCGCAGCAGGGCGAAGCGTAATGGGCCGTTCGTGGATGCTTTCGCATGCGCGACGACGCCGGCCCCCATACATGCGCCCGCGCCGAGCGCGAACAGAGGGGTGGTCAAGAAACGTCGTCGGCTGATCGGCATGAAAAATTTTCCCCTGTGAAAATTTCCGGCTTACGTGCGCGGAGGATACACGCCTTGCAGCGCGATACAGAAATTGAGCGTGAGGTACGGCTGCATGTTGTTGTGCGGCTGGTCGCCGCCGGCGGGAGCCAGTGCTGCGCCATTGAACGCAGCAAGTGGTGCGCCGGAGGGTGCAACGTATGGCGTTGCACCGCTGGAAATGCGCGCGAGCGCATTGCCGCCGGGACTGGGCTTGCTCGACTGGGTCGACGAAGCCATCAGCGCATGCGGGTGCGAGGGAATCTCCGATTCGAGCAGACTCACCGTTTCCGATCCGCCGGTTTCGCCGAGATCGTGCAGCGACAGTCCCGGCCCCTGGCCCGGGTGCATCGGCGCGTTGCCCTGCATGTCGGGCAAGGCGAAATTGGACTTGCCGTCACCGCCATAGGTCGTGCCGAGCAGTGAAAACAATGCCGTGTTCTGCGACAGCGGCATGATCTGCCCGTCGCAGAAGGCCCAGCCCTTCGGAGCGAAGTTGAACGGGAAAATGCGGATTTCAGCGACAAAGGGATCCATATCGCGGCCTTTAGGTTTGCGAAGGGAAAATGCCGAACAGCGAGATAATGAAATCGACGCAGAGGTACGGCTGGAAATTGTCGTGCGGTTGACTGCCGCCGACCGGAGAGACGGCGTTCGGCGCCATCGGTGAGGTCGGGGCCACGTTGATATAGGGATTGAACAGCGTCGCCTCGGCGAGCACGTTCGGCGAGACGTTCTGCTGCGTGGCGAGCGAGGAGGTCGCGAGCAGCGCATGCGTGTGCGATGGGATCTGCGAAACCGTCAACGTCACCGTTTCGACGCCTCCTGTCTCGGCCAGGGTGAAGCCGCCGCCGAAGTGCATCGGCACGCGGCCGCGCAGGTCCGGCAGAGCGAAGGTCGATTGGCCGTCGCCGCCGTAAGTCGTGCCGATCAGATTGAACAACGTTTCGTATTCCGAAATCGGCAGGAGCTGTCCTTCGCAGAACATCCAGCCGGCCGGGGCGAAGTTGCCGGCGAACATGCGAATCTCGCCTACGTAGGGTTGTGCCACGTCGTTCTCCGTCAGGTCTGGCTCGGGAAGATGCCCTGCAGCGCGATGCTGAAATTGAGCACGAGGAAGGGTTGCATGTTGATATGCGCCTGACTGCCGCCGACATTGCTGATGCTCGCCGGATTCATTGCCACGAGATTGGCGTCGGGAGCCTGGTATTCCTGACTCGGCGTCGTACCAAGCAGGTTGCCCGCGGCGATGATGAGCGAACCCGTATTCGAGGTGCCGTTGAGCGTGTGCGTATGCGTCGGAATCTCGCTGATAGACAGCGTATGCGCTTGTTCGCCGCCGCGCTCGCCCAGCGTATGCGACGAACCCATGTGGATCGGCACGCGGCCCTGAAGGTTGGGCAGGCCGAAATTGACCCGACCGTCGCCGCCGTAAGTCGTGCCGAGCAGCGAGAACAATGCCTGGTTCTGGTTGATCGGCAGCAGTTGTCCGTCGCAGGTCGCCCAGCCCTTGGGCGGAAAGCCGAAGGACATGATGCGTATTTCGCTTAGAAAGGGCTCTGCCACTTCACACCTCCATCTTCATGGTTGATACACGCCCTGACGCAGCCGCGTCAGGGCGGGAATGTGCCGCAGGTACCCGTCGCGACGACCGTTGACTGGCCGACGCCGGGGTTGTTTTCATCCACGATCTGATTGGCTCCACCACCGGTAACCGTGTTCGTCGTGTTGATCTCGGTGGTGGCGTTGGCCTTGGTGCCTTCGATACTCAAGGTATTCGAAGCGGTGCTGCGTCGCGCCAGGTAGTACGCGGCCTCGCCGCCGGCCGGAAGGGTGTTCGGATTGTAGGCCGTGTTGCCGCTGATCACCGTGCAAGCGTGGTCGACGCCAGCGAGCCCGTTGTTGTCCGACAGCACGAAGATCGATGCGCTCGGGCACGGTACGCCGGCACCGCAGCCGATGTTTTGATTGGTGCCGCTCGGCACGATGACCTGGTTGTTGACGATCTTCGCCTTGAGATTGAGGTTCGGCGTGTAGGCCTGCGGCTCGACGTCGATGCCGCGTCCGTTCGGCACTTCGCGGATGATGTTGCTGTCGATGGTCAGGGCGACGTTGACGCCGCCGTTCGCCACGCGGATGCCGCTGCCGATCGCGGAACCTGAGTCGAACGTGCCTGCCGTGCCGATGTTGTTGCCGCGTAGCGTGGCGTTCATGCTCGCCGTCGCGGTCGCCGACGTCGAGGTGACGAGATTGAGCGCCTGGCTATGCGAATTGGTGATCGTGTTGTTCTGCACGACGAGCGTCATAGCCGACCCTTGGCCAAGGTCGAAATCCATGCCCGCGTTGTTCGCGTTGACCGTGTTGCCGGATACGGTCAGACCGGTGATGTTGCCCGTATCGGCATTGTTCACCTGCAGGCCGGTCGCCGAATTGTTGCTGAAGGTATTCGTCGAGATCGTACCCACAGCAAGCACCGAAGTGCCGCGCATCTGCATCAGCATGCCGTCGCCGCCCGGCGTCTGCGTCACCGCGCTCCCGGTCATGTTGAGGCCGGCCATGCTGGTGTTGAAATTGTCGATCGTGACACCCTGGTGGCGTGCGCCGTTGACCGTGCAATTCGTGATCGTCGCCGTGCCGGTGGTGTTGATCAAATGCAGGCCATCGTCTGTTGCTACGTTGCCCGCAGCGTCGGTCAGCGCCACACTGACCAGCGTGAGATTGTTTGCCGTTGTCGCGGAAATGCCGTGCGTGCCGGGGTCCTTCACGTTCATCCACGAAAAGCTCGCGTTGGCCGGGCCGGTGATCAGCACGCCTTCGGCAGTGGTCTTCTGGATCGTGCCACCGGTGCCGGCGGCGCCAGTGCCACTTACCGTCAGAGTGCCAGTGGTGCCCGTGTTGTTGAGCACGATGCCGTTGGCCGGGCCACTCGCCACGGTTCCCGCGTTGATGCTCTTGAACTTCACCCCGCCCGCGCCGATCGTCGTGTTGGCGATGTTGAGGGCCGCGCCGGTCGTGGTCAGCAGGGTGCTCGTCGCGTCGGTTGCGGTCACCGTGCCGCCGCCGGTCGCAGTGAACGCCGTATTGGTGCCGGTGCTCAGGGTCAGCGGTGCGGAGAACGCGATCGTCGCGCCAGTGTTGGCGTTGAGGAGAATGCCCTGGCCGCTGCCGCCGCCGCTGTCGCTGATCGCGCCGGTGAAGGTCTTCGTGCCGCCGGTGGCGTTGGTGATCGAGACCAGCCGACCAGTCGTGTCCGTAATCGTGCCGTTGTAGGTGACCGTGGCATTGCCGGCATTGATGTTGAAATCGGTGCCGGTCGCATTGCTGATCGTGCTGCCGGCCGGGGCGGAGAACGTGCCCGCGACGGTGTCGAGCGAGACGCCTGTCGTCGCGCTGTTGGTGCTGCTGAGGCTGGCCAGTTGCAAGTCGATCGTCGCGCTGCCGACGCTCGCCGCCGGACCACCGACCGCGGTGAACGCGGCGACGCCAGCCCCGATCGTGATCCGCGTGCCCGTGCCGGCGCCAAGATTTGCCACGCCAGTGCCGGTCAGCGACAGAGCCGCGCCGTTGTCGGCGTAGAGGTCGAGATCGGTGAACGCGAGGTCGCCGCTGACGTTGGTCAGCACCATGCCCGATGCGCCGACGCCGTTGCCGCTCACACCAATGGCCATCGTGCCGCCGCTGACTGTCTGGTACGCGCCACCGGGCGTCGCGTCGAAGGTCATGTTGCTGATGTTCACGCCGGTGCCACCGGTGTTGCCGGTGATAACGTTGTTCGCGAACGCGGTGACGTAGGCGGTACCCGCGCTGCGGCTCAGATCGATACCGTTGCCGGTCGCAGTGATCGTGTTGTTGCTCAGCGCGATCTGCTGCGTCGTGCTCGTCGATCCGAACGTCGCCTTGATGCCTTCAACCGTGGCGCCGCTGACCGTGTTGTCGCTGATCAACACGTTGACGTTGAACGCACCTGTTGCGTTGACGTTGGCTGCATTCGGCACGCCCTGCAGGTCGAGGCCGCGGATCTCGACGCCGGTCATGTCGCCGGCCGTGGCCGGCACCGACACCGCGCTGGCGCCCGCCGCGTTGATCCGCGGCTTAGTGCCCGCGGGCACGAGCGTGCCGAACGTCGGCAGGGTCAGGCCGATGCCCTCGCCCCACAAGCGCTGGCCGTTCTTGAGCACAATGCCGCCGCCGAGCGGCGTCGTGCCGGTGTTGCCGCGGAAGACGAAGATGATGTCGCCCGCGCCCGCCGCGCCCTGCGCGCCGGCCAGCGTCTCGAACGCGTTGTTGGAGCGACCGTCGCCGCCGGCTGGATTGTTGGTATCGACCAGATCGCGCACGTACCAGACCTTCTGGCTGACGCTGACGCTCACCGTGCCGGCGACCGTGCCCGCGGTCGGCGTCGCTTGGTCGGTCACGGTGAATGGGAAGGTATCCGTACCGTTGAAACCGGCCGGCGGCACATAGTTGAACGAGCCGTTCACGTTGATCGAGTAGGTTCCGCCGAAGGTCGATGTCCCGAATGTCGGGACTAGGCTCGGCGGTTGCGGGCCGTCCGTATCGGTCGGTGCCGATTTGCTCAGGATGCCGTTCGCATCGGCGATCGACGCCACGCCCGGCAGCGTCGCGCCGGCCACGAGCAATTGCGTGTTACCCGCGGTCGTGTACGTGATCGTCGAGGTGGTCAGCGTCGGCGCGATGTTGGCGTGGGTAATCTTGATCGTGAAGATCTGAGTCCCCGAGGTATCCACACCGCCGTTCGCGGTACCGCCGTTGTCATGGATCTGCACGGTGACGTTCGCGGTCAGGCTGCCCGCGGTCGACTGCACCGCCGGCGTATAGGTCAGCGTGCCGTTCGCGGCGATCGCCGGCTGCCCGCCGGCAGTGAACGCGGTGTTGTTGTCGTTGCTGACGATGAAGTTGAGCGCCTGGCCTGCTTCGTTCGCCGGACCGGCCGAGATCGCCGTGGCCCAGCCCGGAACCGTCTTCAGGCCGATGTTGTCGAGCACGTTCTCGTTGGCGCCCTTGACGAAACTCGGCGCGTCGTTGACCGCGGTGACGTTGATGACGAAAGTCTGTGGTGCGGAAGTGTCGACGCCGCCGTTCGCGGTGCCGCCCGAGTCCTTCGCGACCAGCGTGATCGTCGCCGTGCCGTTCGCGTCGGGCGCCGAGGTGTAGCTCAGCGTGCCGTCCGCCGCCACGGCGGGCGCAGCACTGAACAGCGCCGGGTTGGTGTTGCCGGTGACCAGGAAACTCACCGTCTGCGCGGACTCGTCCGCGGGTCCCGGCGAAATGCCGCTGACCCAGCCGGGCACCACGTGCGCGCCGCTGTCTTCGAGCACGGTCTGGTCGGGGCCCTTGCTGAAGCTCGGCGCGTCGTTGACCGCGGTCACGTTGATGACGAAGGTTTGCGTCGCCGAGGTATCCGCGCCGCCATTCGCGGTGCCGCCATCGTCGTGCAGTTGCACGCTGATCGTCGCACTGCCGTTCGCGTTCACCGCCGGCGTATAGGTCAGCGTGCCGGTCGACGAGATCGCCGGCTGCGCCGAGAACAGCGCGCTGTTGCTGTTGCCGGCGACGATGAAGTTGAGCACCTGCGAGCCGCCGTCGTTGTCGTTGATCACGGTCGCCCAACCAGCGACGGTCTGTGCGCCAGCATCTTCGAGCACGGTCTGGTCGGTACCCTTGGTGAAGCTCGGTGCGTGATTGACCAGGGCGACGTTGATCACGAAGGTTTGCGCGACCGAGGTGTCGATGCCGCCGTTCGCGGTACCGCCATTGTCGTGAATCTGCACACTCACGGTCGCCGTGCCAAATTTGCCCGCGGCGGGCGTGTAGCTCAGCGTACCGTCCGCAGCGACGGCCGGCTGCGCCGAGAACAACGCGTTGTTGTTGTTGCTGACGATGAAGCTCAGCGTTTGCGCGGCTTCATCGGCTGGTCCGGCGGAGAGGTTCGTCGCCCAGCCGGTCACGGTCTGCGCAGGCGAATCTTCGAGCACGCTCTGGTCTGCGCCTTTGGTGAAGCTCGGCGCATCGTTGACCGCAGTCGCCGTGATCGTGAACGTCTGCGATGCCGACGTATCGACGCCGCCGCTGGCCGTGCCGCCGTTGTCGTGCAGCTTCACGGTGATCGTCGCCAGGCCGTTCGCATTCGCCGCGAGCGTATAGGTGAGGATGCCGATCGGCGAGATCGCCGGCTGCACCGAGAACAGCGCGTTGTTGTCGTTGCTGACGATAAAATCGACGCTCTGCCCGGCCTCGTTCGCCGGACCGGGCGAGATCGCGGTCGCCCAGGGGTTGATCGTTTGCGCCGGAGCATCCTCGAGCACAGTCTGGTCGGCGCCCTTGGTGAAGCTCGGCGCGTGGTTGACGTCGAATACGGTGACGATGAAGGTCTGCACCGCCGAAGTGTCGACGCCGCCGTTCGCCGTGCCACCGCTGTCATGCAGACTCACGCTGACGATCGCGGTACCGGTCTGAACCGGCGCAACGGTGAAGGTCAGCGTGCCGTCCGGTGCGACTGCGGGCTGCGCGCTGAACAGCGCGTTGTTGTTGTTGCTGACAATGAAGTTCAGCGTTTGCGCGGACTCGTTCGCGGGGCCGGCGGAGATCGCCGTCGCCCAGCCGGTGACGGTTTGTGCCGGCGCGTCCTCGAGCACGCTCTGGTCGACGCCCTTGGTGAAGCTCGGCACGT
>Ga0105240_10008721_pt1 | contig 14458 bp, 10 predicted proteins | sample KBSC54metaG_FD_80426 | JGI IMG/M metagenome (GOLD analysis project Ga0105240, IMG submission 80426) | Corn rhizosphere microbial communities from Kellogg Biological Station, Michigan, USA - KBS C5-4 metaG | ecosystem: Host-associated > Plants > Roots > Rhizosphere > Soil | place: Michigan, USA... | reverse complement strand
CGGGGACAGCATCTACTGCTTCCGATCGGGAGGCGCGCGCATCGCGTGAATACCAGCAAGCTGTGCGTGAGGGACCGCTCGCGGTCGAAGCTTTTCTGGCCGATTTTCCCAAGGGCGCGGATCTGCACTTTCATCTCAGTGCCGGAGTGTATGCGGAAACGCTGATCCGCGCGGCCGCTGAAGATAAGGTGTGCATTGATCCAGTGAGGGTCCAGTTTGCGCGCGACGCGCAGGGCAAGACGCTCAAGGAGCCCTGTGAAGCCCCGCTGATTGCGGCAGGGGAGTTGAATGGCAGCAGTCTCACACCTGCGGAGCAGGATCTGTATGACCGCATCGTCGACGCTTTCTCGATGCGCAACTACGTGCCGACCTCCGGATACAGCGGGCACGATCAGTTCTTTGCAACCTTCGACCGATTCGGCGGTCTCGACAAAAGCCACATCGGCCAGTGGCTCGACGAGATCACGCGGCGGTCTGATGCGGAGAACAATCAGTACCTGGAATTGATGCACACGCCGGCATTCGGCCACGCGGCGCGCATTGCGCACGAGATCGGCTGGAATCCGGACTTCGCGCAAATGCGGCAGAGCTTGTTCGATCATGGCCTTCGCGACGAGATCGCTACAGATCGCGAGGAGACACGCAAGGCGATGGCGGCGCGCAACGAGATCGAGAAGTGTGGTACGCCACAGGCAAGCTCTGCGTGCAGGGTGCAGGTTCGCTTCATTTATCAGGTCCTTCGCGCATTTTCGCCCGAGCAGGTTTTTGCGCAGACGCTGCTCGGCTTCGAAACGGTGGAGCAGGCCATCGAACAAGGATCAGATGATTGGGTCGGAATCAATTTTGTCCAGCCGGAAGACTACATGGTCTCCATGCGCGACTACTCGCTGCATATGAAGATGATCGAGTATCTGCACGAACTGTATCCGAAGGTGCACATCACGCTGCATGCCGGAGAACTCGCGCCGGGTATGGTTCCTCCGGAAGGTCTCAAGTTCCACGTCCGGCAAGCGGTTGAGGTCGGACACGCCGAGCGCATCGGTCACGGCGTAGACGTGATGTACGAGAACGACGCGCAGGGATTGCTGAAAGAAATGGCCCGCAGGCATGTGATGGTGGAGGTCAACCTAAGTTCAAACGACGGCATTCTCGGGATCAAAGGCGATGCGCATCCGTTCCAGTACTATCGGGCAGCGCATGTTCCAATGGCGCTTTCAACAGACGACCAGGCAGTGAGCCGAATTGATTTGACCCATGAGTACGTGCGCGCGGCAAATGAGTACCACCTGAGCTATACCGATCTGAAGCTACTCGCGCGTACCGGTATGGAGCATGACTTTCTGCCGGGAGCGAGCCTCTGGGCGGCGCCGGATGTGTTCAACGCTCCGGCGAGCGGATGCAGAGGCCAGATCGTTGGCGGACCCAAGCCTTCGGAATCGTGCGAGAGTTTTCTAGATGCGAATGAGAAGGCAGCCGCTCAATGGGAGTTGGAGCGGCGCTTCCACGAATTCGAATCGAAGTTCTAGAAACTCGGCGACGGCTCGGGCTTCGTGCGGCCTCTCGGCTAAGCTGGTTCAGGAGACCAGAAGCATCAATGCCATCCATTGCTTATCTTGAGTGCGCTCGCTGCCACGCTCACATCTCTGCCGAGACACCGCAGACGGTTTGCCCGCAGTGCCCGACGCAGCCTGCCGGATCGCTTTTCGTTCGTTATGATTTTTCCGCGCTGAAGGGAACAAATCCGCGTGATGTGATTACGCGGGATGCGGCTGGTCCATGGGCTGGAATGTGGCGCTATCGATCGGTGCTGCCTTCGGCCCAGCCGGTGACCCTGGGCGAGGGTTGGACGCCGATGCTGAAGAGCAGACGTCACGCGGGCGCATGGTTGAAGGAAGAAGGCGCGAACCCAACCGGCAGCTTCAAGGCGCGCGGGCTATCGATGGCTGTGACCATGGCGCGCCACTATGGCCTGAAAAAGCTTGCCGTGCCTTCGGCCGGGAACGCCGCGGGCGCTCTGGCTGCTTATGGGGCCGCTGCTCAGATCGAGGCGCATATTTTCATGCCGCGAGACGTGCCATTTGCCAACTACGTTGAAGCTACCGCGTATGGCGCTCGTGTTGAGCTGGTGGATGGGCTCATCTCCGATTGTGCGCGGATTGTGCAGGAACGAAGGCAGCAGGAAGGCTGGTTCGACATTTCCACGCTCAAGGAGCCGTTCCGGGTGGAAGGCAAGAAGACCATGGGCTACGAACTGGTGGAACAGCTTGGCTGGGAGTATCCGGACGCGGTTTTTTATCCAACAGGCGGCGGCGTGGGCCTTATAGGTATGTGGAAGGCTTTCGAGGAGATGGAGCAGCTGGGCTGGGTTCGCTCAGGCAAGCGGCCGAAGATGATCGCCGTGCAGTCGACAGGTTGCGCGCCGGTGGCTCGTGCTTTTGAATCCGGGGCAAACGTGAGCACCATATGGCAGGATGCGGCGACGTTCGCGGCTGGACTTCGCGTACCGAAACCATATGGCGATGCCATCATTCTCGACATCGTGCGTGCGTCGGGTGGAGTGGTGATGGCTGTGTCTGACGACGATATTCTCGCCTCTATTCTCGATTGGGGGCGCAACGAAGGGATTTTCCTCTCGCCGGAGGGGGCCTGTGTTACTGCGGCATACGACAAGCTGCTTGCGAACGGGCTCCTAAACCCGAGCGATCGCGTCGTATTGTTCAATACGGGCGCGGGTTTGAAGTACACCGACATGACTGCGGAGGCCATGAAGCTGAAGCGTCCGGTGGTGAATTAGCTCTCGATGGTGACTGCGGCGACAATGCGATCCGTTGCGAAGGACAGAATTGCTCGCCTGTGTCTTCTGGCCGGAACTGCGCTGTTCGCAGCTGGCGTCGCACTTGCATTCGCAAACGTGTTGGAGGCCGCCGTCGTACTTCGCTGGTTGGCCATCGCCGTGTTTTTGCTGTTCACTGTTCGCCGGCCTTCGTTGATGACGTGGACGTTTCTTGCAATGCTGGCCGGAATCGAACTCGGTATCGATGCGCCGCACGTTGCTGCTCAGGTCCGTATGCCCGGCGATCTATTCCTGCGTTTGATTCGCATGATCGTTGCGCCTCTGCTCTTCGCCACCATCACGACGGGCATTGCAGGACACAACGAGTTGAAGTCTGTTGGCCGGGTCGCGGTGAAGGCGCTCGTGCTGTTCGAGGTGGTCACGACTCTGGGGTTGATCATCGGCGTAGTGGCGATGAATCTATCGGGCGCCGGATGGGGTGTTGTGATTCCTGCCGCACTGGAGACAGCGCAGCCCACCGCTGCAGCGGCTCCGCAGACCTGGCAGCAGATTATTCTGAATCTCTTTCCCAACAACATTGCGGAAGCTGTAGCGCAGAACCAGATACTTCAGGTCGCCATCTTCTCCATTCTGTTCGGTTCCGCGCTGGCGATGATCTCCGAGCAGAAACGCGCGCCGCTGGTTAACGTGTTGCAGTCGCTGGCCGAAGTGATGTTCCAGCTCACGCGCTTCATCATGTACCTGGCGCCGCTTGCAGCAGGTGCGGCCATCGCGTATACGGTCGGAAATACTGGGATCGCAACGCTGCTACCGCTTGTGAAGCTGGTGGGCACGTACTACGTGGCACTTACGGCGTTCGGCGTTCTCGTGCTGATTCCGACGTTGGTGTTGTTTCGCGTTCCTGTACGCAAGTTCATCTCGGCGGTCGGCGAGCCCGCAGCAATCGGATTTGCGACTACGACTTCTGAAGCGGCTCTTCCGCTTGCCATGGAGCGGATGGAGGAATTCGGCGTCCCGCGCTGGATCGTCTCGTTTGTCATTCCCACCGGCTACAGCTTCAACATGACGGGTGGAAGCGTGTATCTCTCCATGGCCGCGATCTTCGTGGCACAGGCTGCGGGCATGCACCTTGCCTTTGGACGGCAGCTCGCCATCGTGCTCGTGCTGATGGCGGCCAGCAAAGGCATTGCGGGTGTGCCGCGCGCATCGCTGGTTGTGCTGCTGGCAACCGCGAGCGCGGTGCATCTGCCCACCGCGCCGATCCTGCTGATCCTGGGCGTGGACACGCTGATGGATATGGGCCGAACGATGATGAACGTGGTCGGCAATTGTGTCGCGGCTGCGGTTATTGGACAAACGGAAGCTCCGACCGCAGCATCCTGACCTGCGCTCGCTATTTCTTTACTGCAGGATCGGAATTCCAGCGATGCGCTGCTGCCACTCGGCCGGGCCGGTCTGGTGAACGCTTGTTCCCTTCGAATCGACAGCCACAGTGACCGGCATGTCGCGGACTTCGAATTCGTAGATGCCTTCCATGCCCAGATCTTCAAACGCAAGCTGGCGCGCGCCGACGATCGCTTTCGACACAAGATACGCCGCACCGCCGACGGCCATAAGATAGACTGCGCCAAACTCCTTAATCGCCTCAATTGCGACTGGGCCGCGTTCAGCTTTGCCCACCATGCCGAGCAGGCCTGTTTGGGCCAGCATCTGCCGCGTGAACTTGTCCATGCGCGTGGCAGTCGTCGGGCCCGCTGGTCCAATCACCTCTTCGCGGACCGGATCGACGGGGCCGACGTAGTAGATGAAGCGGTCCTTGAAATTGACAGGGAGTTTCTCGCCGCGGTTGAGCATGTCGGTCATGCGTTTGTGTGCGGCATCGCGACCAGTGAGCAGCTTGCCATTTAGAAGCAGAACTTCGCCTGGCTTCCACGAGTCTGCCTCAGCGCGGGTGATGGTATCGAGATTGACTCGTTTGGCGCCGGAGACATCGTAGCTGAGCTTGGGCCAGGCATCGAGCGAGGGCGGATCGAGGTACACGGGGCCTGAGCCGTCCAGAACAATATGCGCGTGCCGAGTCGCAGCGCAATTGGGAATCATGGCTACGGGAAGGTTGGCAGCGTGGCAAGGCGCGTCGAGAACCTTGACGTCGAGAACGGTGGTGAGGCCGCCAAGTCCCTGTGCCCCAATGCCAAGCCGGTTGACCTTGTCATAGAGCTCGACGCGAAGCTTTTCGGCGGTGGTCTTGGGTCCGCGCGCGATCAGGTCCTGAATGTCGATTGGGTCCATAAGAGACTGCTTGGCGAGCAGCATCGCCTTTTCTGCGGTACCGCCGATGCCGATGCCAAGCATGCCGGGCGGGCACCATCCCGCGCCCATGGTCGGGACAGTTTTGAGCACCCAATCGACTACGGAGTCGGAGGGGTTGAGCATGATGAACTTGCTCTTGGCTTCGGAACCTCCGCCCTTCGCGGCGACAGTGATGTCTACTTTATCGCCTTTGACGAGCTCGACGACTACGGCGGCGGGGGTGTTGTCCTTCGTGTTCCTGCGGGCTCCAGCGGGGTCGGCGAGGAGCGAGGCGCGTAGCTTGTTGTCGGGATCGAGATAGGCGCGACGGACGCCTTCATCGCACATTTGCTGAAGATCCATCAGATCGCTGCCCGGCGCAGCCTCGAAGCGGACATTCATCCCGACTTTGACGAAGACGTTAACGATTCCAGTGTCCTGGCAGATGGGCCGGTGGCCTTCGGCGCACATACGACTATTGATCAGGATCTGCGCCATTGCGTCTTTGGCCGCATGGGACTGTTCGCGCTCGTAGGCGCGCGCCAGGCTCTCGATGTAGTCGGTCGGATGGTAGTAGCTGATGTATTGCAGCGCGCCGTAGACGCTGGCAATGAAATCTTCCTGTTTGATGACGGTGGTCATGAGGAACTCCATGGATCGGTCCAACTCTCTAGGGTAACGGAGGCGGCGCGTCATGCTCTACCCGGGCTTACACCAGGGCTGGCTTGTTCCGGCCATCACATCGCGATGGACCAATCCGTATTATGATTCAGGCGGATTAAGCGAGGCTCTTGCTAACCAGTGATGTGGATAAATATGCGGTGTTTAGGCCGTTACATCATGCGTGCAGCTCTGATGGCACTACTTGCCTCGTCTTTGGCTCTTTCCGCGAATGCAAAGTCGAAGCGGGATGTCTATCCCATTCCGTGCGAGGTGCTCTGGACGGCTGTGAAGAACACGTTGAACAGCCCTGGAAATTACGGAGTTCTGACGGTCAATGACCTGGCTCTGCATGCTTCATTCAACGTCACCGGAAATCTGGTCAAGTACACGGACAGGGTCACGCTGGTCGAGCAGGATGGCGCCTGCAGGATGGACCTGCAGATCTCACAAGTAGGGCCGGACAACTCAGATGAGCGTGGTTTCCGGAAGCGGCTCAAGCGGTCGCTGGTTAAGCTCGAGCAAGCACAGCCGAGTCCCGCACGGGACGGAAAAACAGCCGGAGTCGTGGGACAGCAGTAGCCTTGACCTCGATACAGCTCAATGTTCGCCGAAAAGTGAGGCTGATTCGTCTGGATCAGGGTAGGTAGCTCGCCCATTGAGGGGCTTTAGAAAAGGTGTGAGTTTATGCGCGGCAGGCGGGGCGGCGCTGATGATGTCGCGGACTTCCCAGCCCTGCAGGATCAGGGCGTCAGCAATCAATGATCGGTGGCACCGCCAGGGTACCGCTTCAGCGCACATGATCGCTGTCGGAGTGGTGCTGGCGATCTCGATCAGGGTGTCAAGCCCATCGGCGAATTGCGATGTAGCCATGTAGTCGGCATAGCCGCGAAACGATGTATTTCGCCAGCCGGTGTTGATGGAGTCTTTGCGGCTGAGTCGGCGACCACCGAGAGTCTTGAGGTGCGTATAGCTGATGCCCGCTGCGTTCATTGAGGCCGCTAGTGCCTCCGAGTTGAACTGCGAAACATGGCGGGACTTGGGAATCGACCGTACGTCAACCAGATGACGGATGCCATGCTTGTCGAGCAGGGCGATGAACTCCTCGATGGAGTGGGTGGAGTGACCGATGGTAAAGAGAACAGGCACTACCGAATCGTAACGCCGTCGGCATGACAGGGGTTGCCAAGGAAAAAACTCGACCGCGCCTAAGGAGAAATGGCCGGAGGTCGACCAGCTTAAGGCCGCGATTGAATTGCTGATCAGAGTTATTGAGGTGAGATGGCAGTCGAGTTTACCGCGTACTCGAAAGAATCTCTTCAGGGGCTAAAGCCCACAACTTTTCGCAGGCTGTTCGGCACGACTGAAAGTCGTGCCCTGTTACAAGGCCGGTCTGGGATCGTGCTTCACCAACAAACGAAACTTTGATCGGGCGCCCTTGTGTAGTGCTCGTAAGAAAGAGTGGGTTGAGTAGAATGCAACAAGCCAATGACTTCCTCCGCGATCGAGAAGAGACCTATCAACACGCCCCGCCAGGTCCTGTTCGCAAGCCTGGTAGGTACTGCGGTTGAATTCTTTGACTTCTACATCTATGCGACTGCTGCCGTTCTCGTATTTCCACGGCTGTTTTTCCCGAAGAGCGATCCGGCGTCGTCGGTATTGGCTTCGCTGGCTACCTTTGCGATTGCTTTTGTGGCGAGGCCGATTGGGTCAGCGCTGTTTGGGCACTTCGGCGACAGGATCGGGCGCAAGCGGACGCTGGTTCTCGCGTTGCTGACGATGGGTGTTTCGACATTTGTCATCGGGACCCTGCCGTCGTATGGGACGATCGGCCTGGGTGCGCCTCTCCTACTGGCGCTGTGCCGGTTCGGGCAGGGAATTGGGTTGGGGGGCGAGTGGGGTGGCGCGGTGCTGCTCGCGGTGGAGAATGCTCCGCCATCGAAGCGGGCGCTGTATGGCATGTTTCCGCAACTCGGAGCACCGCTGGGGTTCCTGCTTTCAGGCGGAATTTTCCTCGGCCTATCGAGATGGCTCACCGATGCGCAGTTCTTCGCGTTTGGATGGAGGCTGCCGTTTCTGGCGAGTGCGGTGCTGGTGCTGCTGGGTCTGTACGTGCGGCTTTCGATTACGGAGACGCCGGTATTCGAGTCGGCGATGAAGCGGGCGCATCCGAAGCAGGTTCCGATTGCCGAACTCTTCAGGAGACACACGCGGGATGTGGTTGCAGGAATCCTGGTGTGCATGGCGACATTTGTCCTGTTTTACCTGATGACGGTGTTCGCGCTCTCCTGGGGAACGACGGCGCTACATTACCCGCGCGCGGAATTCCTGGTGATGCAACTGATCGCGGTGGTTTTTTTCGGAGCGACGATTCCGTTGTCGGCATGGTTGGCGGAGCGGGGACGCCGGCCGGTGATGTTCGGCGTGTCTGTAATGATCGCGGTGTTCGGTTTGTTCATGGCGCGTATGTTTGCGGCAGGCCCCAACGGGGCGCTATGGATGATGATCGTGGGGCTGGCGCTGATGGGCGTGACATACGGACCCCTGGGCACTGTCGTATCGGAGTTGTTTCCGACCGCAGTGCGTTACACGGGATCTTCGCTTGCCTTTAGCATGGCGGGGATTCTGGGAGCGTCGCTCGCTCCGTACATCGCAACGTGGCTGGCTGAACGCTATGGCCTCGCGTACGTCGGATTCTATTTGTCGGGTTCGGCGGTGTTGTCGATTATCGGACTTCTTATGGTTCGGGAGACGAGCGGGGAAGATCTGAATGTGGAAACTTAGGGACCGAGTTCAGCGCGCTGGAACCGCCAGGCGCAAATCGGTACGAATGCATTTTGTGACCTGAACAGTGCGTGCTGTGTGCCAGGGGCCGCAGTCGGTGGATGCCCTAAGCTGGAGATATGGTGGATTTTCCTGCAGATTCGATCCCCGACGCAAAACCTTCATCAACCCTGGAGCGCGACAGAGCGGAGACATCCGATCAGCTTTACGACGTGCTGGTGATCGGAGCGGGGCCAACCGGCCTAGCGTGCGCCATTGAGGTACAGAAGGCCGGTTTCAAGGTGGTGTCGGTCGATAAAGGGTGCATCTGCAATTCGCTGTTTCACTATCCGTCGCACATGACATTTTTCACGACGCCGGAACTGCTGGAGATTGGCAACATTCCGTTTCCCAGTCCCAACCCCAAGCCGACGAGGAACGAAGCGCTGCAGTATTACCGGCTTGTGGCGGCGCACTACAAACTCGATGTGCGGCAGTATGAACGCGTTGAACGCGTGACGGGAGACGATGACGATTTCGTGGTGCACACCGAAGACCGGTTCGGGCGCAAGGGGCTGCTCAGAACGCGAAAGCTGATCATCTCCACCGGATACTACGATCTGCCCAATCTGATGCGCATCCCTGGTGAGGATTTGAGCAAGGTTCACCATTACTACAACGATCCGCATCCTTATTTCGACAGCGACGTGATGGTGATTGGCGGAAAGAACTCCGCCGCGATTGCGGCACTGGAACTCTGGCGAAGCGGAGCGCGCGTCACGCTGGTCCATCGGCACGAGGGCATGCATCGGCATGTGAAGTACTGGATCAAGCCGGACATTGAGAACCGGATCAAGAACGGTGAGATCAAAGCGTACTTCAACACCGAAGTTGTCGAGATCAATGAAGACTCGGTCGTCTTGAATACACCGCAAGGGCTTGAAAGCGTCAAGAACGACTTCGTATTTGCGATGACTGGCTATCATCCCGACTTCAGTTTTCTCGAGAGTCTCGGAGTTCGATTTGAAGGGCCGGACAGACTGCCTATTTGCGATCCACAGACGCTGGAAAGCAACGTGCCGGGAATCTTTCTTGCCGGCGTCATTGTGGCTGGTTCGCGCACCAATGAGATCTTCATTGAGAACGGACGATTCCACGGCGGCCAAATTGCTCGGGCTCTGCTGGCTGACAAATAGCAAGTTATCGGTACGATCTGCGCATTTGTGCCCTTCTCAAGTTGTGAGACTTGCAAGTAACACCGTGCTGAGTACATTTGGCCGGTTTTCCGGTACACTCTTGTAACACGGGCTCCCCCATGATCCTGAGGTTCAATTAATGCGCTGGTGGTGGCCGCGCACTGTTCGCTGGCAACTGATCACCTGGCTGATGCTGCTGGAGGCGCTGTCTGTCGCCCTTTTCGCCCTTATCCTGATTGAAGTTCAGGGAAGGGAGATACGGCAGCGTGCGCTAGAGCGGCTTGAGCATCAGGCGACCTCCGTGGCAGTACAGGCGCAGGAGGCTTACCGCGCGAATCGCACAGACATTCTGATCACCTCGTTGAAAATGATGGGCGCCGCACCAAGTGTTGCGCACGCCAGAATCACGGATATTACGGGGAATGTTCTTTATGTGAGCGACGGCGAGCCCGCGAAGTTTCCTCTCGAGCCGGCGGAGAAGGCACAGATCGCGAGGATACAGCCGCATCTGCCGCTGGTCTTTTCTTTCGGCGATCATCGTTGGGAAGGCGTCAAGGCCATTTACGACGGCGATCGGCTGACTGGATACGCCTGGGTCGAGACCGATCGGTCGTGGGACAACGAGCAGCTCAATACCGTTCTGCACAGTTCGCTCTCGTTCGGGTTCATCTGGATGGGGGCTTCCGGGCTGCTCGTGCTGTTGATGTCGCGTTCAATTTCGCGACCGCTGAATGTGCTACACACTGGGACTCGCGCGCTGATGGAGGGTCCTGAAGGCATGGCGAAGTTCCCGCTGCCCGTTTCCACCGACAATGAGTTCGGCGAGCTGATCGAAGCATTCAATCGCATGGTCGCAGCTTTAGAAGAGCAGAGAACGGGGTTGAGCGATACGCTTTCTCTGCTTGATTCCATGCTGGCAAACGCACCAATCGGACTTGTCTTTTTTGACAGGCGCTGCCGAATCGTGCGCGTCAACGAGGTTTTTGCTGAGTTGACCGGGGTTCCTGTGGGCAGACAGCTCAGCCGAGCCGCTTCGGAGTTCCTGCCGCATGGCATCTCGCAAAAACTGGAAGAAGCTGTGCGACATGTTGTCGAGACAGAGATGACGGTGCACGATCTCGAACTGGAAGGTCAGGATGGTGTTCGAGGATCGTGGACGTGGCTCGTTACTGCTTATCCGGTGAGGCCGGCACAGGAAGAAGTGCGGTGGATTGGCGTCATTGTGATGGACGTGAGCGAGCGCAAACGCAGCGAGGATGCCTTGCGCAGGACAGAGAAGCTGGCTGCGACGGGAAGACTGGCGGCTTCGATTGCTCACGAGATCAACAACCCGCTCGAAGCTATTACGAACCTGCTCTACCTTCTGCGCAGATTCTGCAGGCTCGATGATGCAGCCCTGAATTACGTGACCATCGCGGAGCGCGAGGTCCGGCGCATGTCGGAGATCACGCAGCAGACACTTCGCTTCTATCGCCAGTCGACCCTGCCGGGAAGGACGACAATGGCGGAACTGCTCGATTCCGTGCTGGACATGTACAACGTGCGTCTGAACACGCTGGGTATCGCTCTTGAACGAAGATACGAACCCGATGTGGATCTTTACTGCTTTGCCGGCGAACTGCGGCAGGTCATCGCGAACCTCGTCAGCAATGCGATGGACGCAACCGCCGGAGGAGGCAGGCTGATTGTGACCGCGCGCAGGTCAAAGGACTGGATCCACCCGCAGCGCGATGGGGTGCGCATCACTATCGCGGATACAGGCAGCGGAATGAATGCGGAAGTACGCGAACGGCTCTTCGAGGCATTCTTCACCACCAAAGGTGCGACCGGCACCGGCCTGGGCCTATGGGTCAGTCACGAGATCATCCTGAAGCACCACGGGATCGTCCACGTCAGAAGCCGCGAGGGCGCGGGTACCGTGTTCCAGCTCTTCTTCCCTGATGATGAGGAACTGACACGCAGCATCGCGGCGGAAGCACACGCCGCTGCGCAAGCTTCGGCCGAAGCGTAAACTTCGTATTCTTAGTCATTTGCGCCACGGCTGCTTCCGGCCCCAGGGCGTTACCAACGGGCAGAACTTTTTCCTGAGTCTCGGGTTAGTAATGATGACTGCGTTAGGATTACGCCGTCAGAATAGGTACTTCGGCGGAAAATGCGCGTGACGAGTTTCGCGGCATGCAGGAGAAACCAGAGATGAACAGGCCATTCATAATGAACGTTTTTGCCCGCGCAACGGCGTGGGTTGCTGTGATTGCTTTGGGCGGAGCGATGGCGCTCGCGCAGGATCCCGCCTCTTCGAACGGCACCCGCAGTGACGGCCAGATCGAGATGGATGTGGTCCATGCGCTGGACGGATCGCAGGCCCTCAAGAACGACCTGATTACGGCCGCGACCATTCAGAGCGAGGTCACGCTCTCCGGCACGGTAGCGAGCGACTCGTCAAGACAACTTGCAGAGTCGATTGTGAAGGGCGTCTCTGGGGTCACGAAGGTTCACAACAACCTGAAGGTTGGAAATCCGGCCGACGACGCCAATGCGCAGGGTGCTCCTGCAAACGACCCGGCCAACGACGATATGGCAGATGCGCAGGGGGCGCCTCCTCAGAGCTCGCCGAACCAGCCCTACGATCAGAATCCGAGCTACGGCGACAACTCCGGTCAAAACGCGCCGCCCAGCATCAACCAGGCTCCTCCCCCGGACTGGGGCAACGGCCAGAACCAGCCTCAGCAGCAGAATTATCCGCAGCGGCCCGCTTACGGGCAGCAGCAGCCCTATCCTCCGCAGCAACAGCCTTATGGGCAGGGCTATCCGGATCAGGGTCAGTATGGACAGCAGGCACCACCCCCTCCCCCCCCGGGGTACGGGCAGCCTTACCCGCAGCAGCGCCCTGGATATGCTCAGGCGCCTCCTCCGCCTCGGTATAACATCCCCCGCGGGCCGGTAGTAATCCCGCAGGGCACCATGGTTCAGCTTCGGACAAGCGAGGCCGTGAACAGCAAGCATGCCAGGGGCGGCGAGCCTATCGAGTTCACGGTCATTCAGGACGTGACGGTTGGTGGCGCGCTGGCTATTCCGCGCGGTGCTACGGTACATGGGGTGATCACGGACGTAAAGCGCCCCGATCCGGGTGCGCTGACCGGTAGCAACGAACTGGCGCTGGAACTTACCTCGCTGGATCTGATGGGACAGAGCTATCCGCTCCGGTCCGATCTATTCCGTGTAAAGGGCCCCGGAAAGGGTGGGCGTTCAGCAGGCAACGTGGTTGGCGGAGCGCTACTCGGCGCCATCATCGGCGGAGCAGTCGGCGGCGGCACGGGTGCCGCGGTGGGCGCGGTTGCCGGTGGGGGGACGGGTGCAGCGGTTTCGGGTGCGACCTCCGGGCCAGGTGTCTGGATTCCGGCTGAGGCGCTGGTGACATTCCATCTGTCGTCTCCGGTGACGGTCGATCCGGTAACCCAGGAAGAAGCGATGCGTCTGGCGCAGGGACTTTACCCCGGTGGTCCGCAACTGTACCAGCGGCGTGCGTACGCGGCTCCATACCGGCCTTACCGGCCGTACCCATATGCGGCCTACTACGGGCCGGTGTATTACCGGCCGTATTACATGGTTGGCGGGTACTACTACTGGCGGTGAGACCGATTGCCCTGCCGGACGGAAGAAGGTAAGACATTGTCTGGCACGTAAGACCACGATCGAGGAAGTAAAACAACGGGCACCCACGCGGGTGCCCGTTTCGTTTGGATGAACAAGCCTGGCTGGAGAAGCGCGTTCTAGTCTGGGCGAGGCTGGTCCCGGCGCAGGCAGGTCCGGCGACGGTAGCGACAGTGGAAACCCAGGCTCGTCTATAATGTGTGAGAATCGCCACGAGCGAAATTGCGCGTTTTTGAAGGACCAGCCCGGCCGGTTTTGAAGCCTGGGTCATGTCGGTTTCGGCGTCCCCTGAATGCGCTCAGAGAGTTGAAGGCTACCACCCACCCATGATTCGTTTCCTGCAATCGAAAGACAATCGTCTCGTCAAAGCCCTGTTTATCGTCATCATCACCGCAGCTTCGGTCTCGATGGTCGTTTACCTAATTCCGGGTTTGACGGCTGGCGGCACGATCTCGGCTAGTACCTATGCCGTGGTCTACCCGCACTGGTACAGCAAGTTCTTCGCCAGCGGCCAGGAGATCAGCGAGGAGAAGGTAGAGCAGCAGACGCGCCAGCGGTTGCAGCAGCAGAACCCGCAGTACGCTTCGAACCCGATGATCGTGAACATGTTCAAGCAGCAGATCGGGCAGCAGCTCGTGTCGCAGGAGATTCTGCTTGCCGAGGCGGAGAAGCTGGGGATCTCGGCCAACGCCGATGACGTCAACAACTTCCTGCATCAGGGGCAGGCCGGCCAGATTCTTTTCCCGAACGGGAAGTTCATTGGCCAAGACCAGTACACGTCTCTGATCGCCAGCCGTTTCGACATGTCGGTTCCGGACTTCGAAGAGAGCGTTCGGCACGACATCATCATCCAGCGGCTGCGCGCCTACGTGACGGCGGGTACGACGGTCGGCGAGAAGGAAGCGCGCGAGCAGTACCTGAAGGAAAACACCAAGATCAAGTTCCAATACGCTGTGATCTCGTCGGACGACATACGGAAGTCAATCAACCCGAGCGACGCGGAACTGGAGGCCTTCTTCAAGAAGAATGCCTCGCGCTACGCCAATGCGGTTCCGGAAGAGCGCACTATTCAGTACTTCGCTTTCACGCCCAATGACGTTCCGGG
>Ga0105240_10008718_pt1 | contig 14460 bp, 9 predicted proteins | sample KBSC54metaG_FD_80426 | JGI IMG/M metagenome (GOLD analysis project Ga0105240, IMG submission 80426) | Corn rhizosphere microbial communities from Kellogg Biological Station, Michigan, USA - KBS C5-4 metaG | ecosystem: Host-associated > Plants > Roots > Rhizosphere > Soil | place: Michigan, USA... | reverse complement strand
TCGAGACCGTCCTGCTCGATGAGTTTCCGAATCTGCTGTGGGTCCGGATTCACACCGATAGCGGCCATGTGGGACTGGGCGAGACTTTCTACGGTGCGCGCGCCGTTGCAGCTCATATTCATGAAACGTTGGCGCCCCGCCTGCTCGGGGCCGATCCACTGCGGATCGAACACCTCAACGCGCTCATGACAACGCTGCCGGTCGCACAGTCCTCGACCGGTGTTGAATATCGAGCGGCTTCCGCAATCGATATCGCCCTCTGGGACCTGTTCGGAAAATATTGCGGACAACCCGTGCACCAGATGCTCGGGGGCACCTGCTTCGACCGCCTGCCCGTCTACAACACCTGTGCCGGCTACAAGTATGTGCGCGCCGGAGACTTCCGCGCGCTCGCGAACTGGGAGGCTACCAACACGGGTGGTCCGTACGAGGATCTCGACGCGTTCATGCACCGGCCCGACGAGCTCGCCGAGAGTTTGCTCGAGAGCGGCATCACAGCCATGAAGATCTGGCCATTCGATGTGGCTGCGCGGGAGACCGGGGGACGCTACATCACGAGCGCGCAGCTGAAAGCCGGCCTCGAGCCATTCGAGAAGATCCGCAAGGCCGTGGGCGATCGAATTGAAATCATGGTCGAATTCCACAGCCTGTGGAATCTGCCCACGGCACGGCAGATCGCAGCCGAGCTGGCAGCCTTCAAACCCAGGTGGTTCGAGGATCCCATTCTCATGAACTCGCCGCAGGCGCTCGCCGAGTACGCGCGCTCCACCAGCGTGTGGGTCTGCGCGAGCGAGACACTCGGCAGCCGCTGGCCGTACAAGGATTTTCTCGACCGCGATGCCATGAGTGTCGTAATGGTGGACCTGTCATGGGCAGGCGGGCTCACCGAAGGCCGCAAGATCGCCAGCCTGGCGGCCACCTATCACCGGCCGTTCGCCGCGCACGACTGCATCGGTCCCGTCAGTTACGCCGCAGCCATCCACATGGCATTCAGCCAACCCAACACGCTCATCCAGGAGAGCGTTCGAGCGTTCTACACCGGGTACTACCGGGAGCTGGTCACGGTCGTGCCGGAAGTGGTCAACGGATTCATCCGGCCCATGGAGGGCGTGGGCCTAGGCACCGAGCTGCAACCCGGACTGTTCAACCGCAAGGACGTGCATTGCCGCCGGGCAGAGCTGCGGACTTGACCCCGTCTGTCGGTTTGCATCAGTGCGCTTGTAGACGTGCTAATGTCTCGAGCGCCGCATTCGCATCGCGCGCATCCGGGGAATCCGCGCCGTAGGCTTTCAAGATGACTTCGCGCGCACGCTCCAGGACGGTTTGCGCTTCTTTGAGTCGGCCGAGCTCCAACAGCGTCTTGCCGAGATAGAGCCGCGTGTCCGCCAGCACCGGATGGTCGTCCGGAAACTGCTTCGCTTGACCCGCTAAAGTCTCCCGCAACACTCGCTCGGCATCCGCATAGGCGTGCTGTTTGTAGCGAAGCACGCCCATCGCGTAAGTTATATGTAGAACATCGGGATGCTGAGCGCCATACGCCTTCACGAACTTCGGCATCGCCTCTGTGTACGCCGCCTGGGCCTCGTCGAGCTTGCCGGCTGATGACAGGAGAACACCGATGTTCACCATGGTCCGCGCCACGAGGCGGTTGTCCTCGCCCAGCACCGCACGTCTGCGCTCGAGAACTTCTTCCTCGAGCACAGCGGCCTCGTCAAAACGCCGCTGACGTGCAACGGCATTCGCAGTGTTCTCGAGATCCACAATGGTTTCTGGATGGTCCTTTCCCAGATAGCGTGCCTCGGCAGCCAGCGCCTCGCGATAGTAACGTTCGGCCTCCGCGTCCCTACCGGCATACAGCGCTATCGAACCGAGGTTTGAGGCCGAGCGAGCCGTGCGCAGGTCGCTGGGACCAAAGAGCTTCACATGGATGTCGTACGCCTCGCGCACCAATTTTTCGCCGCGGGCCTGATCGGAGTCGGTCTGAGCGGTGATGAGACCAAGCTCTTCGAGAACATTCGCGACCTCGTCACTACCTGGACCGAAGGCAGCCCGACGAATCTCCAGAGCCTCGTTCGCGGCCCGCAGCGCTGCCGGGAAATCGCCCTTCGTCTTCAGTATGGCGGCGCGGTCCAACAGGGTGTCGGCGACGACCGGATTGCGGTCGCCGAGCACGTGTCGCCGTATCGCGAGCGCCTGCGCAGACAGACGATCCGCTTCTTCATAGTTCGCTCGCTCCTGGTAAAGGTTGGCAAGGTCCTCGACGCTTTCGGCGTACTCGGGACTGTTTTCACCGAGCATTCGTTTGCGCGTGGCAAGTGCCGAGCGGATATCCCGCTCCGCGTCGTCGAATCGCCCGAGGCTGATGTAGGTCTTGCCGAGAGTGCGGCGAACTGAAGCCGCCAAGAGCGGCTGACCCGTGAAAGCGGAGTCGATCCGACCTTCCGCGCGCTTCAGGGTTTCGCGAACACTGATTTCGGAACCGGTTTGCCACGGGTCCGCGGATCCCAGTGTGTCTTGCAGAAAAGCGTTGACTGAAGTTGCCTTCGCGGCCTCCGCTGACGCCCTATCTCGCTCCTGCGAAATCCTCTCAACTTGCACCGCGCTGACCGCAACGAACGCGATAACGAGCGCAAAAATGACTGCAGCGAAGGCTGCCGCCACCTGGTGTCGGCGGATGAATTTTCGCAACCGATACGCCGGTGTTGGTGACCCTGCGAGCACCGGCTCGTGGTCGAGAAAACGCTGCACATCACCCGCAAGATCACCGGGAGATGTGTATCGGCGCGCGCGATCCTTCTCGAGCGCTTTCAGAACGACCCAATCGAGATCGTGTCGCAATTGCCTTCGCAGGGCTTTCGGCTCCGCTTGCCGCAGTGCAGCCAGCTCCGTAGCTCGCGCCGCGGGGAGCGCCGCGAGCCGCACACTCGGGCGGGGTGGATCCCAGTCGCGGGGCTGCTCGCTATGCAGCTCAAACGGCAACACGCCGACGAGAAGCTCGTAAAGCAACACCCCCAGCGAGTACACGTCGCTGCGGGTATCCACATCGAGTCCATTGAAACTCATCTGCTCCGGGCTTGCGTAAGCCGGTGTCCCGAGTGCGGTCCCGATTTCGGTCAATGTGACATCGCGCTGCTCAGGCGCAGGCAGCACGAGTTTCGCGAGCCCGAAATCGATGATCTTGGGGTGAGCGCGCCCGTCCTGCTGTGTGACCAACACGTTGGAGGGCTTGATGTCGCGGTGGATGATTCCCTTCTGATGCGCGTGCTGCACGGCTTCGCACACCTGTTGAAAGAGAACCAGACGCTCGCGCAATTCGAGCCGCGCCTCGTCGCAGTATCGGGTGATACGTACGCCGGACACGTACTCCATGACGAAGTACGGTCTGCCACCCGGCGTAACACCCGCATCGAAAACCTGTGCGATGCCCGGATGCTGCATGTTCGCAAGTGCTTGTCGCTCCGCCTCGAAACGAGCGACGAGCTGGCGCGTATCCATCCCCACCTTGAGCAGCTTGAGAGCGACACTGCGCCGCACGGGCGCGCGCTGCTCGGCCTCCCAGACTTCGCCCATGCCACCCTGGCCTAACTCACGAACGAGGCGATAGCTGCCGAACACCTGCCCCGCTTCGGCAAACGCCGCTGGATCAGCGGCTTCCGCGCGTGAGGAACCTGCAAGGTGCCCGACAGTGCGCAAACATGACTCACACTCTGAGACGTGAACCTGCACGGCGGACGCATTCGCGGCGGCCAGCTCACCAAATGCGTATGCCGCAATGATGTCGGCGGGTGGACAGGCCGAAGCGACGGCTTTCATTTCTTATCGTTCTCGCGTCCCCGAGGAGGCCTATGATAGCTCAACCCCCTTCTCAGCCGCGAGCCGCCGGACAGGGCGGAGGTGACCTCCGCCCTGGATGCCCTGCAAAAGCACCGAGTCAACGCCCGTTGACACTGAACGCATAGAGCTTGTTGTTGCCGGTGAAGCCGGGAATACCCAGGTTGGTGTACCCGGAGCCCCAGTAGATTGAATCACCGACAATCGACGCGCCGGCTATGACCGAACCACCGGAAGCGTATCCCCACAGAACCGCTCCCGTCCGGGCGTCCAATCCAAACATGTTCTTTGCTCCAGGCGCGCCGCCCATCGATCCCGCGTAGACCACGCCGTTTGCAACAGCAACCGGCCCCAGGTCCAGGCTTCCATTGGGGTCCGCAACCTGCCACACAATCTTGCCGGTTTCGGGGTCCAAGGCGCTCCACGAACCGGCCGAGCCGACATTACCGGAGGGAATTCCATACAGATTGCCGATAGCCACATAGATCCTCCGGCCATCGGTCGCTGCGCCCCACTCCATGCCACCCAGAGCCGAGCCCGGCCCCACCTGGGTCGCCCACAACAGTTTGCCGGTATCCGGATCGAGTGCCGAATAGACACCTGACTTCTGTCCGGCGCCCAGAATCTGGCGCGGTCCGTGCGCGGTCCAGGTCACAAACAGGTTGGCTCCCGAGGCAAAGTCGAAATCCGGTCCCTGCGGATTGGGACAGTTCCCCTGTCCGGACGCAAACCCAACCAGGCAGGCCACATTCCAGTCATCCTGGGTCCAGAGTCGATGCGCCCACCGGGTCGCACCCGTGCGCATATCGAGCGCCACTATGCAGTCAACCTCATCATCCGGGGACAAACACGACGTGGTCAGTTCCTCGGTGAGCGTTCTTCCATTGACACAGGATTTGAAATCCGCCGCGGTGGGCGTCGCATAGTTGTTGCCTGTAGTGATGTACACAACCTGGCGTATCAGGTCCGGAATGACGGAGCTGCCCCAGACCGATCCACCGGTATAACCCGTCGGCACCGTGTAGTGCCGCCAGATCACCGCACCGGTCTTCGCGTTGACTGCCAACGCGCTCCCACGGAACGAACAGCAGGGATATTGCGGGTTTGCAGCGCTGTTCTCCTCGAGCGAGGCCACTCCCGTATAGACCACCCCATCGAGAACAACAGGCGCCGAAGTGTCAATGGCCAGTGGATGTGGGTCGAGCTGGGTCTTCCATCTGAGCGAGCCGTTTTTCGTGTTGATGGCCAGCAGGTAACCGCCCGAGCCGGTCGCCTGGGTGCCGATGTAGAGTGTGTCGCCATCGATCGCAGGAGTCGTTCGCGACACGACCTTCGTGCTGCCGCTGACCGGCGCCAGCCCGTAATCGGTCACCAGGTTCCTGCTCCAGAGGGCGGTCCCCGTTGTGGCATCGACCTTGTGCAGGTAACCACCCCAGTCCGGAAAGTACACGCCGCCGCCGGCAACCGCGGCGCGTGCAGAGACATCCCCCTGGGTGGTAAAGGTCCATTTAGGCTTCAGCTTCTGGACATTGGCCGGACCGATGGACAGGGTCACGCCGGTGGCGGTATTCGCCCAGTTCTGGCCGAACATGGGCCACTCCAGGTAGTCGCGGGCAGCAGCGCCACCCGCCCGGGAGGGGGTGGCCGCGACGCACAGCAGCAGGCTGACCAACAATGCGCAATGCGAGATCCAATGGCGACGGGCTAAGGGTTTCATCTGACGAGTTCCTTGTGGTTGTGTTCGTCAGAGAAACAGAGAGACGAGCCACCGAAGTGACTCACAGAAAGTCTATTCGGGGTTCTTCAGCACCACCGACAGCCGCAGATCGATCTGGCTTTTGACCAGCCGCAGCACACTGTCAAAGTCCTTGCCCTGCACTCCCGCCTGCCTCTGCAAGGCCGCCTTCACCCGCTCAACGAGCGAGTCACGGGCCGCGGCCAGCCGGCGAATCAGCGTCGCCCGCGATATGTTGAACATCCGGGCCAGGTCGGCCGTCGTCACCCCTTCCGCGTAATGCAAACGCAACAGGGCCCGATCCTGCGGCTCCAGATCCTGGCAAGCGGCGGCAAACGCCCGACTGACCGGTTCGCGATACGTTTGTTTCAGGAAGGAAATCTCCTGGTCGACCCACGGGATGCGAGCCTCGAGCGCCGACTCAACCTCACCGCTGAGCCGCTCCCCCTGCCGGTTCAGAGCCAGCGCTTCGCGGACCGCAGTTGCCCGCAGCCATCCTTCCAACGATCCGGTGGCACTGTAGGTTGTCAGTGCCGGCGGACGGACGCCGTCCCCCACGATGCATCGGGTGGCGATGATTTGCCGCACCTCGTTGACCACATCCGGGTTGCGCCCGAGACGTCCGAGGTAGTTGGGTATCCGGGGACCGAAGGTGGACAGGAACTGGGCGACGGCAGCGGAAATCCGTTCAACACAGGCGCACGCCAGATACAGATCCGGCGCCCGCTCCGGATTGCCCGCCCAGGTGTGCATCCGCGACTCGACAAACCGCAGAAAGGCCTCGCGCGGCAGATCGATAGTCGGAAAGGCATCGCGACCCGCTTCGTACGCGGCCTCACCGGAGATGGGATCGGCGGACATGCCTCATAGGCTATCACGCGCCGCTTTGGCGTATGTTCCAAAAACCCGATCCCAGAGCGCGGTGGTCACCCCGTAATTCCGGTTCGCGCGCCCGTGGTGAATGGCATGTGCAATCCACTTTCGTTGCAACCAGTTGAAACCAACTGCCTTGATCCGGATCGTGTGCTCGAAATGATGAATCAAGGTGTAGTAGAAAAACGCGCCCATGAAACCCGTAGCGAAATAGCATGTCACCGCCTCACCTACCGCCATCGGCAGATAAGACCACAGCAGAAATGCCCCACCCGCGCTGCAGGGAAACGGCATTGCGGTCGGCTCTTGGGGCTCGACGTGATGACTGCGATGAATCTCCGTCGCAAAGCTCACCGGCGCGTGGAACAGCCAGCGATGCATTGCATACTCAACAAAGCCGAACACGAAGATGCCGGCCGTCAGGCTCACCAGAATGGTCAGCCAGCCCGCCGAGTAGTGCAGTCCCAGCCACAACATGACGACGGGACAGGCGAAGTCAGTCGCGTAAGCGAGCCAGTAGTTGATACGGCTCTTGCTGACGGCGCGCAGCACTCTACTTCCCAGGTTCATTCTAGGCCTCGCTCAGATTTCCGTTTTCCAACCGCAGTACGCGATCCGCGATCTCAAACAAGCGTGGATCGTGTGTCACCACCAGTGCCGCGCACGAAGTTGTCCTCGCGGCGGTCGCAATCGCCTCCTTGACCAATCCCGCCGACAGATCATCGAGAGATGCCGTGGGTTCATCCGCCAGGATCAAACGCGGCTTGCGAATCAGCGCCCGGGCGACAGCAACCCGCTGTTTCTCGCCACCTGAGAGATCTTCGGGAAACGCATCCACCTTGGCGGCCAGTCCCAGTGTTACCAACTGATCCGCAGCCTGCCTGCCGGAGAGCTCCAGCTGCGCATGACCCAGAACCGACATCATCACATTCTGCCGGGCGGTCAGCGCGTCAATGAGGTTGTGGGATTGAAATATGAATCCGATCAGGCTGCGGATCTCGCATTGCTGAGCAATGCCGAGCCCTTTCAAGTCGCGTCCCAACACGCGCAATTCGCCGTGCTGCAGCGACCTGAGCGCTCCACATAAGGTGAGTAACGTTGTTTTACCAACACCGGAGGCACCGGTGACGACGGCAACTTCGCCCGGCGCGACCGCCAGAGACAGCGAGCGCAGCACGCTGCTCGTTTCGTAGGAGAAGCCGATATCCCGCGCAAGAATAGTCGGCATCATGTTAAAACAACTCCGATAGATCGGACCGACGCAGGGGATTGACTGCAATCGCGCCGGCAATGCATGCGGCCGTGAGGATGATTGCGTACACCCCGATCACGCGTGCGGATGTCATCACCAGCGGTACGAGAGTGAGGTGCGTAGCACCCACATACACGATTGCCGACAACACAAATCCGACCGGATAGGCAATGGATGTCAGCAACCAGGCCTTCTCAAAAGTCAGCGCCAGGAAGTAGCGGTCGCGGTACCCGAGCGCCTTGAGCGTCGCATACTGCGCGAGGTTCTCAGCCACATCCGAGGACAGGATCTGGTAGACACTGACGCAGCCCACCACCAGGCAAATCCCCAGGATGGTCTTGAAAATAAAGCCCGCGGGAGTGGTGCCGCGCCAATAGGTCTGCTCCCGCTCGTTCAATTGATCATGGGTCATCACCACAACATCGCGCGGCAGTGTCGCCTGCAACTTCGCCAGTATCTGCCGCACGTCGGCGTTGGCTCGCAAGTGGATCAGACCCAAATCGACCAACTGGGAATTGCGCTGTGGAAACAGTCGCGCAAACCCCTCATCCGTCGTGATGGCCGTGCCGTCCGCGCTGAACGAAGCTCCCATTTCAAACAGGCCGCGGATACTCACGCGTCGGTCTGCAATCTCGGTTTGCACGGCCCCTGCGCGGAACAGCGCGACCAGGTCGCCGAATTCCGGGCGCGAGCGCGCATCGAACAGGACTTCGTCCGGCGCTTTGAGCGAGCGGCGCTGCGCCTCCCATTCAGGATTCGTAAACGCATCGGCGCTGCCGGACACCCCCACGACGTAGACATTGCGATTGATCCGGGTGGTGGGATTCTTGAACGGCGCAATCCCCAGTCGCAGGGTTGAAAAGGATTCGACGCCGGGAACCGCGAGCGCCTGGTACAGGCGGCGCTGGGTGAACTGCGCCGGCAACACCATGAACTGGTACTGCGGGCTCAACACCACCAGCTCGGCATCAAACTCCTGGTAAAGGCGCGTGGCACTGCGAAACAACGAATCCTCGAAGCCCATCTGGCACAGAATGCCCAGCGAAGACATCGCTATTCCCGCCACTGCAATCAGCAGCCGGCGCGGCTGCTTGCGCAACTGCAGAAACGCCACGGGGATCAGCGCGCTCACGGATGGATTTCCACAGTGACCCGGGCATGGACGAACCGGTCGAGGCTCTGCTCGTCCGTCAACCGGATCTTGACGTGTACGATGCGCGAATCGGCGAACGCAGTCGGGTCCGATTTAAACACCTCGCGTGCGCCCACAATGAGTCCAACTTCTTCGACCACTCCCGTGACGGGCCGACTCAGAACGTCACCAGTGACGGTCGCCTTTTCACCAACACGCGTGCGCCCGACATCCTCTTCTGCAACCTCCGCGTCAACGTACATCTCTGACGTCTTGCCGAAAGCCAGCAGACCCTCAGTGCCAACGCTTTGGCCCGGACGGGCATAGACAGCCAACACTCTGCCTGCCGCCGGGGCGCGGACGACCGTTTGCTCGAGCCGCGCTCGTGCCTCTGCGGCGTCAGCCTCCGCAGCTTCGAGTTCGGCTTCAGCCACCGCGATGTCAGCGGGTCGCACGGTCGACAGACCGCTCAGGCGTGCGCGCTTTGCTTCGAGAGACTGTGCGGCCATCTCGAGGCGCGACTCCTGCGACTCCATCGCGGCTACGGGGATGATGCGGGCGTCGCGGAGTTGTTTCATGCGCGATGTGTCGGCGCGGGTCTGTGCCAACTGGGTTTCGTCGCTCTGCACTTCAGCGCGCAGAGCGCGGATGTCATCCAGCTTGCCGCCCGATTTGAGAGCGTTCAGTCGAGCTGTGGCAAGCGCAACCCTTCTCAGTCCAGCGGCGTGCGCGGCCGCCAACTGCTCGTAGCCCCTGAGCGTCGCCAGCTTCTGACCTGCCTCGACCCAATCACCCTGATGCACGTGGAGCTCGGTGACGATCGCCGGTCCCAGCTCCAGGGACGAAGGGGCAGCAATGATGAGCACCCCGTCCTTCGGCTGGATACGTCCAGGCGCCGTTACCGAGTCAGTCCCCTGCGGCTGAGGTATCCCGCCTCGGGCCTCCGCACTCGAAAACATCCACGGCACGCTCGGTACTGCAGCAATGGAAACCAGCAGCAGGCACAGGGTGCGCCTCAGGTTTTGATAGGTCATTGGCTCCTCCTTTTGCTACGTAGAGAAGCGAGCCGGCTCAGTGACTCAAAAAAAACCTATTCCGAATTGGTTTCCTTGCCGAACCGGTAGTTGAGGCGCAGCCCGAACACTCGCGGCTCGTTCGTCGTTTGCCGCAGGTCGTAGTTGCCGGTATTGGTGTACACGATCGCGTTCTTGTCGGCGAGGTTCGTGATGTAGAACTCTCCCAGCCAATGACCGCTTTTCGGGCTGAGGCCCAGGCGCAGATTCAGGATCGAATAGGAGGGCTGCAGCATCCGGGGAAACCCATTCGCCCCCGAGACGTGCAGATCGTCCCACATGCCCCCCTTGTAGGCCATGTCAAATTGCGCGTAGCCGTGGAAGTCGGTGCCCAGCGGATGGTCGTACCGCACGTTCCAACTGTAAGAAAAGTACGGAACGAAGGGCAGTCGCTCCCCGACATTGGGCTTGAATGTCTCGTACGTACTGGAGACGAGATTCGAGTCGGTATAGCTGCCGGAGGCCTGCAGCGACCAGTTCTCATCCAGTTTGAAATCAACATTGGACTCGACGCCGGTGATGCGGGCTTCGCCCACGTTGGCATTGAAGCTGCTCGGCGCACAGATATCCACATCGTAGATGATGGTCTGCAGATCCTTCCAGTTCATCCGGTAGACCGCACCGTTGAACAACAGCCGGCCGCCGAGGCCGGTGGTCTTCCATCCAACCTCGAAGTTGTTCAGCGTGTCAGGCACATACTTCTGCGGCACGCCGGCGTCGTAGCAGCCTTGGGGGTAACCTGAGTTCGCGCCGCCGTCGCGGAAACCCTGCGCAAAGTTGGCATAGACCATTGCATGATCGGTGATCTTGTAGCTGATGCCGGCCTTGCTGTTCCATTTGCCGGACGAGCCCTGGTTGTCGCTCGGGGTCGTGGGCGCATACGAGAACTGGCCGTACGGGCTGTAGTAATGAAAGCTCGAATGGAAGTGAACGACGCCCGCCTCGATATTGAGCCGGTTGGTCACATCGAAGCTGATGTTCGCGAATTCGGTCGTCTGCAGGTAATCGGAGCGCGTGCGATAGGCGTACCAGACGTTCGGCGGAAGCGACGACATCGTCGTCCCATACAGTGCCGTGTAGTACTGGAAGGCCGCCCCTTCCGGTTGCAATCCGGGCATGGTGAACGTGCTGCCGGAATTCTTGTCACGCGTTTTCTCCCAGTACAATCCACCCAACCAGTGGAACCGGCCCCCGGGCTTCGACACCAGTCGCAGCTCGTCCGACCAGCGCTCGGGGTTGCTGTGATATTCGTAGTACTGAGTCGGAACCTGGCATCCGGAAAACTCCCCGCTTCCATACGTGGGGTCATCGAGACAGGTAAAACCTTGCTGGGCGCCCCCGTTGTAGTTCTGCATGTATTCGGAGTATTCGTTCAGTTGGCGCGTGGGCAGCGACCAGTACGTGCTCGCGAATACCAGATCGGCAATTCCAACATCGCCGTCGACATGGAAGTCGAGGATCTTGGCCTGCGTCTGATGCGACTCGGGGCCAAAACGTGCGACCGTGCGCGGCCCGTAATTAGCCAGATCTTCATCCCACGCGCCCAGTGCGCTCAGACGCTGATAACTGTATGTGAGCGATGCGCTCCATCCTTCGTTGATGACTCCCTTCAAGGCAACACGGGCGCCCTCTACGTGCTCGCGATTGTAGTTGGTGCGTGCCCACGCCGAATTGTCCGAGACCGTGCCGTTGAACCATTCACGGGTCACGAGCTTGTTGTTGATAAATCCGCCGTGAGAGTCGCTGAAGGCGGAAACCCGCAGCCCCAGGACCCCGTCAATCACCGGGAGGTTCACAAATCCCTCGTAGGTCCAGTTGCCCTGGCCCCCGTCGATCAGGCCTCCATTGAAGTCCGCACCGGCGCTGAAGTTGTGCACATCCGGTTTGTTGGTGATGTAGCGGACCGCACCCGCCATCGCCCCCGCTCCGAACGTGGTTCCCTGAGGTCCGTTCAATACCTCGATCCGTTCCATATCATACAGGTGCAGGTCAGGCTGCACGCCGAACCAACTCAAGGACGAATCGTCGAGGAATACACCGGTCGCGGAACTGTTTGAATAATTCGGGTTGCTGCCGTCGGATACACCGCGCATGAAGAACAGTTGCGTGCCGGGCCCGACACTGATGAAGGAGATGGACGGTACTTTCTCTGCGAAATCCTCGAACTGGGTAATGCCCAGATTCTTCAGGTCCTTGCCGGTGAGCACATCGATGCTCACCGGAACGTCCTGTAGGTTCTCTTCCCGCTTACGGGCAGTAACGATCACTTCCTCCAGCGCGCTGGCAGCCGTCGTGCTGTCGGCAGCATGGGTCCGCGAAGCGGTCCCGCTCAATGCGGCGGCTACGGCAATCCCGATAGCCGAAGACGTTCCCAATCTCTGTCGGTCACGCTTGCTCATCAGTACCCCACCCCAGCTGGATTGATTCTTGTTTCAGCTGCACCCGTCGTTGTCGAGCAGGCCTATCTTATCACCCAACGAGCGTGCAAGTGGCTCGAGCTGCGCCTCGAAATTTCGCCAGTAGCCCACTGCCGACCCGTAGATGGGCTGGCGAACCTGCTCGGCGCTGGCTGTCCGGACGGAACGTTGTGTCAGATTGAATGTGAGACAGCTGGCCTCGAAAGGCAAACCGCAGTGCTCAAGCAGGCGCCGGATATTCACCTCCGGCTCGCGCACCAGCGCTTCGTATTGGACGTGCAGCACTTTGCCCGGCAGGACCGTGTCCCAGTGATCCATGAGTGACAGGTAGCAACGGTAGTAGCGGCCGAGGTCCTCCAGGCTGTAACTGAAGGTCTGGCCCTCGGCGAAGTATTGCTTGAAGGTGCTGAAGCAACAGTCCATCGGATGGCGCCGGGCGTCGATGATGGTTGCGTGGGGTAGTATGGAGGCGATCAGACCGACATGGCTGAAGTTGTTGGGCATTTTGTCGGTGAATCGCGGGCGGCCCGTGCGCAACGGCGCGGTCTCATTGATATAGCGCTTGCCCAGATCGGCCCACTGCTGTGGGGACAGAGCGTGAATGGATTCCGGGTAACCGTCCCGGTCCGGCGCTGCATCAGCGAGACTGCGCGTGATATTGATGATGTTGGGAAGCTCCATCGTCCCTTCGACGCGCGAGTGACTGGCCAGAATCTGCTCGATCAACGTGGATCCGGAGCGCGGTAGACCCACGATGAAAATCGGTGCACCGTCATCGTGCCCGCTGCCGGACTGCCGGGCGAAGAACGCGGCATTGAAAGTGGTGCGAATGCGGGCGGTACGGCGCTCGAAGTGCTCGATATCGAACGGCGCTTCGAGCCGGCGGAGCGAATTGCCCTGTGCGTAGTATTGAAACGCGGTGGCAAACTCCTTTCTCTGCTCAAACGCCTTGCCCAGCGCGAAGAGCAACTGCGCCCGGCTGTTGCGCTCGGGTTGATCCTCAGCCAATGTGCGCTGCATCGTCGCGATCTCGGCATCGCTGAACGAGTAGTTCTTCAGGTCCGCAAGACTCCAGTAGGCCTCCCCCGATGCCGGTTGCATCTGCAAAGCCTCCTTGTAGGCAGCCTCACTCTCCTGACGACGCCCGAGCGTCTTGTAGATGTGCCCCAATGACATTTGGATGCGCACCTCTCCAGGCATCAGGCGCATTGCTTCCCTGTAGCCCTGCAGTGCCTCTTCCTGGCGCAATAGACGCGCGGAAATGGCCGCGCGAGCGATCCAGGACTGAGGGCTGTCGGGCTCGATCTTCAACAAGTAACGAGCCGCACTGTCGGCTTCATCGAGATGGCCCGCAGCCATCAGCGCAGGTGCCAGACCGCGCCAGATGAGCGGCAGGTGCTGACACTGTTTGAGCGCATGTCTCAGCAGTCGCAGCGCATCGTTGGGCACATCGGCAGCCAGGGACAGAGCGGCCAGCCCACACAGCGCGGCAACATGACCGGCATCCTGCTGGAGAATCCCCCTGAAGATACCTTCAGAACTGCGCCGATCACCCGCCTCGAGAGCCGCGGTCGCCTGTTCGATTGCGCGCCGATTGGGGTCCGTCAACGCGGCTCGGTTGAATGCAACTGCCGCATCCGCATACTGCTCGAGATCGACCAGCACGTCTCCGTAGGCGAGCCAGGCGCGGTGATGTTGCGGAGTCACGGACAGCACCTGCCGAATCTCTTCGCGGGCATGCGCTGCCTGGTGGTCGGCACGACAGGCCCGCGCCAGATCGATCCGCGCCTCCCCGAAATCGGGTGCCCGACCGAGCACGGTCTCGAGGAGCGCGCGCGCTTCGGCCGCTCGGCCCTGGTCGAGCAGGGTTGCGCCCAGCAGCCACAAACAATTGATTTCGCCTGGGAACTGCTGCTCCAGAGATCGCAGCCGGCGCTCCGCGCTGGCTGCCTGACCGGCGCGCCAGGCCGCATGCGCCTGCCTCAAGCCTTCTTTGAGAGCTGTTTCAGTGGTCATGAACGCAGATCAACTCGAGCTACACTTGCGGCCGCTTGCGCGCCTGAGGAGCTGACTGTGGGCATCCCATCACGGATCATTGCCATCTTCGCCGCCTTGTCAATCGCGACTGCCGCTCACGCGGGCCGGGC
>Ga0105240_10008717_pt1 | contig 14461 bp, 9 predicted proteins | sample KBSC54metaG_FD_80426 | JGI IMG/M metagenome (GOLD analysis project Ga0105240, IMG submission 80426) | Corn rhizosphere microbial communities from Kellogg Biological Station, Michigan, USA - KBS C5-4 metaG | ecosystem: Host-associated > Plants > Roots > Rhizosphere > Soil | place: Michigan, USA... | reverse complement strand
GCAAGGATGCCATCAATCCCAAGATGCCCACCGGTGAAGTAGAAATCGAAGCCACCGAGCTCCGCGTTCTCAACGACACAAAGCTAGCACCGTTCTCTCCCTCTGAAGACGCCATCGCCAATGAAGAAGTCCGTCTTAAATACCGCTACATCGACCTGCGCCGCGTCGAAATGCAGCGCAACTTCTGGCTTCGTCACGAGATTACGCGTGCCATCCGCGAGAGCCTCAGCAACCAGGGCTTCCTAGAAATCGAAACGCCGATCCTCTGCAAGTCCACCCCGGAAGGTGCGCGCGACTTCCTCGTCCCCAGTCGCGTTCATCCGGGCGAGTTTTATGCCCTGCCGCAGTCGCCCCAGATCTTCAAACAGATCCTGATGATCTCCGGTTTCGACCGCTACTTCCAGGTTGCCCGCTGCTTCCGCGATGAGGACCAGCGCGCCGATCGTCAGCTCGAGTTCACGCAAGTCGATCTCGAAATGAGCTATCCCCGCCGCGATCACGTCTTCGGCGTCGTCGAGAAGTTCTGCGCTGCGGCATGGGGAGCAGCTGGCATCACGCTGCCCACACCCTTCCCACGCATCACCTACGACGAAGCGATTCGCCAGTACGGTTCTGACAAGCCAGACCTGCGCCTGCCTGGCCTCACCGATGTCCGCTCGGCATTCCCCGACGGCTCCCTCGAGACCCTCCAGATCGATCCCGCGCTCCCCATTGTCGCCTTCCGCATTCCTGCTGTCGGCGAACTCAGCCGCAAAGAACGCGAAGACAACCACCCTCTCTTCGATCAGAAGAAGGGCGCGAAGTTTATCGACGACTTCAAGCGCCTCGCCAAATCATTTCCGGACACGGTCACGAAGATCCGCGAGCTCAGCGGAGCCGCCGAAGGCGACTACTTCATCGTCGTTGCCGGCGACCCCGCGCATCACATCAAGGCGAGCGACACCAAATTCGAAGGCCGCCTCAGCGAGCGCGAAATCAACGTCTACATGGCGGCCGGCAACTTCCGTAGCGAACTGGCGAAGAAGTACGCCGACCGCCACAAGGCCTTTCAGCTCACGGATGAACTCGTCAAGAACGCTGACCCGCGCAGTGGGAACAAGCTGGACGGCTCCAAGGCCTTCCACCCCATCTGGATCGTCGACTTCCCGATGTTCGAGTACGACTTGGCCAGCGGCAAGTGGATGCCTGCGCATCACCCGTTCACCGCGCCTTATGAAGCGGACATGGCAAACCTGACGACCGATCCCGCATCAGTCCGCGCCGATTGCTACGACCTCGCGATGAACGGCCTCGAACTCGGTTCAGGTTCGATCCGTATTCACCGCAAAGACGTCCAGCAGCAGATCTTCGCCTCCCTCGGCATCTCCGAAGAAGAAGCAAAGCAGCGCTTCGGCTTCTTTCTCGATGCGCTCGAATACGGCACGCCTCCGCACGGCGGCATCGCCCTAGGACTCGACCGCATCGTCATGCTGCTCGCAGGCGCCCCCAGCCTCCGCGAAGTCATCACCTTCCCGAAGACCGCAAAGGCAATCGACCTTATGGCCGATGCACCAACGACCGTCGGCGATCAACAGCTGCGCGAGCTACATCTCAAAGTGACTGGGCGAAGTTAGCTTTGTTCCGCGGAGTTTGCGATCACGCCCGATCGAGCTCCGCGAACATCTCACTCAGCACAACCCGGATCGGCGTGCCAACAACGGCTAGCTCTGCTTCCTTAACTTCCTGAAGTGAGTTATCAACGTACAGATACGCAATGCGCGGCTCCGGATCAATTATCCGCTCCTCGATCCGCCCATCCACGTACTCGCGGTCGGGGCTCCAGTTCGTTCGCAAATACTCACGAACGCTCCAGAGTTCTTCCGTATTGGGCAAGGTAGCCATGCCGAGATTATCCTCCAAAAACCTTACAACGGCTAGATGACCTCAATCTTTCGACCACCTAGTTCACTAGTCCTTGGTCCTGCCTTTTTCAGTCTCCCGTCACTTCTACCATCTGATCCGGCGCCATCATCGCCTTCGTCTCGATCGACAGGCATTTGCCCAGTTCATCGAACCCCTTATCCCAGTGCGGCCGGTCGTCCGCCCTCTGCGAGGTCAGCGCATAGGTCGAGGTCCGCAGAATCTCGTACCAGATGTTCTGCGCCTGCCACAGGTTCAGGTCGAAAGGCAGTTCCGTGATTGTGCGCGCCAGAGCCAGCGCGCGGTCCAGCATCTCTGGTGACCCCGCCGACATCTGCAACTCAACCATTGCACGTTTCATCCGCTGATCGGCAATGTATGAGAGCGTCGTCGTATCGAGCTTCACCTTGTCCGACTTCGCCAACTGCAGGAACGAACGCAACATCGCCTGGTCCACCGGCTCCCCTTCCAGCGCGCGGCGAAGCCCTGCGTTGATCGCAAACTCTGCCGCCAGTGTAAGCGCCGGGGGCTTAGGCAAGCCGGCCTGCGAAAGGAAATGCAGCAGGCTCGCATGATCCTCGTAGATATTCGTCAGTGAGCTCTCAATGTCCCACAGTGTCGAGTTCAGAATCAGCTGTACAATCCGCCGCTGCTCGTCGCTGAAAAGGGAAGTGAGCGAGTAGTCGACATGGCCGTAGTAGCGATCGATCAGCCGAATCACGTCCGGAAAATCGGCCCGCACCACCTGCTCTGAAGCTTGCTCGACGAACGCGTCGAACTGCGCAGCGTCCTCATCCACGTAAGGCTTCACCGCCGCCGTGATGTTCTGATCTCCAAAGTGCAGAACTGCAAAGCTGAAGCTCTGTGCCTTCCCAGTGATTGCGCTGGTGATGTGCGCGCGGCCCAGCGCCAGCCGTCCTCGGCCTGAAGTGAACACCTCATACGAGATGCGCCTCACCCGATAGCAGAAGAGCTCCGTCTCTTCCGCAAACGAAGAGAAGATGCTGCTGATCGCATAGTGCGCCGCCACCTGCTCAAGACCAAGCTGCAGCGGCAGAACCTTATCCTTGTAGATCCCCGCGCCATCTCCTGCACTTGTCACATTTGATTTCGCTTCCGCCAGCGTCCCAAGAAACCGCGGTTCTAGATCGCGGGCTCGTTCGCCGAACAGCTCCCGCGCCAGTTGCAGCGCCCGAGCCGCATACGCTATTACCTGCACCGTCTCGATTCCTGAAATGTCGTCAAAGAACCACCCGCAGCTTGTGTACATCAGTTGCGCGTGCCGTTGCATCTCCATCAACTGCATCGCCCGCACGCGCTCCAGTGCATTCAGCACGTGCTGTTGGTGTGTTGACAGGAACCGCTCGACAACATTTTCGCTGCGATCCAGAATCACTTCGATGTAAGCATCACGCGCCGCCCAGACATCCTTGTATAGCTTCGGCCCTTCTTCGGCCGTCAGCGTTTCAATGGCATCGCGCAACTCGTCAAGAGCCTCCCGCAGCGGCGCTCGCCATTTCTGATTGAACCCGGGCTTCCCGCCATTGCAGCCGCAGTCCGAACGCCAGCGCTCCACTCCGTGCGCGCAGCTCCACGATGTGTTCTCAACAACTTCGCACTCCCACTCGGGCGGAAACTGCTCAAGAAAGCTGGCATAGTTCGTCAGTTTGACCGCCTTATCCTGCTCCAGCAGCTTCACCGCGTAGGCGAGTGCCATCTCGCCGTGTCGATGATGATGCCCGTACGATTCCCCATCCGTCGCCACGCTCTCAAGCTGCGTCTGCTCATTGTCCTTGAATCCGGCTTTCAACCGCGCCGCAAACGTCTCTCCCGAATTCAGCAATCCTTCGAAGGCAATCGCCCGCGACGTCGGCCCATCGTAGAAGAACACTGCGATCGAAACACCAGACTCGAACCGCATCAGGTAAGGACGGCTGGTGTCGACAGAGTTCGCGAGCGGCGTCGTCCAGACTGGATCGTTCTCCATCGCGTCCTGCTTCAGCGGCCTCACCCTCTTGCACTGGCTCGGCGCCAGAATCGTGAACTTGACGCCATGCTGCGCCAGCAGTTCCAGCGATTCAGAATCCACTGCGGTTTCTGAAAGCCACATGCCTTCCGGCGCCGAGCCGTAGTGGCTCTCGTAGTCGGCGATTCCCCACCGAATTTGCGTGATCTTGTCGCGCTGATTCGCAAGCGGCATGATCACGTGGTTATAAACCTGCGCGATCGCCGAACTGTGCCCGTTGTAAATCCTCCGGCTGCGCCGCTCCCCATCCAGAATCATCCGGTACGTGCGCGGCGCATTCTCCTTCAGCCAGCTCATCAGGGTGGGGCCAAAGTTGAAGCTCATCCGCGAGTAGTTGTTCACAATCCGGATAATCTGGTTCTTATTGTTGACTGTGCGGGCAGCGCCGTTGGTGGCGTAGCTCTCCGCGCACACGCGCTCGTTCCAGTCGTGATACGGCGCGGCCGAGTCCTGCGTCTCAACCGTCTCAAGCCACGGGTTCTCGCGCGGAGGCTGGTAGAAATGCCCGTGAATGCAGATGTATCGTTTCGCCGCGCCCATGCCTTCCCGGTGCAGGTGAGAATGTGGTTCTCAACCATTGTAGGCTCCAGTACGCAAAGCGCAGCAAAGCCCGGCCTGTGTCACGAAGCACGACCCTGAGGAGAGTTTCGGCTAGTCCTCTTTTGCGACTGCCCGCCCCGCCGGCGGAGTCCCCTTCGCCAGGTCGCATGCCCGCCACAGATACCAGCTCGCCACCGACCGGAACGGCCGCCACTTCTGCGCGCGCCGGAACAGCACATCCGCATTCGGCAGGTCGGACGCTTCCAGCGTACGATTCTTCGGCAGCCGCTGAAATGTCAGAGCGAACCCCTTGCGCACTCCGTAGTCAGTTACCGGAAGCACGTCCGGCCGCCCAAGGCGGAAGATCAGCAGCATCTCCACCGTCCACGGACCGATCCCGCGCACCTCGGTCAGCCGCTCGACAATGTCGGCATCCGGCATCTTCAAAATCGCCTTGTGCGTCGGCACAGTTCCATCGATCGTCTTCGCCGCCAGATCGCGCATAGCCTTGATCTTGTTTCCCGATACCCCCGCGGCCCTCAGTGGCTCATCCGGCGTGTCCAGCAGTTGCTGCGGCGTCGGATCCCCATGGAAATACTCGCGAACCCGCCGATGAATTGTCGCCGCCGCCTTGCCGTGCAGTTGCTGATACAGAATCGACTCAAGCAGCGATTCAAATGGCGACGGCGACGGATCGAGCCGAAGCCTGAACTCACCAACTTTGTCGATGAGCGCTCCCAGCTTCGCGTCGCTCGCCCGCAGATGTGCCACCGCCTCAGCGGGATCAAAGGGCAGCTTCCTCGTCTTTCCGTTGTGAATCATGGAGAAACCAGTCTATCTAATTGGCGCCGTCGAATAACATTCTTATGACCAAGTAATTCTGGAGTTATCCATCATGAAAATGCGTCCTGGCTCGCAGACCGGTTTTCTTCTCTGCGGTAAAGAGTGGAGCGAAGGAGATTCCCTCGAAGTTCGCTCGCCGTGGGATCAGGGGCTGATCGGCAAAGTCACCCTCGCAAAACGATCCGATGCACGCGAAGCCGTCAACCACGCCGTCGCCAGCCTGCGGCGCACGCGCGCCCTGCCTCGCTGGAAGCGCCGCGAAATCCTCGAAGACATCGCCGCCTCCCTCATCACACAAAAAGATCGCTTCGCCAACCTCATCGTTGCCGAAGCCGGCAAGCCCCTCCGCCTGGCCCGTGCCGAAGTGGACCGCGCCGTGCTCACGTTCAAGACCGCGGCAGAAGAAGCCGCCCGCCTCGGCGGAGAGTCCATTCCGCTTGACTTGACCGAGGGCAACGAGAATCGCTGGGGTCTGGTGCAGCGGTTTCCCGTCGGCCCCGTCCTCGCGATCACACCCTTCAACTTCCCTCTAAACCTCGTCGCGCACAAAGTCGCCCCAGCCATCGCAGCCGGCTGCCCCATCCTCGTTAAGCCCTCGCCGCAGACCCCATTCACCGCCCTCGCCCTCGGTGAGGTAATCCTGAAGGCCGGATGGCCGGAAGAGGCCATCGCCATTCTGCCGCTCGAGAACGCGGACACATCCTGGCTTGCCGAAAAGGAAGATCGCATCAAGCTCGTCAGTTTCACCGGCTCCGACAAGGTCGGCTGGGAGCTGAAATCACACTCCGGCCGCAAACGCGTCCTGCTTGAGCTCGGTGGCAATGCCGCACTCATCATTCACAGCGACTATCGCGATCTCGACAGCGCCGCTGAACGCACTGCCCATGCCGCATTTGGCTATGCGGGACAATCCTGCATCAGTGTGCAGCGCGTCTTTGTAGACAAGAGCATCTTCCAGACTTTCCTGTGGAAGCTCGTCGAGGTCGCCGGCAAGCTTGTTGCAGGCGACCCCTCCCATGAGGCGACCGACCTCGGTCCCTTGATCAAACCCGCAGAAACGGATCGCATCGAATCCTGGATCAAGGAGGCCGTTGCTGCCGGAGCCCGTCTCATTGAGGGCGGAGAGCGGCAGGGCAACCTCATCACGCCCGCAATTCTCACCGGCACCAAAGCCGGAATGAAGATTCGAGACGAAGAAGTCTTCGGCCCTGTTGTTGTCGTCGAGCCTTACACCGACTTCGAAGAGGCACTCGCGGAAGTCAACCACTCCCGCTTCGGCCTACAGGCCGGGCTGCTCACCCGCGATGCCGGGCGCATCCTCACCGCCTTCCGCGAGCTTGAAGTCGGTGCGCTCATCGTGGGCGACACGCCGGCATGGCGGCTCGACCCCATGCCCTACGGCGGCGTCAAGGATTCAGGCCTCGGCCGCGAGGGAATTCGTTCTGCCATCGACGAAATGACCGAGCCCCGCATGCTCGTGATGACAGGAATGAACTGAGACCGTCGAAGAACGATAGAACCGAAACTGGATGGCGGCAATCGCCCGTGCGAATCACTCCCGCATTTATCAGCTTGTTCGCTCTTGCACTTCCTGCGCACGCGGCGAAGTCAGTCAGCGTTGCGCAGCTCGAGCAGTTTTTCCTCTCCCAGCGCGCACAGAAGTTGTCTGACAAAGAGATCGCCGAGAGGCTCAGCCGAGTAGACCTCTCCCAAGAGCTGACCTCCAGCAGCCTTGCCCACATCTTGGACGAGTCCTCGCCCGGCCCTGAAACTCTTCAGCAGCTCCAGATTCTCGCAGCAGCATCTGTGCTTCAGCCCCCGCCCCCCTCCCAGTTACCGGACGAGCCCGCTCCAGATCAGGCGACCCAAACACGCATTCTTGCCGCCGCGCGAGATCATGCAAACCATTCGCTACATGTTCTGCCGGATCTGCTCGCCGTCCGTGAGACCCAAAGCTTCAACAATCGACCTCTCGATACAGCAAAAAAGCATCAGAAGCCCGGCATCGAAATGCATTTCGCCGGTGAGGCGCGCCGCGAAATCGCCGTTCGCAAGGGGAGAGAAGTCGCATCTGCCTCACTGGGACAAGGCGCAGGGCTTCCCTCAGGACTGTCGAGCTGGGGAGAATTTGGCGCGATGCTCGCGGTCATCTTCGGCGATAGCTCTGATGCCTCCATGCCGTGGAAGCGGTGGCAAGCGGGCGATTCGGGAAACCGCCTCGCCGTGTTTACGTATCGAGTGCCGCGCTCGGACTCTCACTACACTGTCGACTTCTGCTGCTACCGAGAATCCCAAGACGATCCCGCCGAGCATTCATTCAAAGATCAACCGGCTTATCACGGCGAAATCTCCATCGACCTCGCAAGCGGAGAGATCGTCCGAATAACAGTAGAAGCCGAGTTGGACGAGAGCGCGCCTATGAGCCGATCCGCCATAGCTGTGCAATATGGACACGTGATGATTGGTGGAAGAAGCTACCTCTGCCCGATCCGCAGCGTTGCGGTCTCAGAGCTCTACAATGCCGACATGCAGGAGAACTACGGTATCGGACTCGAGCGGCATGTGAATAAAGTGGAGTTCACTCACTATCATAAGTTCGGCTCCACTTCGCGAATCCTCACCGGCGCGAACTGAGAAGCCTCACGCCACCGCATTCGATAGGATCGGAAAATATGGACCTCGGACTCAAAGACAAACTCATCGTAGTCACCGGCGGCGGCGCAGGCATCGGCGCCGGCATCTCGCGCGCATGCCTGGCCGAGGGAGCCCACGTTGTCGTGCTTGGGCGTCCTTCTGATAACGTCCGCGCATTCATGGCTGAAATGCAGAATGCCAAAGCAGATTGCCACTTCGTCGAAGCTCATCTCGAAGACCCGGATCGCTGCCTGACCGCCATTCAGGAGATTGAAGATCTCCACGGCGACATCTACGGCCTCGTAAACAACGCCGGCGTCAACGACGGTGCAGGCCTGGAGAAGGGAAGTGTCGACCGCTTCGTGGAAAGCCTCCAGAAGAATCTAATCCACTATTATGCCCTCGCCCACTACACGCTCTCTTCGCTCAAGCGCACGGAGGGCGCCATCGTGAATATCAGCTCCAAGGTCGCCTTAACCGGCCAGGGCAACACCTCCGGATACGCCGCCAGCAAAGGCGCTCAGCTTGCCTTGACCCGCGAGTGGGCCGCCGAACTCCTCAACTACAACGTCCGCGTCAATGCAGTACTTCCCGCCGAAGTGATGACCCCTCTCTATCGTCGCTGGCTCGACACGCTCGGCGATCCCGATGCGGAGCTGAAGCGCATCACCGACAAAATCCCGCTCGGTCATCGCATGACGCTTGCCTCAGAGATCGCTGCCGCCGCCGTCTTCTTGCTCTCGCCTACGCAGTCCGCGCATACAACCGGGCAGCATCTGATCGTCGACGGCGGTTATGTGCATCTCGATCGCGCGTTGACCTAATCTATAGCACGCAGCATCAGGTAAGTGAAATCTGCCTCATCATGGCGCGCTTCGCTGCCCTGCGCATTTGCAGCGCAGCCGTACGAACTGCCTGAAGGCGCGCCGCATCGCAAGTCACGGCATTGCGCTCCGCATAATCTGCCATCTCCAGCAGCACACCCGAATCGCGGAAAGCTGTCCGCGGACTTCTCACCCAGATCACAACAGGTGCTTCCGTCCGGCCAGAGGGCTCACTGCTCCATCGAACCCTGCACTCAGGACTCAGCCGGGCCACAATGCCATCCCAGGAACGGGAATTCCGTCGCTGCATCTGAGCGAACCATCGCGCCAGGAATGCCACGGTCAGCAGAAGAAAGATGACTTGGAGTGGAATGAGAATGGCCGTACTCTCTCGTCCCAAAGTAGCGCGGAGAAGGCGGACTAATCCTCCTCCTCTATGGAGGTTAGCCCTGCTCACAAAGCCAAACCATTGCACTTACGTGTGACGATAACTGACGCCGGGGTGCTCCAAATCACTACAGAATAATCAATGCGCAACCGCAAGATTCGCCACGTCCGGCGCGGCTCCCGTGGTTAAACTCACGACCGCCCGCGGCCACACAACTATGAACCGGCTCCCCTTGCCCAGCGTTGAATCAACCCTCACTGATCCTCCCCTGCGCGTCACCAGCTTCTTCACCGCCCAGAGCCCCATCCCATTGCCGCGCTCTCCCTTGGTAGTCCTGCCGAACTGAAAGAGATTCTCCAGCATCTCCGGCGCGATCCCCGTCCCCTGATCCTCAACCGTGACGCTCACATCTTCCGCACGGCCCTCGATGCGGATGAGCACTTTCGAGCCCCGTTTGCTAGCCTCACACGCATTGCGCACCAGGTTCAGAAGCACTTGGCGGATCTCCACAGGATATGCCGCAAGCTTGCAGTCTCCAGAGGTCTCAATCAATACCTCAATCCCGCGCTGCCGCCGCGTCGGCTCAAGCAATGACCGGACCGAACGCGCCGAGGCCTGCAAATCCGTCTCTTCCGGATGCTCATCCTGGCGAAAGAACCCAAGCGTCGAACGCGCAATCGATCCGATTCGGCGAACCTCTTCCGCAGCCTGCTCGGCCATCCGCTTAACGTCATCCGACGCCTGCGGATTGTGCTGGATGAGAAACATGAAATTCTGAATCGCCGTCAACGGGTTGTTGATCTCGTGCGTGACCAGCGCAGACATCCGATTCCATTCTTCCAGCTTGCGCGCATCAAGAAGGTTTTCCTCCACCTGCGCCTTCTCCGTCTGCGCATTCGCAAGCCGGTCAGCGTAGTCGTTGATTCCGAAACCCAGATCCGGCGCGCGACGAATGAACTGAATTGCCACATATCCCGAGAGTGCGGCGGTGATCACGTTCGTCCACGCATCAACCCAGAAAATCGGAATCCAGGTTGTGATCACCTCGAGCAGATGCGTCGAACCGCACGCAACGATGAACAGGGCGAAACCTACCAAAAAGAAAATCCAATCACGCACGACCACTCGATTGGTCTTCCGGGCCAGATAGAACAACGTGATGCAGATACAGAAATAGCTGAGAAAGGTGATGGCATTCGTGACTGCCATCGTCCAGATGAGCTGAGGGTCCTGCCGCCAGCAGACAGCGTGCGGCATCAGGGATGGGTACATGAAGAGACCTGCCTATCCTGCACGGGCTGAAGTGTTGTCGGAATGCGGTCGAGCTGCATTTAAAAAACTGCACACGTGAACCAGGGCAGAAAGGGAATTACACCAAAGGAAAAAGGGGAAGCACAGAGTCGCGCACTCGCGCTCGAGCGGCTTAGAAAAGGAAAGCTCACAAGAGGTGCGAACCTCGCGACAAAACCCTTTTACCAACTTGCAACCGTCGCATGCAACGTCAATTTGGTAACGTACCTGCCCTGACGTCCATCTGTGTGCAACTCAGTCCGAATCCTTTCAGCTCGTCACATTTGTGTGGCATGCCCACAGGGCCATGCAATACTTCTGTGGCTGTACCACAGGAAGCGATATGTCGCCCGAAAAACTCGATCTTCTGCAAGGCACGCTCGACCTCATGGTTCTCCAAACCCTCATCGTCATGGGCTCTATGCACGGATACGGAATTGCGCGCCGCATCGAGCAGGTCAGCGCCGACGAGGTATTGCTCAACCAGGGCACCATCTATGCCTCGCTCGTGCGTCTTGAACAGCGCGGCTGGATCTCTTCGAACTGGGGCACCTCCGACAACAACCGCAGGGCGAAGTTTTATTCGATCACCTCTGCCGGCAAACGCCAGCTTGCCGCCGATGCCCGCTATTGGGAGCGCCTGAAAGAAGTCATGGAACGCGTGCTCGCCATGGACAAATCCGCTGAAGGAGCGGACGCATGAGCGAAGTGATGAGAGTTGTGAAACGCCTCTGGGCATTCCTCCGAAGAGAGCCCCTCGACGACGACCTCGAAGACGAACTAGCCGCCCACCTTCAGTTCGCTATAGACGATAACATCGCGCGAGGCATGTCGCCGGCGGAAGCGCGACGCATCGCGCTCATCAGCATAGGCGGTATGGATCAGGCTCGCTACAAACACCGCGAAGCACGAGGATTTATGACTCTGGATATCTTCAAGCAGGATTTCAAATTTACGCTGCGTACGCTTTGGCATGATCCCAGCTTCACTGTGGTCGCCGTCCTGATTCTCGCCCTCGCCATCGGTGCAAATATCGCAGTCTTCAGCGTCGTGAACACCCTTCTTCTCAGGCCGCTGCCCTTTCCAAACGCCCAGCAGCTCGTCTGGATCGCACCACCGCCGTCCAAGTGTGGAATGTCCTGCGCAACCTACTCCACTGACGCTTACGACGAATTCCGCGCCGCCAGCCGTTCCTACCAGGACGTCACCGGATACTTCGCGTTCTCCGGCTCCGACAATCTCAGCCTCAACCTCGGCAGCGCCCCCACCCCCGCAACAAGCATTGATGTCATTCAAAACTTCTTCCAGGTGCTCGGTGTCCAGGCGCAAATGGGTCGGGTATTCACTCCTGAAGATGCGCGCAACGGTGCAGCTCCCGTCATCCTGCTTTCGAACGCATGGTGGAAGCGCCAGTTCAATGCCGACCCCAACATTGTAGGAAAAGCGTTCGACATGAACGGCAGGCAGACAACCGTCATCGGCGTTCTTCCGGCATCATTCGATTTCGGCGCAGTCTTCGCACCAGGCACCAAGGTCGACGCCGTCACACCGCTCAACCTCTACGGACCTCCCCGCGACTGGGGCAACATCATCACGTTCATAGGCCGCATGAAGCCAGGTGTCACCCTTTCCCAAGCCGTCGACGAGGCAGCGCGCGTTGCTCCGAAGATGTGTTGGAACAACAAACACCCTGAAACTTGCGGAGATTACAAAGGCGGAGTCGTTCCTGTTCCGCTCAAGGACTACATCGGCGGCAAACTCCGCCGTTCGCTCATCGTGCTCTGGAGCGCCGTTGGAGCAATCCTGCTCATCGCTTGTGTCAATCTCTCCAATCTGTTGCTCGCACGTGCGGCTGCGCGTGCCAAGGAGTTCGCCATGCGCGGCGCGCTCGGCGCTAGCCGCGGACGCATCGTCCGCCAGTTGCTCACCGAGAGCCTCGTGCTCTCCGGCATGGGCGCGATCTTCGGCTTCATGCTCGCTGCTGTGCTTGTTGAGTGGCTAGCCCATCAGGGTGCAATCGCACTACCCCTGCTGAGTACGCTGCATATGGATGGCGCAGCCCTCGGCTGGACGGTATTGATCGCATTCTTCTCCGCCATGATTTTCGGAGTGGTTCCCGGACTGCGCATGGCTGGCGGTAATGTCTACGAATCGCTGAAGGACGCCGGCCCTGGCGCCAGTGCAAGCCGCAAGCATGAGCGAATCCGCTCCGTGCTCGTCGTCTCAGAAGTTGCTCTTGCCTGCATGCTGCTCGTTGGAGCCGGTCTGCTGCTCCGCAGCTTCATGAATGTTCTCAAGGTCGATCTCGGATTCGAACCGGATCACGCCGCCGCCATTAAGGTCGCATACGACGATAGCGTCCCGAATGACAAGGACGGCAGCCTCAGCGCTCAGAAACGCGGAGTCATTTTCCAGCAGATTCAGAATCGCGTGAGTGCTCTTCCGGGTGTGGAGGCAGCAGGATTCACCGATTATCTCCCGCTCGGACAAAACCGCTCCTGGGGTCTTCCCTATCCCAAAGGGTTGAAGCCCCCGCAGGGACTCGACGGCCCGCTCGTCTACGTCATCACCCCCGGATACATGCGTGCGATGGGCACACCCATCCGCGGACGCGATTTCGTCTGGTCCGATGGCCCAAAGAGCGAAGCCGTCGTCATGATCAACAGAAGCTACGCTCAGTACCTCTCCAACCTCGGCGCATGGTCTGACAAGGACGCGCTCAACAAGCCGCTCGGCAGTGGCGGGGGTCCGGACCTGCATATCGTCGGCATCGTGGATGACGTACACGAAGAAAACGTTGACGGCGATGCTGGCTGGCAGATCTACTATCCGGCAACGCAAGCCAATCCCAGCGGCGCCGAACTCGTCGTCCGCACCCGCATGAATCCTGCTTCTCTCGCCGGTGCCGTTCTTGCCACCCTGCGAGAAATGGATCCGAAACAGCCCGCCAACGAATTCCGCCCCATTCGTCTGCTCGTCAGTCACGCAGTCTCAGGCAGGCAGTTCTTCATGCTCCTCGTCGTCTCCTTCGCCGGTCTAGGTCTGCTGCTCGCAGCCCTCGGCATCTATGGCGTCATCTCATACTCCGTCACGCGCCAGACGCAGGAGATCGGCATTCGCATGGCGCTCGGCGCCTCAGCCGGCCATGTCCGCGGACGCATCCTGACGAGCACGCTGCGCCTTGCATTCATTGGCGTCGCCATCGGCGTAGGCGCATCGCTAGCCGGAGCAAAGTTAATCGCTGTGCTGCTCTTCGGCACCTCACCTTGGGATCTCATCACCTACGGCAGCATGGCCCTCTTGCTGTTGATCATCGCCGCCCTCTCCGGATACATCCCCGCCTTCCGCGCGTCACGCATTAGTCCCACAGTGGCACTGCGCACAAACTGAGCGGGCTGGCTCGACCTGCACTTGTCGAGCCTTCCTCGCCACTACGAATCAATCGTCAGCACATCTCCTGTGCAGAATTCTGTGTACCTTGTGCGTTGGTTCTGCTATACGTTGCAGAACTTTCCGCACACCTACACCGTTGCACCACTTTGCTTCACGGCATTTCGTGATGCGCGCAGGACTTGGATGCCAGACCTCGAGATCGAGCGAGTAGTTGAAGCCGAGCACCGCGTTGAGGCTCAAAGCGGGGAACTGAAGAAAGAGCTGCGCCTCGTTGATCTCGCCCTCTCGCAAGCTCTCTATATCGTCGGCATCCAATGGCTGGGCACCGCCGGCAAGCTCGGCTCTGCCCACATCATCTACTGGATCCCGGCGGTGCTGTTCTTCTATGTCCCCTCTGGAATCGTCGTGATTCACCTCAGTCGCGAAATGCCTCTGGAGGGTGGCCTCTACCAATGGGCCAAGCTTCGGTTTGGCGAAGCAATCGGCTTTCTGGTTGCTCTGAATCTCTGGGCGACGGTCGTGCTGATCGTGGGCTCCATGATTTCCATGTTGACTGACAACATTGGTTACACCATGGGGCCGGCAGGTGCATGGCTCGTCGAAAGCAAAGTCGTCACCGGCTTC